>Ga0335077_10001878_pt1 | contig 25026 bp, 26 predicted proteins | sample Lox_Sample_31_FD_207151 | JGI IMG/M metagenome (GOLD analysis project Ga0335077, IMG submission 207151) | Soil microbial communities from Loxahatchee National Wildlife Refuge, Florida, United States - Lox_Sample_3.1 | ecosystem: Environmental > Terrestrial > Soil > Wetlands | place: USA... | reverse complement strand
TCCCCCGCGATCTGCATGTCCGCCGACTCGATGGGGCCCCAGATGTAGCCGTCCGCAAAGACATAGCACTCGGCGAGCGGACTGCCGCTGTTGCCGGTGTTCACGGGTGGCAGGTTGAGCGAGGAAGCCAGTTCCGATGCGAGGATTCGCAAGCCCGTGGAGCCGGTATCGACTTGAATGTGATCGATGGTCTGACACTGCGTGGTGCTGCCGGGAGCGCAGATCGTCACGCTGGTGAAGAGCACGTTGGCGTCCGGCGGATTCAGCGGCAACCCGTTGACGGTTGGCCCGGCATCGACGGTGATCGTTGCGACATTGTTGTCGGTAGGCGGCGGACCGCCTCCACCGCTGATACTCGCCCCGTCGCTCCCGCCGCAGCCACTCAGGAGACCGAGGCCGAGGCCCGTTAGCGCAGTGATGAGACCTAAACGCGACATAGCTCGTCCCATGACTTTGTGAGTGCGCCGTCCGTGCGAGCGGCTACTGGATGTCATCGATAGAAACGTTGGCAGGCAATAACGACGGCACGTAGGCGCGCCCATAGAAGCCGCGCGGACGACCGTTCGACTGTACGACCAGATCAGGTTGTCTGACGGTCAGATGCCGATGACCCACGTGCGGAGCACTGGCTCCGGCGGTGTACTGCTCGAAGTACGTCCCGAGCGTCTGACGCAGATCAGGCATCGTCGGCCCATGCCAGCTCACGGCGAATACCTTGCCCGCGGGCGATACATACTCGCGCACCACGGTTCCGGAGGCGATTGTCATCTGCTGCACCGTGTAGCCGGCCACCGCAACGCCAGGCCGCACGCTGGCCTTCATGTGCGCACCGTCCGCCTGCACCGACGCGACATCGCCGCCGAGCGCCGCCAAGGCGAGCGGCGGGGCTGCCTGAGCCAGCCCCGCCATGGCGATCACCACGCAGCGCAGACGCGCTCTCATACGTTGCGACTCAGCTGCCGGCATTGGCCGCCGGATGCTGTTGCAGCCAGTTCGCACGGCGCTGCTGCATCTGCGTCTTCATATCGGCGAGCACGCCCGGAAGCGCCTGGCGCTGCGCGTCGGTGAGCACGTTCTTGTAGATGTTCGCGGCAAGCGCGCTTTCGAGCTGTATGCGGCTGGCCGCGCGCGTTTGCATGTTCTGAACCGCGGTTGCATAGCCCGCATCACCTGGATTGCCCAGCACCGTGACATCGGGCGCCGCAGCGGCATTCGACTTGTTCTCGTTGCGCGCCTGCGTGAGGAGCGTCCTGATGCTCTGCTTCTGCTGCGGCGTGAGGTTCAACTGCCGCGTAGCACGCAACATCGTGCCGAGCAACATCGAGCCGTGTGCGCGGTGCCAATGTCTGCCCGTCGCGGCGGGTGCGCCGGCGGTCGTTGCCGGATTCGCCGTACTCGGCTCATTCTGCGCCGCCGCAACAGTGCCGACTCCGACACCGGCGAGCGCCGCGGCCAACACTGCATATCGACTGTTCAATTTCATGGCTGAATTCCTGCTGAAAATTTGGATCGAACTGTAACCGACTGTTGCCTCGATCGCCGCGGGAAAGCCACTCACCAGACAATGATGTCACAGATGGACAGCTGTGCAATGACGTGGTTCCCGCAATGCGTTCACGCCGTTCATAGCGTTCGAGGCAGCCTCCGGTTGACGCCGAATGTCGGCTCAGAGCGACGCGACGACGAGGTGCGCGCCGCGGGTTGCGAGCCCGTGCGGTGCGCGGCCACCAAGTTGCGCGGCGCGCCAGGCAGCGGACGGATCCGGACCCGCGTAGTGCAGCCGCCCCCCGCTCCAGCGCACGGCGTCCACCAGCAGCACGCTGTTTGCGCCACTCACGATGCCGAGCACGCGACGCCCGCCGGCGTTCACCAGCAACGGCGCCTGCACGAAAGCACGCGCCGAAAATTGCCGCACTTCCACCGGGCCGGCAGCGAGCACTGCGGCGGTTCCCAGCCCCTCCTGCAGCAGCACGAGTAGCGCTTGGGGTGCAGCCCGCGGCCTCGCGAGCAGCCCCGCGGGCCAAAGCGCCGCGGCAACACTCGCGCAGGCATCGAGCAGAAAGCGCCGTCGCATCATCGCGCGGCTCGCGCCTCGTCCTGAAACAGACGAGCGCAATATACCGCGGCGATAGATGACATCAGTGCTGTCGCTTGTCGGTGGTCGCGGCGGCCGCCCCGACGGATTCGCCGGATGCCTTCTTCCAGCGCACCACGCGCCAGCCCTCGGGAAAGGGCTCGTGGGTCAGTGCATTCAGCCACAGCGCTTCGGCGCCTGTGCGGCTCGCGAGGCGGTAGCCGCGCATCTGCGTGCTGCCGCCGTGACCGAACGCGAGCCATACCTCGACGATCTCGTCGACGCAGGGCAGGTCATCAGCCACGTCGATCCAGGCACTCATGCAGTCGGCCGCAGGCGGACGTCCACGTAGGGCGCGCACGCAAGCGTCGTGCCCGTGGACGCATCGTTCGCCTCTGCTCAATGTGCGGGCACCGCTGCGAGTACGTTGCTTTGTGCCGTGAAGGGCTGGCGCAGCACAATCGTCTGCTCCCGCTCCGGGCCGGTGGAGATCATGTTGAGCGGGGCGCCCGCGAGGGACTCGATCCGCTCCAGATAGCGACGGGCATTGAGAGGCAGCCCCTCGTAACGCGTCACCCCCAGGGTCGACTGCTTCCAGCCCGGCATTTCCTCATAGATCGGCTCGGCCTCGGCATAACCGTCGACGAACAGCGGTGGCTCGGAAAGCCGCTCGCTGCCGAGACGATAGCCGACACAGATGCGGATCGTCTCGAGGGCATCGAGCACGTCGAGCTTGGTGATCACGAGGCCAGTGACACTCGACTGCAGCACGCAGCGGCGCAGCACCACGGCATCAAACCAACCACAGCGCCGGCGCCGGCCCGTCACGGAACCGAACTCATGGCCCACACGCGCGAGGTGCTCGCCGGAGTCGTCGAACAGCTCGGTTGGGAAGGGCCCTGCGCCCACGCGCGTGGTGTACGCCTTGACGATACCGAGCACCTCGTCGAAGACGCGCGGTCCGATACCCGTGCCGGTGGCCGCGAACCCCGCCGTGGTGTTCGAGGACGTGACGTAGGGATAAGTCCCCAGATCCACATCGAGCATTGCCGCCTGAGCGCCTTCGAACAGCACGTTCGCGCCGTCCTCGCGCAGCCTGTGCAGAGCCTGGGTCACATCGGCGACGAGACCCTTGATGCGCTCGCCGAGCGCGAGCTGCTCATCGAGCGTTTGCTGAAAGTCGATGGGCGGCTGGTGGAAGTACTGCTGCAGCACGAAGTTGTGGAACTCGAGCACCTCGCCGAGCTTCGCGGCGAAGCGCTCGCGCTGAAACAGATCGGCCACCCGCACGGCGCGGCGCGCGACCTTGTCTTCGTAGGCCGGACCGATGCCGCGACCCGTGGTGCCGATGGCGTTCGGCCCGCGCGCTTGCTCGCGGGCGCGATCGAGCGCCACGTGCGAGGGTAGGATGAGCGGACAGTTGGGGGAGATGCGCAGCCGCTCGAAGACCGGAACCTGCTGCCGCAGCAGCATGTCCGCCTCGGTGAGCAAGGCTTCCAGCGAGAGCACGACGCCATTGCCGATGAGGCACTGTACGCCCTCGCGCAGAATGCCCGAGGGAATCAGCGACAGCACCGTTCTGCGTCCACCGATGACGAGCGTGTGCCCGGCGTTGTGACCTCCCTGAAAGCGCGCCACGGCGGCAGCGCGCTCGGCGAGCAGGTCGACGACCTTGCCCTTACCTTCGTCGCCCCACTGGGTGCCCACGACGATCACGAATTTTCCCATTATCGATCCGCCTCGCGCCCGTTCAACTGATGAGGAACAGCAGCGCAACTCCGAACAGCATCATTACGAACCCCGCCAGGCGCAGGTCGCGATCGGCGAACGCCTGCACGCGCGCGAGCATGCGCTTGACCGCGCCTGGATTGAGAAACGGCATGATGCCGTCGATCACGAGCAGCAGGGCCAGCGCGGCCAGCAAGTCTGTGAGTCTGAGTGACAAGCGTTGCTATTCCAGGCTCGAACAGGACCGAGAGTGCGTGAGCGCGTCAACGCCGCGCGGCTTTGCCGGGATCTTTCATGAACTTCAGGAACTCGCTGTCCGGCGACAACACCAGCACATCCCCGCTCTTGCCGAGCGCGCGCTCATAGGCCTGCAGACTGCGATAGAAGGCGTAGAAATCGGGGCTCGTTTGGTAGGCGTGCGCGTAGATGTCGGCGGCCTGCGCATCCGCGGAGCCGCGCACGCGCAGCGCATCGCGCTCGGCATCGGCGATGATCTCCGTGCGCTGGCGGTCCGCGCCGGCGCGAATGCTGAGCGCGGTGCTGTTGCCCTCCGCCCGCAGACGATTCGCGATCTTGAGAAAGTTCTGCTTCATCTTCTCGTACACGCGTGCGGCAACGTCGTCGGGCAGGTCGATCGCCTGCACGCGCACGTCGACCAGCTGAATCCCGAGTCCGCCCACTGCGCGGCTCGCGCCGCCGAACATCTCGCCGGTGACGGCGGCGCGCTCGGCGGTGACGATCTGCTCGAGCGTACGCTGTGCCACCACGCTCTTGATGCCGTCCTTGACGATCTCCGACAGCCGCTCGCTCGCGACCTCCTCGCGCGCTCCCGTTGCCCGGTAGTACAGAGCCGGATCCCTGACGCGCCATTTGATATAGAAATCGACGTTCAGACCGCGGTTGTCGTTGGTGAGGAAGGTCTCCCCTTGATAGGGCTGGGTGAGGATGCGCCTATCGAACTTGGTGACCTCGTCCCAGGGCAGCTTGAGGTGCAAACCGGGGGCATAGTTGCCCCCGACGATGGCGCCGAATTCGGTGCGCACCGCAAACTCCGTCTCGTTCACGGTGAACAGGGACGTGAGGACGATGAGCGCGACGAGCGCCAGCGAGACGACCACCGCCACGGCACGCGCGGACATCAGCGCTCCCCTCGCGAGCGGCCATCGATCGTGACGGTCTCCGGCTCGCTGGAATCCGGACCGAGTGTGCTCGAGGGCTGCTGCGCCTCTGCGCCAGCCGCGTTGCCCGCGCCGCGACCCATGAGCTTGTCGAGCGGCAAATAGAACACGTTGCCGCTGGTGTTGCCGGGCTTGCTCTCGACGATGATCTTGTTCGAGCGGCCGAGCACGTCCTCCATGGTATCGAGGTACATCCGCTCGCGCGTGAGCTCCGGAGCGCGCGCATAGGCTGCCGCGAGCTGCGTGAAAAACGCAGCGCGGCCTTCCGCAAGCGCGACCACCTGCGCGCGATAAGCTTGCGCATCCTGCTGTGTTTTGGCCGCTTGACCCTGCGCTGCCGGCAACACGCTGCTCGCGTAGGCCTGCGCCTCCTTCACCGCACGCTCCTGGTCGGCGAGCGCCTTGTTCGCATCGCGCTGCGAGGCGATCACCGGCTCAGGCACCTGCACGTCGGTGAGATTGACCGTCGTGACCTGGATGCCGGCGTTGTAGACGTCAAGCACGCGCTGAATGAGCACCTTCACGCGCTGCGTGATCTGCGGCCGCGTCGCGCCCACCAGCACATCCTCGAGATTGCTCTGGCCGACGACCTCGCGGATCGCGCTCTCGCTCACCTCGCGCAAGGTGGTCTCGGGGTCGCGCACCTGGAACAACGCCTTGACGGGATCGATGAGCTGGTACTGAACTGCGAAACCCAGCTCGACGAGGTTGACATCGGCCGTGAGAACGCGTGAGCGGTACTGCGCGCTGTTGATGCTCGCGACGTTGACCTTGGTGATCGTCTCGATGGGCCAGGGCCAGCGCCAGCCCGGTCCTTGAGAGCGCACCTCGACGAGCTTGCCGAAGCGCTGGATGATGCCGCGCTCCGCCGCTCCCACCTGGAAGAAGCCGCTCGCGAGCCACAGCGCGATGGCGATTCCCACGATGACGGCGAGCACCGAGCCGCCGTCACCACCCGGGCTCCCGGGGCGGAACAGCGATTCGAACTTGCGCTGCCAGCGCTTGACCTTCTCGTCCAGATCCGTCCCCCCTTGACCGGCCGCGCGTCGGCTCCAAGGAGTCTTGCCACTGCCGGGTTGATTCCACGCCATATGAGTGCGCGCGTCGTGCGCCGTGCCTCTCAAGCTCGAGGCACGCTCAAGACAGCTCGGCGGCGCTCGCGGAAGGCGCCGATTGTAGGTAGGGCTCGGCAGGGGTACAAGAAATTTGCACAGCCTGAGTCTCGAGAATCTGCACCCCCGCGCTGCGGGCGAGCGCGACCAGCTCCACCTCCGGCAACTCCACCGTGAGCTCGATGGAGCCGTCCTCGGAGGACTGCTCCGCTCGCACGACGCCGCTCGCGTACAGCCTGGAGCGCAGCGCGCCCGCGGTGGCCGGAATTCGCAGCCGCGCACGCTGTGCCTTGCGCGCGAGGCGCTCGGCGATCACCTGCGTGAGCTCGGGCAGCCCGCGCTGCTCGGCGGCACAGATCCATACCGCCGCGGCGCGACCCTCCGCGTCGCGCTCGACGCGCACCGGTGCATCGAGACGGTCAATCTTGTTGTAGACCATGACCTGTGCGATATCGGCCGCGCCGATTTCTGCGAGCACCGCGTTGACCTGAGCGATGTGTGCGTCGCGACGCGGATCGCTCGCATCGACGACGTGCAGCAGCAAGCTTGCCTCACGAGCCTCCGTGAGTGTCGACTGGAAGGCGGCGACCAGCTCGTGCGGCAGCTCACGAATGAAGCCCACCGTATCCGCGACGACGATGGGCGTACCTCCCGGCAGCAGAATCCTGCGCACCGTGGGATCGAGCGTCGCGAACAGCTGATCGGCGATGTAAGCGTCGGCACCGGTCAGGGCCCGAAACAGCGTCGACTTACCTGCATTCGTGTAGCCCACGAGAGTCACGGTCGGCACCGGGATCTCGCTGCGCATGTGCCGGCCGGTATCGCGCTGCTGTTTGATGCGCGCCAGTCGTTTGGTGAGCACGCGCACGCGCCGCGCGAGCAGACGCCGGTCGGTCTCGAGCTGCGTCTCGCCGGGACCGCGCAGGCCGATACCACCCTTCTGGCGCTCGAGATGCGTCCAACCGCGCACCAGCCGGCTCGCGATGTGCCTGAGCTGCGCGAGCTCCACTTCGAGCTTGCCCTCGAAGCTGCGCGCACGTTGCGCGAAGATGTCGAGGATCAGACCGTTGCGGTCGAGCACGCGGCGACCGGTCTCCCGCTCGAGATTGCGTTCTTGGCTTGCCGAGAGCGCGTGATCGACCAGGATGACGTCGGCATCGTGTGCCTCTGCCGTGGCACGCAGCTCTTCCGCCTTGCCGGTGCCAACGAAAAAACGCGGATCCGGGTGCTGGCGCCGGCCGGTCACCGTGGCGACCGGATTTGCACCAGCAGACAGGGCGAGCTGCGTGAGCTCCTGCAGATCCTCCGGGTCGACCTGCGCCCCGAGTCCCAAGCGCACCAGAACGGCGCGCTCGCCGCTACGCGGGCGCTCGAACACTGCGGTTCACGACCTCGGAGAACTCATTCCGCGGCGGGCTCCGTCGCGGCAGGCGCCGCGCCCTCCTCCGCCTGCAGGCGCACATTGCGAGCCGGCACGACGGTGGAAATGGCGTGCTTGTAGACCATCTGGCTGACGCTGTTCTTGAGCAGGACGACGAACTGGTCGAAGGAGTCGATCTGACCCTGCAACTTGATGCCATTGACCAGATAGATGGAGACTGGCACGCGCTCTTTGCGCAGTGCATTCAAAAAGGGGTCCTGCAGCGATTGGCCTTTGGCCATCGGGTTCTCCTTGTTTTCGCGACTTGTAATTGTTGAGTACAGAATCGCACGCGCCCTTCCGATGGACTGCGATCCAGCAAGCTCCGTGCCTCGCAGCGCAAGGCGTGTGCGAACCAGTCTAACACGCTCGCACCCCCGTCGCTAAGGCCCGACCAGCTCGCGGTGCAGTTCGGCACGCCAGCTTTCATAGGCTCCCGCTGCAAGCGGATCGATCCACTTGATTTCACGATCCGCACGCAGCCACGTCAGCTGGCGCTTGGCCAGCTGACGAGTGGCGGCGAGTGCGCGCTCACAGGCTTCTGCGAACCCGAACTGCCCTTCCAGGTGCGCCCACAGCTGACGATAGCCGACCGCGCGCAGCGCCGGATGGCGCGCCGTCAGGTCACCACGGTCACGCAACTGTGCCACCTCCGCTAGAAAGCCTCGTGACAGCATGCGCTCGAAGCGCTGTGCAAGTCGTGCGTGCAATGCACCGCGTTCCCCTGGCGCCAGTGCCCAGCACAACGGGCGAGCGGACAGCTGCGGCTGCGTGGTGCTCTGCAGCCTTGAGATGGGCTGACCCGTGACGTAACAAACTTCCAGAGCGCGCTGAATGCGCTGCGGATCGTGGGGATGGATACGCGCCGCGGCGAGCGGATCGAGCCGGGCGAGCTCGGCGTGCAACGCAGGCCAACCGAGCTGCGCGGCGCGCGCATCGATCTCGTGGCGCAGCGCGAGTGAGCCCCGCGGCAGGTCCGCCATGCCGCGCAGCAGCGCATGCAAGTAGAGCATGGTGCCACCCACCAGCAAGGCAGTGCGCCCGCGTCTGCGGATCTCGCTGATGAGTCGCGTACAGTCCGCCACGAACTGACCGGCCGAATAAGGTTCGCTGGGATCGAGAATGTCGATGAGGTGATGAGGAATGCGCTCGCGCACCGCGCGCTCCGGCTTTGCTGTGCCGATGTCCATGCCGCGGTAGACGAGCGCCGAGTCGACGCTCACGATCTCCAGGTGCATTTCCTCGGCGGCGCGTGCCGCCCAGTCGCTCTTGCCGGTACCGGTCGGACCGGTGAGCACGAAGACGCGAGGCGCTGGGTCGGCGGCCATGTTCGGCGGACACGGAGCCGGCTACGCTTCAGCGGCCCCGCAGGAACAGCTGGTCGAGCTCGGCGAGCGTCAAGCGCGTCCAGGTAGGCCGCCCATGGTTGCACTGGTTGGTGCGCTCGCCGGTCTCCATTTGCCTGAGCAGTGCATCCATCTCGGGCAGCGTCAAGCGTCGCTGTGCATGAATCGCCGTGCGACACGCCAGCGTCCCGAGGAAGCGATCCGCCGCATCTTCCAGGTGATGCACACCCGCGCCGAGATCGAGCTCGCTCAGCACGGCGCGCACGATCTCGGCGGTATTGCGCCCGACGAGCAGCGCGGGGACGCTGCGAATGGCGAGGCGTGTCGGCCCGAGCGCATCGATGAGGAAGCCGGCCTTGGTCCAGGCTGCTTGATGCTCGAGCAATGCGTCGATCTCATGCGGCCGAAGCTCGATCACGAGGGGATCGATCAGCTGCTGCGAGGGCACGTTGCCGGCCGCGTACTGCACCTTCAGCCGCTCGTAAAGGACTCGCTCGTGGGCGGCGTGCATGTCCACGAGAACGAGCCCCTCGCGGCTTTGCGCAAGAATGTAGATGCCGTGTAACTGGGCCAGCGGCGTGCCGAGCGGCTGATCGCCTCGCGCTCCGACCTCCTCCGTCGGGCGCGGGCAATCAGCGGGCACGGCGGACTGGAAATCCTCGACGAACGGGCGGCCACCGCCGCGCCAGGCGAATTCGCGCTCTCCCTCACGCACGGCGCTCACGAGCGCCCATGGGCTGCGCTCGGATGCCACCGTGGGCACCGGCGCGGCCCTGAGCACAGCTGGCGACCACCCGGGAGTTGCAGGGCTCGAGGCCAGATTGGGTCGAGTGGCGGCGAGCGCGCGCTGCAAGACATGGAGCACGAGGTCGTGCACTCCATGGGCCTCACGAAAGCGGACCTCGAGTTTCGCGGGGTGGGCGTTCACGTCCACGGCCTCGGGATTCACGGTCAGATACAGCGCGTAGGAGGGATGGCGTCCGTGGTAGAGCACGTCACGGTATGCGAGTCGCACGGCATTCATGAGCAGGCGATCGCGCACGCCGCGGCCGTTGACGAACCAGAACTGCTCGTGCGGCTGTGCGCGTGCCGCGGTGGGCAGCCCGATCCAGCCGCTCAGTGCAACCGTGCCGGCGGCATGTGCAACGGGGACGGCGCGCGCCAGAAACTCATCGCCCAGAACCGCCCGTAGCCGCGCCTCCGGCGCGGAGCCCTCGCGCGCTCCCGCGGCGGTCTCGAGCAGCACGCGCTCGCCGCTGCGCAGGCGAAAGCCGACCTCGGGACGCGACAGCGCCAGCCGCTCCATGAGACGCACGATGTGCCCGAGCTCGGTCGCCTCGCTGCGCACGAATTTGCGCCGTGCCGGCACATTGAAGAAGAGATCGCGGACCTCGATGGTGGTGCCACGGGTGTGGGCCGCCGGGCGCGCGGGCTTGATGCTGCCCGCCTCGGCAGACACCTCGGCCCCGTGATCGGCTCCCTCGATGCGCGAGATGAGTCGCAGGCGCGACACGGATGCGATCGAGGGCAGTGCCTCACCACGAAATCCGAGCGTGGCGACCGACTCGAGATCACTCAGCGACCCGATCTTGCTGGTCGCATGCCGCGCGAGGGCGATCGCGAGCTCGTCGGCCGCGATCCCACAGCCGTCGTCCTGCACACGCAGCAGGCCGGTGCCCCCACGCTCGATGACGATTTCGATGCGCGAGGCGCCCGCGTCGAGGCTGTTCTCGACGAGCTCCTTGACGACCGAGGCGGGCCGCTCGATCACCTCGCCCGCAGCGATCTGATCGATGAGCTCATCAGGAAGGACGCGTATCGCCATGCGCATCTGAGTATGCCGCATATTCGCGGCGGTACCAGGGCTTCGCGCCAGCGGTCAGCGGCGGGCGGCAGCGTCCGTGAGCATTGCAGCGAGGCTCGCCGATCGTGTTCGTGCGAAGTGCGTGCCCGGCGGAGGCGACTGCTCGAAGTAGCCGCGCACTCCCGCGAAGATCGCACCGGCCAGCTCGCTCTGATGGCCCTGAGCGCGTAAGCGCCGCTCCTCGTTGGGATTGGAGATGTAGGCGGTCTCGACCAGTATCGAGGGAATGGCGGGCGATTTGAGCACGACGAACGCGGCCTGTTGCACCTGGGGCTTGCGCACTTCGCCCACACGCTCCAGCGCATCCAGTACCCGCGCCGCAGCGCTCATGCTGGCACTGATGTTGGCCGATTGAGACAGGTCCAGGAGCACCGACGCCAGCGTGCTGTCCTTGTCTGCGAGCGACACCCCGCCGAGCAGGTCGGCTGCATTCTGACGCTCTGCGAGCAATTTCGCGGCCTCGCTCGTCGCGCCCCGCTCTGACAGCACATAGACGGAGGAGCCCGATACCGCGCTGTTGCGAATGGAATCGGCGTGGACCGAAACGAACAGATCCGCCTTGGCGAGCTGGGCCCGATGAATGCGCTCGAGCAAAGTCAGGAACTCGTCCCGATTGCGCGTCAGGACGGCACGCATCCCGGGCTCGACGTTGATTCTGAAGGCGAGCGCTCGTGCGATTGCGAGTGCCACGTCCTTCTCCTGAGTGCCACCGCGTCCAATGGCCCCCGGATCGAGCCCGCCATGGCCCGCATCGACCGCGATCACGACGTCGCGATCCGAATCCGCCGGGGCGTGGGCGGCGGCTACGACCGCAGGCGCGGACACCGGAGCGATGGAGCGTGACAGGGCTCGTGGTGGATCCGCCGGGTGCTTGGCCGCTGTTGGCTGCAGCGTGAGCACCGTTTGCGGAGCGCTGATCCTGAGAACGAGATGCGGCACGTGCGCGGATGGCCCTGGGACCCAGCGTGCGCTGGCTGGCGCACTGTCATCGACGCGCAGCACCAGTCGCCATACCCCGTGCGGTTGCATCCCCGAGTGCAAGTCACTGACGGCGCCTGCGCCATGAGGCAGCTGCAGCCCACGAGCGCGGTGAGCGTTGTGCACGTCGAGCACAACGCGATGTGGATGCTCGAGCGTGAACAGCCTGTAGCTCGTCGTGTACGACAGATCGAGCGCCACTTCGGTGGCATCGCTCCCGGTGCTCAGACTCACGCTGCGCACCTCGGAACTGCCAGCCGCCAACGCCACCTGGCCTACGAGCAGCAGGGCGGGTATTAGAAAAGCACGCTCAATCATGGGCTTCGCGGTTCAATCTGCGACATAATCTACGTTTACCCGCGGCGCAATTCAACCAGCGCGTGCAGCCAGGCGCGACCCAGGGCCGAGTGCGGGGTAGCACGGAGCGCATGGCTCGAGGATGGTACCTGCAGGGCGATGGCGAGGTCGGGAGGCGGCAGGTGGCCGGCGCCGCGCTCCGGCCACTCGATCAACCAGACATGTCCGGCACGGGCGAGCTCGCGTACGCCGAGTGATTCGAGCTCGCTCGGCTCGGTCAGGCGAAACAGATCCAGATGCACGACTGCCAGGGGTCCGGGTAGGTCGTAGCATTCAAGGAACGTGTAGGTGGGACTGCGCACGGCGCCGCGAAAGCCGCGCCCACGCAGGAATCCGCGCGCCAACGTCGTCTTGCCCGCACCGAGATCACCGCTCAAGTAGACGATCGCCGGTGCGCTTCCCGGAGCCGGGAGCGCTTGCGCCAGAGCTGCGCCAAGCTCCTCGGTCTCCGCGGCCGTGCTTGTGACGCTGCGCCAACTTCGGGCGGTCACAAGTTGACGCAGGCTCGCAGTCCGAGCGCGACCTCACCTGCAATCAGGCCGCGCTCGCCGCCACGCGCCGCGGCATCCCCGCTCATGGCGTGCACGAGCACCGCGACCCGAGTCGCGAGCCAGGGATCCCGACACTGTGCGAGTACGCCGGCAATCGCGCCCGTGAGCACATCGCCCATGCCTGCGCTCGCCATGCCGGGGTTGCCGCGCTCGCACAGGCCAGGCGTGCGACCCGTTGCACCCACCAGCGTGCCCGCGCCCTTCAACACCACGGTGCCACCGTAGCGCTTGATCAGACGCTCCAGGGCGGTGAGACGGTCGTTCTGCACATCGCTCGTGTGTGTGCCGAGAAGCCGCGCTGCCTCGCCGGGGTGGGGAGTAAGGATCCAATCGTCGCGCGCGGCCGCACCGTGCGCCGCAATGAGATTCAAAGCATCCGCATCGACGACCCGCGGGCCCGGGTGGTGCAGTACGGTTTCGAGCACTTGGCGTGCCCAATCGCTTTGCCCCAGACCCGGCCCAATCGCGACCACGTCGGCGCGTTCCAACGCGCGTTCGAGCCCACTCGGCTCGCTCAATGGCAGGCAAATCAGCTCAGGCCGCCCTGCGACAATCCCGACGACATTCTCGGGCGCAACGGCCACCGTTACGAGACCGGCGCCCACTCGCAGCGCGGCTTCGCCCGCCAAGCGGGCCGCTCCCGGCATTCCGATCCCACCGCCCACGATCAGTACGCGTCCGAAATCTCCCTTGTGCGCGGCGCGAGCGCGGCGCGGCAGGGCCGCCGTGATCTCAGCCTCCGTGATGCGCTCGAGCCGCGCGGCAAATTCCCCGCTCTCGGGCACCGGCACTTCGAGATCGTCATGAAAGATGGTGCCTGCGTACTCGGGGCCGTCGCCGATGAACAGTCCTGTCTTGAGCGCCACGAAGGTCACGGTGCAGTCCGCCTGCACCGCGACGCCGAGTGCAACGCCGGTATCGCTGTCGAGTCCCGAGGGCACGTCCAGCGCAAAGATCGGGCGCTGCGCTCCGTTGAGAGTGCGGATGACCGCCGCGAGCTCAGGGCGGACAGCCGCGCGCAGGCCCGTGCCGAGCAGCGCATCGACGATCACATCGCCATCACCGAGCCGCTCGCGGGCGAAGGCGTGAATCTGCCCACCGCTCGCGATGTAGTCACTGAAGGCCTGGCGCGCATCATCCCGCAGGCTCTCCGGCGCCACTGCAGCGAGTACGCTCACGGTGAGGCCGGCCGCCTGCGCGAAACGCGCGAGCACGTAGCCATCACCACCGTTGTTGCCTCCGCCACAGACGATCACGACACGATGGCAGGTAGGCCAACGCGTGCGCAGAAAGCGCAGCGCCGCCTCACCCGCCCGCTTCATGAGGGTGTAGCCCGGTACGTGCAACTCATTGATTGCGTGCGCATCGAGCGCACGCACCTGTGCGGTGGAGTAGAGAGCGACGGGCAGGGGCATGCGCCGATTATACTGACGCGCTATGAGCCCCTTGAGGGACTTTGGCGCGCGCGAGCTGCAGTCCATCAAGCTCCAGCTGACACTGCGCGCACGGGAGCTTGGCTTCCATGGCATCGGCGTCGCCGACGTGGAGCTGCCTGAGGATGAGCGCCACTTGCGGGGCTGGCTGGCGGCCGGCTACCACGGCGAGATGGGCTACATGGAGCGTCACGGCCTCAAGCGTTCGCGGCCAGCGGAGCTCGTACCGGGTTGCACGCGCGTGATCTCGGCACGGATGCACTACTGGCCGCACGATGCTCATGAGCCGCAGACGGTGCTGCGAGACGCCTCACGAGGCTATGTTTCTCGCTACGCACTCGGGCGCGACTACCACAAGGTGATGCGGCGCGCGCTCGCGCGCCTGGCCGAAGAGCTGCGCGCTCGCATCGGCGCGTTCGGCTATCGAGTCTGCGTCGACAGCGCGCCTGTGCTCGAGAAAGCCCTGGCGCGTGACGGCGGGCTCGGCTGGATCGGCAAGCACACCAATCTGCTCGCGCGTGATGCCGGGTCCTGGTTCTTTCTCGGTGAGATCCTGACAGACCTGCCGCTGCCGCTGGATGGGCCGACCGGCGCGCACTGCGGCAGCTGCGAGGCATGCATCACCGCCTGTCCGACCCGCGCCATCGTGGCTCCGTATCGACTCGATGCGCGGCGCTGCATCTCCTATCTCACCATCGAGAACCGTGGCCCCATACCGGTCGAGTTCCGCGCGGCGCTCGGCAATCGCATCTACGGTTGCGACGACTGCCAACTGGTGTGTCCCTGGAACAAATTCGCCCGCGATGCCAGCCATCCGGACTTCAAGGTGCGTCATCAGCTCGATGCGCCGCTGTTGCCGCACCTCTTTGCCTGGACCGCGGACGAGTTCGATCGCCGCATGCGCGGCTCCGCCATCTACCGCATCGGCTACGAGCGCTGGTCGCGCAACATCGCGGTGGCCCTCGGCAACGCGCCGAGCGCATCGGACACGCTCGCAGCACTCAACGCGCGGCGTGAGGATGCATCGCCGCTGGTCCGCGAGCACGTCGCCTGGGCGCTCGGACGGCACGCTCCTAACGCGTGACCTGCAGATTGTCGATGAGCCGTGCGCGGCTCAGACGTGCCGCCGTGAGCACGACCAACTCGCGGCTATCCGCGCGCGGCGCGCTCAGATCGCGGGCACGCACGGCGAAGTAGTCGGGGTGCAAACCTGCGCTCGCGAGCGCCGCGCTGCCCTTGTGCTCGATCGCAGCGAAGTCCGACTCACCCGAGGAAAGCAGCGCCGCAGCACGCTGCAGAGCGGCGAAGATCTGCGGTGCGATGCTGCGCTCGGCGGCCGTGAGATATTGATTGCGCGAGCTCATGGCGAGCCCGTCGCTCTCACGCACAGTGGGCGCGGCGATGATCTCCACCGGCATGCACAGGTCGGCCACGATCCGCCGGATGATCGTGAGCTGCTGGTAGTCCTTCTCGCCGAACACGGCCATGTCGGGCTCGACGATATTGAAGAGTTTCGTCACGACGGTGGCGACGCCATCGAAATGGCCAGGGCGGAACTCTCCTTCCAGGATCCGCGACAGCTCGGGTACCACTACATGGGTCGAGCTCGTGGCCCCTTGCGGGTAGATCTCCGCGACATCCGGCATGAACATGAGATCGCAGCCGGCCGCCACCAACATGCGCTCATCGGCCTCGGGCGTGCGCGGATAGTGTGCGAAATCCTCGTTCGGGCCGAACTGCATGGGATTGACGAAAATACTCGCGACGAAGCGCTCGCCGCGCTTGCGTGCGGCCTCGATGAGACTCATGTGGCCGGCGTGCAGATTGCCCATGGTGGGCACGAAAGCAATGCGGCGTCGATCTCGATGCCACTGCCGCACACGCTCGCGCACCGCGGCTGCGCTGATCAGTGTCTCCATTCTTCCCCTTCCTCGCGACCCTAAAGGCTACGGCTGCGGAGCGGGTTGTAATAGAGCCGGCCGCGCTTCATGCGCGTGATCGCGCTGAACAGCTCATCGTAGTCCGCCTGGTTGTTGATCGGATCGATCGATGCGGCATTTACGATCAGCAACGGAGCCGCCTCGTACTCGTGGAAGAAGCGTGCGTAGGCCTCGTTGAGCCGCTCCAGGTAGGCCTTCTCGATCTGCCGCTCGTACTCGATGCCGCGCTTGGCGATCCGCTCGACCAGCACGTCGACCGGCGCCTGCAGATACACCACCAGATCGGGGCGCGGCGCGACGATGCCCAGCCGCGCATGCACCTGCTCGTACAGCGAGTACTCCGCCTCATCGAGCGTCACGCGCGCGAACAGCCGGTCCTTCTCGAGCAGGTAGTCGGCTACGCGTACGGTCGTGAACAGATCCTGTTGATTGAGGGCGGCCAGCTGCTGCGCGCGCTGGAAGAGGAAATACAGCTGCGTCGGGAAGGCGCCCGAGCGCGGATTGCGGTAGAAGCGCTCGAGAAATGGGTTCTCCGCGGCCTGCTCCAGCACCGGCTCTGCCGCAAGACTCTCGCACAGACGCTGCGCGAGACTGGTCTTGCCGACGCCGATGGGTCCCTCAACGACGATGTAGCGAAACGTTGGGGCCGTGGACGTCATCGAGCATGACCTTCGTGCGCGGATCTCGTGGCGGTCGGGGCGCCATGCGCGCCGCTCGCGATGGGCCAGATTCCCTGCGGTGAGACGTGCCCCTTGAGCTCGGCCACCCGGCCCAAGCCCGGGACCTGCAGATCGGGGGCGATGTCCGCTAGAGGATACAGAACGAAATTCCGCGCCACTATACCGGGGTGCGGCAAGGTGAGCTCAGGGGTAGCGCGTTGCGCTCGACCATGTACTAGGAGATCGAGGTCGAGCACACGCGGTCCCCATTTCTCGTGCTCTGCCGGTCGACCGAAGGCCCGCTCCAGCGAACGCAGCTCACGCAGTAGCACGAGCGGCTCGAGTCGTGTCAACAGCCCGGCAACCGCGTTGACGAAGTCCGGCTGCGCGACCGGTCCGAGCGGTCGCGAGCCATACAGCGGCGAGCGGAGAATGAGCATGCTCTGCGGGAGGCGCGCGAGCGCAGCAGCTGCGCGCACCACCTGCGAGTGCGGATCCTCGAGGTTGCTGCCAATGCCAACATAGGCCGGCTGCCAAGCAGCCATGGCAGGGGCGCGACCTGAAGTGCTCAGGCGGGACTCGCGGGTCGACGGCGGCGGCGACGACGCGGTCCCCGCCTGCCACCACCTTCACGGCGCCCACCCGGCCCACCGAGCGCATCGGCCATGACGGCACGCTCGGGCGGTGCCACCTCTTGTATGCGCCTCCACCAGTCGGCGATCTCCCGCGGCGCGAGTCCAAACTGCGCACGCAGCAGCAGCAGATCGAAGGCGGCGCGAAATCTCGGGTGCTCCAATGTCCTGAGCGAGCGGCGCCCGCGCGGATGCTCGAGGCGCGGCTGCAGAGCAATCATCTCCCGCACACCGAGCGCAAAGCGACGCGGGATCGCCACGTGGGCCTGCGCCTCCCGCAGTGCCCGATCGCATGCATCGAGAATTGTCGCGAGCTCGTGCCAGCGCTCTGGCGGCGCCGCCTCGATGTGCTGCGCGATCGGCCCATAGAGCAGCAGCGCAAACAGAAACGTCGGTGCCACCGACTTGTCCGCCAGCACCCGCTCGTCCGTATTGCGGAGTCCCTGCATGAGAAGCTTCTCGACGACACTGCCGGGGCGCGCGGCCAGGTAGGCGTCCACGCTGGGCAGCAGGACCTCGAGCAGTCTGCGCGCGCGCAGCACTTCGACGCTGCGCGCGCCGTGGCCCGAGAGCAGCAGCTTCAGCGTCTCGTCAAAGAGCCGCGCAGAGGGTACGCCGGCGAGCAGATCGCGCAGCGGAGCGATAGGAGCCGCGGTCGCCGGATCGAGATGCAGTCCGAGCTTCGCCTCGAAGCGCGCTGCGCGCAGCATGCGCACCGGATCCTCGCGGTAGCGAGTCTCCGGATCGCCGATCAGGCGCAGTGTGCGCGCGTTGATGTCGTCGACGCCACCCACATAGTCCCAAACCGAGAAATCCGCGATGTTGTAGTAGAGCGCGTTGGCCGTGAAATCGCGCCGCCATACATCGGCATCGATGGATCCATAGACGTTGTCGCGCAGGATGCGTCCTGTCTCGTCGACCGCGCGCGCATCACCTTCACTGCAGCCGATCAGTACGGGATCGAGCGGCTCGTCGATCTCCGGCCCCTCGCCTTCCTCGGGATCCACGTCGGGAATCGGATCGTCACCGAGGGCCGGCGCGGTCGCGGCGCGAAACGTCGCCACCTCGATCGTCTCCTGCCCGAAGAAGACGTGCGCGAGGCGAAAGCGCCGCCCGACGAGGCGACAGTTGCGAAACAGCGCTTTCACCTGCTCCGGCAGCGCATCGGTTGCGACATCGAAATCCTTGGGCGCACGCTCCAGCAGCAGATCGCGCACACAGCCTCCGACCAGGAAGGCCTGGAAGCCGCCATCGCGCAGCCTGTAGAGCACACGCAGGGCGTTCGGTGAGATCGCCGAGCGGGAGATGTTGTGGTCGGAGCGCGGAATGATCCGCGGCTTCGCGGGCGCCAACGCGGGCGCGGCGGAAGAGTTCAATTCGGTGACTTTCGGCTTGAGCATCAGGGCCAGCCGCATATAATACCGCGCTCTTTTCGGCCGGCCCGAGCGCCTGCGCTCCCTTCGTCTAGAGGCCTAGGACATAGCCCTCTCAAGGCTGTAACACGGGTTCGAATCCCGTAGGGAGCGCCATAAAATCAATAGGTTACGTCTGTAACAGCCTTGTGACGTGAAACGTACGTGAAAAGGGCTGTCAGGAAATCAACGCCAAACGGCGCATCATTCGCGCTTGCCATCTCCGCTCGGAAAGGTAACTCCGCCTCAAGGTGATCCTGCATTCGTGCCCCCCCCCCGCGTGCAGGGAGTGCGCCCGACATTCGAGCTGCCAGATCGCGTGACAAGCTAGGTGAAGGGACAGCGAGCGGCCGTTTCGACGATCAGTGACTTCGTAGTCGATCTGGTGCCGTTCAATTGGCTGCCCACACAGATCACAGGTTGTGCCAGTGCCATAGCCGGCATGCAGTGTGTCGGGAAAGAGAATCGGTAGCCGTCCGTCGGCTATGCGCTCGCGCGCCATTGCACGAAGATCATCGTCGGGGATGCGCGGACCGTGCGGCATGGATTGCCCGTTGGCGAATCTGGCTGAACCTCAGCGGGACCCTCTGCGGGGTGAGTATTAACCCATACTAATATGCTATCTGGTTTCCCACGCTCAAGCTCCACTTCTGACGTAATCCGCGAGACACGCCGGAATCGTTATCGCAGAGCTACGGGGCCACGGGGGTCTCGGCGTTCGATCCCGACCAAAACGCGCTTGCCATCGCGGCTTGCGAAGAAGAACGCGCACCGTGGGCCGATATCCCCAGCAGCCCATCCGGCAGCCATGCGGGCATCTCGAGCGGCATTCAGCACGGCGCGCAGATCGCTCCGCGGCGGGAGCTCGATGCTCTCGACCATTCGGCTCAGTGCATTGCGCACCACGAGCCAGGTGACGGCGTCGACCGGCAGGAGCGGATCGGGGGATGCGCGTTTGCGGCTGCTGTGGCGCATGGGCCGGACTGTAGCGCGTCGGATAGCGCGACCAGCAAGGCGGTCAGACAGGTACTGTACGGCGCCGTGCGATGGGCCTCTGCTTCATAGAGAGTGAAAGCGCCGCAGCGTAGATCAGCCCTTTCCTCGACTCGCGATCGCGGAGATAAGGCCGAAGAGAGCGGCCCCGCAGGCCGCCCCGCCGCCCGATATCCCGACAAATACGGCCGTTCTGACATTGGCCGGAAGCATGCTGGCGAAGTGAGTGAGCGTCGCCCCGCCAATCACCAAGAGAAGTGCCACGACGGCGAGATTTGGCCTGAACTGACTCACGAGATAGTCTCCCAGTCAATTGCCCACGGCCGATATGCCGCCTTCAGTCTCGGCGATTGAGGCAGCGCCCCAAGCTCCTTGCTTGTGAAGCGTATGCCCAGTGATCGTCGCCACCCCGTAAATCTTCAGGTTGTTGAACGCTTTCCCTTCTCTTGTCGCCGTATAGCAGTCGTAGAAGGTCTCAGTGTATGTGTAGAGGTTGTGTGTGGCGTCAATCACAGTGTACTGACCACTCGTGACACACCCGAGCAGTGGGTCGTGCGATGAGAAGGCACCACTCGGCAACACTAGCTCCACCCCGTTGGTCTCGAGTTGCACACCGTTAGCCAGGGGGCTGCTAGCCCAATAGCCAGTGAGCGCCTTAAGGGATGACGGCGTGCTGTAGGAGGTTGAAAGCGAGAGGGTATATTTCGCTGTCAGAGTTGGAGTCGCGAGCGTCCAGTACAGGACATTGCCGGATCGCTTTGCTATAGAGCCGCCAATCGCACCACCAGTCTTGGTCGGAGCGCATGCGCTACTGGCCACTTGACCGCCATATTCGGCGATCAGAGAGGTCGTGATCTGCGTGCCGCCCTTTACCAGAGACCCGGAAATCAGATAAAGGCACTCCCCGTCTCCTGGGATCAGGTCAGTTCGCCCGTAGAAGGTCCCAGAGGGGAGGACATATATGGTCACGGATTGAGAATTGCCGCCGGTGCCACTCAGTGGTGCGCCGTTCACTACGAGCGACCCCGTCCAGATGCCGGCCGGATAAGTGACGGTCTGTGAATAACAGCCAAAGCTCGCCAGAAGCGCCATCAGGCCTATGAGGCTTCTCATCGTCGTCTCCCCCCGCCACTTTCGTTGCGCCCAACGTGAGGCATTCTTGTTCGGCGGCGACTCTAGCGCTTTGCCACTCCGCCGTCATGCTGCTGCGCGGATCAGACTTCGAGCGCGCTGCCAGCAAGCCCCGTCAGCTATCTGAAAGGCAATCGAATACAGGCTTGAAGAAAAAGGCCGCCCATCAGCGGCGGCCATGTGTGGTTACTCCCAGAAGATGCGCTGAAAGCGTGCGCGGGTTGCGTCCTTCCTTGGCGCGCAGTCCCAGCGGACATGTCCCTCTACGTAGAGCTCGAACGCACTGCAGGCGAGGTGTTGCGAGCGACACCGCTCCGCTCCGAGACATCTGTCGCAGGGTCCCGGCCCCATCACGATCGCGTCCCATGTGAAGCGCCCGGCGTCGGGTGCAACGTAGCGCCGTGGAGGTGCATCGGGCTCCGGCGCCGGCCCGATCGGAGCGAACGGCATGCTATTGAGCATTGCTATCGTCTCCGCGAGGCGCTCGTTCACTGGCGCACCGCCTTTCGCTCAGACTCTACATCCGCCGCTCGCTTGGCTCGCAGATACCGAGCTAGGGCGATGTCGTAGAACGTGTGCGCAGCCTCGAGCCGCCGCTCTGCATCCAGGAGATCACGCGCAAGCTCCCGCATATCGGCGATCACGGCGCTCATGGGTATGAATGCGAGGCACACCGATCCGCCACGCGTAGACTGGATCACCAAGTGGTGCGAAGAAGCGTCCGAGTGGATCCTTCTCGATCTGCTGACAGACTTGGCTACGATGGCGCTGCTCGCAACTGGAACGGTACTTGCCTTTAGGGCTCTCGTCGGTACCTAACGAGCCCAGAGCCCCAGCAATACACCGACGAACAATCCCGCTGCGAGCCCAAGTACACAGCCCATCGCGAAAATGAACATTGTTGCGTCGATGCCGAAACGGGTCGCCGTCCTATTAGATGTTCGTCTTGGCATCACGCATACCGTCTGGGCGGATAATGGATCGTCGATCCTGGGCGCCAAGTGGGCTTCGTATATCGCCTATACATCCGGCAGCTCGGGTGCAAACACAAGTACACCATCCCTTGCCTGTCATGCAGCTGACCGATCAGGCTCCCGGGATGCCGGGCGCAGTTGGCGGATATAGCGACGCTTGCTTCCTCGTACGTGATCGGTGGATCCGCGTTCGGATCAACGGGGTACTTAAGATTACGGACGGCATCATCGGGAGCGATGGTTCGGGCTCTTACGTCACTCGGCCTCAGAGCATATACCTCGGTGTCCGGGTCTCCCGGTACTTGATCGGTTGACTCCAGAGCTTGCGCAGTTCCTCGCGACCGCGGACGGCATCGCCAAAGACACGCGTCGCAACGTACTGCAGGGCGTCGTGAGGGTGTGAATATTCGTTCTTTTCCGGTTCGTCGTGATAGCGCTCGGCGGAGCCTGATACCTTCACGCGCCGGTACTGGTAGCGGCCCAAGGAATCCCTTGCGCAGGGTCTCGCAGCGGGGACTGATCTGAAACTGCGGCTTGCCATCGCGCAGTGTGTTGAGGGGCTTGCGCACGGACTCCAGGCGAATCGTGAGATTCTGCTCACCGCCGCGGATCATGATTCCCTTGCCGCGCAGAATGTCATAGCAGCTCTTTTCCGCCCTGTCCGCAGTCATCGCTGAGCGCTGCTCGCCGGCAGGATCCCCGTAGTCCTCGAACGTGTATCCCGGGAAGCGCTGAGCGGTGAGCTCGAGCACGCAGTCGGCGAAGCTTCCAATGCCGATGTCATCCCCGCAGAGCTCCTCGAACACAATCCAGCGGCCGTCGGGTAGCACCTGCGTGAAGACGCAAGCGGGAGTGAGCCCGAAGTCCCAGCCGCGCTTGATCGTGACGCCTTTCATCGGCTCTACGTCAGTGCAGTGCATGTTGTCGTTGTACCCGGGGAAGACTGGCTTGCCGTCCTTCACGTAGCCGTATTGGCCGTCGACATAGACGCGAATGAAGTCATCATCAGCGCCCGCCATCAGGTTCTGGTAATACCGAGCCGAGAGGTTCGGCAGGTTCTCCGCTTCTGCTGATCGGCCGCCTGGCTGCTTGAAGATCTCAGCGCTTACGGGCTCGTCATCCTCGGCCGCCTGCTCCTCGAACATGCGATACCACCACGAATCATCGTCCGGAGGGTTGGAATCCATGATGATCCCGGGATCCACCGCACCGCCATCCTCGCGAGCGGGGTAGCGATCGACGCGACCCTTGAGCGCCCTGATCACCGCCCAGGGGATCTCGCGGGCCTCGTTGCACCAGGCTCCGGTGAGCTCGAGCGACAGAAGGTTGGCGACGTGCTCTTGGCGATCGAGCGCCCGAAAGAGTATCTCGACCTCGAGATCATCGAGGTTGTTCAGCGCGTAGGTGTGATCGGCCTTGTTATAGCGGCCGAAGACCCCGTCAGGCAGCCAGTGCAGAAAGGTCTTGATGGTCGTATCCGCAAGCTGCGGGTAGGTGTTGCGTATGACTGCGAACCGGGCTCGACGCTTACCGTTGATGAGTTGCTGCCGCTTGCCCCACTTCACAAGCTCAATGACGCAGCCCGAGGACTTGCCAGAGCCGAACGGCCCCATGAGGCCGCGGATGAAGGCCCGGGACTGCGAGAAGCGCCTCACGGTTGGGACGTGCGCATAGGAGTACGTCCGGACAATCTCGAGCGCCTCGCTCATGTTACGAGGCTCCTCCCGCTGCACGGGCGCAAAGGGTTAACCTTGGCAGTCATGGAAGAGACCATCCGAGATCGAATCAAGCGGCGGGTCAGATCGCTTGCTGCAGTCGCCGCCGTGGGCTGGGTGATATGCGCTGTCGGCATGGGCCTGGCATTCGAGTCCAGCACGCACATGCCGAATTTCGTGCTCTTCTTTCTCGGCTTCGTTGTGTTCGGCGGAGCCATCATGGGCCTTCAGTGGCTCACGCGATGTCCAAAGTGCGCGACACGCATCGGTCAGTCGATAGCGCTCCAGGTGGCCTTCGGATTGTTCGGATCGCGGCCGAACTACTGCCCCTATTGCGGCGTCAGCCTCGACGAGCGCTGTCCGTAAACGGACATGAGTACGAAAGTCGGGCTCTATCTCTCGCTTCGCTTCTATTTCACCTGGATCGCAATGGGTGCGGGGATTGGACTGCTCATTGTCACTGCTAAACGAGCGGATACTGTCGGTATGTTGATCGGTGTCGGATTCATCTGTGCCGCAGCGATCTGTGCGTTCCGGACACGCTGCCCAAAATGTTCGATGTCCTACGCGCCGTACGCTTTCGCGCTCAAGCGGACAAGCTGGGTAGACTTCGGTATGCCTCCAGAGAAGTGCCCACAATGCGGCATCAGCAGAGACGCGCCCTATCCCAGATAGCGGGCCGCTCATAAGACGGCAGTTACTCATTGATCACGAGCCGGCCACGCACGCCTAGCTCGCCGTCGATCGTGGAGCGCGAGAGCTTCGGGAGTGCGAACTCAGTGATCTTGGCGTAGAGCTCGAGCGCCCGCGCCGGCTCGTTCTGGGCAACCTTGTCCCAGAGCTCCTGCACCTTCTCGGCATTGCTGTCGACGAATGCGGTGATGAGATCGCGAGTCTTGCTCGTCGCCTTGTTTGGGATGCCCTTACGCGAGCCGCCGCCTGTCTTTTTGCCCAAAGCCATCGCACTTCATCTCACTGTGTCAGTGCACCGGCGCATCCGCAGTACGCTTGAAGGTTCGGCAGGTTCTCCGACCGCCAGAGGCTCTTACGGGGTCGGAGGCACCAGCGGGATAGGTGCCAGAGGTCGGGGCTTGTTGGCCGAGGCGCGCCCGCATTGCTTGCAGAGCCATACCACGCGACGCCCCCTGGAATGCGAGCGTCTGCCTGAGCTGATCGAGGGTAAGGTTCTGCTGTGCCACCTGGTTCTGCGCGGAGGCGAGCTGGTAGCAGCTCTACGAAACGACGACGCTTTACGCGCGGGTGGCGCTCTCGGCTGAGGCACGCAGCAGGGAGGGTGACCGGCAGCGCCTTGCACTGCAGGTCGTCACCGGTTCGGTAGCGCACGAGCTCCAGCAACCACTCACCGCCATCATCGCAGAGAGCGAGGCGGCGCGGGTGCTGCTCGAGCAGAGCCCACCCAAGCTCGTGGACGCGCGCGCTGCCGTTGACGATGTGGTGTCCGAAGCCCAACGCGCGAGCGACATCATCAGTTCGATCGGCGTTACGCTCAAGCGCGAGGCGGCGCCGCT
>Ga0335077_10001877_pt1 | contig 25028 bp, 26 predicted proteins | sample Lox_Sample_31_FD_207151 | JGI IMG/M metagenome (GOLD analysis project Ga0335077, IMG submission 207151) | Soil microbial communities from Loxahatchee National Wildlife Refuge, Florida, United States - Lox_Sample_3.1 | ecosystem: Environmental > Terrestrial > Soil > Wetlands | place: USA... | reverse complement strand
AGTGACCGGGCTGGAGGGGCAACGGCGAGCACCCCGACCGCACGCAAGCCCCTGCCAGCCGCCGGCACTAACCCCCACGGGGCCTGTCACCTGGTCGACACCAGGCTGGGAGCACAGATAAGCAGGGTTCCAGGCTGCTGCGGTGGGCGCTGATCGAGGCGATCCAGCGCGCCCCACCGGGTTCCCCGCCCGCGACGCGAAGGACGCGATCATCGCCCGCCGCGGCGCCGGGGCCCGCAACATCGCCAAGGTCGCCGCCGCCCGCCGGCTGCTGGCCCTGGTCTACTACGGGCTGCGCGACGGCCAGATCCGCTGCCTGCCCGAACCAGCAAGGTCCGCGTGAGCGCGCCCGCCCGGCCAGGCGCGAGGCCGCCCACAAGTCTGTCCCCCGCCCCCCGGGCGGCGTGGACGCCGACCTGATTGGCCCCGTCCGGCCCTGACCCACTGACGCGACCTGCCCCATGCCCCCGGCCCCGGCCGGGACCCCGCGAAGGGATGACTGCAGCCAGCGGCACTGCCGTGCAAGGTAACAACCCGAACCTGGGGCAGCCAGAACTCAACAGCCCACTGCCCGGGCCCCGCCAGCCGCTTCCCCGCCGGCCCCAATCATCGGCTCCCGGCCGCCCGCGTCAAGGACGCCCCTCCGGGCGCCGGCCACGCCGGCCAGGCCTACGGCCCCGGTCCTTGACCCGGCCGCCCGCTCGCACGAACCGGCAGCCATCGCGGGAAAGCACAACCAGCGAGGCAGCTACCCCACGCCCGGAAACACGACCGGCCCGCGCGAAACCCCAAGTCATTCCCACTTGACCCCGGCCCGCTTCTTCAGGGATGACTTGTGACAGGCTAGTGCGCACCTGATCGCGCTCGTGGATACGGTCGAGGCCTGGCACAGATCGTTGGGGAGCGGGTCGGCGGCTAACTTAGATCTCATCCCAGCGGCATCGGTCGATTGCAGCCGCGATAATGCCGGTGAAAGCCTGGTCCTGGGGAATCATCAGGTCGTCGACTCGGCTGACGGGCGCCCAGCCGTGCGAGTTGCACAAGATCATGCCCTCGTAGCCAGCAAGGTCGTGCACGCAGACTGGCCCCTCGGCTTGCGGGATGCCTGCGGCCGTGAGCTGGCGCCGCAGGAGGAGCATCGTGATGCCCGGCAGCTTTGGTGCGTCGGGCCACATCACCGTGCCATCCCGCCAGAACCCCACGTTGGTGATGGTGCCCTCCGAGATCCTGCCCTCCTGGTCCACTAGCAGGCCCTCGTCAAAGCCTGCGGCCAGCGCGGCCTCGCGGAACCGGCCCTGGCCCCAGCTGCCGGCGTGCTTGAGCCGGGCGAGCGGCCGCTGAAAATGCACTGATCTCATTGAGTGCGGACGGCGCGGCATGTCCTGCGGCCCGCGAACGGTGACGATCAGCCCGGCCCAGTAGCCGTAGACGCGGACGCTGGCGTCTGGCTGGCCGCCGAGAGCATGCCGGATGCGGGCGCGGACCTCCTCGCCACCGAGCGCCCGCCCGTATACCTCACGGTGCGCCGCCTCCAGCCGGGCCAGGTGCAAGTCCAGGCCCCGCGTGCGGCCACCGCGCACCTGAATCGCCGTGAAATGGCCCCACCCCTCGTGCTCTAGAAGGGACACGGCCGCCTCGTCGGCTTCGTGGCCGTTGACCTCGATCCTGGCGTAATCGCTGGACATTCGGCAGGTCCCCTCCGACCGGTTGCGCGGTCGCGCCCGGCGCGCCGTCCGCAGGTAAGGAGGCACTTGGCCACTCTACGGCCCTCGGCTTAGTGCGCAGTTTCACTCCACGCAAGCTACGAAACCGCAGGTCAGCGAGCCGCGACCGCCCCTGGCGCCCACGAGTGTCACAACTCAGGTGACCTGCAGCTACGCAACCCAGGTCACGATCTACAACTGCCGTAACCGAACGGCGGCTAGGCGCGCGGTTATCCAGCGGCCTCGCGTCGCTGGCGGCCCGGTCGTAGCTCAACGCACGATCGGCCCGGGTGCGTGTCTATACAGCGCCGCCCTCGGGATGAACGTCGGCTTGTGCCGGAGTCCGGATTATCGGTGGTGGGCGGTGAGGTGGTTGACAGGCTGGCCGGCGGTGAAGACGCTGGGGGTGCGACCGGGCCGCCTGATCATGTGCTCCGTAGCCGGGTGGCGTGGGACCGGCCCGCCGGTGACTACGCGGTCCGAGTGAGCTATGTTGATGTGGGGCGGAGCGTGCGAGACGGGCCGGGGTGCACGCGAGTTGGGGGGATGCAATGCCGAGCGGTTCTGTTCCTCAAGAGGCGGTTGACCAGCTGCGGGCCACAATCTCGGGTGAGACCCTCACTGCGGTCGATGCCACTTACGACGCGGTACGTCAGGTCCACAACGGCATGATCGACAAGCGCCCGGCTGTCATCGTCCGGTGCCAGAACACCGCCGACATCGCGGATGCCGTGAAGTTCGCGAGAGAGCACGACCTGGAGATCTCGGTCCGCGGCGGTGGCCACAACGTGGCGGGGCGCGCTGTGACCGGCAGTGGCCTCATGATCGACACCCAGACTATGAAGGGCGTTCATGTCGACCCGGCCACTCGGCGCGTGCGGGCCCAGGCTGGGCTGAGCTGGAACGAGTACAACCGGGCTACCGCGGCTTACGGCCTGGCGACGACCGGCGGTGTCGTGTCGACAACCGGCATCGCCGGCCTGACGCTCGGTGGTGGGCTTGGCTGGCTGATGGGCAAGTACGGGATGGCCGTCGACAACGTCCGTTCCGTGGAGCTTGTGGACGCCAACGGTCAGATCCGCACGGCCGATGCCGAGCAGAATCCCGACCTGTACTGGGCGCTGCGAGGCGGGGGCGGGAACTTCGGTGTGGCCGCGTCGTTCGAGTACGACGCCCATCCCGTGTCGATGATCTACGGCGGACTGATCGCCTTCGCCCTGCCCGACGCGCCCAGGGTGTGGGAGTTCTTCGGTGACTTCGCCGCGGAGAGCCCTGACGAGCTGGTGCTGATGATGGCGCTCGTGCACGCTCCCGACGGGTCGGGACACAAGATCGCCGCTGTCGCCATGTGCCATTGCGGCGATCTGGCGCAGGGTGAGGAGGCCGCGGCCGCCATCCGGGGGGCCGCGACCCCGCTGATGGACATGCTCGGGCCGCTCCCGTACCCCGTGCAGAACACCTTGCTCGACCCGGGGTTCCCTAAGGGTGCCCGCAACTACTGGAAGTCCGCCTATTTCAAGGAGATCACGGCCGACACCGTGTCCATCATGGTGGAGCGGTTCGCCCAGACCCCGTCGATCATGACGGCAATGGTCATCGAGCACTTCCACGGCGCTGTCACCCGCGTCCCCCCGACGGCCACCGCGTTCCCGCACCGGGAGCCGGGCTACAACCTTGTCATCCCCGGCGTGTGGCCCGACGCCAGGGACGACGACGTCAACATCGCCTGGGTCAAAGACACCTTCGACGCGCTCGCTCCGTACAGGGCCGACTCGGTCTACGTGAACTACCTGGCCGACGACGACACCGGGCGGGTGCAGGCCGCGTACGGGCCCTGCTGGGATCGGCTGCGGCAGGTCAAGCGTACGTACGACCCCGGGAACGTCTTCCACCTCAACCAAAACATCACGCCGGCGTAGCCGCCCGCACGTCCATTCCGGCCGTCGCCTACGCCGACGTCACGGCAGGATCCGTGAACCACCCGGGTTCTCTCAATACCTGCTGGCCGCGAAAGCAAGGATGGAGAAATTCGCCGGAGGTGCCGCCTGCAGGGCCGGCCGCGCTGGAACTGGCGCCCTACGGGATCACTGCCAACATGGTCCACCCGCCCGTCACCGACACGGGCTGGGTGACCCAGGCGGTCCGCGAGACTGTCGCCGCCAGCACCACCCTGGTTCATGTGGCCACGCCAGCCGAGGTGGCCGAGGTCATCAGCTACCTGGCATCCGACGCTGCCGCGCTGATCACCGCCAACGTCATCAACCTCCGCTGACCGGGCCGGTACCTTACCCGACCAGGAACGCCCTCATTTGACCCAGTCCGGATTGCCGGTGGCGGGCGGTGAGGTGGTTGACGGGCTGGCCGGCGATGAAGACGCTGGGGATGTGACCGGGCCGCCTGATCATGTGCTCCGTAACCGGGTGGCGTGGGACCGGCGCGCCGGTGACTACGCCGGTCCGGGCCTGCGCAACTGGGCCGCCACGGAGCCGGGCTGGGGAGTATGGAAGGTCCCGGAGGCACAGCTGGGGATCTTGCCGCCAGGCCTGGCTGGGGTCGGCAGCCTGGAACTGGGTTGCGGCACCGGGTACGTCTCGGCCTGGCTGGCCCGCCGCGGCGCGCGGCCGGTCGGCCTGGATAACTCCGCCGCCCAGCTGGCCACCGCCGCCGCGTTGCAAGATCGCTTCGGATTGCGCTTCCCGCTGATCCACGCCAGTGCGGAGCAGATACCTCTGGCTGATGCCGTTTTTGACCTGGTGATTTCCGAATACGGTGCCAGCATCTGGTGTGATCCCTACGCCTGGATCCCCGAAGCGGCCCGGGTGCTGCGCCCTGGCGGCCAGCTGGTCTTTCTGGCTAACTCCGTCCATGCCGTGCTGACCTGGCCGGACCAGGACGACCTGCCGGCCACCGAAACGCTGCAGCGGCCCTACTTCGGCATGCACCGTTTCCGATGGCTGGGCAGCGACGCTGTCGAGTTCCACATCGGCCACGGCGACATGATCCGGCTGCTGCGCCGTTGCGGGTTCGAAATCTACGACCTCATCGAGGTCCAGCCTCCACCTGGCTCCACCACCAGGCATCCGGTCGCGACCTTGGAATGGGCCCGGCAGTGGCCCTGCGAAGAAGTCTGGAAAGCACGCAAATCGCAGTGACCCAGCTGCGGCTGGCGGCGGCTGCCTACCTCCCCCGCTTCACGGGCGCCTCCCGCTACCACACCGAATCCGGCCTGCGATGCTACCTGGCCTGGTGCGTGCGCCGTCATTCCCGGCGCGCGGCGTTGAGACGGAAGACGACCTCAACGATCGCGTCCTCCCCGATCGCCTCCGCTCGCTGCACCGCCACCTTGACGGGCACTAAGTAGCGCCCGTCCCTGGGGAACAGCGCAGTGGTGAACTCGGTGCCGCCGCGCGTGACGTGGACCGGCACCTGACCCCAGTAGATCAGGCCGCGGGCTGCCTCCTTGAGATCCTCGCTTTCCTCCGGCGTCATGGCCACGAACAGGTACGGCGCCGGCCCGCGCCACTCGATCACCTCGCCGGTGAAGGCCCACTCCATGCGCCCATCATCGGAGATGCGCCCAGGCGCCAGGGACGCGGCTCCATACCGGATACCGGACGTGTGTCAGTCTCACGGCAGGACGCGCACTCTCATAGCCGCATTGTGCTATGCCTTGCGCTGCGGCACGCGGCGCACGTGGCACTGGTCAGCGCGCTGAGTCCGTTGGACGGCTGTCGAGCCAGAGCGCCCAAGACTCAATCGTGCCGATCTGCAGCAACCCTGTCCGCGCCCACGGGTCCTCAGCAAGGCGTGCCCTGATCTCGCTCTCATCTGCGGCCTCGGCAACGTGCAGAGTTTGCTCGCCGTCGCCAACCGGGCCGCCCAGAATGATGAATCCTTCATCAACTAGCCCATCCATGAAGACCGCGTGTTCATCCCAGGCGTCCTGGCTCCGGATTGGGCGGGAGGGATCCCAGCCTGGCCCGTGCACCAGCCTCACCGCGAAATTGGCCACAACGCCGACCGTAGCGGCCGCCACCGACACGCGGTCGGCATCTCAAGGCCACGCCTGTCGCCTGCCGGTCCGTCCAGTCGTAGCCGCAAGCTGGATGGTACGGCGAACAGCGTCTCCGCTGCCTGCAGCGATCCGGTAATCAGACCCATGCCTGCCGGATACCGGTCCTGGAGTTGCCCGCGCGGCCTGCTCACAGACGTCGTTCCCCCGTTACTGGCATCCGGAGTAGGGAACCTGGCCGAGGTCAGGGAAGCCTGGCAGCCGGATGGCCGCGGGCCGGCCCTCCTGGTCGTAGTCGAGCGTGAACTGGACCGGTCGCGGCTGCGGGCACCTGACCAGGACCTGGAAAGTGACCGTGAACCAGGAACTGGCGCCCCGCGCAAGGGTCGGCGGGAGAACGCTGCCCCGCGGTTCACCGGCGGCTGGCAGTTCCCCGCAGGGTCCCCAGCCCTGCGAAGTCACCCTGAGCCCGCCCAGCGGAAGCACGACCTCGACCCGGCGGAGCCTGACCGCTTCGGGCGACAGGTTTGTGATCTGCAGGCCGACCTGCAGCTGACGGCCGGCCTGCACGGAGCATCGTGGGCCGGACTGGCTCAGCGGGAAGCCGCCCGCCGAGAACGGCGCGGCCAGCGCGACCGCACGGGACGGCAAGGGCGGCGCGGTATGTTCTCCGGCGTGCCGGACGCCCACGGTGTAGCCGACGGCCAGGCCGGCCAGCAGCGCCACCGCGCCAAGGATAAGAGCGGCCGGCGGCGGCCACCACCGGGCACCCGGCCTACGCCTGCTGCCCGCTTCCAGGACATCGTCACCGGCTTCAGGCCCGTCACCGTAAGGAACGATCATCCATAGAAACCTTTTCCATCCGTCAACCTCCGCTCAGAGTACGTGGAAGTCCGGGAAGCTCGAAGGACTCACTCTTCTTACCGCTGGTGGAGGTGTTGGGTGATACTGGCCAGGTGGGTTGAGGATGCGGCGCTGCCCGATGGGGGGCCTGCGTTAGGCGGTGCCTGTTCGAGCCGAGAGGTGACCTGGTGACAGGCCGGTTGCCTGAGTCGCTGGCGGGCATCGTGGCGGCGCTGTGGGGCCAGCAGGCGACGTCATGATCCTCGGGCGGCTGAGGGAGCACCAGGACAAGAGCAGCCTGGCCGGCGCGCTAGTCAACGGCGGCTTCGTCGTCGTCAAGGCCGGCAAGCTGGTGCTGGCTCTGGCTTCCTTCGCGGCGTATGCGTTCCTGTTCACCTGGCAGTTCGCGGCCATCATCGTTGGCATGCTGGTCATCCACGAGGCCGGCCACCTGAGGTGCATGAAGCATTACGGCATGAAACAAGGGGTATCTACCTCATCCCGCTGCTCGGTGCCGCCGCCGTGGCCGAGGACAACTTCCCCAGCCGGCGGGCCGAGGCCACCATTGCCTTGGCCGGGCCACTCACCGGGGCCGTGCTGGCGGCTGGGACCGGGCTGCTGTACTTCGCCACCCGCAACGGGGCCTTCGCTGCTGCCGCTGGGTGGATGGCGTTGATCAACCTGTTCAATCTGCTGCCGGTGGTGCCGCTGGACGGCGGCCGGGTAGTGAAGCCGCTGGGACTCCTCGACTACCTGTATGACCGCCACCAGGCAATGCGGGCTGGGCGGCCAGCCCGGCGGAAGGCAGGCAGGCATGCGCGGGTGGCTGAAGCCGGGACCACACCCCCGGTGCTAGGTTCCTGGGACGAGCCGGTGCGCCGCGGGCTGCCCGACAGCAAACACGGCAGCGAGGACGATGCCCGGCAGACCGCGCCGCGCGTCGCTGCTGGCAAGCCGCCGCTCAGCCCGCGCGCCTGCCCAGGCTGCTTTCGCCTGCTACGCGGGACTGGCGATACTGCTGTGGCTGTTCATGCTGGCGATGGGCAACCAGCCCGGAGCCGCGGCCGCGATGCACGCCCTGCAAGGCTGACACCTGTCCTTGGTCTGGCCGCCGACGTGTCCGGCGGCACCATCTGCACACGCTGCCGGGCGCTCATGCGCGATCGTGCCGCATTACTGGGCTGGCCAGCACAGCCGCTGGCGCGAAAGTGGTTTCGGCTCTACCTATCTGTGCCGGGCCCCGGTCGGCCGATACGGATCGCCTCAGCCACTTCGCTCAGGTCGTTGTTCAGCTGATGATCCCGCCCAGGCAGCTGGCGCACCTGCGCCTGCGGGATCGCCAGCGCATACAGGCCGACATGCGCAGGCGGGGCGGTCTTGTCCTGGAGCCCGTGGAACACATGGACCTGCGCACCTGGTGGCAGCCTCGCGCCGAGCTCGCTCGTCAGCTCGAACTCGTCGCTGGGCCAGCCGCCCGGGCCAACGAACGGAGCGGCGATCAGCACGATGGCCGCGAGCTCTCCGCCCGGCGGCCGCTCGGCGACCACACTGACGAGGATTGCCGCGCCTACCGAGTGGCCGGCCACGACCGCGCCGTCGTCCAGGTCCGCCATCTCGCACCGGATGGCCGCGCTCCACCGGGCATAGCTCGGGTCGCCCTCGCCGGGCATCCGCGGGTAGCGGAACTCGTGCCCTCCCCCGAGCTCTCGCCTCAGGCTCTCGGCCAGCTTGCCGTCCCACTCGTCGTGCGCACCCGCGCCGCCGCCCTGGATGAAAAGGATCTGCCGGGTACGTGTCATGGCGATCCCCTTCACGCCTTCGTGACGACCCCAATCGATACCCACCGCTGGCCAGAGGTACCTCAGTGCACCGGCCAGCAGCTCGTGGGTGGTCATCAGCTTAGGCAAACAGAACGGGTCGATCTGGGGTCGCCGACGCCAGGTCCCAGCGAAACGGTAAGGAAGCCCGAACGGGGCGATCTGCGGGCGTCAAGGTGCGCAGCCGGACTGGGCACCGCCGGCGTTCCGGCCGCGACGTAACGAAGGGCCGGCTGGCCGTCAGACAGCCATGTAGAAGAGCTCGAGTTGGATGTCGTCGGGATCCCTGAAGACGACAACCGAGTACGGCATCGGGTTGTCGGTGTCGATGACGCCGGAATGCTCGATGCCGAGCTCGTCGAGCCAGCTCGCCCATGCGTCCAGGCCGGCGCGGTCAGCGACGCCGAAGGCGATGTGGTCCAGGCCGGTCCGGCACTCCTGGAAGGGCTGACCCGGATTGGCCTCGTGATGGTGCAGGCCGATCACCATGCCTGAACGCGGGTCCATGAGCACCACCGCGTAAGCGGCGTCCTCGGCACCGTGGTGAGGGAACACGACCGGAAGCCGGGCTAGCCCAAAGACCCGCTGATACCACTGGGCGCTGGCCTCCACATCGGAACGCTGGGCGAGAAGTGATGAACGCCGGTCACGGCTGGCACAGCATTGGTGTCGGGCACGGCAAGCTCCTTCCTCAGCTGCACACCCAGGGTGCACGTGACCATCATGCTCCCGCCCCGGCCGGCTGTGCCCAGCGATACACACTGGATGGGTCCAGAGGCCCGAGCGCGGTATAGCGTCTGTGTCGTGCCGGTGTCCGGGGATTCGGTGATGGGGGGACGCACGCGGCAGCTGCGGAGCCGCCGCGTCCAGGTGCCTGCTGACCGTTCCTGGAGGCTGTTCGCACCTGGAGATGCTGTGATCACGAAGCTGTGCAGGCCGGACGAGCTCCGGACGCTGTTCCTGTTTGAGAAGCTGACCGGTGCCCAGCTCGACTGGCTATGCCAGCGGGGCCGGATCGAGAACTTTCCCGCCGGTCCGGTGTATACGGAGGGCGACCCAGCGAGCAGTTTTTACGTCCTGCTGGAGGGCACCGTTGTGCTGTCACGGCGCGTGGGTACCGACGACATCGAGGTGGGCAGGACATCGCAGCGGGGCGCATACGCCGGCGCGTGGCAGGCCTACCTGGATGACTCGGCCGCACAGCTCTACAACAGCTCGGTGCGGGTGACCGGGCCATCGCGGTTCTTCGTGCTGGACGCCGGCGTGTTCGCCGAGCTGATGCACGAGTGGTTCCCGATGGCGGTGCACCTGCTGGAGGGGGCGTTCTTCGGCGCCAGGAACATGTATGAGCTGACCGGGCAGCGCGAGCGGCTGCTCGCGCTCGGCTCGCTGTCGGCCGGCCTGACCCACGAGCTGAACAACCCGGCCGCGGCCACGGTCCGGGCGGCCGCCGCGCTGCGGGAGCGGACCGCCGACATGCAGCGCAAGCTGGTCGCGATCACGGGCGGGCCGGACAGCAAGGTCACCCTGGGGACGCTGACCAAGCTGCAGGGAGAGGCCACTGAGCGGGTGCCGAAGATGCTGGCTCTTTCACCGCTGGAGGCGTCGGACCGGGAGGATGCCATCACCGGCTGGCTGGACTCCCGCGGGCTGGGCGACGGCTGGCAGCTGGCGCCGGCCTTCGTGGCCGCCGGACTGGACGTGCCCTGGCTGGAGCACGTCGCGGGTGCGGTCGACGCCGACCCGCTGGAGGCGGTGCTGCGGTGGCTATACGACGCCGTCGAGACCGAGCTGCTGATGAACGAGATCGAGGGCTCGGCCACGCGGATCTCCACCCTGGTCGGCGCGGCCAAGCAGTACTCCCAGCTCGACCGGGCCCCGGACCAGGTCGTGGACGTGGATGAGCTGCTGAACAGCACGCTGACCATGCTGGCCGGGAAGATCCCCCCGGGCATCCACGTGGTGAGAGACTATGACCGGTCGCTGCCTGCCATCCTCGTGTATGCGGCCGAACTGAACCAGGCGTGGACCAATCTGATCGACAACGCGGTGTCGGCCATGGGCGAGGCAGGCGTGCTGACCGTGCGGACCGGGCTGGACCGCGACCACGTGTTCGTGGAGATCTGCGACACCGGACCAGGGGTGCCGCCAGAGATCCGGGAGCGGATATTCGAGCCCTTCTTCACCACCAAAGCGGTGGGCCAGGGCACCGGGCTCGGCCTCAACATCGTCTGGCGCATTGTGGTGAGCAAGCATCACGGAAACATCCAGGTGGAGTCCGTCCCCGGCAACACCCGCTTCCGGGTGTGGCTGCCGGTCACAGCGGCAAACACCGAGCGCGCGGACAACTGAGCTACCGAGCACTCCGGGCACGATCTTGCGCTGGTATCGCGGCATTACCAGCCGCCGGTGGGGGCGCTTGTCGCGGCGTGGCCGGTCCGGGCGGCCGGCGAACGGCGGGGCGCGGATCAGCTCCGGCTGCCGAAGGCCAGGGCAAGCACCTCTTCGGCGGTCAGGGACTTCCCTGTAGCGTGCGCGGCCTGGAATGCCTCGGCGCCCATGGCTGAGCGGAGGCGCTGGTAATCGAGGTCGCGCAACCTCGCCTCCAACGGCTCGAGGGTTTCGCCCAACTCCGCCAGGACCTGGTCGGCCGCCCCGTGAAGCTGTGCCGACCGGCCGGCCTGGGTTCCGCCGCTGTCGGCCATGGCCAAGCCGATCAGCGCGTAGGCGGTGCTCGCCGTCATCCGCATTTGCGTGGCCAGGTCGAGCGATTCGCCGAAGAGAGCTCCGGCTGCGCTGAGCGAGCCGGTGAGATACTCGGCGAGGCCGAGGTTGAACGTCTCGTAGACGACGCCATACCGGTCGTCCAGCGCACGGGCGATATCGAGCGACTCGAGCAGGTGCCTGCGGGCGCTGTCCAGATCTCCTAGCGAGAGTTCCGCATACCCGAGATTGCCGGCCATCGTGCCCACCTGTAGCCGGTCCCCGGCCTGACGGTAGAGCCGGAGCGATTCAGCAGCGTCGCGAACTGCGGCCGCGTGGTCTCCCTGAACGTCCACGGCGAACGCCCGGGCAGCCAGCAGGCGGGCGGTCAGATGTGACTCCCCGAGCCCGCGCGCCAGGCCCAGCCCTTCCTCGATCATCCGCAGTGCCACATCTTGCTCCCCCCGGCGCAGCAGGATGTAGGCACGCAGATACAGCAGGTCGGCCGTCAGGAACGCGTCGCTGGCGGAGCGGGCAATGGCGAGCGCCTCCTGGCAGTACCCGTCGGCCCGTGCGTAGCCGCCCGTCTGGTCGAGCAGGTATGCGGCCGCGGCCAGGGCCTGCGCGCGGACGAGCGTTGCCCCCTGGGCAGCTGGCGCGGTGAGGAACGCATGGAGGGCGTTGGCCCCCTCCACCGCATGCCCGCGTGCCTTCCAGAACACCCGCAAGGCGGTGACAAGCCGGATACCGGACACGGGGTCGGGCTGTGTCAGGCTGAAGGCAATCGCCGCCCGAAGGTTATCGAGTTCGAGTTCGAGACGGTCCAGCCACTCCGCCTGGTCGTGCGCGATGAGCTGCGGAGCCGCAGTTTCGGCGAGAGCCAGGTAGTGGTCGCGATGGGCAGTCCGCGTGTCATCCGCCGCTGCCGGGCCGTTGTCTTCGAGCCGCCGGGCCGCATACTGCCGAACGGTTTCCAGCAGCCGGTACCGGGCTGGCCCGGCACCGGTGTCGTCGAACTGCACGAGGTTCTTATCCACCAGGGCCCCGAGGCGCGGGACGGCCTCGTCGGCAGATATGCCGTCGCCAGCAATGACAGTCTCGGCGGCGGACAGATCGAACCCCCCGGCAAACACCGCGAGCCGGGCGAGCACATGGCGCTCGGCGGCGTTCAGCAACTCCCAGGACCAGTCGATGGCGGCCAGCAGTGTCTGCTGGCGCGGCAGGACCGTGCGCGAGCCGCTGGTCAGAAGGGAGAAGCGCTGGTCGAGCCGGGCATCCAGCTCGGTCACCGACATGACGCGCAGGCGAGCCGCCCCCAGCTCAATGGCCAGCGGAATTCCGTCCAGCCGCCGGCAAATGCGGCCGACAACCGAAGCGGTCCTCTCATCCCAAGCAAGCGGCACCCCGTGCTGCGCGGCACGCTCAGTGAACAGCCGCACGGCCTCCCTATTGCCGGTCGCGTCCACGGTGTCGTCCTCGCCCGGCGTATCCAGGGACGGAACCCGGTGGACGCGCTCGCCGCCGATCCCGAGCGGTTCACGGCTGGTGGCAAGCAGCACGATGTTCGGGCAATTTCGGAGCAGAGCGTCCGCGAGCTTGGCGCACGCGTCGATGACATGCTCGCAATTGTCCAGCACTACAAGCAGACGCCGCCCGCCGACCGCGTCGACGAGCGTGTCGATGACGGGGCGGCCGGGCTCCCCCCGTATGCCGAGCACATTCGCCACGACTACCGCGACTAGATCCGGGTCCTGCAGCGGAGCAAGGTCCGCGAACCACACTCCGTCGCCTGAGCCATCCAGCAGGCCGGCTGCGAGCTGGAGCCCGAGGCGGGTCTTGCCCGCACCGCCCGGCCCAGTGAGAGTCACCAGGCGAGAAGTGGCGATCAGGCCCTGCACCTCGCTGAGCTCAGCGTCACGGCCGATGAAGCTGGACACCTGCGCCGGGAGGTTGTTCCGTAGCTTCGGGTTGTCCAGCGACCGAAGGGGTGCGAATGCCGTTGGCAGGCCATCCGCCTCGAGCTGGAAGATCCGTTCCGGCCGCCCGAGGTCCTTCAGCCGGTGCAAGCCGAGGTCCCTCAGGGAAACACCGGCTGGCATCGAGTCGCCGAGCAGGGCGGCCGTCGCGGCCGAGAGCACAATCTGACCTCCGTGACCGACGGCCGCAATACGGGCCGCCCGGTGAATGCCGAGGCCGACCAGGCCGACCGCCGTCGCCGACGCCTCCCCGGAGTGCAGGCCCATCCGGACCCGGACTCCTTCGCCCGGTGGCCATGGGTGGGAAAGGAACGCCCGTTGCATCTCGACCGCTGCGGCGGCGCAGGCACTCGGCGACGTGAAGACCGCGAAGAACGCGTCACCCTGGGTGTCAACCTCTTCGCCGCCGTGCGCGGCCAGGCTCGCCCGGATCAGCCGATGATGAGCGGCAAGCATCTCCACGTACAGGCTCCCCAGGCGCACCAGCAGCACCGTGGAACCCTCGATATCAGTGAAGAGAAACGTGAGCGTCTGCGTGGCCAACAGCCCAGGACTTCCATCTGACATTGCGCTGAATACGCGAACCGAAGGTCGCCGACCCCCCGGGCGCACCGGAGGTAGCCTACTTCAGCCGCCGCGCCGGCGTCGACCTCCACCCCGGCCCGGGCCCGGCGCTGAAGTGCGCCGATCGGTCCATCCGTGGCCTGTGGCCGCTACCAGGGGCGGGCGGTGAGTGGCGCTGGATCCTGCCCCAGAGCCAGCTGATGGCAGGCCAGCATCAGCGTTTCCGCCATCTTCATCTGCTCCGCTCCATCGGCTCGACCGCCGCCCGCTTCGCATTCGGCTCGGTAGACGGCGGCCAGCGCGCTGATCGCGGAGACGGGATCGCTCTCGCACGCCGCCACGGTCAGTTTCTTCGCGTTCTCCCGCAAGTACTTCCGCCGCCTCCGGGCTGGGCCCCACGCCCCCGCTGACTCGGACGCACACCGCTTCAGTTCATCGGCGTACCGCATCACCCGCATGGCTCTGATGAAGGCTTCGCAGCCCTGCCCGTGATCCTCCTGCCGAGGATGACCCTTGGCTTTCGTGTAGTGCAGCGGCCCTCCGCACCGGGCGCAGCGGATCAATCGGAACGTCCCTGGACGTTTCCCCGGCGGCATCGGTCCCGGCCACGAGTACTGCCTGCTCAAGCTACCGCCTCCGTAAGAAGCCCTGACCCTGAGGATAGAGCCTGCCTGGGCTGGTGCTGGCCGGCATGGCCACCCGCCTTGCGCACGGATCGCCGGGCACCCGGCCCGGTGAATGAAACCGTGGTGAAACCGCCCTGAATCCCGCTGCGCGCACCTTTGACGTGATCGCGGCCGTCCAGGCCGCGGTGATGGCGAAAGGAACAGCATGACCAGCGCGATCACGGCCACCGGGCTGCGCAAGTCATTCGGCGACAAGGTGGTGCTCGACGGCATCGACCTGGAGGTCCGCGCGGGAACAACGTTCTCGCTGCTCGGTCCCAACGGGGCCGGCAAGACCACGACCGTGCAGATCATGTCCACCCTGGTCCGCGCCGACGGCGGCGAGGTGCGCGTCGCAGGCCATGACGTGGCCCGGGACCCCGCGGCGGTGCGGGCCGCGATCGGGGTCACCGGCCAGTTCTCGGCGGTCGACAACCTGCTCACCGGCGAGGAGAACCTGCTGCTGATGGCGGACCTGCACCACCTGGGCCGGGCGGAGGGGCGGCGGCGCACCGCCGCGCTGCTCGGCCAGTTCGACCTGGCCGGCGCGGCCGCCAAGACCGCGATGACCTACTCCGGCGGCATGAAGCGCCGGCTCGACCTGGCGATGACCCTGATCGGCGACCCGCGCATCATCTTCCTCGACGAGCCGACCAGCGGGCTCGACCCGCGCAGCCGCCGCATGATGTGGCAGATCATCCGTGACCTCGTGGCCGGCGGCGTCACGATCTTCCTGACCACCCAGCAGCTGGACGAGGCGGACCAGCTGGCCAACCGGGTCGCCGTTCTCGACCACGGCCAGGTGGTCGCCGCCGACAGCCCCGAGGAGCTCGAGCGCAGCATTCCCGGGGCCAACGTCCGGCTGCACTTCGCCGGCACCACAGGGCTCGACGCGGCCGAACGAGCCCTCGGCGGCGCGTTCCGGCACGACGACACTCTCACGCTGGAGGTCCCCAGCGACGGCGGCGCGATCGCGGTGCGGGCGCTGCTGAACCGGCTCGGCGACACGGCGGACGAGGTCGACGAGGTGTCCGTGCACACGCCCGATCTCGATGACGTCTTTTTCGCCCTGACCGGCCACCCGACGGCAGAACCAGCGCCAGAAATGGAGAACACCCGATGACAACCCTGGCCTATGCCGTCCGGGACTCGGCGACGATGACCCGGCGCAGCCTCCGGCACCTGCTGCGCTACCCGGTGACGCTGGTCGTGGCGGTAGCCGTGCCCGTGCTGTTGCTGCTGCTGTTCGTCGGCGTCTTCGGCGCGCTCAGGACGAGCCTCGGGGCGCACGCCTCTTACATCGACTACGTCATGCCCGGGATCATCGTGATGACCGCCGGGTACGGGAGCTCGGTCACGGCCCAGGGCGTCAACCGGGATTCCACCGAGGGCATCATCGGCAGGTTCCGCACCATGGCGATCTCACCCACCTCGATGCTGAACGGGTACGTCGTCAGCGCCCTGGCCCGCACGCTGGTCAGCGCGGCCCTGGTCATCGGCGTCGCGATGGGGCTGGGGTTCCGGCCCACCGCCGGCGCTGGCCGGTGGCTGGCGGCGGCCGGCGTCACCGTCCTCCTCGCGCTGGCGCTGACCTGGCTGGCCGTCCCGTTCGGCCTGGCGGCCAAGACGGCCGAGGGCCTGACCGGCTTCATCCTGATCGTTCAGCTGCTGCCGTTCATCAGCAGCGCGTTCGTGCCGCCGGGCCAGATGTCGGGATCGGTGCGCTGGTTCGCGGCCCACGAACCGTTCACCCCGGTCATCGATACGCTCCGCGGGCTGCTGGCCGGCACGCCGTCCGGCGGCACTATGCTCGCCGCCGCCGTCTGGTGCGCCGGGCTCGCGCTGGCCGGGTACCTGTGGGCGCAGGTCCTGGTCCGGCGGGACCTCAGCCGCTGAACCGGGCCCGTTCTCGCAGCGCGGTGCGGGCGGCGGCGCGCAGGCCCTCTGGGTCCAGGCCCGCATACGACGACACAGCGTCGGCGTATGCGGGCCCGTCGGGGTCCTGCGCGGCCCGCCGGGATGTCGTCGTCCCGGCCGACCAGCGGGTTGGGCTCGTGCCGGACACCGCGGCGGATCACGGGCGCGTCGGCCTGCAGCAGCTTCTGGTGCACGCCCTGCAGCGCGGGGCCAGGGTCGCTGCCGAGCTCCTCGCGCAGCCGCTGCCGGCAGCCGGCGTACCGGGCCAGCGCCGCCGCGGGGCCCGCGGTCACCGCCTCGCACCGCAGCAGTTCGGCCAGGACCTCCTCGTCCCGCGGGTTCCGCTGGATGAGCCCGCCGAGCTGGGCCACCGCCTCGGCCCGCCGCCCGAGGCGCGACAGCGCCAGTGCCCGGGCCCGCAGCAGCGACCGGTAGACCGGAACCCGCGCCGCACGCAGCGCGGACAGCGGGTGGCCGTCGCCAGCGTCCCAGCCTTCCGCGCCCTGGCACAGCGCAAGCCCGGCCTCGGCCTGCCCGAGCGCCGCAAGGTGGTCGCCGGCCCGGGACCGCTTCTCACTCTCGGACGCGCTCAGCCGGATCGCGGAGGCATCGATCTGGTCCTCGCACAGCGCGAGGCGGTATCCGCCCGGCGTGCTGACGATGACCCCGGGGCCGAGCCGGGCCCGGGCCCGCGACACAACGACCTGGAGAGCCTTGACCGGGTGCTCGGGTTGCTCGTCTGGCCACAGCGCATCCACCAGCCGGGGGGTGCTGCACCCCACGTGCGGGTCCGCGGCCAGCAGCGCAAGCAGGTCCTGCAGCCGGGAGCCAGTGATCTCCAGGCTGCCATAACTAACCCGCGACAGCAGGGCGAGCTCAACGGTCACTGCCGTCAGACTAGCCGGTCCGCGGCCAGACGCGGGTGACGGCCATGCCTCGGATGCAGCATGGCCGGGTAGCCCGGACGGCCTGGCCGGCGTGCACACCGCACCACCGGGCGCGTCCCCGATCGAGATCGTCGCCTGCGCCCTGCGCTCCGCGGCGGCCTTCTTCCCAGAAGACCGCCGGGCCTACTCCCGAACCCGGCAATCGGTGATCGACCAGAATCCAGCGCTGCAGGAACGCGAACGGCACAAGCTCGCCAATCTCGCCACGACCCTCGCCGATGCACTACGCGCGCGGCATCGACGAACCCGCCGCCACCCTGGCGGCGCAGACAGGCGTCACCGTATTCGGGATCGCGTTCACACAATGGATTCGCGAGGACGAGGTCCGATCCCTCGCCGGCATCGCAGCGCAGGTGCTGCAGGAACTGCTGGCCCTGGCCGCGAAGGCAACGGCGTCGGAGAGGACCCCGTGACGACACGGCCCGGCAACCCACAGCAACCTCCGGGGAGGCCGCTGAACTGACCGGGCCCACCTGCCTCAGGATCTCGGCTAGGTCCCGGCCGGAGCCGCTCATGTGCGGGTTTCGCGGGGCCGGTACGGGCAGCCAGCCAGGTCGCCATCATGGGGGTGACCACGTGGCCGCGGCTGTCCCGCTGCTCGGTGCTGGGTGCCGGTGACCGTATAGTGACGCCATGCCTGCTGCGGGGCCTGCTGCGCACGTGCCCGTGACGTCGGTCGCCGGGGCCATCGCGCGGATGGAAGCGATCGCGGCAGCTGTCCCGGCTGGGGATGGGCTGGGTTGCTTCAACCGCATGTACCTCGGGGTCACCAGGCAAGTCCAGAGCGGCCTGGGCGCGGGGTTCTTCGCCGATCCAGCGTTCATGACCCAGCTCGATGTCACGTTCGCGAACCTGTACTTCACGGCCGTGGATGCCGCGGGTGACCCGCCGGCGGCGCCGCTGGCCTGGCGGCCGCTCATCGAGCACCGTGCCCAGCCCGGGATCGAGCCGGTCCAGTTCGCGCTGGCTGGCATGAACGCCCACATCAATCACGACCTGCCCCTGGCGGTGACCAGCACCTGCACCACGTTGGGCACGGCCCCGTCGGCGGGCGCTCATCAAGCCGATTACCAGAAGGTGGACCAGCTGCTGGACGCCGCAGAGCAGTCCGTGCGGCAGTCCCTCGAATCAGCACCCGAACTTGCCGTTGACCGCCATCTGCAGGCAGTGAGCAATCTCATCGCCTCATGGTCGATCAATTCCGCCCGCGACCTCGCCTGGACCAACAGCCTGCTGCTGTGGGAAGTCCGCGCCGACCCGCTGGCCCGCGGTCTGCTGTGCGACAGCCTGGCCGCCGCGACCGCAGCGGCCAGCCGGATGCTGCTCATCGCGGTGTGAACTTCCCGCCGGCGCCCACTCCGCCCTCACCCTGGCCGCCGGCCGGCGGGGAAAGGGTCCTCTGCTATCAAAGTGTCGTCCCGTGCCCAAGGACCTGGCTTCCGGCCCTTGCCTTGTGCGGCGCCAGGGCGTGTGCTGGAGGCGACAGGCGAGCGGATCTTCAGTGAGCAGCGCACCCAGAGGCTTGGCCATCATCGCCGCGGCCGCTTTGACAGGCGGCCTGGCGGCGTGCGGTACGCCCGGCCAGAACGCTCACCCGGCCACGGTCAGGCCGCCCAGCGCCGCTTCCGGCCAGGTGCGGGTGCAGCCGGACGTGATCGGCTGGGCCGGGATGCTGCAGCGCCCTCACGTCATTTACGTCGGCATGGGTGGAGCGCCGGTTGCCCGGCGACTGGCGTGGCGGCGGTGGGGGAGCCCCCAAGCATGGGCGAGCGGCATGCTCGACATCTACTGGCCCCAGCCAGGTCCCATCTCCGGCTGGCACCCAGCCACCTACTCGGTCACGGTTCGGCTGCAGGATATCCAGGCGCACAACGGCCAGCTGTCCTACCGGAAGATGGCGTACATCTACGTCAACCGCCGGGGTACCGCGAAGGTCCTGCAATTCAAGTTCTCCGTCCAGCCGGGCGGATCGGCCCCAAGCTGGAACCCAGGCTGGAACCCAGCCAGGCCAGCAACGGCCTGAAAATGCGGGCCCGCCGTTCTGTCCGCCGTTTCTGTCCGTCGACGGCTGCCCGGGAGGAGCGGCAGGGGCGAGTGCCGATCAGGGATTCCTGCCCGGGTGCTGCGGGTGGAGCCCGGCGCCGGCCGGGGGCGATAGCCTCGCCGTGATGGCGATGCGCAGTGGTCTGTTCCTGCCGATCTTCGATGAGCTCGCGGAGCCGGCCATGGTCGCCCGGCTGTCCCGTGAGGCGGAGGAGGCCGGCTGGCACGGGGTGTTCGTCTGGGATCACGTGCGCTGGCCGGAGCCCGTCCTTGCCGTGGCGGATCCCTGGATCACGCTGGCGGCGGTCGCCACGGCGACCGAACGCGTCCGGCTCGGGCCGATGGTCACGCCGCTGGCGCGCCGGCGTCCGGTAAAGGTGGCCCGGGAGACCGCCACGCTCGACCGGCTCAGCGGTGGCCGGCTCACGCTCGGGGCCGGGCTGGGCAGCGACCGTTTCGGGAGCGAATTCTCGATCACCGGCGAAGAGCTCGACGAGCGGCGGCGGGCCCGGATGCTCGACGAGTCCCTGGAGATCCTGACCGCCGCCTGGTCGGGTGAGCCGGTCCACCACCGGGGCGAGTACTACACGGTGGACGGCATGCGGTTCCTGCCCCGGCCGGTTCAGCGGCCAGGCGTGCCGGTCTGGGTGGCGGGGTTCTGCGGCAAGCCCCGGCCGCTGCGCCGGGCCGCCAGGTACCAGGGCTTCATGCCTGTCAACCTCGGACATCCCGACCAGCTCGCCCAGATCGTGGCCGACCTCAGCGCGCTGCGCGAGGCGGCTGGCACCGCCAGCACGCAGCCCTACGACGTCGTCGCCACCCTCCCACCCGGCACTGACCCCGCCCCGTATGCCGCGGCCGGGGCCACCTGGTGGCTGGTCGAATTCCCCGCCCAGGCGGCAACCGTGGACCGGGTACGAACAATTATCCGCGATGGACCCGCAGCCGTGCCGTAACCCTGGGCCAGCCGAGAATCCTGTCCACGGCTCTGACCAGCAGGATCGAGGGCCACCACCGTCCCAGCGGCGCACCCCCGCACGGATCAGTACCGCGCCTCCGCCGCGTCCAGCCCGTTAGTGCTGAGATCTTTGCTCCCGGGGGAAACGAACTGAGAGATTGCCCCGTTTGGGCGGTGCCCGCCTGCTTGCGGGGACCGCGTGGGCCAAGACAGACTGTCGGAACCGGGAGAAGGGTGACTCTGGTGCGCAGGCGGCTTCCCCGCTGGTCGGAGTTCCAGCCGCTGTTGCGCCCGGGGCGGATCGCGCTCGATCCCACCGAGCGCCGGCTCAGCCGCGCGCACACGATCCCCGACCTGCGGAGGATCGCCGCCGGCCGGGTGCCGCGGGCCGTGTTCGACTACACCGACGGGGCCGCGGAGCGGGAAATCAGCCTGCGCCGCGCGCGCCACGCGTTCGCCCGCGTGGAGTTCCACCCGCAGGCGCTACGCGACGTGAGCGACCCAGACACCAGCACCACGGTGCTCGGGCGGCACTGGGCGCTGCCGTTCGCGCTCGCGCCGACCGGGTTCACCCGGATGATGCACCACGAGGGCGAGCTCGCGGCCGCGCGGGCCGCGCAGCGGGCTGGTGTGACGTTCTCGCTGTCCACCATGGGCACCGCCTCGATCGAGCGGGTGGCGGAGGCGGCCCCCCGCGCAGACAAGTGGTTCCAGCTCTATGTCTGGAAAGACCGGGCGGCCGGTAAGGACCTGCTGGAGCGGGCCCGCGCGGCCGGCTACCACGCCCTGCTGCTCACCGTGGACACACCGGTCGGCGGGGCCCGGATGCGGGACGTGCGCAACGGGCTGACCGTCCCGCCCGCATTGACCCCGGCCACAGTCCTCGACGCGGCCATCCACCCCGCCTGGTGGTTCAACCTGCTCACCACCGAGCCGCTGAGCTTCGCCAGCCTGAATGAGTGGCACGGCACCGTGGCCGAACTGGTGAACACCATGTTCGACCCGACGGTGACGTTCGCCGACATCGAGTGGCTGCGCGCCGCCTGGCCCGGCCCGCTGCTGCTCAAGGGCGTCCAGACGGTGGCCGACGCCCGCGCCGCCGTGGATCACGGCGCGGACGGGATCGTCATCTCCACCCACGGCGGCCGCCAGCTGGACCGGGCCGCCGCGCCCCTGGAGGTGCTGCCGCGGATCGCCGACGCGGTCGGTGACCGGGCCGAGATCCTGCTGGACACCGGGATCATGCACGGCGGGGACGTGGTCGCCGCGCTGGCGCTGGGCGCCAGCGCCTGCCTGGTCGGCCGGGCGTTCCTGTACGGGCTGATGGTGGGCGGGGAACGTGGGGTGAGCCAGGCGATCAGCATCCTCGGCGAGGAGATCGCCCGCACGCTCCAGCTGCTCGGCGTCCGGAGCCTCGGGGAGCTGAACCGGTCACACGTGTCACTGCGCTGAGCAGGAGGGAACAGCCGTCCATGGAGATTGTCGAGTTCCGCCCGGAACGCGAGCAGTACGCGTTCACGTTCGGCGGCGTCGCGCCGGTCCGCAAGGTAGTACCCGGGACGCTGCTGCGGCTGTGGACCGAGGACGCGTTCTGCGGCGGCATCCGGAGCACCTCGGACCTGCCCGGCACCTCGCTGACCATGCCGTTCGTCAACCCGCAGACCGGCCCGTTCTACGTGGCGGGGGCTGAGCCGGGTGACACCCTGGCGCTGCACTTCGCCGGGCTGACCCCGGCCCGCGGCTACGGCGCGTCCTGCACGATCCCGCTGTTCGGCGGGCTGACCAGCACCGACCGCACCGCGACCCTGCAGGACCCGCTGCCCGAGCGGACCTGGATCTACGAGGTGGACCGGGACCGGGGGACGGTCGCGTTCCAGGCCGCCGCCAGCGACTTCCGCCTGGAGCTGCCGATGGACCCGATGCTGGGCACGGTCGGCGTGGCCCCGGCCGCCGGTGAGGTGCGCTCCTCGCTGGTGCCGGACACCTTCGGCGGGAACATGGACACCCCCGAGATGCGGGCCGGCGCCACCTGCTATCTGGGGGTTAATGTGCCGGGCGCGCTGTTCTCGGTGGGTGACGGGCACTACCGGCAGGGCGAGGGCGAGGCGTGCGGCACCGCGGTGGAAGGCGCGATGGACGTCACGCTCATCGTGGACCTGATCAAAGGGGGCGGCCCGGCCTGGCCGCGGCTGGAGACCGATGATCACCTCATCGTGGTCGGGTCGAGCCGGCCCCTGGAAGACGCCTGGCGGGTGAGCCAGGTCGGCATGGTGACGTGGCTCAGCGAGCTGTACGGCCTGGACAAGCTGGACGCCTACCAGCTGCTGTCCCAGACCAGCGAGACCCCGCTGGCCAACGTGGTAGACGCCAACTACAGCGCGGTCACCAAGGTGGCGAAGGCCCTGCTTCCGCAGGCGGCGGCGTACGACGGCAGGCACGGGCAGCTGCGGGCGGCCGCCGCGGCCGGCCAGTAAGGAGGCATCAGGTGGATCTGGGTCTGCAGGGGCGCCGGGCCCTGGTAACCGGCGGCACCAGAGGGATCGGGCGGGCCATCGTGGAGACGCTGGCCGCCGAGGGCGCGGCGGTCGGGTTCTGCGCCCGCACCGGCAGTCACGTCACCGATGCGGTGGAGATGCTGACCAGGAAGGGCCGGGTGGCTACCGGGCGGGTCGTGGATGTGGCCGACCCGGCGGGGCTGCAGCAGTGGGTGGACGACAGCGCCGCCGACCTCGGCGGCCTGGACATCGTGGTCGCCAACGTCAGCGCGCTGGCCATCCCGGACGAGCCCGCCAACTGGCAGGCCAGCTTCGACACGGACATGATGGGCACGGTCCGCCTGGTCAACGCTGCCCTGCCCTACCTGGAGCGCAGCGACGCCGCGTCGATCGTCACGATCGCCAGTGTGTCAGGCCGGGAGATCGACTTCGCGGCGGGCCCGTACGGCACGTTCAAGGCGGCCATCATCCACTACACCCAGGGGCTTGCCTACCAGCTCGCGGGCAAGGGTATCCGGGCCAACTCGCTGTCGCCCGGCAACACCTATTTCGACGGCGGTGTCTGGCACAACATCGAGCAGCAGAATCCCGGCCTGTTCGGCATGGCCATGGAGCTGAATCCGACCGGCCGGATGGCCAGACCCGAGGAGATCGCCCGTGCGGCGGTGTTCCTGGCCAGCCCGGCGGCCAGCTTCATGACCGGCGCCAACCTGCTGGTGGACGGGGCGCTGACTCGCGGCGTGCAATTCTGACCCGCGACGTTGCGGTTCTGGCTCGTGGCCCGGGCGGCTGGGCCGGGCTGGGCCCAGGTGCCGGGCTGACCGGCGTCCTCCACCGAATCACCACAGTGCCGGCACGATGCCTGCACCGCCGCCCAGTTGGCTGACGGGTGAGTGGCCAGCCAGACCGGGCCCGGCCAGTCACCGCGTCCCAGGAGAGCACATGCCTGCCGACTCAGACCAACTGCCCAGGCCACGGGCCGAGCCGCAGCCAGCCGGCGCCGGTGACCCACGCTGGCGGCCCCTGCTGGAGTCCCGCTGGCGGGCGAGGCTGCTAGAGGTGACCGAGCTGTCCCTGGCCTACCACGACGCCGCCGCGGCACCGGTGCGGAGCGGTGACGGGACTGGCGGGCGGCAGCTCCGCCGCCTGCTCAGCCGGGCCGTGACCGCCCGCCGGGCGCTGGCCGACACCGAAGAGGCGCTGGTCCGGCTGGCTTCTGGTCACTTCGGCCACTGCGAGCACTGCGCCATGCCGATCGCCAGCGCGCGGCTGGCCTTCGAGCCCGAGGCACGGTACTGCCTGCGCTGCGCGGGCGTCACCTAGTCCCAGTCTTCGGGCACGTCCAGGTCGTGGAAGACGGGTGGGCCGCCGGCGATCTTCCGGTACGGCCAGGAGTTGGCGGTGCCCGCCAGCCGCGCGGCCCCCCGCCACCCGGTCCCCGCGGCCGGCCTTCCCCCCAGGCCAGACCTCGGGCCGGTACTGCGCAGACGCGGGCACCGCCTGGCAACCCTGCGGACGGCTGCGCCGCCGTCCCGCTGCGACATCAGCACAGGCCAGGTGTGTGTAGTCCGTGTGCAGGGCAAGTGTGCGGGATGTGGAGGCGTTCCCCACCCGCCCGCCACATCAGCTGCACGGACGCTGCATCCGGCTCCAGTTTCCTGGGGTTGTCGCCCTGGTCCGCGCCCCCGATGAGCGGACCAGGGCGGCCCACCCGCACGACGTAGGAGAGGACATGACCACTGTCAACGCCCAGGACCTGCTGGCCGTCCAGACCCACCGCATCTTCGTCAAGGCCACCGCCGAGGAGGTCTGGGACGCGCTGACCAGGCCGGGCTGGACGCAGAAGTACGGCTTCCGCGCGGCCGTGCACTACGACATGCGGCCGGGTGGCATCTACCTGGCCTTCGCCAGCGGGCCGATGCGGATGCGCGGCGCCCGGGACGTGATCATCGACGGCGAGGTCATCGCCGCCGATCCCCCGAACCGGCTGGTCCAGACCTGGCACGTGCTCTTCGACGAGCAGGCCGCGGCCGAAGCGGATACGCGCCTGACCTGGGAGATCGCGGAGAGCGACACAGGTGTGACCGCGGTGACCGTGCGCCACGAGCTGGACGGCGCGCCGCGCACCGCCGACCTGGTGGCCGGGCGGCACGCCGGGCTGGGCGGCTGGACCTGGATCCTCAGCGACCTGAAATCGCTGCTGGAAACGGGCCGGCCGCTGGCCGCCTGACCAGGCCGGCCGGGACCGCCGGGACGCCCGCTGACCCGAAAATGAATCCTCAGCCAGGCAGGCGGCAGCACCCGGCGTAGCGTCAGCGGAGCCGGGTGAAGGTGGTGCCTTGGGGTCAGGCTGCCTGGTTTCCTGTTCCGGCAGGATGCGGGCCG
>Ga0335077_10001874_pt1 | contig 25049 bp, 21 predicted proteins | sample Lox_Sample_31_FD_207151 | JGI IMG/M metagenome (GOLD analysis project Ga0335077, IMG submission 207151) | Soil microbial communities from Loxahatchee National Wildlife Refuge, Florida, United States - Lox_Sample_3.1 | ecosystem: Environmental > Terrestrial > Soil > Wetlands | place: USA... | reverse complement strand
CAGCAGGATTTTGTACCGGGGCTTGATCTAGCCGTTCATTTCACGGCAACCAAGGTGGGCAAATACGAGATTGTGTGCACGCAGCTCTGCGGTCTCGGTCACTACAACATGAAGTCGTATCTGAACGTAATGTCGCAGGAAGACTTCGACAAGTGGTTAAAGTCGCAGTCCAGTTAGCAACCTATCAGTGAATGGACGTAACTGCCACTTGATCGCGAGGGAAAGGCCATGTCGGAACACGCAGCAGCAGTTCACGCGGCACCTACGGGTTTCATCCGCAAATACATCTTCAGTCTGGACCATAAGGTCATCGGACTGCAGTATTACGCGCTCGCATTCGTCGCGGTCTTCACGGGCATGGTGCTGTCGTGGATTATGCGACTTCATCTCGTCTGGCCCAATGCACCCATTCCGGGTCTCGGCTGGCTGGCGAAGGTCGGCGCGCCTGGCGGCGTGGTGACGCCCGAGTACTACCTGCAACTCCTTACCATGCACGGTACTCTGATGGTCTTCTTCGTCCTTACCAACGCGCCATTTGCCGCCTTCGGCAACTACTTCCTGCCGATCCAGATCGGTGCCGAGGATATGGCCTTCCCCCGCTTCAACATGATGTCGTTCTGGACCACCTTCGTCGCCTTTTGCATTCTGATTTCCGCGTTCTTTGTGGGTGACGGGCCGCCGCTCTCCGGCTGGACGGGTTATGCACCGCTGAGTGCTGTCGGTGCCGACGCCGGCCCTGGCCAGGGAGTTGGCCAAAGCTTGTGGGGAATTTCGATTTTCGTTTTCTGTATCGCATCATTATTGGGATCGCTGAACTTCATCGCCACGACGCTTGATCTCCGGACCAAGGGCATGACTTTGGCGCGCATGCCGATCGTGACCTGGGCCTGGTTCATCACTTCTTGCATCGCTCTCTTGGCCTTCGCCGTATTGATGCCGGCGTGCTTGCTGCTGATCCTCGATCGCCTTGCAGGCACAAGCTTTTTCGTGCCGGCAGGTCTGAATGTAGCGGACCACATTCAGCCACACCAGGGTGGATCTCCACTATTGTGGCAGCACTTGTTCTGGTTCTTTGGCCATCCTGAGGTGTATATCGCGATCCTGCCGGCCATCGGAATCGTCAGCCACATCCTGATCTGCAACATGCGCAAAAACATGTTGAGCCACCGAGTCATCATCTACTGCATGATGGCGATCGGATTCCTCAGCTACATGGTCTGGGGACATCACATGTTCGTCAGCGGGATGAACCCATTTTCGGCGATCGTGTTCTCGTTTCCGACGCTGATGATCACAATTCCCGCCACGATCATGACCCTGATCTGGCTGGGCAGCCTCTACGGATCCAATCTACGGATCAACAGCGCGTCGCTCTTCTGCTTGGGATTCATTTCGATGTTCGTAAGCGGCGGCGTGAGCGGATTCTTCCTGGCGCAGCCTTCGATTGATATCTACCTGCACGCGACCTATTTCGTCGTGGGGCATTTTCACATGGTGATGGGCGTCGCCGCGATCATGGGAGTCTTTGCTGGAACCTATTTCTGGTTTCCGAAGATGACCGGCCGCATGATGAACGAGACCCTCGGCCGCTGGCATTTCTTCCTGACATTGATCGGAACCTATGCCATCTTCATGCCATTCCACTACCTGGGGCTAGCGGGCAACGTGCGCCGCTATTCGGCATTCCAGGACGACTTCCTGGTGCCGCTGATCCCGGTGCACAAGTTCATTACGTATGCTGCTCTGTTCACTGGTGCAGCGCAGCTGATTTTTGTCGCTAATTTCATCTACAGTCGCTTCAAAGGACCCAAAGCGTCGGCAAATCCCTGGGAGTGCACCTCTCTCGAATGGTCGACGCCGTCGTCGCCGCCGCCATTCGACAATTTCGGCGGGGAACATCCGGTCGTTTACCACGATCCGTATCAATACGGGGTGAAGAGTTCGACCGGGGACTATGTCATGCAAACCTCGCCCGAGCAGGCTGGCGCTGCATCTTAGAGAACTGGAGTAGTCATGGCAACGATACTGCAACCACCGCAAGCCGCAGTTGAGCACGAGCCAGAGTCCGACCATCCGGGTGGCTCGGGAGGCGGGTTTCGTAATCTCACTCCCGAGGGTGGGTCTTTGCGGCTGGTAGAGGATTTTTCGGGAGAGGCGACCCGCACTGGTATCTGGGTCGGTTTGGCGGCGATTGCGATGTCGTTCGCCGCCCTGACCAGCGCTCTCTTTGTCCGTGAAGGAAGCGGCTACACCGATTGGACGCACATTACCCTTCCTTCCATTCTCTGGTTCAATACATTGGCATTGATTCTGAGCAGCGTGACACTGGAGCGCGCGCGTCATGGCGTGGCTGCATTCATGCGCGGCAATCAAACCGTTCGATCTGTGCCCATGGTGTGGTTCAATGCAACCTCAGCGCTCGGCTTGGTCTTTGTCGTAGGACAGTACTTCGCATGGCTCAAATTAAGGTCTGGGGGATTGTATCTCCCAACCAATCCCAACAGTTCCTTCTTTTATGTCCTGACGGGAGCGCATGCCGTCCACGTGTTAGGCGGCCTCGGTGGTCTGGCCCGGGTGATGCTCAAGTTCCGCGGTGCAGCGGTTTCGCTCCGCCGCAGCACTGTGGATGCCACCTCGTATTACTGGCATTTCATGGGCGTGCTGTGGATGTATCTGCTGTTGATTCTGTGGCTGAAGCTGTAGGTCAATTTTGGAGGCCCTATGAGTCAAGCCGATCTTGCGGTGGAGGCCGTCGCGGTGCACAGCGCTGGATCTCACAGGTCCGGCGCAATGGAAGAGCGTCCCTTTGCGATTCCTTCCAGCAAGCTCGTGATGTGGCTTTTCATCATCTCTGACGCCTGCACATTCGGGGCGATGCTATTTGCCTACGGGTACATTCGTAACTCGGCGGCCGACTGGCCACGGGTCTTCGAAGGGGCGAGCGTCTGGAATTCCTTGCTAATGACCTTCATTCTGGTCACCACGAGTCTAACCGTACTCTTGGCGGTGAAGGCCGCACAATCCGATGATCGCGCTGGCGCCTTCCGCTGGACGATGATCACTGCCGCTGGCGGCGTTGTCTTCATGCTACTGCATATCCGCGAATGGATCAGTCTGATTCACCAGGGTGCACGAATGTGGCAGAACCCATGGGGAGCGCCGATGTTTGGTGCTGCTTTCTTCTCGATTACTGGCCTGCATATGGCGCACGTGCTCGGTGGTGCGATTGCATTGACGGTCGTCGGCCTCAGTTACAAAGCTGGACGCTATGCAGCCCGCCACATTGAGATCTGGGCACTGTACTGGCACTTCGTCGATCTGGTCTGGATGTTCGTTGTGCCGTTGGTCTATTTGTTGAATATGAAGCGTTAAAGCGTGTCGAAAGGGGATTTCCATGAGTCAAACGCAAGCATCCAGCCGCACAAGCTTGATTGTCTATGGCGCTATTCTCGCGATCGCCGTTGTGCAAGTGGTAGTGGCCGTGACCATGGGCCCGTCGCTTTGGCGTATGCTGTTGCTGGCTGTGATTCAAGGGTATCTGGCGGTAATGTTCTTCATGCACCTGCGCGACGAGAAGCCGAGCCTGCGTCTGGCATTGATCCCGGGGACCTTGTTTGTGCTGGTCATGATGAACATGATCTGGGCCGACAGCTTCCGGCTGATGGTGATGAAACCGTTCGCGAAGTAGGAGCTGTATATGCGGCATCTATCTGAATTGAAACCTGGTGTCGGCCTACGGCGGGGACTTCTTTTGACACTGACTTTCGCTTCGAACGCCGTTGCACACGGCCAGAGTTGCGCTCTTTGTTATACCCAAGCAGCCAGTGCCGGCCACCGCTTGATCCAGGGGCTGCGGACAGGGATTCTGGTCTTGATCGTCCCTCCGATGTTCATGTCAGCCGGGATCACTCTGCTTGCCTACAAGAAACGTAATCGGACCAATGATAATGATAAGGCGGAATCGCGAAACTCCAGCGATACGTGGTAACTCTCCTCGCAAAGTCAACCGCAACAAAGGACACGAGGGAGACCGAGGTCCAACTTCTTCGTGGTAACTTCGTGTCCTGAGTGGCTATGGATTGGAGACTTAGCGGAGCATGATCACAATCTTGGTTCCCGCCCGTGGCATAATCTTCCCAAAACATTTGGTCATGGGGCCACCATGCGTTTATTCCTTATTGCTAGTCTCAGTGCATTAGCGGTTTTGGTTCCACTATCGCTCGCTGCGCCCGCTCCCAAGCCGATGCAGATTTACTTCATCGATGTGGAGGGTGGCCAGGCAACTCTGGTCGTCAGTCCTTCGGGTCAATCATTGCTAATCGACACCGGCTGGCCGGGGAATGAAGGCCGTGACGCTGACCGGATTCTGGCGACGGCGCACCAGGCCGGTCTCAAGCAGATCGATTACGTACTGATCACGCATTATCATCGCGACCACGTCGGCGGAGTTCCGCAACTCACGGACGGCATCAAAGTTGGCACATTCGTGGATCACGGACCCAACTTGGAGGATTCCCAAGTGACGCGAACTGACTACGCCGCTTACGAGAAGGCGATCGCCGGACACCCCCGCGTGACCGTTAAGCCCGGATGGGCGCTGCCCATCAAGGGAATCGAGGTCCGTGTGCTGGCCGCGGCTGGCGACAGCATTACAAGCCCTCTGCCGGGCGACGGGGAGGCGAATCCTTACTGCAAAGGAGAAGTTACTCCGGGAGAAGATGCTACTGAGAATGCGCGTTCCGTTGGCGTACTGATCACGTACGGCAAGTTTCGATTCCTTGACCTTGGCGACCTGACAAAAAAGAAGGAACTGGAACTGGTTTGCCCCAATAATCTTCTGGGCACGGTTGATGTCTTTCTCGTGACCCATCACGGAGCCGATCTTTCGAACCCGAAGGCTCTGGTGTGGGCAGTGCATCCTCGCCTCGCGGTGATCGATAACGGTGCCCGGAAAGGAGCGAATTCCGCCGCCTGGCAGATCGTTCACGATGCTCCCGGCCTGGAAGACCTCTGGCAACTGCACTACGCCGCCGAGTCAGACCGCCAGCACAATGTCGATCCGGACCACATTGCCAATGTGAAAGAGAACTGCGAAGGGAAGTACTTGAAGGTTGCGGCCGACGCGGATGGTAGCTTCTCGCTGACCAATGCTCGAACAGGCAACCAGAAAGCGTATCCCAAGCGGTAGCCCATGATCGTCATTGTCATGGGAGTTGTCGGCGCAGGGAAGACGACAATCGGCATACTGCTCGCTTCTCAACTCGGCTGGGAGTTTGCGGACGCGGATGGTTTTCATCCTCAATCCAACGTCGAAAAGATTCGCCACGGGATTCCGCTCACCGACGATGACCGCGAACCTTGGCTTGACCGTTTGCGGCAAGCTATCGATCAGTGGATCGCTGAGGGCCGGAGTCTAGTCCTGGCCTGCTCCGCCCTGAAGCGCGTTTATCGCGAAAAGCTTTGTGCAGGTCCGGAGGTGCGGTTTGTATATCTGAAGGGCAGTGCGAGATTGATTGCGGACCGCCTGCGCTCTCGCCAGGGACATTTCGCAAACGAGTCGATTCTAGCGAGCCAACTGGCGGATCTGGAGGAGCCCGAAACAGCACTCAAAGTGGGAATCAGCACTACTCCGGACAAGATCGTTGATGAAATTCGTAAAGGACTTCACTTAGGGTAGAATCCTTGCGCCGTGGCGCGGGCTTCGCGCCGGCTCTAGTGGGCATCTTCGCCTTCGCATCAGAGTACGTTGGAAAGCAAGAATCGCTTTTCGCACTTTCTGGGGAATTGGAATCGCAATTGGAAACGACGCCCAACCGCATCGAATCCGCAGTCGTCTCCCGGCTGATGTGGCGGCTGATGCCGTTCCTTTTCCTCCTCTACATCATCGCCTATCTCGACCGCATCAACATGAGCTTTGCCGTGCTGCAAATGCGCGGGCAACTGGGTTTGAGTGAACGCGCGATCGGTCGTGCCGCAGGAATGTTCTTCCTTGGATACTTCATCTTTCAGCTTCCCAGCAATCTGATACTCGAGAAATTCGGCGTTCGGCGTTGGATTTCCATCATCATGATCGCCTGGGGAGTTGTCTCGTGTCTAATGATCTTCATCCGTGGGCCCGTCAGCTTCTACACGATGCGATTTCTGCTCGGCGCCACCGAAGCTGGTTTCTTCCCCGGGATGATCCTCTACATGAAGCGCTGGTTTCCAGCCAATGCGCGTGCACGGGCTGTAGCCTGGTTTATGACAGCGAACCCCCTCGCCGGAGCGATAGGCAGTCCAATTTCTGGCGCTCTGCTCGGGCTTCACGGCCTGGGATTGTCGGGCTGGCAATGGATGTTTCTGATTGAGGGCCTGCCGGCGATTATCTTTGGCGCAGTCGTCTTTTGGACGCTCTGCGACGATCCCGGCGAAGCACATTGGCTGGAGAGCGATGAAAAAGACTGGCTGATTGCGAAGCTCGCAACGGAGCAACGTGCAGAAGAGGCGATTTCACGGCGGGATTTCTGGAAGGTTCTCATCAGCCTGCGGATCTGGCTGCTCTCGATGGTCTACTTCGGCCTCTCGACAACGATGTACGGTCTAACCATTTGGCTGCCGAGCGTAATCCATTACTCCTCAGGTTTGAACTATTTCTGGACAGGCATGGTTAATGTTCTTCCGTTCCTTGTGACAGTGATCGTCATGGTTTTGGTCGGGATACGCTCGGACAGGGTGGGCGAGCGCCGCTGGCATACGGCCATTCCAGCATTCACGGCTGCGGTTGGCTTAATCGTGGCGGCGTACGGCAACTCGACACTGATCATCGTCGCCGGGAGTACTATCGGCATGGCGTTTGCCGAAGCCATGGGCGGTCCATTCTGGGCGATGGCTACGTCACGACTGTCGGGACTCTCTGCCGCAGCCGGGATCGCCGTTATTAACTCGCTGGCAAACCTAGGCGGATATTTCGGACCCGACATCATCGGGGTATTTCGGAATGCAAATGGAGGATTTAAAGGAGGTTTGCTGGCAATCGCCGCGGCCGTGGCCATGAGCGGTTCTGTCGCCCTCATCGTCGGTCGCGAACGCTCGTTGTCCCATTCGCCCAGTGCGTAAGTGTACTAGGCTCCGGTTCCATTTCCAGCTGTGGACTCAATTGTTTACAATAAAGAATTCCCGCTGACGGCTCGAGAAAGCTGGAGGCGTGATAATCGTTTTGGAATCGTCGAACCACAACTCCAGTACGGCCGCCCCCACCGTTTACTGGCGGGTCGAGGGCAGCCTTTTGGACCTGACAGTCGTCAGGCCGGTGGCATTTTTTACCTGGAACGCTCAGACCTTTGCCGAGCGATTCCGCCGCCGCGGACTCATCTTCCTGATGGCTGTGTTGCGCCCGGTCCTTTACTCTACCAATCGGAAATTCGCCACCCGGGTTGTACACACCGTTTTGCGCGGCGTGACCCGGGACCGTCTGGACCTGCTTGGCGAGGAGTATTTCGAGTACACACTGAAGCCACGCCTGAAACCTGAGGGCGTGCGGGCAGTGAAGGAGTTGGTCCAGTCCGGCGCGGATGTTGTGCTGGTCAGCCAGGCGCTCGACCACGTGATGCGTCCTCTCGCCCAACATCTCGGGGTGAAGAGGATTGTGGCAAACCGACTTGAATTTCGAGACGGGATCGCGACGGGCCGGTTGCTCGATCCTGTGATTCGTCCTCGCGGCGCCTTTGCTCCGTTCCGCGAAAACATGCCAGATGGCCGCCGTGCTCCCAAGACATTGGCCCGCCATCTCGACATCACTCTGGAAGAGCTGCGGGGGGCGGTCGATTCAGCGCAGCGGCAAAACTTGTCACCCAAACGGCCGATTGTGCACTTCGATGGTCAAAACCGGGGAGCCGAATTCTCTGTGCGCCATGCCTTCGCCGGCAAACAGATCATGCTCATCGGCGTCACCGGATTCATCGGAAAGGTATGGCTGGCCAACACGCTGATCGACTTGCCCGAGGGCAAGCGAATCTATCTTCTGATTCGCCGCCAGAAATCCAATCCCGGCGAGCGGCGCTTCGAAAAGATGATCGAAGAATCTCCAGTCTTCGATCCTCTATTTGAGCGTTACGGCGATCAGCTTCCCGAATTCCTGCGTGAAAAAGTCGAAGTGGTCGAAGGCGATGTGACCCAGTCCGGGCTTGGGCTGAGCCCTGAATCCGCCCGCTTGCTGCAGGAGAATCTGGACCTGGTGGTGAACAGCTCGGGCCTGACTGATTTTAATCCCGATCTTCGCGATGCCGTCGCCACTAACACCGACGCTGCGGTTAATGTTTTGGAGTTCGTTCGGGGCTCCGACCATGCCGGACTTGTGCATCTCTCGACCTGCTACGTAGCCGGCGAGCAGGATGGCCGGGTCAGCGAGACGCTGATTCCGAACTACAACCCTCGAGCCCTCGCTGACTTCGACGCCGAGAAGGAATTGCGTTCTTTGCATGAAACTATCCGCGAAGCGGAAAAAAGGGCCGAGAGCGAGGAAGTGACGTCCGGCCTCCGCTTGCAGGCACAAGTCAAGGAGCATGCGGCCAAGAATCTGCATGGGACCGCTCTTGAAAATCAGATCCGCAAGGGTCGTGTTCGCTGGCTGAAGACTTATTTGACCGAGGCGGGCACGCGGCGGGCGAAAGAACTCGGCTGGCCGAATACCTATACACTGACGAAGAGCCTGGCGGAATCTTTGATCATCAAGTACGGTGCCGGTCTGCCGGTTGCGGTTGTGCGGCCGGCGATCGTCGAAACTTCAGTGTCGAAGCCTTTTCTGGGCTGGAACGAAGGCATCAACACGTCAGCGTCGCTCTCTTATCTGTTGGGGACTTACTTCCGCCAATTGCCCTCGAATGAGAGCAAGCGGCTTGACATCATTCCGGTCGATGCGGTCTGTGGGGGTATGACGCTGATTGCCGCCGCCGTAATGGAGCGGCGACATGCGGCCCTCTATCAGCTTGCCACGTCCGTAACCAATCCCTGCGACATGGGGCGTTCGATCGAGTTGACCTCGCTGGCACATCGCAAGCACTATCGTGCCCAGGAGGGTCTGGAGTCGTGGCTGCGCTTGCGATTCGATGCCATTCCAGTATCGAAGGAGCGTTATAACCGCATGTCAGCTCCAGCGCAGAAGGCGATTGTGAAATCGATTCAGCGCATCATGTCGCCTCTTCCGCTCAAGCGCGCCCCGCTGGTCAAGGCAGAACGGAACCTCGAGCGCGTCGAAAAGCTGATTGAGCTGTTCGAGCCCTTCATCCTGCTTAACGAGCACGATTTCACGGCAGAAAACATCGAGAAGCTGTCTTATTCGCTCGTGCCGGAAGAGCGCGACCAGTTTGGCTATGACACGCGCTCGCTTGACTGGTGGGATTATTGGATCAACATTCACATCCCGGCCCTGCGGCGGTGGACGTATCCCCTCATCGAGGGCCGTTCGCTGGAACCACGGGCTCCGCGCAGCTTCCAGCTTGCGCCGGCAAATATCGACACCGTCAGAACCGGGACCAACGGAGCAACGTGGCGATATTCCTGACAGGATCAACCGGATACATCGGGGCGCATGTCGCCGCCAATCTTCTGCAGGGTTACGGCGCTGCACTGAACCTGCTGGTGCGAGCGCGCGATCCCCAGGAAGCGCAATTACGACTGTGGCGCGCCTTACAGCTGCATCTACAATTTCCGGAATTCCACGAACATCTGCAGACTAAAGTCCGCATTTTCTGTGGGGATCTCACGTCCCCCGGATTTGGGTTAGCACGCGATGAATACGATCGGCTGATCCACACCACCGATTCGGTCATTCACTGTGCAGCATCGCTGAACCGCAAATCAGAAAAAAACTGCCTGAATGTGAATCTTCGCGGCACGTTGGAGGTCCTGACACTCGCTCGCCATGCCGAGCACTATCACGGTCTGCGCCGCTTCAGCGAAGTCAGCACGGTCGCCGTTGCTGGGAAGAGGAGCAATGAGGTTGTGACCGAGGACCGCTCAATCGACTGGGACCGCTCCGACTACGATCCGTATGCCCGCACCAAGAAATTTTGCGAGCATATGACTCGCGTTCTGCTTCCCGACACACCAAAGACGATCTTCCGTCCCAGCATTGTTCTAGGCGACAGCCGCCACGCGGAAACGACTCAGTTCGACATGGTGAAATCGTTTGTTTTCCTGGCTGGCTTGCCCGCATTGCCATTCCGGCCGAACGACAAGATCGATATTGTCAATGTGGATTTTGTGGCTGATGCCATTGCTACCTTGCATCTGAAAGATCAGCCGAGGTACGACACCTATCACTTGTCTTCCGGGATCTCTTCGCAAAGCTTTCGCGAGTTGACCACTGCCCTTGCGGCTGCGCAGCAAAAGCGCCGGCCGGTATTTCTGCCGTTCACGGAGAGGCCATTTGAGAGTTCGGTGAAGTTCCTGTCGAACCGAAAAGGCCCGCTGGGCTATGGCGCCTCTCTGATGAAAGTCTTCATGCCGTACCTCGTGTGGAATACGGTGTTCGACAATACGCGTGTGACGTCGGAGTTAGGGAGGCAGCCGGTCCCGTTTTCGCAATACAGCTATCCGCTGCTCAAGTTCAGCCGCGACAACAATTTCGAGTACAAGTATCAACCATGGCCTGCCGCCCGCGGAGGGACCGCCGCATGATGGACTTCGTTTTGGAAGCGTGGGTTAGCGCCAACATCGAGCGCGCCAAGACACGCTGGGTACTCGGCGGAAACAAGCCTTGGCAACCCGGTGAGAAGTTCAAGCTCCTCTTTGCTGGATACAACGGTACGCGCAACATGGGTTCCGACGTTCGTGTGGAGGAGATGCTGCGCCAGATACGCCACATCCTTGGAGCCGAGCGAGTCGAGTTCAGCGTCATGAGCCAGAACTTTGATTTCTCCAAGGGATATTTCGAGGGGACGAGCCAAGTTCATCTGCCTGATATCTTCCCGCCGTTTTTGTCCGATGAGGTGCCAAAGCATCACGGCGTGGTGGCATGCGAGGGTTCTATGTTCAAGAGCAAATTCGCGAATGCCCTGACCACGATGATGATCGGTTCCCTGGGGATCGCGGCGGCAGAAAACAAGCTCTCTGTCGGCTATGGTGCTGAAGCCGGACACATGGATCCTCTGGTCGCGAAAATGTGCGCGCGTTACTGCAAAAACTCACTCGTCATCACGCGGAACGAAGAGTCGCGCGCGATCTTGAGCGAGATGGGAATTCCAACGCAGCTCGGCACCGACACTGCCTGGACATTTGAGCCGAAACCGGCGGAATACGCACAGAACATTCTGCGTCAGGTTGGGTGGGATGGAAAAGTACCGGTGCTCGTGGTCTGTCCGATCAATCCCTTTGAATGGCCCGTCAAGGCCTCGGTTGCAAAGTACGCAATGCACAGTCTCACGGGTGCTTACAAGGACAGCCATTATCGAACGGTCTATTTTCACAACTCAGGCCCTGCCGCCGATCAGGCTTATCAACATTATTTGACTTCAATCGCCAATGCTGTTGACGTATTCCGAAAGCAACGAAAAGTATTCGTGATCATGGTTGCGACGGAACGCCTCGATGCTCGGCCAGCAACTCGTATCTCGGCAAGATTAGGAGGGGTGCCCGTGCTAACCAGCGATCAATACAACATGTACGAACTGGTCAGCGTCCTGCGCTCCTGCCATATGATGGCGTCATCGCGCTATCACGGCATCGTGACTTCGATGCCCGCGCTGGTGCCCTCGGCTGGAATCACGATGGACGAGCGCATCCGCAACCTGATGCGCGAACGCGGCCATCCCGAACTGCTCATGACTGTCGATGATCCTGATCTCGAATCGAAGTTGCTGGCCGCCCTGAATCTGCTCGCAACCGAAGGCGAGCGTATCTCGGACGGGATTGCGCGCACGGTCGTCAAGAATCTCAAAGTAATGGCTCAGATGGGAGTTTTCTTCGAAGAAGAAGTTCAGCGGCGCTATCCGGAATTCCCGACGCGCCGGGGCGAGTGGGGTTGGGAAGACTACCTGCCGCCGATGAATACATCCTTAAAGCAGCTGGTGACGGCCTACAGCTAGTCAGTGGATTTCGCGTCCTGTGCGGTCGACAAATCAATGCCTTTCGTTGGAGATATTTTCTCGCAACTCAAAGCGGCGCCGCAGAACACGGTGCTGCAGGAACTCCGCGATGGCCAGGTCATAGGCGTAACCGGCCCCGAGATGCTCGAACTGGTTCGCAAAGCGCGCACTTTTCTTGCCTCCAGGGGATTGCAGAAGGGCGACCGCTGTGGCATTCTGGCCGCGAACAGCATCCGCTGGATTGCCTTGGACTTGGCTGCCATGGCCGAGGGCTTGATCGTTGTCCCACTTTACTTCCGTCAGGCTGCCGCCGAATTAGTCACAATCATGAAAGACAGCACCCCGGCGCTGGTTTGCTGCGGTGATGCAATGCTGCGTAGCGGAATACAGCAAGCCTGGCCCGACGCACCTCCGCATCTGCTATTCGATGAAATCTTTGATGGAGCCGAAGGCGTTTCGCTGGATCGCCCCCAGGTGCGTGACGAAGATCCGGTCACAATCATCTACACGTCTGGAACGTCGGGCGAAGCCAAGGGAGTTGTTCTGACGGCAGCCAATGTCGGATTCATGCTTGGCTGCACTTCCGCCCGGCTCGACGAATTAATGGGTGGACGCAGGGGACAGGATCGGATCTTTCACTATCTCCCGCTCAGCTTCTGCGCCTCGTGGATTGCCGTCCTCTCGTTCCTGCTGCGCGGCAGCCGGATCACTCTCAACACCGATCTAACGAAGATCGCAAGCGACATGCCGCTAGTATCGCCGCACTACTTCCTGAATGTGCCCCAATTGCTCGAGCGCATGCGGCGAGCCGTCGACGAACAAGTTGCGCAGAAGGGCGGGATTGCCAAATCGATATATGACGGCGCCAAGGTGGCTTGGGCCGAACGCTCTCGATCACTCGGTTCTGGCAATTTCGTTTCCTTGTGGTTAGCGAAAAACGTTGTTTTCCCGGCCATACGCAAAAAGATGGTCGGCACGAACCTGAAAGCCTTGATCTGTGGCTCAGCCCCGCTTAGTCCCGAAACGCAGGACTACTTCCGCATGCTGGGTATTCCCGTGCTGCAGGTTTATGGACTGACCGAGACAACCGGCATCTGTACCATGGATGATCCCAAAGACCCAGTGCCCGGCCGGGTCGGCCCAACAATCTCGGGAATTGAAATGAGGTTGGCGGAGAGTGGCGAGATCATCGTCAGAGGAGCGAACGTTTTCCTCGGTTATTGGAATTGCCCGCAGCAAACAGCCGAGGTCCTCCGTGACGGATGGTTTCACACTGGTGATCAGGGGGAACTTGACCAGACGGGTACTTGGAAGATTGTAGGCCGCCTCAAGAACCTGATCGTCCTCGGATCAGGCCACAAGATCGCCCCAGAAACGATCGAGGACGAGATTGCCAAGCATCTTTCAGGTGCTCAGCAGATCGTGATTGTCGGCAGTGGCCGCGGATATCTGTCAGCGATTGTGACGGGAGCCGTGAACCGGACAGAGGTGCAAGCCGCTCTCGATGCTGTCAACCCACAACTTCCCCACTACAAGCAAGTGCGTGCGTTCGTAGTGTGCACCGAGCCATTCTCCAGCGATAACGGAATGCTGACGGCCAACGGGAAGTTGAAGCGCGATTTTATTGCTGAGCGCATGAGAACTGAAATCGAAGGCATGTACAACACGGTGAAGAGCGCATGAAAGACGGCCTGAGTCGCAAAGGCGAGGCCATGTCCTACGGGTGCAAGGACGGACTCATCGAACTGGTGCTGCATCGTACTCCTTGCAATGAAATCGGTTCGAAATCACTTGACGAGCTCGAAGCCTTTTCTGATGCGTTACAGGGACTGATCGAGCCTGCCCATGGGCTCATCATTTATAGTGATCTCAAGTGCGGATTCTGTGCGGGTGCTGATCTTCGCGAACTGTACGAGCGTTCCCAGTCCCTGCGGAAGGAAGAAGCATTGGAGGGCGTCCGCGTGTTCCTGGAGCGCATACATCGCGTGCTCAATGTCATCGATGGCGTTCCTTTCACCACGATTGCCGCAGTCCATGGCGTCGTCTTCGGCGGAGGTTTCGAACTTGCGCTTACGTGTGATCTGATCATTGCCGACAAAACGTCCCGCTTCGCGTTCCCAGAGCTACGGCTTGGTCTGATTCCGGGATTCGGCGGAATCCCGCGACTGAAGCGCGACATCGGCAATGCCGTGGTTCGCGATCTGCTCTTGACGGGGCGCAGTTTCAATACGACCAAGGCACAACAGGTCGGCCTCGTAAGTCAGGTGGTTGCGGAAGGTGAAGCCGTACGCGCCGCTTGCGCCACGGCCGCACAGCTGGCGAAGTTCGATCGCCATGCGGCTGCTCGTGCCAAGCAATTCATCAAGCCGATTCCTCATGAGGAACTGAAGCAGGAAATCGACATCTTCTGTGAGCTATTTGCTCGTCCGGCAGTGCAGAGTGGCCTGAAGAAGTTTGTCGAGAGCACCGATGCCCAACCCTACTTGCCATAATCGAAGCTGAATTAAAATAGATAGATTATGCTGACAGCTGAAAAGACATTGGAAGAAATTCTTAACCTTGCCGCCGCGCACTTCAAAGTCCCGCGCGAAAAACTTTCTCCCGATGACGATTTCTTCAAGACTCTCGGCATCGACAGCCTGCAAGCACTCGATTTGCTCACCAAGCTGGAGAACCACTTTCACGTGGAGTTGCCCGACTACGAACTGCAAGGAGTGAGCGATTTCCGCACTCTGGCAAGCAAAATCCAGGTTCGCTTATAGATCCCAGACGTTTGATTTCGGACGTTGATTAGCAGGGAACACCCGCCGTCAGGATGTTCGCGGCTTGTTCAATCGCCAATCTACAGTCTAAAATCGGCAGTTTCGTGATGCTCGATCTCCGTCAATACACATGCCTCGGCGCGGCTCTTCGTGACGCTCTCGACCGCTTCTCCAAAGAAGTGTGTCTCATCGAGGCGGAACGAGATCGCGAAAAATTACGTCTGACGTATTCGGATTTCAAGGAAGTTGCCCTTCCGCTCGTCCGCGCTCTGGAAGATGCCGACTTCGATCCCAATGATCGCGCTGCAATCATCATGACAAATCAGTCGAAATGGCTGATTTCGGCTTACGCGATCTTTTATTGCGGCGGCGTCCTGGTGCCGCTGGATTACAAACTTACCGCAGCCGAACATCTGCAACTGCTCGCGCACTCCAAAGCCAAAGTTCTGATCGTCGAGTACCACCTTTGGCGCGCGATTATGGCAGATGCCGGTTTCGACAAGATCGGAACGAAAATTGTTCTGGTTACAGAGGCCACGCTGGGTGTGGATCTTGCGGGCGCGTTTCGCTGGGAAGACTTCAAGCGCAAGGGCGCTCCCGATTTCATCATGCGTCAGAAAGACGATGTGGCTTGCATTGTTTATTCTTCGGGTACTGGAGGACGACCCAAAGGCTGCGTGCTGACTCACGAAAACTATCTGGAACAATGCCGATCCCTAACCGCGTGGTACCCGTTTTGGCCGGGCGTTCGTTATTTGAGCATTCTCCCCACCAATCATGCGATCGATTTCATGGTTGGCTTCATTGGTCCGTTCGCATGCGGCGCCTGCGTGGTGCATCTCCGGACCCTGCGTCCGGAGTTCGTCCGCGACGCGTTCGTACGCTACCGGATTACCTATGTCTCGCTGGTTCCAATGATCCTCAAGAATCTCGAGCGTGGCCTGCGCGCCAAATTCGATGAGCTGCCGTCCTGGAAGCGGACTCTCCTGAACTCCCTGATTGCCTTGAATCGCTCCCTGACCCGCAGGCGACCGAACGTGAAGCTTAGTCGGATGCTGCTGGGCAATATCCATCGCGGATTCGGAGGAGAGCTGCTGGCTTTGATCACGGGAGGCGCCTTCATGGAGCCTTCCACAATGCAGTTCTTCTATGATCTCGGCATCCCGGTGGTGAATGGGTACGGGCTCACCGAGGCCGGTACCGCGCTTACGCTCAACGATTTGAAGCCCTTCCGTGCAGATACGGTTGGGAAGCCTCTTCCCGGAGTCGAACTGCGCATCTTGAATCCAGATGCAGAGGGGATCGGCGAGGTGGCGGCCCGGAGCAAGACCGTGATGTCGCACTATCTGGATGATCCCGAACTCACGCTGGAAACGATCGTGGATGGCTGGCTCCTGACCGGCGATCTGGGCCGGTTTGAGCGTCACGGCCATCTTCAGCTGTTTGGCCGAAAGAAAAACATGATCGTGACCGAGGGCGGCAAGAATATCTACCCCGAAGACATCGAAACCGTCTTCGACGGTCTGCCCGTGAAAGAATATGCGGTGTTTGCCGGGAATTACATTTGGGCCAAGAAAGAATTGGGCAGGGAAACGCTGATACTCACCATCCGGTTGGAGCAGAATCAGAAACTCGATGGCGGCCTGCTGGAGGAGATCTCTTCTAGAAATCGCTGGCTTCCCGACTTTAAACGGGTCAGCGGATATCTGGTGTGGGACAAGGATTTTCCACGCACCGCATCAATGAAGATCAAGCGACAGGTCTTGGCCGAAGAGATCGGGAAAGCCGTGGACAGGAGTTCAGTAAAGCAGTTGTAGCACTTGTCTCGCGAGCATATGCTCACGCCTGCAAAGGTGCAAAAGACATTAACCAGAACGAAACTGAGACAGCTTTGGGGCAATCCTACTTAGCAATCACAAATCCTGCGGCCGGGGGCGGACGCGGCGGGAAGCTTCTCGGTACCGCACTCAATCGTCTCCGCGATGCCGGTCTTGAGGTAAAAGTTGCAACTACGCACTCGCGCGGGCACGCGACCGAGATCGCTCGAGATGCCTACCATCAGGGCACTCGACACTTCATTGCTGTCGGCGGAGACGGAACTTCCTACGAAGTTGTAAACGGCCTCTTTCCTCAAGCGCTTGGCAAGGAACCCCCTACGCTTGGGTTCCTACCCCTCGGTACGGGCAACTCCTTTCTCCGTGATTTCAGCGACCGCGGAGTGGAGCATGCGATCGAATCACTCATCGCCAGTAAGACCCGCTCTTGTGACGTGATGCGGATGCGACATCGGGCCGGCGAGATTTACTTCATCAATCTGCTCAGCATGGGTTTCTCGGCCGACGTGGCTACGCTCCGTGCCCGCCGCTTCAGCCACTGGGGAGAATTGGGGTACTTCACCTCTATCTTCCTGACGCTCGCAAGGTTTAACCGCCGTTCCTTTCCGGTCCGCGTCGAAGGGCAGGAGCAGTTCGACGATCGCCGATGCCTGTTCGTTACGTTCAATAACAGCAAGTTCACGGGCGGCACAATGATGATTGCACCCAGAGCTCAGGTCGGCGATGGGCTGGTGGAATACGTTCGCTGGGGGCCGATCGGAAGACTAGGGTTGATCCGAAATCTGCCGGGGTTATACGACGGTAGCCATATCCAGCATCCCTTGGCCGAGTGCAAAGCGGTCCGCCGCGTGGAGTTTAAACTCGGCGCTCCTGTCGATGTCATGGTCGACGGCGAAGTGCTGTCGTTGTACTGCGAGCAACTCGATGTTCTGCCCGGGGCCCTGAACGTCGTCGCCTGATGCCCGTGATATAAGAAATGAGTCATGTCCGAAGAGAGACGAAATCGGCAACAAGCGCGACAAGACGAGGGGAGCAAAACCAAAAAGATCCTTTCTTACGCGATTGTGATCGCCCTTTTTGTCGCCGCCTACATGGGCGGGCGTTACTACAAGGATCACAAATACGAGTCTTTCGCGAAGTGCATAGCCAGCAAGAACGCCAGGATGTATGGTTTGTACTGGTGTCCACACTGCGCCGACCAGAAGCGCGAGTTCGGCGCCTCCTTTCGCTATGTGCCTTACATTGAGTGTGCCAGCGAAGCGGACCCGCACGAATTGACCCCCGCCTGCAAGGCTGCCGGAGTCAAGCTATTCCCCAGTTGGCAGTTTGGGACAGATCCACCGAAGGAAGGTGTGTTGTCGCTGCAGGACCTCAGCCAGAAGACTGGGTGCAGCCTCCCGTGAGCGAGTCAGTTGCACGCAATCGCATAATCTTCATTCTCATCGCGATTCTATCGCTCGCCGGTCTGTCTATCTCAGCTGTTTCCCTGCAACGACACTATGCGAAATCGAGCAGCGACTTTTGTGATCTTAGCCAGGCGTTCAATTGCGACATCGTAAACCGTGGCGAGTACTCCGAGTTGGCAGGAGTCCCTGTAGCCGGAATCGGCGTAGCCGGTTATGCAGCGCTGTTTCTGCTATCGACATTTTGGAGGTCTCGACCAGAAACGCCTGCCCGCTTGCTGGCGGCAGCAGTTGCCGGGCTGGTTTTCGCTCTGTGTCTAACATACGTAGAAGCTCGCGTGTTGAAGACCTGGTGCATTTTATGCGTTGGCTCGCAGGTGCTGATTTTTCTCATCGCGGCATTGTCGGCAATCCTTAAGCTCCGCGGCGCTCGGACGTAAGATATTGGGCCGTTGTATTCTAGGAAAGCGCATTCCTTTCGATGGAAGAAACCCAAAACACTGACAACAGCGCGAGTCTGACGCCGGGTGTAATCCGCGTGGATGCGGCCGCTGGCGACCTCCGTTTGCACGAGTTCCGCAGCCGCTTCTTCCGGAACAGGAGATTCCTGCGCGTCTGGCTGCCACCGGGGTACGATGACATCGAAAATTCTCGGCAGCGCTATCCCGTTCTCTACCTCAACGATGGGCAGAATCTTTTTGAGACTTCCACTTCATATACCGGTGTGGAATGGCAGGTAGATGAAACGGCTGAACGATTAATCCGCGAAGGACAGGTCCCGGCAATGATCATTGTGGGGCTCGATAATGCCGGCAAAGACCGTTTTCGCGAGTACACGCCATATCGATCGCTGAGCCCGACCATGCTTCGGGTCCAGGGCAATCGCTATCCGGATTTCCTGATCAAAGAAGTGATGCCGTTTATGGCACAGAATTATCGAATCGCCTCAGGACCGGAAAACACCGGCCTCGGCGGATCATCACTTGGCGCGTTGATCTCCCTCTACACCTCAGCTGCGCATCCTGGCTGGTTCGGCCACTTGTTGCTGGAGAGTCCTTCGTTATGGGCGTCCAATCGCCAGATGATCAAAGAGAGCCGCAACATCAGGCAATGGCCTGAGCGGATATTTCTCGCGACAGGGACCGCAGAAGCCGGGCGCCAAGACCGGGATCGCAGCGTGGTTGACGACGTCCGCGAACTCGCTGGCATCTTCCACCGCGCCGGTCTAAGCGATCAGCGCCTGAAGTTGGTCATCGACGAAGGCGCCACTCACCACGAATCCGCTTGGGCGCGCCGTTTCCCCGACGCACTAGCATTTCTATTCGGCAACCGATGACGAGTTGGAAAATGACTTATGTGGGGACAGCCGCCCCCGGTTGCCCGGCCGGGCGAATCTCCGCTGCGTCAACGGCGCTGGCAGAGATCCTCCAAATCACGTAAAGCAAGACCGCCATCGCAATCACAGACACCTGAACCTGAATCCAGCGGGCGAAGGGTCCGAGGAGCGGAAGTATGTAGACGGAGTATAGAAGATCTCCGGCTCTATCCTGTATGGCGGCATGAGAGACTGCCCAGTCGGCCAATAAAAGAATTGCCGGTGCCAGAACCACCAGATCGTAGACTGTGAGATGAGGCGAGATCAGCACAGTGGCAAGCAGCAAGGCCGAGTACTTCAGCGGCAATGGCTCCTTCCTTCTCCAGACTGCAATCGTCCAGACAAGAACGGCCGTCACGCTGACGAGATAGATTCCCACCGACACGCCGCTCCATGGCACCAGCATCGACCAGAATGTCCGCAGGCAGTGCGTTTGATATGGTCTCGGTTCAAAGGATGGAAGCAGAGCGGGCACGTGCCACAACGTCTTGAGCCAACTATCGAACGGACCGATGCCGTAGTAGAGAACCGCCACCGCGATCTGTGCTGCCGCGGAAAGAGCCGCGCCGGTTACAAGCTTCCATCTTCTGAGGCAGATGAACAGGATGGCCGCAGCGAGTCCCAACTGAGGTTTGAAAGTCAGGCATCCCAAAGCGAGTCCAGCCGAGAATTCTCGCTGACGGCGCAACAGGAAGAAAGCGGCGGTGAAGCAGGCAAGAGCGAGCGCGCTGGTTTGCCCCCAAGCGATCAGATGAAAGAAAGCGGGGAACGCCAATGCGGCCAGAGCGACGGTCCCGCCGACATGACTCAGGGCCGGACAGATTTTCCAGATCCAATAGCAGCAACTGCCATAGATAAGCGCCGTGCCAAGCCACCACACGGCGAGCGCCCAGCTATAGGGAAGACAGGAGAGCGGAGCAAATAAAATGGAGACTTGCGGAGGATACAACGGCAGATACCGAATGCCCCTGGCATCCGGCACGCGTTCCGCGGCGAATGCGGCTTGAGCTTGAACGTCGTACAGTTCGTCCCCGCGATGAGCAAGCGCGATCGACCCGAGTGTATAAAAATGCAGAAAGTCCGTGCCTTTGAGGTTCCCGTTCCGGTCGCGAAGGCCAGGAGTCGCGATCGTCCAGGCGTAGACTCCCCAGATGCTCAGCCCGAGCAGAATAGCCTGTGCTCGGAGACGCCTCGACGTCAGCCAGCGATCCAGTTTCATCGCCGCCCATAATACAGAAAGGTGCCACCTTTGGCTGTGAGCGCCCCTATATCTCACCGACTTTGCGAGACATGGAAAACCGTACTAACTCAATGCCTCTCGCCGCGGAAGCGTGAACATCAGCCAAAAGAAGAGGAAAGGTCCCAGCGGTAGCAATGCCGAAGGCAGCAGGGCAGTGCGATGTGTGTCCACGGGAGGTGGAAAGATGAGCAATGCCGCGGCTGCCACAAACGGCCATGCCAAGAACAGAGCGAATCCGATTCGATCCCACCGCGGCAGAAGTTTCCAGTCGCGTATGAGCATCAATAACGGGAGAAGCAGCAGGACCTGATTGTAAGGCGTCAACAGGGGAAGGACCAAACTCGCCGTTATAAAGAAAAAACTCAATACACGCGTGAATTCGGGCGCTTCCACCGGGACCTCGCGTCTGTTCCACGCGTAGACCAACAAAATCCCCACGGCCAAAACCGAAACAATGCCTCCGATCCAATTGCCAAGGATAAGTCTTACGACCGACATGTTGCCCAGCGGGAAATACCTTCGATAGGCTGCCATTCCCTCCAAAAAGTATCCGATCCAGCCCGGAACAAGGATCTCCCCAGCCCCCACCAGCATTCCCAACGTCACTCCGAATCCTGCTGCCAGCGGCCACCGTTTCCTCCAATCCCCAAGGCTCCAAATGAAGAACCATACGAGGCAAAGCACCACCATCTGCGGCTTGATCGTCGCCACCGCGAGCAAAACTCCAGCCAGAAAGAGCCGTTTGTGCATGACAAACCACGTTGCGAACGCCAGAAGGAAAGCTGCAAGCAATCCGAATTGACGAAGCCGCATTCCCTGTGCAATTTGCGGAGTGCTTAAGACCACCAACATGAGCACGAACGGCAACCACAATGGTGGCCGCCAATGAAGCACACTGAGCCACAGCCAAATGCTAACGACGGTCAGGGCGCCGAGCACGATCGGCGTCCAACGCTGAAGTGCTTCAAAGTCTGCATGCACCGTCGGCGCCAGGAGGAACACGACGTACACGGGATACGCGAACCGCTGCTCATCTATGATTTCGAACTGCGGCTTGTCGTAACTTTGCTCGATGGAACGGCCATAGAACGCGATCTGGATCTTGTGGCTCACTTCGGTGCTGTATGGATTCTCCCCATGCAGCAGTAGCTCTTGAGTTCCAACCCAGCGCGGATACAGGTCCCCCATAGCGGCCTTGACCCACCCATGTTCCACGTTGATGTAGTGCTCCCAGGGCAGCAGGATGCGGTGCATGTAGGTCCAGCTCACGGCACTCGCTGCCACACCGACTAGAAGCCACGCCCAGGCTTTCATCAATCGATCCCGAACTCAGACAAAAGTGGGCCTCCGCCCGCGGACAATGGGGGAGGCCCCACTCTAAATCCTATTTACCCGCCGCCTTGACGCCGATTTCTTCAAACAAACCATCCGCGATCTGAATCACCTCGTCGTCGACCACGCGGTTCTTCGAGATAGCCTCCTTCAGTGTGATCGACACAATCTTGTTCGCGCGCAACGCCGCCATGCAGCCGAATTCGCCGCGATGCACCATATCGATTGCCCCCAGGCCATAGCGCGTGGCCAGTACGCGGTCAAACGCTGTCGGCGAGCCTCCACGCTGAATGTGGCCAAGCACGACAGCCCGCGTCTCAAATTTGGTCCGGGCTTCAATTTCCCGCGCGAGGACATTTGCGATGCCGCCAAGCTTGGCATGTCCGAACTCATCCTTGCCCATATCCTGACTCACAGGCGCACCAGCGCCGGTTGCGAACTTTGCACCTTCAGCGACAACGACAATCGAGAAGTACCGCCCGCGCTCATGCCTGTGGCGGATCGACTCAGCTACCTTCTCGACATCAAACGGCCGCTCGGGAATCAGAATAACGTCCGCTCCACCCGCGATGCCGCTGTACAGCGCGATCCAGCCCGCGTCCCGCCCCATCACTTCCACCACCATGACACGGTTGTGAGCCTCGGCAGTGGTATGAACGCGGTCGATCGCTTCACACACAATGTTGCACGCCGTATCAAATCCAAAGGTGTAGTCGGTTCCACCGAGATCGTTGTCGATGGTCTTCGGCACACCCACGACCTTCACGCCCTTTTCATGCAGCTTCTGAGCCACCGAGAGAGTGTCGTCCCCGCCGATCGCCACGAGAGCATCAATTTTGTGTGCCTCAAGTGTGGCAATGCATCGCTCGAAGCCGTCTGGACGCTTAGAAGGGTTAGTCCGTGATGTCCTCAGAATCGTGCCGCCGCGCGGCAGAATTCCGCTTACCGCATCCAGGTCGAGCACCACACTTTGATTCTCAATCAAGCCTCTCCATCCTTCGAGAAAGCCAACTATCTCATCCTGATAGTGGAAAATCCCTTTGCGAACCACTGCCCGGATGACCGCATTGAGTCCGGGACAGTCTCCCCCTCCCGTTAAAATGCCAATCTTCATTCGGATGCTCCCTCGTTCTGAGTTCAGGATGGCTTCCTCGGAATGCACCCCGAGTGCGGAGGCTGACGAAATGGCCGAAACGCGGGATCGCAATCGTTTGGAACCCATAGAGTAACATTAAACGAACGGCTCTTGAACGAAAGAAAGCAGCAAGAAAATCGATCAGGTGTATCGAATTGCGCCCCAAAGTTGTGCTCTGTTGAGGCGACCCCATCCCCGTTGCACTCTCGCCGCAGATTCGCCACAATGCTCGAACGACATGAATAAGGGTCTGTGGGGTCTCGTCTGGGCACTGATCGCTGCCGTCGGTCTGGGAGCCATCACTGCCATCGCCATCCACCGTTCTGAGCCGATCAATGCGTTGTGGCTGGTCACCGCCGCGACTTGTTGCTACGCTCTGGGGTACCGTTTCTACAGTAAGTTCATCGCCACGAAGATCCTTGCCCTTGATCCGCGCCGCGCTACACCAGCCGAACGCCTCGAAAACGGCCGTGATTTCCTGGTTACAAACAAGTGGGTTGTTTTCGGACACCACTTCGCTGCCATCGCTGGTCCAGGCCCATTGGTAGGTCCTGTCCTCGCCGCACAGTTTGGATATTTGCCTGGAACCCTATGGGTGCTGGTCGGAGCCGTCTTCGCGGGCTGTGTCCAGGATTTCGTAATTCTTCTGTTCTCAGTCCGCCGCGACGGCAAATCACTAACCGAAATGGCCAAGGAGGAAACCGGCGTGGTCGGAGGCATCGTCGCCTACGCTGCGGTGATCGCGATCCTGATCATCCTCCTTGCTGTCGTGGCTCTGGTGGTTGTGAATGCTCTTAAAGATAGCCCGTGGGGCACATTCACCATCGCGATGACGATCCCAATTGCCCTCCTGATGGGCATCTATCTGCGCCGCATCCGTCCCGGCAAAGTGCTCGAGGTATCGTTCCTCGGTTTCATCCTGGTGCTGCTTGCCATCTGGGGAGGGCAATGGGTCTCCCTGTCTCCCGGACCTGCCCGGGTCTTCACGCTGACCGCACCTTCTTTGGCTCTTTGGATCATCATCTATGCCTTCGCAGCTTCGGCCGTGCCAGTATGGTTGCTGCTCGCGCCTCGCGACTATCTGAGCACCTTCGTGAAACTCGGTACCATCGGCCTACTCGGCATCGGAATCGTTGCCATCCATCCGACACTGCACATGCCGGCCCTCACCCGTTTCGCCGATGGCACAGGACCCGTCTTTGCCGGCAGGATCTTTCCATTCGCGTTCATCACCATTGCCTGTGGAGCCATTAGCGGATTCCACTCCCTGATCTCCAGCGGAACAACGCCCAAACTCATCGCGCGCGAAACGGAGACACGCATGGTCGGCTACGGTGCCATGATGGCCGAGTCTGCCGTTGCAGTTATGGCGATCATCGCTGCTTGCGTTCTGCAGCCAGGTGTATATTTCGCGATTAACAGCCCTGCAGGATTCGTCGGCCAAGCCGCAACAGCCGCGAGCACTACAATCTCGAACTGGGGATTTCCAGTCACAGCCGCCGACATGCAAGCACTGGCACAAGCTGTCGGTGAGCACACGCTCTTCAACCGCACGGGCGGCGCGCCGGCCTTTGCCGTCGGCATGGCGCATATCTTCTCGCAGACTCTGGGCGGCGGCACCGTGATGGCACTCTGGTACCACTTTGCTGTGATGTTCGAGGCCTTGTTCATTCTGACGATCCTCGACGCCGGCACGCGCGTCGCCCGCTTCATGATCCAGGATGCCCTTGGCCACATCTACAAGCCATTGGGACGTACAAGTTGGTATCCATCCGTCATCTTTACGAGCGCCGTGATCGTCGCCGCCTGGGGATATTTTCTTTGGCAAGGAGTGAAAGACCCGTTAGGTGGGATCAACTCGCTTTGGCCGTTATTCGGCATCGCAAATCAATTGTTGGCGACGGT
>Ga0335077_10001873_pt1 | contig 25065 bp, 24 predicted proteins | sample Lox_Sample_31_FD_207151 | JGI IMG/M metagenome (GOLD analysis project Ga0335077, IMG submission 207151) | Soil microbial communities from Loxahatchee National Wildlife Refuge, Florida, United States - Lox_Sample_3.1 | ecosystem: Environmental > Terrestrial > Soil > Wetlands | place: USA... | reverse complement strand
TGGTACCGTAGGGAAAGGGGAGGAAGGGGAAGGTAGGGAGGCGGGCGGGCCGCCCGAGGGTGGCGGCGAGGTCCGGGCCGCGCGCCTCGCGCGAGAGGGGCCTCGTCGACCCAGAGGGATTCTTCATCGCCCGGGTTCGCGGGGAGGAGGCTGTCCGGAGCGCCCCCCATCCGCTCGCCGAGGCCGATGAGCCTGAGGGCGGGGCGAGCTCTCCCTCCCGGCGGTCGCCTGCCTCCGGAGAGGACCTCGGCGACCTTCCCCGGAGCTACGGCGAGGACGAGCTCCGCGGCATGCCTCGCGACCCGCGCACCCTGTTCTTCTACTGGGACCACGCTCCGGGCTCGTTCGCGGCCGCCCGGGCGGGGCTCGACGGGGCCCGGGCCGAGCTCTGGCTCTTCGAGCGCGGGGACGCGGGCGGGTTCGAGCGGTGCCGGGCGACGGCCGTCGCGCTCGAGTCCGGTAGCCACTACCTGCACGACCTTCGCCCGGGACGCACCTACCGCGCCGAGCTTCGCCTCGCGGGGCGCTCCGGGGAGTCCCACCTCCTCGGACCTCCCTCGGGCGAGGTGACCTTGCCGCCGCTCGGCCCGTCCTCCGAGGTCGCGGACGCCTTCGCGCGCTTCCCCGGGGACACCCGGCCGCCCCCCGGCGCCGCCGGGAGCCCTTTCCCCGAGGAACTCCGCTCCGAGCTCGCGCGCCTCTCCGACTGGTCGCGCTTCCCGGACGAGGTCCGAGGTTCGTCGGCGGGAGGCATGGGCGGTCGTCCGGCGCCGTCCTCTGGCACTACCGGAGAGGAGGGTCGCTAGCCATGACGAAGGAGGGGGCGCGCTACCTCTGCCTGCACCTCACCGCCCACCTTCCGTTCGTGCGCCACGCCGAGCGCGCAGGGCGCCCGGAGGAGGGCTGGCTCCAAGAGGCGGTTGCCTTCTCGTTCCTCCCGCTCCTCCGCGCGCTCGACCGGCTCGCCGACGACGGCGTCCGCTTCCGCCTCTCCCTCGCCCTGTCCCCGCCGCTCGTCGCCATGCTGCGCCAGGACCTCCTCGTGCGGAGGTGTGCGCGCGCCCTCGAGCGGCATTGCGAGGTGGCCGATCGGGAGGTGCGACGAACCCGGCGCGACCCGGCGCTCCACCCCCTGGCCGTCCACTACCGCGACGAGGCCCGCTCCCTCTCCGCGCTTTTCTCGGAAAGGTATCGCCGGGACCTCGTGGGCGCCTTCCGGCGGCTCCAGGACGCGGGGCTCGTCGAGATCGCCACCTCGGCGGCCACCCACGCCTTCCTGCCGCTCCTCGCTGCGCAGCCCGAGGCGGTGCGGGCCCAGGTCGCCGTGGCCGTGAGCCACTACCGGCGCCACTTCGGCCGGGAGCCGCCAGGGTTCTGGCTTCCCGAGTGCGGCCACTACCCCGGCGTCGGCGAGCTCCTCGCCGAGAGCGGACTCCGCTACTTCTTCGTGGACGCCCACGGCGTCGGGGACGCGACCCCGAGGCCCCGCTACGGCGTCTTCGCGCCCATCTCGGCGGGAGGGGCCGCCGCTTTCGGCCGCGACCCGGAGTCCTCGGCCGCGCTCTGGGGCAGCGATCGCGGGTACCCCCGGGACCCCGCCTACCGCGACTTCTACCGCGACATCGGCTGGGACCTCGAGTGGCGGGAGGTGGAGGGCGCGCTTCGCCCCGGCGGCCGTCGCAACCTCGGCATCAAGTACTTCGCGAACGGCGGGGGCTCGGTCTACGACCCCCGGCGGGGAGCGAAGCGCGCCGAGGAGCACGCCGCCCGGTTCCTGGCCGACCGCAATCGCCAGCTCGCGCATCTCTCCGCCCGCATGGCGGGAGCGAGTCCGGTGGTGGTGGCGCCTTGCGACGCCGAGCTCTTCGGCCACTGGTGGTACGAGGGCCCCCGCTTCCTCGAGTCGCTCCTGCGCGGGGCGGCAAGCGACCCGGCCCTGCGCCTCGCCACCCCGTCCGACTACCTCGCCGAGAACCCGGAGGTCCAGCTCGCCACCCCGCCCTTCTGCTCCTGGGGGGGCGGCGGCTACGCGGGCGCCTGGCTCGACGGCTCGAACGACTGGATCTGGCGCCACCTTCACCAGGCGGCCGGGCGCATGGCGGCTCTCGCCACCGACTTCGCGGAACCGGACCCGCTCCTGCGCCGGGCCCTCGAGCAGGCGGCACGGGAGGTGCTCCTCGCTCAGTCGTCCGACTGGGCCTTCATGCTCCGGGCCGGCACCTCCGTGGACTACGCCATCCGGCGAATCCGGGAGCACCTGCTCCGCTTCGCGCGGCTCCACGACCAGATCCGGGCGCAGCGCGTCGACCCGGCCGAACTCGCCCGGGTCGAGTCTGCGGACGACCTCTTCCCGGAGATCGACTACCGCGCCTTCCGGCGGCGTCCCTGAGCAGTGCGGCGCCGGGGGCGGGAGGCCACCGCGTCCACCTCGAACTCGACGAGCATGGCTGGGTCGATGAGGGCCTTCACCTCGACGAGCGTCGCTGCCGGCGGGTGCGCCCCGAAGAACTCCCGGTGCGCACGCCCCACCTCCTGCCAGCGGGAAGCGTCGGTCACGTACATCCGGGTCCGCACCACGTCCTCCGGGGCGGCGCCGAGCGAGGCGAGCGCCTCGGAGACGATCTCCAGGCAGCGGCGCGCCTGGGCATAGGCGTCGCCCGGGGCGTGAACCCCTCCCCCGGGATCGACCGGGGCCGTTCCGGAGACGAAGACCTGATCCCCCCGCCGGAGGGCGCGGCAGTACCCGACGAGCGGCTCCCAGGGGGCGCCGGAGAAGTGCCGACCGCTCTCTGCCCGGCGGGCCACGGGGCGTGGCGCCTACCAGGCGACGCCGCGGCCGCCCTTGATGTACTGCTGGAGCTGGTTGATGAGCCAGTCCTTCTCGTCGACCATGAGCTGGAGCACGTCGAGCATGGAGACGACGCCCCGGACCTCGGCGCCCTCCTTCACGAGGAGGTGGCGGGTGAAGTTCCGGCGCATGACCTCGGCGCACTCCCGCTCCTCGGTCTGCGGCGACACCGTCGGGAGGTCGCTGCGCATCACGTCGCCGACGGTGCTCTTCGCGAGCTCCCCGGTGGCGAGCGCCCGGTAGACGATGTCGCGCTCGGTGACGAGGCCGACGATCTTGCCCTCCAGCCGCACGCCAACGGAGCCGATGCGCCGGTCGGCCATGACCCGCGCGGCCTCCGTGACCGGGGTCTTCGCGTCCAGGGCGACGATGTCGCGGTTGTATCGCTTCTCAATGGTGGCCATGTGTTCCCTTCCCAGAGCTTACGGGGGCGATATCTTACCGCGAGCGGCCTCCGGTTTGGAACGGGAAGAAGCTCGCTCCGCGTTGACCGGAGGGGGCTTGCCCGATTAGCCTGCGCCAGCCCCCTAACCCGCACCGAGAAGGGATTCGAGAGACTCCATGGCCGAGGAGCTGGGAGCCACCGAGCGTGAGATCGTCGCGCAGCGACTGCGCAAGGCGGAGGGGCTTCGCACCCTGGGCGTGAACCCCTTCGGGAACGGGCACCAGCCGAAGCACCTCGCCCGCGAGGTGCAGGAGCGCTACCGCGACTTGCCAGCGGAGGAAATCGCGAAGGACCCGGGGCGCTGGTCGCTCGCCGGGCGCGTGCTCGCGGTGCGGAGCTTCGGCAAGGCCGCCTTCCTGAAGCTCCGGGATCGCTCCGGCGAGATCCAAGTCTGGGTGAAGAGGGACCGGGTGGGCGAGCGCGGGTTCGAGGTCTTCAAGCTCCTCGACGTGGGGGACGTGGCGGCGGCGGAGGGTCCGGCCACCCGCACCAAGACCGGTGAGCTCACCGTCGAAGCCCACGCCTTCACCATCCTCACGAAGGCCATTCGCCCCCTGCCGGAGAAGTGGCACGGGCTCGCCGACGTGGAGCAGCGCTACCGCCAGCGCTACCTCGACCTCATTGCCACCCCCGGGGTCCGGGAGACGTTCGAGAAGAGGGCCCGCATCGTCTCCGGAATCCGGCGGTTCCTCGACGAGCGCGGGTTCCTCGAGGTCGAGACCCCCACGCTGCACAAGCCGGAGGAGGCCGGGGGAGCCGCCGCGCGCCCCTTCGAGACCCACCACAACGCCCTGGGAATGGACCTGAAGCTCCGCATCGCCACCGAGCTCCATCTGAAGCGCCTGGTGGTGGGCGGGCTCGAGCGGGTCTACGAGATCGGGCGAATCTGGCGGAACGAGGGCATCGACCGGCGCCACAACCCGGAGTTCACGAGCATCGAGTTCTACGAGGCCTACGCCACCGCCGAGGACCTGATGGGGCTGACCGAGGCCCTCTTCCACCGGCTCGCGCTCGAGGTGAAGGGGGAGGCGGCCGCGACCTTCCAGGGCCAGCGCATCGACTTTACGCCCCCCTACCCGCGTTTCTCCCTCGTGGAGATGGGGGCCCGGGCCTTAGGCCTCTCCGCGGACGACGCCCTGTCCGGGCGGGGCCTCAAGGAGGCGCTCTCCGGCGCCGCCACCCGGGAGGCGGACTCGGAGGACGCCTGGAAGCTCGAGCGAGCGGCCAAGGCCTCTCCCGGCGAGGCGGTGGCGCTCGCCTTCGAGGTCTTCTGCGAGCACGAGCTCCCGAGGGACCGCCCCGCCTTCGTGGTGGACTGGCCCATTGAAACGAGCCCCCTCTCCCGCCGGCGGGACGCCGACCCGAGGCTGGTGGACCGCTTCGAGATGTTCGTCGCCGGCATGGAGGTCGCGAACGCCTTCAGCGAGCTCAACGACCCCATGGACCAGCGGGCCCGCTTCGAGGCCCAGGTGAGGGCCCGCGCGGCCGGGGATGAGGAGGCCATGCCCTTCGACGAGGACTTCGTGCGCGCGCTCGAGCACGGCATGCCCCCGACCGCCGGGGAAGGGATCGGGATCGACCGGGTGGCCATGATCCTCACCGACTCCCCCTCGATCCGGGACGTCATCCTCTTCCCCCTCCTGAAGCAGCGCGAATGAGACGGCCCTCCCCTCCGTTGTGGGAGGTAGCGATGAGCGGAGACGGCGCGCCACCGCAGACGACCGGAAAGGCTCGGCGCGAGCTCCCCCCCGTCTTCTCCCCCGGCGCCTTCGGGTTCGCCGCCGCCGGGGTGGTGCTCGCGCCCGCGCTCGCCGGGGCCGCCCTCGGGCTCTTCGGGGACCGGCTCGGCCTCCCGGCCGGGACCGCCACCGCGCTCGCGCTCGCCTCGGCCGCGCTCTGGGCCTTCGCCGGCGGCGCCGCCGCCGCGGCCTCGGGCCGGCGGCTCGCCTTCTACGAGATCCTGGCCGCCACCCTTCTCGTCCTCGCCCTCGAGCTCGGCCCCCTCCTCCTTCTCCTGCCGCGCCTCGGAGCCGCGCCGCCCGTCCTCCGCTCCTGGGAGGCCCAGGGGCGAGTGGTGCTCGTGGCCGGGCTCCTCGTCGCCGGGGCGGCGAGCGGGGCCGTGGCCTTCCTCGGCTCCACGGCGAGTTACCTCTTCACCGGCTCCGGACGCCTCGACGCCTCCTTCGGCTACGAGCTCTACATCGCGAGGAGCCACCTCCGGCTCTCGCCGCGCATGCTGGTGGGGCTCTTCCTCATCGTGGTGACGGGGGTCCTGCCGGGGCTCGTCGCCGGGGTGGGGTGGTCCCTGTGGCGGGACGTCGCGGAGCGACGCGCGGCCCGGGCCGGCGAGCTCCACGAGCGGCCGCGGCTCGCCGCCACCATGCTCATGACCCTCATCTCCATCGGCGGGGTGGCGACCGGGGTATGGGCTCTCACCGTGGTCCTCTCGGTGATGAGCGGGTTCGAGGCGGACCTGAAGAAGAAGATCCTCGGGGCCCACGCGCACGGCGTGGTCCTGAAGTACGGCCAGAACGACTTCACGGAGTGGAAGGAGGTCCGCGACCGGGTCCTAGGGGTGCCGGGCGTCACCGCCGCCGCGCCCTTCCTCTACAACGAAGTGATGCTCTCCGCCGGGAACAACCTCACCGGCTCCGTCCTGAAGGGCATCGACCCCGCCACCGTGGGGACCGTGACCGACCTCTCCCGGGACATGGAGGAAGGGAGCCTCGAGTGGCTCTCCCACCCGGACGAGATCCCGGAGTCGCGGCGCTCGAGGGTCTCCCCGCTCGCCCTCCCGCAGGGGAAGGGCGGGGAGGGGAAGGGCCCGGCCGGAGGGCCGGTGGCCGGGGCGCGCCCTCCCGGGGAGGAGCGACCGCGGGAGCGGCTCCCGGGCATCGTGGTCGGCCGCGAGCTCGCCCGGAGCCTCCGGGTGGGGGTGGGGGAGGTCGTGAACGTCGTCTCTCCCTTCGGGGACATGGGCCCGGCCGGTCCCCAGCCGAAGAGCCGCGCCTTCCGCGTCGCCGGCATCTTCTACAGCGGGATGTACGAGTACGACGCGAAGTTCGCCTACCTCGACCTTGGGGAGGCGCAGCGCTTCTTCGGGACCGGGGACTCCGTCACCGGGCTCGAGCTCCGGGTGGCAGACGTCGACGCGGCGCGCCCGGTGATGCGGCGCGTGCTCCTCTCCCTCGACGGCTACCCCTACCGGACGAAGGACTGGGGGGAGATGAACCGGAACCTCTTCTCGGCCCTCATGATGGAGAAGATCGTGATGGCGGTGATTCTCGGGTTCATCGTGCTCGTGGCGAGTTTCATCATCGTCGCCACCCTGGTGATGCTCGTCCTCGAGAAGACCCGGGAGATCGCGGTCCTGAAGTCCATGGGGGCCGGAATCCCGAGCATCATGAAGATCTTCGTGGCCGAGGGGCTCGTCATCGGGGCGGTGGGGACGGCCTTCGGGCTCCTGCTCGGGCTCGGCACCTGCCTCCTCGTGGACAAGGTGGGCATCCCGCTCGACCCGGAGGTCTACTACATCAGCAACCTGCCGGTCCTCATCGAGCCTGGGCAGTTCGCGCTCGTGGCGCTCACCGCGCTCGGCCTCTCCTACCTCGCCACCATCTACCCGGCCACCAAGGCCTCGCGCCTCAAGCCGGTGGAAGGGCTGCGGAGCGAGTGATGCCCGGGACGCTGCTGCACATCGAGGGGCTCAGCAAGACCTACCTCACCGGAGGGCGGGAGCTCGAGGTCCTGCACGGGGTGAGCCTCGACATCGAGTCGGGCGAGCTCGTGGCCCTCACCGGGCCCTCCGGCGCCGGGAAGAGCACCTTCCTCCACCTGGTGGGGACGCTCGACGAGCCGAGCGCCGGGCGCGTGGTCTTCGACGGCCGGGACCTCTCCTCCCTTTCGGAGGAGGAGCTCTCCCGCTTCCGGAACGAGACGGTGGGGTTCGTCTTCCAGAGCCACCATCTCCTCCCCGAGTTCACGGCGCTCGAGAACGTGGCCATGCCGGCGCTCGTGCGCCGCATGGCCCGGCCCGAGGCCCGGAGGCGTGCGGCGGCGAGCCTGGAGCGCGTCGGCCTCGCCGAGCGGGTGGAGCACCTGCCGGGGGAGCTCTCCGGGGGGGAACAGCAGCGGGTGGCGCTCGCCCGCGCGCTCGTGCTCGAGCCCCGGCTCCTCCTCGCCGACGAGCCCACCGGGAACCTCGACCCCCAGACCGCGGACGGCATCCACGCCCTGCTGAAGGACCTCAACGGCTCGCTCGGGATCACCGGGGTGGTCGTGACCCACAACGAGCAGCTCGCCGCTTCCTTGCCGCGGCGGGTGAGGCTCGCGGCGGGGCGCCTCGTCTGAGGGACGGGAAGATTCCCTTTTGGCTTTGAGCTTTTCGCCACCATGCACTAGATTCCGCGGCTCCGTGCGGAGCTATCTCCCCATCGCGGCCGCGGTGTGCCTCGTCGCCGCGACGCCCTGCCGCGCCCAGGAGGAGGGCGCCATCGCCGCCGTGGAGGTGGAGGGCAACCGCCGGGTCGAGGTGGACGCCATCCGGGCGGCCCTCTCGAGCAAGGTGGGCCAGCCCATCGACGCGAAGAAGGTGCAGCAGGACGTCCGGGCCGTCATGAAGCTCGGCTACTTCTCCGACGTCGCCATCGAGGAGAAGGGCCCCGCCGACAAGCCCACCCTGGTGGTGAGGGTGGTGGAGAAACCCTCGGTCCAAGACGTCCGGGTGAAGGGCAACGACGAGATCTCCACCGACGACCTGAAGGACCAGATCGAGGTGAAGCGCTACGCCATCTTTGACGTGGCCGCTGCCCGGAAGACGGTGAAGAAGATCCTGGAGAAGTACGTCGAGAAGGGGTTCTACCTCGCCGACGTCACCTGGAAGGTGGAGGACCGGCCCGACAACCAGGTGGTGGTCACTTTCCTCGTGAACGAGCGGGCCAAGGTTCAGGTCCGGCGCATCAACTTCATCGGGAACGAGCACATTCCCAAGGACGAGATCACCCCCTACATGCAGACGCAGGAGGGGAGCCTCCTCGCCTTCCTCACCTCGGCCGGGACCTACAAGGAGGAGGCCTTCCAGCACGACCTGCAGGCCGTCCAGGCCGTGTACCTGGAGAAGGGCTACGTGAACGTGAAGGTGGGCAAGCCCACCATCTCTCTGAGCCCGGACCGGTCCTACCTCTTCATCAGCATTCCCATCGACGAGGGCGAGCCCTACACCATCGGGAAGATCGACTTCGGGGGAGAGCTCTTGGGGATGAAGCCCCTCCTCTACCCGGTGGTGGAGTCGAAGCCGGGCGAGCTCTTCCAGCGGTCCAGGGTGGCCCACGACCTCACCGCCGTGGGCGACTTCTACAAGGACCTCGGCTACGCCTACGTGAACGTGAACCCGGACACCAAACTCGACCCGAAGACGCGCACCCTCGACCTCGTCTTCGACGTGCAGCCCGGGCAGAAGGTGTACGTGGAGCGCATCGACATCCAGGGGAACACGAAGACCCGGGACCGGGTGATCCGGCGCGAGCTGCGCATCTACGAGGGCGACCTCTACAACGCCACCGCCATCAAGCTCTCCAAACAGCGGGTCACCGCGCTCGGCTTCTTCGAGACCGTGGAGATCACCACCAAGAAGGGGAGCGCGGAGGACCGCCTCGTCGCCGTGGTGGAGATCAAGGAGAAGGCCACAGGCACCTTCCAGGTCGGCGCCGGCTACTCCTCCTACGAGAACTTCATCCTCACTGGGCAGATCAGCCAGAACAACTTCTTCGGCTGGGGCCAGACCCTGAGCCTACAGGTGCAGTGGTCGAGCCTCCGACAGCTCGGCCAGATCCAGTTCATCGACCCCTACTTCCTCGACTCGAAGTGGACCTTCGCCTTCGACCTGTACGCGAACGAGAGCCTGTACGCGAACTTCACGCGGCGGGCGCTGGGCGGCTCGGTCACCTGGGGGTACGACCTCGGGGGCCTCGCCCCCATCTGGCCCTTCTTCTCGAAGCTCGAGGACCTGCGCGTCTTCGGGACCTACCTCATGGAAGGGATCACGGTCGAGTCGGCCATCTCCGACCTCCTCCTCTTCAATCGATTCACTTCCGGGACCACGAGCGCGGTGAAGCTCTCCCTCCAGTGGGACCGCCGGGACAATCGCCTCTACCCGAACAACGGCTTCTACGCGACCGTCGCCGGCGAGGTGGCCCCGCCCTTCCTCGTGCCCACCTCCATCTTCGGCCAGGAGGTGAACCTCTTCTACCGGGAGAGCTTCGAGTTCCGCGCCTACACCCAGCTCTGGGGCCCGCTCACCTTCCGCTTCCGCCTGCTCGCCGGCGCCATCCGGGCCTGGGACCAGGCGCACCCGGTCCCGCTCTCCGAGCTCTACTACGTGGGAGGCATCAACACGGTCCGCGGCTACCGGCTCTACACCCTCGGGCCGACGGTGAACGTCGGGAACACCGCCACCGCGGACGCGGCGCTGCGCCAGATCCAGCTCGGCGGGAACAAGGAGCTCGTGCTCAACTTCGAGCTCGAATACCCCATCGCCGAGAAGCTCGGCATCAAGGCGCTCGTGTTCTTCGACGCCGGAAACGCCTTCGCGCCCGGCACCTACCACGACCCGACGGTTTCCCTCTCCCTCTACAAGTCGGTGGGCTTCGGATTCCGCTGGTTCAGCCCCATCGGACCCCTGCGCTTCGAGTGGGGATTCCCTCTCAACCGCCGCGTGGATCCGGTGAGCGGCGCCTACATCGACGCCCCCCTCGACTTCCAGTTCACAATCGGCAGTTTCTTCTGACCCCTCACGAAGGAAAGCACATGCGCAACATCGCCATCGCCGCCGCCGTCGCCCTCGGGCTCCTCGCCCCCCGCGTCTCCCGAGCCGCCGACCTGAAGATCGGCTACGTGAACCTCCAGCAGGCCGTGAACGAGGTGGACGAGGGCAGGTCCGCCAAGGCCGCCCTGAAGAAGGAGTTCGACCAGAAGCAGAAGGTCCTCGACGAGAAGCAGGCCGAGCTCAAGAAGTTCAAGGAGGACCTCGACAAGCAGTCGGTGGTCATGTCCGACGACGCCAAGCGGGAGAAGCAGGCCGAGTTCGACCGCCGGCTCATGGAGACCCAGGGCCTCTTCGTGCAGATGCAGAAGGAGCTGAGCGAACGGGAGCGGGAGATGATGAAGGGCATCTTCGAGAAGATGGAGGGCATCATCCGCGAGATCGCCGACGCCGAGGGATTCCCCTTCGTCTTCGAGCAGCAGAACGCCGGCCTCATCGTGGCCCCCAAGCAGTTCGACCTCACCGCCGAGCTCGTCCGCAAGTACAACGCCCGCTACAAGGGAGGCGCGGCCGCCTCCTCGGAAAAGAAGCCGGCGAAGAAGCCCTAGGAGGAGCCTTGTCCTTCACCCTGACCGAGCTCGCGGCCCGCGTCGGAGGCCGCGTGGAGGGAGACGGGGCGCTCGCCATCGAGCGGGTGATGCCCCTCGAGTCCGCCGGCCCCGGCGACGTCTCCTTCTTCGCGAACCGGAGGTACCGCGCCGAGCTCGAGGCCACCCGGGCCGGGGCGGTCATCGTGGGGGAGGGGGAAGAGGTGCCGCCGGGCCGCGCGCTCCTGCGGTCCGCGAACCCGTACCTGGCCTTCGCGAAGATCTCCACCCTCTTCCACCCGCCCCGCGAGCCCGTCCCCGAGATCGCCCCGGAGGCGGTGGTGCACGCCTCTGCCCGCATCCACCCGAGCGCCCAGGTGATGCCGCTCGCCTACGTGGGGCCGGAGGCCGAGGTGGGGGCCCGCACCATCCTCCACCCCGGCGTGGTGGTCGCCGAGCGCGCCCGGGTGGGGGAGGACTGCATCCTCTACCCGAACGCGGTGGTCCGGGAGCACTGCCTGGTGGGGAACCGCTGCATCCTGCAGCCCGGCGTGGTGGTGGGGGCGGACGGGTTCGGCTTCGCCTTCGACATGGAGGGGGAGGACGGTTCCGGGCCCCGCCACTACAAGGTGCCGCAGTCCGGGATCGTCGTCCTCGAGGACGACGTCGAGATCGGGGCGAACGCCTGCGTGGACCGCGCCACCCTGGGACGGACGGTGATCCGCCAGGGCGCGAAGATCGACGACCTCGTCATGATCGCCCACAACGTCGAGGTGGGCCCCCTGAGCCTGCTCGCGGCCCAGACCGGGGTGAGCGGCAGCACCCGGCTCGGCATGGGGGTAATCTGCGCCGGCCAGGTGGGGATCGTGGGCCACGTCGAGATCGGGGACGGAGTCCGGCTCGGGGCCCAGTCCGGGGTGAGCAACGACGTGCCCTCCGGGGAGACCTACTCCGGCTACCCCGCCGGCCCCCACGCCGAGTGGCGCAAGCAAATGGTGGCGTTGCGGAAGCTCCCGGAGGTCCTGAAGCGGTTGCGGGAGCTCGAGAAGGAACTCTCGAAGATCAAGGAAGGCCCATGAGCGAGCGCCGTGCACCGGTGATGGACGTCACCGCCATCGAGAAGATCCTGCCGCACCGCTACCCCTTTCTCCTCGTCGACCGGGTGCTCTCCATCGAGCCCATGAAGACGCTCGTGGCCGTGAAGGGGGTGACGGTGAATGAGCCCTTCTTCGCCGGGCACTTCCCCGGCCACCCGGTGATGCCCGGGGTCCTCATCCTCGAGGCCCTGGCTCAGGCCTCCGCCCTGCTCGCCAAGGCCTCCATGGCGAACGATCCGGGTGACAAGGTCACCTACCTCATGGCCATCGACAATGCCCGCTTCCGCAAACCCGTGGTCCCGGGCGACTCGCTCGAGCTCCGCGTGGAGGTGGTGAAGCAGAAGGGCGCCATCTGGAAGGAGCGGGGAGCCGCCTACGTCGACGGCGAGGTGGTCGCCGAGGCCGAGTTCATGGCCATGCTCGTGGACCGCGAGAAGGCGGAGTAGGGGAGGAGGGCCATGCCCGTTCACCCGACGGCCATCGTCTCCCCCGGCGCGTCCGTGGACCCAAGCTGCGAGATCGGTCCCTACGCCGTCATCGGGCCCCGGGTGAAGATGGGGGCACGGAACGTGGTCGGCTCGCACGCGGTGGTGGACGGAGACACCACCCTCGGGGCCGACAACCGCATCTTCCCGCACGCGGCGGTGGGGACGGAGCCGCAGGACCTCAAGTACCGGGGCGAGGCGACGAAGCTCGTCGTCGGCGACAAGAACGTCATCCGGGAGTTCGCGACCGTCCACACCGGCACCGTCCAGGGCGGGGGGATCACCCGCATCGGCTCCGGCTGTCTGCTCATGGCGACGAGCCACGTGGCGCACGACGTGCAGCTCGGAGACCGCTGCATCCTCGCGAACTGCGCGGTGCTCGCCGGGCACGTGGTCACCGAAGAGGGCGTCATCTTCGGCGGGCTCTCGGCGGTGCAGCAGTTCAGCCGCATCGGCCGGCTCGCCTACGTGGGCGGAGTCTCGGGCGTGAACATGGACGTGGCCCCCTACCTCATGGTCTCCGGGGCCCGGGCCGAGGTGGTGGGGATCAACGTGGTCGGCCTGCAGCGGGCGGGCTACACCGAGGAGCAGATCGGGCGCGTGAAGGAGGCCTACCGCATCGTCTTCCGCGCCAAGCTCGGCCTCCAGGAGGCGGTGGCCCAGGTGAGGGCAGAGATGGGGACGCACCCCGAGATCGCCCACTACCTCCGGTTCCTCGAGTCCTCCGAGCGGGGGCTGCTCCGCTGACCGTGGCCACCATCGGCCTCATCGCCGGCGGCGGCCGGTTTCCCATCCTCTTCGCAGAGAGCGCGCGGAAGGCGGGCCACCGCGTGGTGGCCGCCGCCCACGTGAACCAGACCGATCCAGCGCTCGAGCAGCTCGTCGACGCCTGCACCTGGGTGAAGCTCGGGCAGTTCGGGAAGGTGCTCGAGGTGCTCCGGGGCGCCGGCGCGAACCAGGTGGTGATGCTCGGCTCCATCGCCAAGGCCCGCTTCTTCCGGGACGCCTGGCTCGACGGCCTGGGCCTCCAGGTGATGGCCCAGGTGGCGGTGCGGAGTGACGACAACATCTTGCGCACCATCGCCCGCGGGCTCGAGGAGCGGGGCCTGCCCGTCATCGACCCCACCCCGTTCCTCGCCGATCGGCTCGCCCCGGAGGGCGTCCTCGGCGGAGTCTCCCCGAGCGAGGAGGAGTGGGCGGACGCGCGCTACGGGCTCGAGCTCGCCCGGGCCGTCGGCCGGCTCGACCTCGGCCAGACGGTGGTGGTGAAGGACCGGGTGGCGCTCGCCGTGGAGGCCCTCGAGGGCACCGACGCCTGCATCCGCCGGGGCGGGGAGCTCGCGAAGGGCGGGGGGGTGGTGGTGAAGGCGGTGAAGCCCCAGCAGGACCGCCGCTTCGACCTCCCTGCGGTGGGCCCGGACACCCTCGGCGCCATGAAGGAGGCCGGCTGCCGCGTGCTGGCGGTGGAGGCCGGCGCGACGCTCGTCATGGACCTCGAGGAGATGGTGCGGCGCGCTGACAAGGCGCGCATCGCGGTCGCGGGCATCCGCTAGTGCCTCCCTGGCTCAGGCTCGCGCCGGACGGCGTATTCGTCGAGGTGGTGGTCCAGCCCCGCTGCTCGCGCACCCGCGCCGTGGGCGAGCACGGCGGGCGGCTCAAGGTCCAGCTCGCTGCCCCTCCCGTGGACGGGGAGGCGAACGCCGCGCTCGTCGACTTCCTCGCGGAGGCGCTCGGGGTGCGCCGCGCGGACGTGAGGATCGAGCGGGGTCTCTCCGGAAGGCGAAAGACGCTCCGCATCCTGGGCGCCGACCCGGGCCGCGTCCTCTCCCTCGCCGCGCCGGGCGAGAAGGGCGGATAGCGCGGGGAGTGCCGGGAAAGGCCCCCGGTGCTGGCCGCTCTCCGCACGCCGTGCTATGTACCCCGCCCGATGAGCGCCCCCGCGAAAGAGCCCGGACACCGCTTCCTCCGCGCCTGCCGCCGCCTCCCCGTGGACCAGGTCCCGGTGTGGATGATGCGCCAGGCCGGCCGCTACCAGCCGAGCTACCGGGCGGTGCGGGAGAAGGTGGGGTTCCTCGAGCTCTGCCACTCCCCGGAGCTCATCGCCAAGGTCACGGTCGCGCCCATCGACGAGATGGGATTCGACGCCGCCATCCTCTTCTCGGACATCCTCGTCCACCTTCCGGCCATGGGCCTCGACCTCTCCTTCGAGAAGGGGGAGAAGGGGAAGGGGGATGGAGGGCCGCGCATCGGGAACCCGGTGCGCACCCGCTCCGACGTGGATGCGCTGCGGGTGCCGGACCCGGCGGCCGACCTTCCCTACGTCGCCCTGGGCATCCGCGCCATTCGCAGCGCGCTCGCCGGGCGGGTCCCCCTCATCGGGTTCGTGGGCGGCCCCTTCACGGTGGCGAGCTACGCGGTGGAGGGGGGGAGCCAGGGGTTCGCCCGCCTGAAGGCGCTCCTCTACGACGACCCCGCCGCGGCCCACGCCCTCTTCGAGAAGCTCACCCGCGCCGCCGTGGTGCAGCTCCAGGCGCAGGTGGAGGCGGGGGCCGAGGCGGTGCAGATCTTCGAGAGCTGGCTCGGGGAGCTCGGCCGGGAGGACCTCGAGGCCTTCTCCTTCCCTTACCTCGCGCGCATCGCCGAGGCGCTCCGGCCCCTCGGGGTCCCGGCCATCCTCTTCTCCACCGGCACGAGCACGCACATCCGCTCCATGGCGGCGCTCGGCTACGACGTCCTCTCCGTCGACTGGCGCATCCCCATGGCGGAGGCGCGGGCGCTCGCGCCCGGGCTTGCCTTCCAGGGGAACCTCGACTCCTCGCTCCTTCTCGGCCCGAGGGATCTCCTCCTCGCGCGCACCCGAGCCCTCCTCGAGGCGGGGACCGCGAAGCCGGGTTACATCTTCAACCTGGGCCACGGCATCACCCCGCCCACCCCGCCCGAGAACGTGCGCGCGGTTGTGGAGGCGGTGCACGCCTTCCGGCCCCACGGAGGCTGAGCCGTGACCGCGATCGCGATCCCGCCGCCCGAGCTCATCCGGAAGTACGACCGCCCCGGTCCGCGCTACACGAGCTACCCGACGGCCCCGGAGTGGTCGGAGTCGTTCGGCCCGAAGGACTTCGAGGAGAGCCTGTCGCGGGGCGACGGCCAGAAGGGCCCCCTCTCCGTCTACGTGCACCTCCCCTTCTGTCGGGAGATGTGTCGCTTCTGCGGCTGCAACGTGATCGCCACCCACGACCACAGCCGGGCGGACGAGTACCTCGGGGTGCTGGAGAAGGAGGTGGCGCTCGTGGCCGCGCGCCTCCCCCGTCGGCGGACGGTGACCCAGCTCCACTGGGGCGGGGGCACCCCCACCTTCCTCGACGAGGCGCAGCTCACCCGCTGCCACGCCATAGTCGCGAAGAGCTTTCAATTCGCCGGCGACGCCGAACTCGCCATCGAGATCGACCCGGCCATCACCACCCACTCCCAGATCGAGCGGCTCGCCCAGATCGGCTTCAACCGCATCTCCATGGGGGTGCAGGACTTCGACTCCCGGGTGCAGGAGACGGTGGGACGCATCCAGGGCGAGAAGGAGACCGCCGACCTGGTGCAGGCGGCGCGGGACAAGGGCTTCAAGGGCGTGAACCTCGACCTCATCTACGGGCTCCCCTACCAGAGCGTCGACACCTGGAAGAGCACCCTGGAGAAGATCCTGAAGATCCGCCCGGACCGCATGGCGGTCTTCGGGTTCGCCTGGGTGCCGTGGGCAAAGCCCCACCAGCGGCTCCTCCCCGAGGCGGCGCTGCCGAAGACCGAGCTCCGCGTGCAGCTCTTCCTCGCGGCCGTGGAGGCCTTCACCGGGGCGGGGTACCGGCTCATCGGGCTCGATCACTTCGCGCTCGAGTCCGACGAGCTCGCCCGCGCCCAGGACGCGGGCGTCCTCACCCGGAACTTCCAGGGCTACACGGTGCGGCCGGCCGACGACACCGTGGCCTTCGGGATGACCTCCATCTCCGACATCGGCGGCGCCTACGCCCAGAACGCCCACCGGCTGAAGGACTGGGCCGAGCTCGTCTCGGCGGGCACCATCCCGGTGTCGAAGGGCATCCGGGTCACCGACGACGACGTCCTGCGCCGGTTCGTCATCAACCGGGTGATGTGCCTGCTCCGCCTCGACCTCTCCGAGGTGGAGGAGCGCTTCGGGAAGCCGGCGCGCCAGGCCATCGAGGTCTCCATGCAGGCGGGACTCCCCGAGCTCGTGGCGGACGGGCTCGTGGCCTTCGACGGGACCGTCCTCCGGGTGACCCCCATCGGCCAGCTCCTGGTGCGGAACGTCGCCATGATGTTCGACGCCTACCTGCCGAAGCGGGCCGGCGAGAAGCAGCAGACTTTCTCCAGGACCGTCTAGCGCGCGGTGCGCCCCGAGCGGCGCCTCGAAGGGAACGGGGAGGGCTCCTTGAAGACCGCCGTGTTCCTCATGAACCTGGGGGGCCCGCGAAGCCTCGACGAGGTCGAGCCCTACCTCTACGAGCTCTTCTCGGATCCGCTGGTCGTCACCGCTCCCCTCGGGCCGCTCCGGCCGCTCTTCGCGAAGCTCGTGAGCCACTTCCGGGCTCCGTCCTCCGCCGAGAAGTACGGACTCATCGGCGGGCGCTCGCCGCTCGTGGAGGGGACGCTCTCCCAGGCCGGGGCACTCGCGGCGCTCCTCGGACCCGGGTACAGCGTCCACCCGGCGATGCGCTGCGGCCATCCCAACACCGAGGAGGCGGTCCGCGATGCGCTCGCCGCCGGCGCCGAGCGGGCCGTCTCGCTCCCCCTCTACCCCCAGTTCGCGAACGCCACCACCACGAGCTCGCTCCGCGAGATGCGGCGCGTCTGGCCCCGGGAGCGCCCCCTCCACGAGGTGTGCAGCTACCCGGACCACCCCTCCTGGCTCGCGGCCTCGGCGGCCGCGCTCCGCGAGGCGATGGGGCGGGTGAAGCCCGAGAACCGGGACAAGCTCCTCGTGGTCTTCAGCGCCCACGGCCTTCCGATCTCCCAGGTGAGGAAGGGCGACACCTATCCGGCCGAGGTGGAGGCGAGCGCCCGGGGGACGGCGGAGCGGGCCGGGGTCGCCTCCTTCCAGGTCACCTACCAGAGCCGGGTGGGGCCGGCGAGGTGGCTCGGGCCCGACACCGTGCAGTGGCTCGAGGCGAACTCCCGCGGCCGGGCCGTCGTCACCCACCCCATCGCCTTCGTCTCGGAGCACCTCGAGACCCTCTACGACATGGACATCCTCGCCGCCGCCGCCGCCCACAAGGGCGGAGCCCTCGAGTACCACCGTGCCGCGGCCGTCGGGACCCGGCCGGAGTTCATCGAGGCGCTCGCCGACGTGGTGAAGAGGACGCTCGCCGCGGCCGTGCCCGCCCCGCGTTCCTGAACGGGGCTACGAGGCCCGTGGGCGGTTCAGGCGGGAGAGCACCCGCCGCGCCAGCGCGCTCGCCGGCGCCTGGCGGAGCGCCTGGAGCACGTGCTGGCGGGCCTCGTTTGCCTCCCCCTCGGCCTCGGCGGCGAGCGCCAGGGTGATGAGCGCGCGGACGCATCCCGGGTCGAGGGCCAGCGACCGGCGCGCGTGGCGGGTCGCCTCCCGGAGGCGCTCGGAGCGGGAGAGAGAGACGTCGACGAGGGTCGCGAAGGCGAGGACCGCGAGGTACTCCGGCTCGTCCGGGTTCAGGTCCACCGCCTCGTGGAGCGCGGCGACGGCCTCGGAGGCCCTCCGGGCCCGGAGGGCCCGCTCCCCGCGCTTCAGCGCCACCTCTGCCTCTGGAACCACCTCTCCCCGCCTGCACCCGGTTTCCGCCGCCACGCGGCCGAGGTGGAAGGCGAGGTAGGCGCGGCGCTTCTCCTCGTTCGCGAGCACCCGGTAGGCGGCGTGGAGCTTGTCCTGGACCTGGGAGAGGAGGTCCTCGAGCGGCCCGACCTCGTACTCCGCGTAGGCCTCGGGGTGAAATCGGGTGGCCGCCTCGTGATAGGCGCGCTCCACCTCGTCGATGTCGGCGGCGATGTCCACCCCCAGCGCGGCGAAGTAGGAGGCGGGCAAGATGCGGAGGGCCGCCTGGCGGAGCTCGCTCGCTCGCGCCTCCGGCAAAGGCTTCCGCCGTCGCGAGGGGGCGGCGGGAAGACGCGCGCCGTCCCCGCCCTCCTGCGGACCCTCGTGGAAGGCGACCGCCCCGACCCGCTCCAAGAACCAGAGCAGGGAGAGCGCGTCCCGGAGGTCGTCCCGGCGCCCCTCGAGGAAGGCCCGGGTGGTCGACCGCCCGGAGAGGGAGAGGGCGAGGCGCAGGTCGGCGCTGCCTAGGGCGAGCGCCGGTACCAGTCGCGCGAACTCGGGGGTCCGCGCCGGGTAGGCAGCGAGCCGGTGCTTGAGCGCGCCGGCGAAGTGGCGGGCGGAGAGCGCCTGGCGGACCCCGTCGAGCACCGGCGCCAGCGCCGGGACCTCCACCGCCTCGACCTCGCCCGCGAACTCGGAGCCGGGGTGGAAGCGCCAGCGACCCTCGCGCTCCCCGGTGAGGCGCGAGACCATGGCGCAGAGGTGGGCCCGCATCGCCGTCTCGAGGGGAGGGCCGGGGGCGATGGCGCCCGAGGCCGCGAGCGCCGCCCCCTCCGGGAGGCCGCCGGCGTTGGCGTCGAGCGCCGTGCGGTACTGCGTCTCGGAGAGGTTGCCGGAGGCGACGAGCCAGCGGCCGAGTCGCTCCGCTCGGACGTCGCTCTCGAAGGTCGTCGGGACGCCGCGGAGGAGGCAGAGGGACCGGCGCCGGTCCCGCCCCTGGATCTCCAGGATCCCGTCCGCCCCGGCGCGCCACAGGCGCAGGAGGACCTCGGCGAGCGCGCCCGGCCGGATCTCCCCCTGCTCCGACGGCGGGCGCTCCCGGACCCGGGCCGCGCCCGAAATCGCCGGGGCGCTGAGCCGGTTCCGCGGGGACTGGGCGAGGAGCTGGCGCACCCGCTCGCCGAGCTCCCGGGAGGTGGGGTCGTTGACGTAGGCGTTGGGCCGGAGTTCCAGGACCTGCTGGATCCCCATCGCCCGGCCGAGGTGCGCCTTGTCGGCGACGAGCAGGAGCATCCCCGGGTCCGCCTCGCGGAGCCGCGCCACGAGGTCGCGCCCCTCGGCGGCGGGGAGGTCGGCCGCGAGCACCACCGCGTCCGGCCAGCGGGCGGCGAAGGACTCCCAGGCGCTCCCCGGCTCGGGCGCCGCCACCTCGAAGCCCTCGCCCGAGAGGCGCCGTTCGAGGAGCTCTCGCGTCGGGAGGTGTCCTTCGACGACCAAGATGCGTTTCAAGCCCCAAGATTGTACGTTCAAGCCGGTGAGAAACGACATCCTGTCGCCCGGTCGGCGGCCCCTCCTCGAGGAGCTCGCGCGGAGGAGGCTCCTCGTCGCCTTCGACTACGACGGGGTCCTGGCGCCGCTCGCGCCCTCCTCGGGAGGCCGGCGGATGCGCCCCGCCACCCGCCGGCTCCTCCTGCGGGCCTCGAGCCGGTACCCGACTGCGGTGGTCTCGGGCCGGGCGTACCGGGACCTCTCGGGCCTCGTCGGAGGCGCCGTACCCCTCCTCGTCGGGAACCACGGCTTCGAGCTCCTGCGCCCCCTCCCCGTCCCGAGGGACGTCCTCGCCCGGGTGGCGGGCTGGCGCCGGGAGCTCGCCCACAGCCTCGCCCGGGTCCCCGGAGCCTCGGTCGAGGACAAGCGGTCCACCCTGTCGGTGCACTACGCGCTCTCGCCCTCCCGACGGGCCGAGGAGGCGGTCCTCTCCGCGGCCGGCGAGCTCTCCGGCGCCCGCCTCGTCCCCGGGAAGAAGGTGGTGAACGTCCTGCCGGCTCACTTCCCGACCAAGGGAGACGCGGTGCGGGCGCTCCTCGAGCGAGAAGGGCTCGAGACGGCCCTCTACCTCGGAGACGACGTGACGGACGAGGACGTGTTCGCGCTCGGACAGCCGGCGGTGGTAGGCGTGCGGGTCGGCCCGGGCCGGACCCTCGCCCCCTACCGGATCGCCGGGCAGGCCGACGTGGACGTGCTCCTGAGGATCCTCGGCGAGCTCCGCCGCCGGTCGGGGCGGGCGGGACCGGGGCGGCAGACGAAGAACGGGAGGAAGCGATGAGGCTGCTCGTGGTGAGACACGCGCCGGCCGGAGACCGGGAGGCCTGGAAGGCGGCGCGGAAGGACGACTTCCTGCGCCCCCTCACCCCCGAGGGCCGCCGCAAGATGCGCGAGGCGGCCCGCGGGCTCCGGCGCCTCGTCGATCCCCCGCAGGCCCTGGCCACGAGCCCGCTCGTCCGGGCGAAGGAGACGGCCGACATCCTGGCCCGGATCTTCGACGTGCCGGCCGCGGACGAGGTGGAAGCGCTCGGGCCCGGCCAGCCACCCCAGGCGCTCCTCGGCTGGCTCCGCGCCCGGGAGCGACAGGCGCTCGCCGCGGTGGTGGGGCACGAGCCCCACCTCGGGGTCCTGGTGAGCTGGCTCCTCGCCGGGCGGGCCCGGACCTTCCTGCAGCTCAAGAAGGGGGGCGCCTGCCTCCTCGACCTCGGCTCGAGCCCGGGCCCGGGCCGGGCCGAGCTCCTCTGGCTCCTCCTTCCCGGGGAGCTCAGGCGCCTGGCCGGCTGACCGGCGTCCGGGGTATGAGTGGGGCGTGGCCCGCCCTCCCGAGCCGTCTCCCGGGCTCTTCGATCGCCTGGAGCGGCGCGTCCTCTCGGTGGGCGAGCTCACCAGCCGCATCCGCCAGGCCCTCGAGCCGGCCTTCCGGGACGTCTGGGTCTCGGGCGAGATCGGGGATCTCCGCCGCCAGGCGAGCGGCCACGTCTACTTCACGTTGAAGGACGCCGACGCCACTCTGGACGCCGTCCTCTGGGCCTCGCAGGTGAGGCGCATCCGCGTCCCCCTCCGGGAGGGGCTCGAGGTCGTGGCCCGAGGCCGCCTGGAGATCTGGCCGCCCCGGGGTCGCTACCAGCTCGTGGTGCAGGAGCTCGAGCCCCGCGGAGCCGGAGCCCGGGCGGTGGCCCTCGAGGAGATGAAGAAACGGCTCGCCGCCGAGGGGCTCTTCTCCCCGGAGAGGAAGCGGCCTCTCCCCTTCCTCCCGAGGCGGGTGGGAGTGGTGACGAGCCCCACTGGCGCCGCGCTCCAGGACTTCCTCCGCGTCCTGCGCGGCCGCTTCCCGGGCGTGGAGGTCCACCTGGCGGCGTGCCGGGTCCAGGGGGAAGGGGCCGCCGCCACGGTCATCGCCGGGCTGCGGCTCCTCTGGGACTTCGGAGTGGACGTGGTCGTCATCACCCGGGGAGGAGGGTCGGCCGAGGACCTCTGGGAGTTCAACGACGAGCGGCTCGCCCGCGCGCTCGCGGCGAGCCCGGTGCCGGTGGTGAGCGCCGTCGGCCACGAGGTGGACGTCACCGTCGCCGACCTCGTCGCCGACGCCCGGGCCGCCACCCCCACCCACGCGGCCCAGCTCGTGGTCCCGGTCCGCGACGACCTCCTCCAGGCGCTCGCCTCGCTCCGCGGGAGGATGCGCCGGGCCGGTGCCGAGGCGCTGGGGAGGCGGCGGCGGGAGCTCCGGGCGCTCCGGGCGGAGCTTGGGGACCCGGGGCGGCTCCTCTCCGACGAGCGGCGGCGGCTCGACGACCTCGTCCACCGCGGGTCGGCCGCGGCCCGGGAGGGCTGCCGGCGCGGGCGCGCCCGGATCGGGGAGGTGGCGGCGGAGCTTCGGCGGCAGGAGCCGAGGGCGAGGCTCCGCGAGCTCCGCCTCCGGGCCACCGCCAGCCTCCGCCGGCTCGAGGCCTGGAGCGGGAGCACCTTCCGGCGCGAGGAGCTCCGCCTCGCTCGGCTCGCCTCGCGCCTCGAGCCCTCGAACGTCTCGAAGATCCTCTCCCGCGGCTTCGCGCTCGTGCTCCGGGACGGCCACCTCGTGCGGCGGAGCGCAGAGGTGGCCGCGGGGGAGCGGCTCCGGATCGTGCTAGGCGAGGGGTGGCTCGAGGCCCGCGCCGAGGGCGAAGGGGAGGGGCCGGATCCCCTGCCCGGGCGCGGCGGCGCCGGGTAGGACCGTCCCGGGGCCGATGCGTCCGCGGAGAGGGGCGTTGACCGCGGGGGGCTCCATTGCTAGGTAGGGTGCGGGGCTAACGCTTGAGAGACAGCGATCGAGTCGACCCGAAGAGCGGCCGCGGGTCCGCCGCCGACGGCGAGTCCGAGCCCTACGACCGGCTGGTGGGGCGGCTCGAGAAGGTCGTCGAGCAGCTCGAGGGCGGCGGGCTCACGCTGGAGCAATCCATCGAGAGGTTCGCGGAGGGCATCCGGCTGGCGCGCGAAGCCTCGAAGCGGCTCGACGAGGCGGAGCGCAGGGTGGAGACCCTCTTGCGCGCCGAGGACGGCTCGGTGGAGTCCGTGCCGCTCGCCGAGGGCGAAGCCGGGGAGGGCGGATGAACGAGCCCAAGAAGCCCAAGGTGACCATCGTCGACGACGACCGGGACACCCGCGAGATGCTCACCCTCGCTCTCGAACTCGAGGGGTTCGAGGTCTCGCAGGCCGCGAACGGGTTGCGCCTCATCTCGGCGATGCACGTGGACCGGCCGGACGTCATCCTCCTCGACGTGATGATGAGCTGGATCGACGGCTTCGAGCTATGCCGGGCCATCAAGAAGAACCCGACCTTCGGGGACATCCCGGTGATCTTCATCTCGGCCCGCAAGAGCCCGGAGGACGAGCGCACCGGCCGGGAGGCGGGGGCACTCGACTACTTCACGAAGCCGCTCGACGTGGACCGGCTAATCGCCCGCATCCGCGACATCCTCACCGAGCGCCACGCCCGGGAGCCGGCCCCCCGCGCCCCGTGAGGCGCCCGAAGCCCCCCGCGGACGGCCGGCATGGTAGAAGCGAGCCCCGTGGCCCCTGGCCTTCCCCTGGAAGCCTATCTCGAGGGTGCGGCGCGGCGCGTGGAGTCCGAGCTCGTCCGGGTGATCGAGGCCGGGCGGCGCCGCGGGCCGGACCGTCTGTGGCGGGCCATCGCCCACGCCCTGCTCGGCGGGGGGAAGCGCCTGCGCCCGGCCCTCGCCTTCGCCACGGCCGAGGCCTTCGGGGCCGAGAGCGGCGAGGGGTCGCTCGTCGTTCGCTTCGGCGCCGCCCTGGAGATGATCCACGGCTACTCCCTCGTCCACGACGACCTCCCCTGCATGGACGACGACGACCTCCGGCGGGGGAGACCCACCGTGCACAAGGCCTTCGACGAGGCCACCGCCGTGCTCGCCGGGGACGCGCTCCAGTCGCTCGCCTTCGAGCACCTGCTCGCCGACCCGGATCCCCGCGCCCCGGCCCTCGCCGCGCTCCTCTCCGCGTCGGCCACCCGGATGGTGGAGGGGCAGTCTTTGGACCTCCTCGCCGAGGAGGAGCCCCCCGGACTCGATGAGGTCCTCGATCTGCAGGCGCGGAAGACCGGGGCGCTCCTCGCCGCCGCGGTCACCGGCGGGGCCGTGGCCGCCACCGGGTCGGACCAGGGACTCGCCGGGGTCGGGCTGAAGCTCGGGCTCGCCTTCCAGATCGCCGACGACCTCCTCGACCTCACCGCCACCGCCGACGACCTCGGAAAGCGCGTGCGGAAGGACGCCGGCGCCGGCAAGGCAACCCTGCCGGCGCTCCTCGGGCCGGAGGAAGCGCGGCGGCGCGCCGAAGGGTACTGTGAGGAAGCGCTCCGCGCCTTCGCGGGCCTCGGGGAGCGGGCCGAGATGCTCTCTGCGCTCGCGCGCTACGTCGTCGCTCGGAGGAAGTGACCCATGGAGAGACTCCTCGACCGCATCGACTCCCCGTCCGACCTGAAGCGGCTCTCCCTGGACGAACTCCCGGCGCTGTGCCAGGAGATCCGCGAGGAGATCATCACCACCTGCGCCAAGAACGGCGGCCACCTCGGGGCCTCGCTCGGCGCGGTGGAGATCAACGTGGCCCTCCACTACGCCTTCGAGTCTCCCACCGACCGCCTGGTCTGGGACGTCGGCCACCAGGCCTACGCCCACAAGCTCCTCACCGGGCGGCGGGAGCGCTTCCGTACCATCCGCACCCCGGGGGGGCTCGCCGGCTTCCCGGAGCGGCACGAGTCGGAGCACGACGCCTTCGGCGTGGGGCACGCCTCCACGGCGGTGAGCGCCGGCCTGGGGATGGTCGAGGGGAAGCGCCACCTCGGGACCAAGGGCCGGGTGGTGGCGGTGGTCGGCGACGGCGCGCTCACCGGCGGGGTGGCCTTCGAGGGGCTCAACCAGGCCGGCTACCTGGGCCGGAACTGCCTCGTCGTCCTGAACGACAACGAGATGTCGATCTCGCCCAACGTGGGCGCGCTCTCGGAGTGGTTCTCGAAGAAGTTCGCCTCGCGCACCTACAACCGGTGGCGCCGCGCCGTGAAGGACTTCCTCCACCAGATGCCGCGGGGCGAGCAGGCCATCGACCTCGTGCGCCACGGGATCAACGCCACGAAGGCCCTCATCACCCCGGGCATCCTCTTCGAGGGGATGGGTTTCCAGTACGTCGGCCCCGTCGACGGCCACGACGTGAAGGAGCTCGTCGCCACCTTCGCGAAGCTCAGGGAGTTCGACGGCCCGGTGCTGGTGCACGCCATCACCACCAAGGGGAAGGGGTACCACCCGGCGGAGTCCGACAAGGCCACCCGGGGCCACGGCCTCTCCTTCTTCGACGTGGCCACCGGGAAGCCCATCCCCAAGAAGGCGGCCCCCCGGGCCTACACCGACCTCTTCGCGGATGCGCTCTGCGAGCACATGGAGCGGGACCCGCGGGTGGTGGCCATCACCGGCGCCATGCTCGAGGGCACCGGGCTCATCAAGTGCCAGAAGCGCTTCCCAGACCGG
>Ga0335077_10001870_pt1 | contig 25094 bp, 25 predicted proteins | sample Lox_Sample_31_FD_207151 | JGI IMG/M metagenome (GOLD analysis project Ga0335077, IMG submission 207151) | Soil microbial communities from Loxahatchee National Wildlife Refuge, Florida, United States - Lox_Sample_3.1 | ecosystem: Environmental > Terrestrial > Soil > Wetlands | place: USA... | reverse complement strand
GCCTAGTCGGCGGCGGCGGTTCCGACCGGGCTCGCCTCAGCTGCTCAGTGCCTGGCGCAGATCCGCGCCGACGTCCGCGAGCGCGCGGCTCGCCATGGCCGTCAGGTACGGCATGCTGGCAAAGCCGTGGATGACCCCGAGGTAGCGGCGTGCGATGACCTCCACGCCCGCACTGCGCAGCCGGTCGGCGTACGCCTCGCCCTCATCCCGCAGCGGATCGAACTCAGCGGTGACCAGCGTCGCGGCGGGCAGCCCGCTCAGGTTCGCCTGCAGCGGCGCGGCCAGCGGGCTCGGGCTCGCCCCCTGCAGGTAATGCTTCCAGAACCACAGCATGGTAGCGCGCCGCAGCAGGTAACCCTCGCCGAGCTCGCGCGCGCTCACGCTCGTGCAACCCGGGTCGAGGCAGGGATAGAACAGCGCCTGATAGCGCAGCTTCGGTCCCTCGCGCTCGCTCGCCAGCAATGCGGTAGCCGCAGCAAGGTTGCCGCCGGCGCTGTCGCCGGCGACGGCCACGCGCGTGGTGTCGAGATCGAACGCATGGCCACGGGCCACGAGCCACTTGAGCGCGGCGTAGCAATCCTCGAGGGGCGCCGGGAACGGCGCCTCCGGGGCCAGGCGGTATTCGACGGAGGCCACGGTGCAACCGGAGGCAAGCGCGAGAAACTTGCAGAAGTCGTCGTACACCGCGATGTTGCAGATGACGAAGCCACCGCCATGGAAGAAGGTGATGAGCGGCAGGGTGCCGGCGGCGGGTGCGTACAGGCGCACTGCGATGTCGCCGGCGGGACCGACCGCCTGGATGTCGCGTACCGCGTGCACCGGCGGGTTCAGCACCGGCGCCGGAAACTGCCGCACCACGTCGCGCATCAGTTGCGGCGTGAGCTGCTCGATCGGCGGCATCTGCGCCATGGGGGAGGCCAGGAACGCTGCGACCTTCGGATCCAGTTGCACTTGAGTCTCCCCCGTGTGCCCTGTCAGCCGTGCCGGCGCTCGCGCGCCATGTTGAGCGCCAGATCCTCGATCATGTCCTCCTGGCCGCCGACGGTCTTCAGGCGCCCGAGCTCGACCAGGATGTCGGCGGAGGGCACGCCGTACTTGGCGCCGGCGCGCTTGGCGAACAGCAGGAACGAGGAGTACACGCCGGCATAGCCGAGGATGAGCGCGTCGCGGTCGATGCGGATCGGGTGGTCCATCATCGGCACCACCAGGTCCTCGGCCACGTCCATGAGCTTGAAGACGTCGACCCCGGTCACGATGCCCATGCGCGTGGCGACGGCGTTGAAGACCTCGAGCGGCGTGTTGCCGGCGCCGGCACCGAGGCCCGCGGCCGAGCCGTCGATGCGTTGTGCGCCTTCTTCCATCGCCGCCAGCGAGTTGGCGATGCCCATGGCCATGTTGTGATGCCCGTGAAAGCCGATCTCGGTGGCCGGCTCGAGCACGGCGCGCAGCGCGGCGATGCGCGCGCGCACATCCTCGGGCAGCATGTAGCCGGCCGAGTCGGTGCAGTAGATGCAGTTGGCCCCGTAGCTCTCCATGAGTTTGCCCTGGCGTGCCAGTTCCTCGGGCGCGACCATGTGCGCCATCATGAGAAAGCCCACCGTGTCCAGGCCGAGCCTGGCCGACCGGCTGATGTGCTGCTCGGCCACGTCGGCTTCGGTGCAGTGGGTGGCGACCCGCACCGTGCCCACGCCGCAGTCGTGGGCGAGCTTGAGGTGCTCGACCGTGCCGATGCCGGGCAGCAGCAGCGCGGAGACCTTCGCGCGCTTGAGTCGCGGAATCACGGCGCGCAGGTATTCCTCGTCGCTGTGCGCCGCGAAGCCGTAATTCACCGAGGCACCGCCCAGGCCGTCGCCGTGCGTGACCTCGATCAGGGGTACCCCGGCCTCATCGAGTCCGGTGGCGACTGCGACCATCTGCTCGAGCGTGATCTGGTGGCGCTTCGGATGCATGCCGTCGCGCAGGCACATGTCGTGCAGCGTGACCGTGCGGCCGGAGAGTGTCATGAGGCCCTCGCTGCGGCCCGGAAGCTGCCGCTGCCGATTTCTTCCGCGATCAGCTCGCCGGTGCGCAGCGCGGCGGCGGTCATGATATCGAGGTTGCCGGCGTACCTGGGCAGGTAATCGCCCAGGCCCGCCACCTCGAGGTAGGTCGAGACACGGCGGCCGTCGAACACCGGCCCGTTCTTGAGCGTATAGCCGGGAACGTAGCTCTGCACCTGCTTGATCATGGCCTCGATGGAAGCGCGGATGCGCGCCTGGTCCGGCTCATCCTCGGTCAGGCAGTGCACCGTGTCGCGCATGATGAGCGGCGGCTCGGCCGGGTTGAGGATGATGATCGCCTTGCCTTTCTTGGCGCCGCCCACCTTCTCGATGCCGCTCGCCGTGGTGCGCGTGAACTCATCGATGTTCTTGCGCGTCCCCGGCCCGGCGGAGCGCGAGGCCACCGTGGCCACGATCTCGGCATAGGCCACCGGTTGCACGCGGCTCACCGCCGCCACGATGGGGATGGTCGCCTGCCCGCCGCAGCTGACCATGTTGACGTTGAGCTCGCCCTTGCCGACGTGCGCCGCCAGGTTCACCGGCGGCACGCAGTAAGGCCCGATGGCCGCCGGCGTCAGGTCGATGGTGACCACGCCGTGCGCGGCGAGCTTGCGGGCGTTCTCGGGGTGTACGTAGGCGCTGGTGGCATCGAAGGCGATGCGGACCTGGTCGCGCTCGAGGTACGGCAGCAGGCCGTCCACCCCGGCAGCGGTGGTGTGCAGGCCCGCGGCGCGCGCGCGCGCGAGGCCGTCGGAAGAGGGGTCGATGCCGACCATCCACACCGGCTGGATGCGCTCACTGCGCAGCGCCTTGTACATCAGGTCGGTGCCGATGTTGCCCGAGCCGATGAGCGCGGCTTTGATCTTGTCCATGCGACCCCCGGCGCGCGGATGCCTAGATGAAGAACTCCTGCACCGTCTCGCCCACGTACAGCGCGCCGAGCGAGGTGCCGATGATGGTCGGGTCATTGGCCACGTGTGCGCGCGCGGCGTTGATGTCCAGCCAGTAGCGCACCAGCGGGCTGTCCATGTAGATCGCGCGTCCCCCGAGCAGTGGCATGAGCTCATCGCACAGGGCGGCGCAGCGGCGCGCGATCTGCGAGGACTCGTAGCGGTAACGGATGCGCTCGGGCACCGGGATGTCGCGCCCGGCGCGCACCGCGCTCATCATCTCATCGAAGCTCTTCATCAGCACGCCCTTCATCTCGAGGATCGCCGACTGCGTGCGCGCGGCGGCGTTGAGCGCGAACGGGTCGAGCTTGCTCGACTTGCCGGTGACGGTCGAGACGCGCTTGGCGGCGATGCCGACGAAGGCGCCCTGCGCCCCCTGCAGCGCGCCGATGGCGGCGCTTGAGACGGCGCGCACGAACACCTGCGCCCACGGCAGGCGGAAGATCGCGGCGGTGTTGACGGCCTGCCCGGGGTTCTTGCACAGGAAACCGTCGACGGCGCGATGCGTGCGGTGCTCGGGCACGAACACCTGCTCGACGATGATGCCGTGGCTGCCGGTCGCCTGCAGTCCGTACACGTTCCAGTCGTGCACGATCTTGTAGTCGCTGCGCGGCAGGAGGAAGGTGCGCATCTCCGGCGGCCCGCCCGGCTCGAGCGGCGGGATGAGGGCGCCGAGGAACACCCACTGGCAGTGATCGCAGCCGCTCGAGAAGCCCCAGCGCCCGGAGAGCCGGAAGCCTCCCTCGACACGCTCGACCTTGCCGACCGGCTGGTACGAGGAGGAGATGAGCGTGGCATCGTCCTTGCCCCACACCTCCGCCTGCGCCTTGGCATCGAACAATGCCAGCTGGAAGGGGTGCACCCCGATGACCCCGTACACCCAGGCCGTCGACATGCAGCCCTCGGCGAGCGTCATCTGGATGTCGAAGAACACCTGCGGGTCGTGCTCGTAGCCGCCGTAGCGCTGCGGCTGCAGCACCCGGAAGAAACCGGCCTCCTGCATCTCGCGGATGCTCTCCGCGGGCACGCAGCGCGCGGCGACCGCGGCTTCCGAGCGCGTCTTGAGCGCCGGGATCATGGCGCGCGCACGCTCGAGGAGGGTTTCGCGGGTGGGAATCGCGGCGGCAACCGCGGCAGGGGTGGCCATTGAGGACCTCCGGGGTGCTATCGGAGCCTTAATAATGAGGAGCGGACAATCGCGGATCCGGACAAAATATACGCGGCGCGTGCGACAGAGGCAATCAGATTCGTATTTATCAATGTACCGAATTACGCATCTCGTAGTGTAAAATACCGCGACATTTGCGATTGCGGCGACTGATCGCGAATATGCTGCGTTTTCAGCCGCCTTGCCCCGAGGAGCCGAGCCATGCCCGCCGATCGTCCGCCGACCCCTCCCTTCGGCCGCGTGGTGCAGCTGCGGCAGGGCTACGAGATGCACTACCTGGAGGAGGGCCGCGGGCCGCCGGTGGTGTTCGTGCACGGCAGTGGCCCGGGCGTGAACGCCTACAGCAACTTCTTCCCCAACTACCGCGTGATCGCCGCGGCAGGCTACCGCTGCGTGCTGCCGGACATGATCGGCTTCGGCTGGTCCTCCAAGCCGACCGGCATCGACTACACCTTCGAGCTCTTCGTGCCGACGCTCCTGGAGTTTCTCGATCAGCTCGAGATCGGCCGCTGCGTGCTGGTCGGCAATTCCCTCGGCGGGGCGATCTCGATGAAGCTCGCGATCGATCATCCCGAACGCGTCGCGAAGCTCATCGTCATGGGGCCCGGCGGCATCGAGTCGCGCGAGACGTACTTCAAGATGCCCGGCATCCAGAAGATGGTGTCGCAGTTCGTGGGCAGCGGCTTCGATCGCCCCGGGCTGCGCCGGCTGCTGGAACTGCTCGCCTACGATCCGCACACCATCACCGATGAGCTACTGGAGCAGCGCTACAACGTGCTGCAGACCCAACCCAAGGAGGTGCTCTCGCGCATGTCGATCACCGACCTCACGCCGCAGCTGCCGCAGCTGCGCGGACCGCTGCTCGGGTTCTGGGGCATCGAGGACCAGTTCTGCCCCGCGAGCGGCTACGAGAAGATCCTGCGCGCCGTGCCCGACAGCCGCTTTATCATGTACTCGCGCTGCGGCCACTGGGCCATGATCGAGCGCGCCGCGGACTTCAATCGCCATGTCATCGAGTTCCTCCAGGACTGAGGGGCGCGCGCCGCCGGCGCTGCTGGAGGAGCTGGCCGCCGAGCTCTACCAGGCGCTCACGCACCGGCGCACGGTGCCGCCGCTGCGTACGCGCTATCCGCAGCTGAGCCTCGACGACGCCTACGCGATCTCGCTCGGGATCCTCGCGCGCCGCGAGCGCGCCGGCGAGCGTGTCATCGGCAAGAAGATCGGCGTCACCAGTCAGGCGGTGCAGGACATGCTCGGCGTGCACCAGCCGGACTTCGGCTTCCTGACCGACCGTATGCTGATCGCCGACGGCGGCACGGTGCGCATCCGCGAGAGCATGATCCAGCCGCGGGCCGAGGCCGAGATCGCCTTCATCCTGTCCGCCCCGCTCAAGGGTCCCGGGGTGACGCCCGCGGACGTGCTGGCGGCGACCGCACACATCGCGCCCTGCTTCGAGGTGGTCGATTCGCGCATCCGCGACTGGGACATCCGCATCATCGACACGGTCGCCGATAACGCCTCCTGTGGCGTCTTCGTGCTGGGCGCGGCGCGGGTGGATCCGCGCGCCTTCGATCTGGCGCGCCTGAAGGTACAGGTGTGGAAGAACGAGCAGCCGCTCTCGCAGGGCCTGGGTTCGGCGGTGCAAGGCTCGCCGCTCGCCTCGGTCGCGTGGCTCGCCAATACCCTGGGTCGCTACGGCGTCGAACTCAAGGCCGGTGACGTCATCCTCTCCGGCTCGCTGGTGCCGCTCGAGCCGGCGCGCCCGGGGGATCAGTTCCGCCTCGAGCTCGAAGGGGTAGGCTCAGCGCGCGTGGCCTTCGCGTAGCGCGTACTTCTGCACCTTGCCGGCGGCGTTCAGCGGCAGCTGCGCGACGATGTCGACGTAGCGCGGCACCTTGTAGTTGGCCATGTTCTCGCGCGCCCAGGCGATGAGCGCCGATCCATCCAGCTGCGCCCCGGGACGCAGCACGATGAAGGCCTTGCCGACCTCGCCGAGGCGCTCATCGGGCACGCCGATCACCGCGGCCTGCGCGACCGCCGGGTGCTCGGCCAGGAGGCGCTCGATCTCGGCCGGGTAGCAGTTGAAGCCGCCCACGATGAACACGTCCTTGATGCGGTCGGTGATGCGCAGGTAGCCGCGCTCATCGAGCACCCCGACATCCCCGGTATGCAGCCAGCCGTGCGCATCGATCGCGGCCTGCGTCGCCGCCGCGTCCTCGAAGTAGCCCCGCATCACGTTGTAGCCGCGCACCAGCACCTCCCCCGGCGCGCCGGTCGGGGCGTCGCGCCCGCTGGCATCGACGCAGCGCACCTCCACCCCCGGGATGGGCACGCCGCAGCGTGTAGCGACGGTCTCATCGTCGGCATCGTGCGGGCAGATCGTGACGACGCCGGTCGACTCGGTGAGCCCGTAGGCGGTGAGCACGCTCTTGAAGTGCAGCTCGCGCCGCATGCGCGTGATCAGCGCCGGCGGCACGCTGGCGGCGCCGGTGACTGCCAGACGCAGCGAGCTCAAATCCCGGCGCGGCAGGCTCTCGTGCGCGAGCAGGCTCTGGTAGAGCGTCGGTGGCCCGGGCAGCACCGTGATGCGCTCGCGCTCGATCGCATCCAGGGCGCGCGCGGCGTCGAACACCGCCAGCGGGTACATGGTGGCGCCCTGCAGCAGGCAGGCGAGCCAGCCGGCCTTGTAGCCGAAGCTGTGGAAGAAGGGGTTCACGCCCAGGTAGCGGTCGCCGCTGCGCAGGCCGACCACCTCGCTCCAGGTGCGGAACACCTCGACGTTCTGCCGGTGCGTGCTCAGCACGCCCTTCGGCTCACCGGTGGTTCCGGAGGTGAAGAGGATGTCCGCCACGTCCGTGGCCGCCACGCGCGCGGCGGCCGCCGCGACCGCCGCCGCGGCCACGTCCCGGCCGCGCTCGAGGAATGCCGGCCACGGCAGCGACGCGCCGCCCGGGGCTGCCGCCGGGGCATCCAGCAGCAGCAGCAGCTCGAGCGCCGGCAGCCGTTCCTGCGCGAGCAGCTGTGGGTAGTGCGTGCCGAGAAATTCCCCGACCGTGAGTAGCAGCCGTGCGCCACTGCGGCGCAGGATGTAGGCGGCCTCCTTGCCCTTGAGGCGCGTGTTGAGCGGCACCAGCACGGCGCCGGTACCGAGCGCACCGAGCGCGGCGACGATCCAGGCGGCGCTGTTGGGTGCCCAGATGCCGATGCGCTCACCGGGCGCGATGCCGGCGGCGAGGAAGGCGGCGCTGGCCGATTGCGCCTGCGCGTGCAGCTGACTGAAAGTGAGCGCGCTGGTACCGTCGCGCACCGCCCAGGCATCAGCGAAGTGCTGCGCGGCGTGTGCCAACACGCGCGGCACGGTGGCGGCGGCTTCGGCGGGCATACTTTGAAAATAGCAAACCACACCGTACGATGCGACCCATGCTGCAAGGGAGCGCTGAGATTCGCCTGCCCGGCGCGGTGGTGCTGGTCACCGGCGGCTCGCGCGGCATCGGCGCGGGGATCGCCGCGGCATTCCTCGCCGCCGGTGCCGAGGTCATCGTCTGCGGACGCAACGCACCCGCGCAGCTGCCCGAGGCGCAGGGGCGGCGTGCCGAGTTCCGCGCCTGCGACGTGCGCGATGCCGAGGAGGTCAGCGCGCTCTTCGCCGCGGTGCGCGCGCAGCACGCACGGCTCGATGTGCTGGTGAACAATGCCGGCGGCGGTCCGCCCGGGGCGCTGGCGCAGGCGCCGGCGCGGCTGATCGAGCGTATCATCCAGTTGAACCTCACCGCGCCGCTGCTGTGCGCGCGCGCGGCTAACGAGATCATGCAGGCGCAGGCCGAGGGCGGCTGCATCATCAACATCGGCAGCGTCGCCGGCGAGCGCGCCGCGCCGGCCACGGTCGCTTATGGTGCGGCCAAGGCCGGCCTGCTGCACGCCACGCAGAGCCTGGCGATGGAGTGGGGTCCCCGGGTGCGCGTCAACGGCATCATCGCCGGCTTCGTCGCCACCGAGAATGCCGCCGAACATTACGGCGGTGCGGCGGGGGTCGCGCGCCTCGCGGCGATGTTCCCCCTCAAGCGCCTGGCCGCAGCCGCGGACATCGCCAACGCCTGCCTGTACCTGGCCTCGCCGCTGGCGGCCTACGTGAGCGGCGCGCTGCTGGCGGTGCACGGCGGTGGCGAGCCGCCGCTGTTCCTGCACCTGGCCAGAGCGACCGGCGCCTGAGAATGAACGCCGCCCCCGAGCGCAGCCCGCAGGTCGCCCTGGTCACCGGGGCCAGCCGCGGCGCCGGCAAGGGCATCGCGCTCGCGCTCGGCGCGGCCGGCCTGCGCGTTTACGTCACCGGGCGTTCGCGCGAGCACAGCCTCGGCCGCCTTGGCGATGTAGCGCTGCCGGGCACCGTGCTCGAGACCGCCGCCGCCGTGAGCGCGCTCGGTGGCACCGGTATCGCGCTGCCCTGCGATCATCGCGACGATGGCGCGGTGGCCGCCGTGTTCGCACGCGTGCGCGATGAGGCCGGACGGCTCGACATCCTGGTGAACAACGCCACCAGCATCCACGATGCGCTCATCGAGCCGGGCGGCTTCTGGGAGAAGCCGCTCGAGCTGGCGGACATCCTCGAGGTCGGGCTGCGCTCGGCGTATGTCGCCAGCTACTTCGCCGCGCCCCTCATGGTGCAGGCGCGCCGCGGCCTGATCGTCTTCGTCTCCTCCTTTGGCGCCAGCTGCTACATGCACGGGCCGGCCTACGGTGCGCAGAAGGCCGGCCTCGACAAGTTCGCCGCCGACATGGCGGTCGACCTGGCCGCGTACGGCGTTGCGGCACTGTCGCTGTGGCTCGGGCCGCAGCGCACCGAGCGCACCGCGGCCGCGGGGCGCAGCCGCCCCGAGCAGTACGCAGCCTTCCTCGAGCAGGCGGAGACCCCGCAGTTCAACGGGCGCATCATCCACGCGCTCGCGTGCGATCCGCAGCTGCTGAGCCTGAGCGGCCAGACGCTCATTTCCGCGGAGGTCGCGCGGCGCTACGGCATCACCGAGGAGGGCGGCCGCCAGCCGCCCTCGTACCGGGATATGCTCGGCGCACCGCGTGCACCGCATCCGGCCAAGGTGATGTGAGGACAGTTCCGTGAAGGGCAGCGGCAGTGCTTTTACGCAGCGGCAGCTGCGCGATGCCTTTGGCGAGTTCGCCACCGGCGTCACGGTGGTGACCGCGGTGCGCCCCGACGGCGAGCCGGTCGGCATCACGGCCAACTCCTTCACCTCGGTGTCGCTCGACCCGCCGCTGCTCTTGTGGTGCCTGTCGGGCAGCAGCAGCGGCGCGGTGGCCTTCGCCGTGGGGGCCGCCTTCGCCGTGCACGTGCTCAGCCACGAGCAGCGTGACCTGGCGGTGCACTTCGCGCGCCGCGGTGCGGAGAAGTTCGAGGTCGACCACAACTGGCGCGCCCAGCCGCGCCCGCCCCACCTCGATGGCGCACTGTGTCGCTTCGACTGCCGCGTGCACGCCGTGCATGCGGGCGGGGACCACCTGGTCATCATCGGCGAGGTGCTGGCGCTGCACCGGGCGCACGGCAGGCCGCTCGCCTTCTACGCCGGACACTTCGGCACCTACAGCATGGACCGCGGCTTGCCGAAGATCGACGTCTGGGACGGGGCCAACGACGGTTGGTTCTAGGGGCGCCCGCCCCCCGCATAGGCCGCGTAGCTGGTGTAGCCCGCAGCGCCCGGCGTGTAGAGGGTGCTGCGCTCGAAGGCGGCGAGCGGCCAGCCGTGCTCGCAGCGCGCCACCAGATCCGGGTTGGCGATGAAGGCACGCGCATAGGAGACCGCATCGGCCGCGCCGCTCGTCACGGCCGCTGCGCCGGACTGGAAATCGAAGCCATCGTTGAGGATGCGGGGGCCGCGGAAGCATTCGCGGGCCAGCGCAAAGGCATCCAGCGCCGCGTCCGGGGAGCGGATGACGTGCAGGTAGGCGAGGCGCAGCGGCGCGACGCTGCGCAGCAACCCGGCATAGGTCTCCTGCGGGCGCTCATCATGGATGTCGTTGAACGGGTTGCCCGGACAGATCCGCAGCCCGACGCGACCCTCACCCATCACGGCGAGCAGCGCCTCCAGGCACTCGATGACGAAGCGCAGCCGTGCGCGCAGCGCGCCGCCATAGCCGTCGTGCCGCAGATTCGTGCCGCTGCTGAGGAACTGCATCGGCAGGTAGCCCGAGGCGGCGTGCAGCTCCACGCCATCGAACCCGGCGCGCTGCGCCTGCCGCGCCGCATGCGCGTACTCATCGAGCACCGCCTGCACTTCAGGCAGCGTGAGTGCCTCCGGCAGGTCGAATTCGACCAGGCCGGCGGTGTCGGTGAACATGCGGCCCGCGGCGCGCAGCGCCGACGGAGCCAGGGTGCGCGCCCCGGGCGCCTTGTTGTGATGGCTGCCGATGCGCCCGCAGTGCATCAGCTGCAGCACGATGCAGCCGCCGTGCGCGTGCACCGCCTGCGTCACGGCGTGCCAGCCGCGCACCTGCGCCTCGCTGTGGGCGCCGGGCGTGCGGCAGTAGCCCTTGCCATGCACGCTCGGCTGCGTGCCCTCGGTGACGATGAGGCCGGCGCTGGCGCGCGCACCGTAGTACTCGACCGCGAGCGGCCCCGGCACGTCCCCGGGCAAGGCGCGGCTGCGCGTCATGGGCGCCATGACGATGCGGTTGCGCAGGCGCAGGCTGCCGAGCTCGACGGGCTCAAGGAGCGGCTGCACGGCTGCCGGGCGCTTCAGCGCACGCGGATGCGCGGGTCGGGCGCGCCGCGGCGCATGCGGCGCAGGAACTGCCCGAGGGGCGCCGGGGCGGCCACCTCGGGTTCACCGGCCGGCGGGTCGGCCCAGAATGCCTTCCATGTGGGCCACAGCTCATGCCACGCACCCTCGTATCGCTCGCGGCCGGGCCAGCGCATCTTGCGCGGCCCGAGCGGGGGCTTGTTGAGGTCGGTGGCGTACCAGTAGCAGGGCAGCCGGCGCCGGAAGTACCAGCGCCCCGCGATGCGCTCGTAGTCGTCCCAGTAGAGCATCTGCATGATGACCCACTCATCGCCGGTCTCGTGCTCGTTCTTCGAGTACACCACGCCGTGCGCGTGAGTGCGGTCGCTGAATTCGATGATGTGGCCGCCGAGGTGATGCGCGGTGCCGGTGAATTGCTCGCGCAGCATGCGGTCGACCCAGCTCTTGAGGTGCGCGCGTCCGACGCGCTCGGCGCCGACGCGCACGTCCGGGGCGAAGAGGTTGACGTGGGCGTCCAGATCGCGCATGTCGAGCGACAGCGCGTATTTGGCCGCGAGCATGCGGATCTCCTCGAGCGCCTCCAGGCGCTCGAGGCGTGCCTGCAGCGCGCGCGGCACGGGCGGTGCGCGCTTGGCTCGCGCGGCGCGGCGCCTGCTCGGCCTTGGGGCCATCAGAGGCGCGCGATGACGGTGTCGCCGAAGCGGCCGATGGCGGCGAGCTGCGCATCGAGCGCGGCGCCCGGATCGAAGCCCCAGGGCGCGACGCAGGCATCGGTGACGCCGAGCTCGCCGAGGCGGCGGAAGTCCGCGACGCTCTGGGCGCCCATGTCAAAGCCGTGGATCTCGAAATCGCTGCGTGCCGCGCTGCCGGCGGCGCGGCGCAGCTGCTGCAGCTCGCCGATGAGGCGCGTCAGGGTGGCGAGGTCGGTGTTGGCGGAGACCCAGCCATCGCCGAGGCGTGCGGCGCGCTGCAGGGCCGGGCGCGAGTGGCCGCCGACGATGATGGGCACGGGACGGCTCGGCACCGGATGCATCTTCATCGGGCCGAAGTCGTAGTTGGCGCTGTGGTACTCGAAGTAGTCGCCGCTCATGGCGCCGCGCAGTATCGCGATGCACTCATCCATGAGCTGACCGCGCTTCTCGAACGCGACCCCGTTGTAGCTGAAGTCCTCCTTCCACGGGCTCAGGCCGGCGCCGAGCAGGATGCGCTCGCCGCTCAGCACGGCGAGCGAGGACAGCGCCTTGGCCAGCACCAGCGGCTGTCGCGTCGGCACCTTGAGCACGCTCGGGTAGAGGCGGATGCGCTGCGTGACGGCCGCCATCCAGCTCATGGCCACCAGCGGCTCGATGAAGGGCATCGCCTCGATGTAGCCGCGGATCATGGAGGTGTCCGCGTACGGGTACTCCGATTCGGTGCGCTGCGGGAAGAAGAAGCTGTCGGGCAGGCCGATGGAGCTGAAGCCCGCCGCCTCGGCGGCGCGCGCGATAGCCTGATAGTCGGGAAATCGGGCAAACCCCAGTTGCAGGGTGAAACGCATGGCAGCTCTCCGTGGGCTCGCCGGACTATAGTCGAGCCGTAGCGGCGCGGCACCGTCCGCTTCGGGGAGGACCGGGGCGCCATTGTGCCGGGCGCGCCCGGGTACTTAAACTGCGGCGCAATCTGCGAAGCGGCGCCGGCAATCACGACGTGCGCTGCGCGCCAGGGGACCGATGGATTTCACCCACACCGAGGAGCAGCAGCTGATCCGCGCCAACGCGCGCGAGGTGCTGCGCGGGTACAGCGCGGCGCGGCGCCGCGCCGCGCTCGAGGCGCGCGGCGGCTACGATGCGGCACTGTGGGCGCAGCTCGCGGGCGAGCTCGGCTGGTGCGCGCTCGCGATCGAGGAGCCGGCCGGCGGCGCGGGGCTCGGCTGGGTGGAGCTGTGCTTGCTGCAGGAGGAGCTGGGGCGGCAGCTGGTCGCCTCGCCGTTCTTCAGCACGGCGGTGCTCGGCGGCGGGCTGATCGCCGCGCTCGCCACCGGGGAGCAGCGCCGCGCGCTGCTGGCTCAGATCGCCGCCGGCGCGGTGCGCATCGGCTGCGCACTCGGCGGCAGCGAGGGCGACGTGCCGCCGCAGGGCGTGGCCCTGTCGCTGCAGGCGGCCGCTGGCGCCTGGCGACTGCATGGCACGAGCGACTTCGTCATCCATGGTGACAGCGCCGATCACCTGCTGGCCCTCGCACGGGACGAGGGCGGTGCGGGGCTGCGGGCGGTGTGGCTGCCGGCTGACTCGCCCGGCATCTCGATCGAGCCGCACGTGATGCTCGATCTCACGCGGCCCATGGCGCGCCTGCGCTGCGCGGACGTGCCGGTGCGGCCCGAGCAGCTGCTCGGGCCGCCGGTGGCGTCGGCAGCACTCGAGCACGCGCTCGACCGGGCGCGCATTGCACTTGCCGCGGAGGCCCTCGGCGGCGCCGAGTGCGTGCTCGAGATGACCACGGAGTACGTCAAGCAGCGCCTGCAGTTCGGGCGCCCCATCGGCAGCTTCCAGGCCGTCAAGCACCGGCTCGCCGACATGATGGTCGAGCTCGAGGCGGCCCGCTCTGCGGCGTGGTACGCCGCGTGCGTAGCCGACGAGAATCCCGCGGAGCTGGCCGAGGCCGCCGCCACCGCCAAGAGCTACTGCTGCGATGCCTTTTACAGTTGCGCGGCGAGCGCGATCCAGCTGCACGGCGGCGTCGGCTTCACCTGGGAGCACGACGTGCACCTGTACTTCAAGCGCGCGCGGGCCGCCGCAACGCTGCTCGGCAGCCCCGCCTGGCAGCGCGAGCGGCTGCTGCGCACACTCGGGCTGGGTTCCACCACCGTGCCGCGCTACTAGGGGTCACGCCATGCAGCTCGGCTTCACGGCATCCGAGGAGCGCTTCCGGCGCGAGGCGGCCGCGTGGCTGGAAGCACAGCTCGGCGGGACGTTCCCCGATCTGCGCGGCATCAGCAGCCTGAGCGGTGCGCTCGAGCGGCGCATGGAATGGGAGCGCGCGCTCGGGGCGGCGCGCTACAGCTGCGTCGGCTGGCCGCAGGAGTACGGTGGCCGCGACGCCTCGCTCGCCGAGCAGGTGATCTTCGCCGAGGAGTACGCGCGCGCCCGCGCGCCGGTGCGCATCGGCCACATGGGCGTGGAGCTGGCCGGGCCGACGCTGCTCGCCTTCGGCACGTCCGCGCAGAAGGCGCGCTTCCTGCCGCCAATCGCGCGCGGCGAGGAGTTCTGGTGCCAGGGCTACAGCGAGCCGAACGCCGGTTCGGACCTCGCGAACGTGCGCACGCGCGCGGTGCTCGCCGAGGCGCCCGGCGGCGTCGAGTGGGTGGTGAACGGCCAGAAGAGCTGGACCTCGCTGGCGCAGTTTGCCGACTGGGCCTTCGTACTGTGCCGCACCGAGGCGCACTCGCGCGGGCACCGCGGGCTCTCTTACCTGCTGATCCCGATGCGCCAGGCCGGCGTCACGGTGCGGCCGATCCGGCAGATGACGGGGGAGTCGGAGTTCAACGAGACCTATTTCACCGATGCCCGCACGGCACAGGAGAATGTCGTCGGCGCGGTTGGTGACGGCTGGCGCATCGCCATGGGTACGCTCGCCTTCGAGCGCGGGGTCTCCACGCTCGGTCAGCAGATGGGCTTCCGCAACGAGCTCGACGCCATCATCGCCGCGGCGCGTGCCAACGGGCAGCTCACCGATCCGCTGCTGCGCCAGCGCCTGGCGCAGGCCCACATCGGCCTGAAGCTCATGCGCTACAGCGCGCTGCGCATGCTCTCGAGTGCGCAGGCCGGGCGGCTCTCGAACGAGGCCTACACCTACAAGATCTTCTGGGCGAGCTGGCGGCGGCAGCTGGGCGAGCTGGCGCTCGACGTGCTCGGTCCGGCGGGCGAGATCGCGCCCGCGAGCGACTACGAGTTCGATGTGCCCGCGCGCGTCTTCCTGTCCGCGCGCGCGGATACGATCTACGGCGGCACCAACCAGATCCAGCGCAACATCATCGCCGAGCGCGCGCTCGGCCTGCCCAAGGAGCCGCGCGGTGACTGACGGCATTGCCTCGCCCGGACAGCCGCGGCGCAGGCCAGCGCGATGGGCGCGGAGTTGACACCATGAACCAGGACCAGCTGCTGCGCATGCTCGATGAAGCGGCGCTGCGCCGCACCGCCGAGCTGTACGCGCAGGGCGCCGACCGGCGCGACAAGAGCACCTGGGCTGCGATCACCACCGAGGACTGCGTGATCGAAGCCCCGGGCATCAGGCTCGACGGCCAGCGCGAGATCGTGGCGGCGCTGGACGTGATGGCACGCCTGTACCTGGCCACGCAGCACCGCGTGCACAATCAGCTCGTGAGCATCGCCGGTGATCGTGCCGAAGGGGAGACCTACGGCACGGCCGACCACGTGAGCGCCGCGCAGGGCGGGCGCACGATCCTCACCTGGGCGATCCGTTACCAGGACCGCTGGCGCCGCGAGGCGGGGGTATGGCGCTTCGAGCACCGGCTGCTGGTGCTCGACTGGACCGATACCCGGCCGCTCGCCGGCTGAGGGCGCGCGCTCAGATCTTGAAGGTCGATAGCAGCAGGCTGGTCTCGGTCTGCGAGATGCCCTCGATGAGGCGGATGCGCGCCAGCACGCGATCGAAGCCCTCCAGGGAATCGGCGCGCAGCTCCGCGACGATGTCCCAGCGCCCGTTGGTGCTGTGGAGCGCACTCACCGCCGGCTCCCCGCGCAGCGCCTTGATCACCGCGTCGAGCTTGTTGCCCTCGACCGCCACGGTCATGAGGGCACGCATGCGCTGTTCTTCCACGTCGGGCTTCAGCCGCACGGTGTAGCCGATGATGGTGCCGCTGCGCGCCAGGCGCGCCATGCGGTTCTGGACCGTGCCGCGCGAGACCCCGAGTGCCTTGGCGAGCGCAGCCACCGGGGCGCGGGCATCCGCGCGCAGCAGCCCGATCAGCGAGCGATCCGTATCGTCCATGCGTGCCCCACGCTGGTGCCAATTTATTGATCATATTGCCATAAAACGCTGACGTTTTGAACAATAAGGGCCAAGATCTGGGCAGAGTTCTGGCTATATTTTGGTTCTGCCGCCGGAGACCATGGCTGCCTGCCAGCCACGTCCGTGCTGGCCCATCGAGCTCAAGAGGCGGGAAATCATGGTCGACTTCATCGGCGTGGGACGTGTGCAGGAGCTCGTCGCGCAGCGCGGCACGGCGCGCTTCATGCAGGAGCTCGCCGGTGAAATCGAGAGCGATTTCAGGCGCTGGCGCCAGTTCGAGAAGTGCGCGCGGCACGCTTCGCACTCCGCGGTAGGGGTCATCGAGCTGATGCCCGCCTGCGATGGGCGGCTGTACGCCTTCAAGTACGTCAACGGCCACCCGCGCAACACCAGTGTCGGGCTGCTGACCGTGACCGCTTTCGGCGTGCTGGCGGATGTCGAGACCGGCTACCCGCTGCTGCTCTGCGAGCTCACCCTGACCACCGCGCTGCGTACCGCCGCGACCTCGGCGCTCGCGGCGCGCCACATGGCGCGTCCCGACAGCCGCGTGATGGCGCTCATCGGCAACGGCGCGCAGAGCGAATTCCAGGCGATCGCCTTCCACGACATGCTCGGCATCGAGGAGCTGCGTCTCTACGACGTCGATCCCGAGGCGACCGCGAAGCTCGAACGCAACCTCGCAGCGCTTCGTCTGCCGGGGCTGAAGCTCGTGCGTGCGGCCTCGACCGCGGCGGCCGTGGCCGGGGCGGACATCGTTACCACCGTCACCGCCGACAAGCGCAATGCCACCATCCTCACCCCGGAGATGATCGCCCCGGGCATGCACGTGAACGCCGTGGGCGGGGACTGCCCCGGCAAGACCGAGCTGCACCGGCAGATTCTGGAGCGGCCCGACGTGCGCGTGGTGGTCGAGTTCGAACCGCAGTCGCGCATCGAGGGGGAGATCCAGCAGATGCCGCCGCAGTTCCCGGTCATTGAGCTGACGCAGGTGCTCACCGGTGCGGTGCCCGGACGCAGCTCCCGCGGGGAGGTCAGCATCTTCGATTCGGTCGGGTTTGCGCTCGAGGATTTCTCCGCGCTGCGCTACCTGCAGCGCCTGCACCAGCAGCAGCGCGGTACCCATGCCGCCATCGACCTGCTGCCGGACCTGGAGGATCCGAAGGATCTCTTCACGCTGCTCAGTGCGCCCGCGGCGCTGGCCACGCGGGCGCAGGTGACGTCATGAGCGCGCGCGTCGCGGCGCTGATCGGCGCACCCACCGACGTCGGCGCGGCCGACCGCGGCGCCTCCATGGGGCCCGAGGCGCTGCGGGTCGCCGGAATCTCGCAGGCGCTGTCCGCGCAGGGGCTCGAGGTCGAGGACCTCGGCAACCTCGCCGGTCCGGGCAACCCCTGGCAGCCGCCACGCGGGGGCTACCGGCACCTGCCGGAGGTGGTGCGCTGGAACGAGCTGGTGCACGAGTCGGTGTACGGGCAGCTGCGCCACGGGCGACTGCCGATCCTGCTCGGCGGGGATCACTGCCTGAGCATCGGCTCCATCAGCGCGGTGGCGCGGCACTGCCGCGAGCAGGGCAGGCGGCTGCGCGTGCTGTGGCTGGATGCCCATGCGGATTTCAACACCTCGGAGCTCTCCCCGAGCGGCAACGTGCACGGCATGCCGGTTGCGTGCCTGTGCGGCTTCGGGCCGCCGGAGCTGACGCGCGTGGGCGGCGCCACCCCGGCGATCGCGCCCGCCTGCGTGCGCCAGATCGGCGTGCGCAGCGTCGATGAGGGCGAGAAGCGCTTCGTGCACGAGCAGGGTCTGGACGTGTTCGACATGCGCCACGTCGATGAGATGGGGATGCGCCAGACCATGGAGCACGCGCTGGCTGGCCTCGAGGCCGATACCCACCTGCACGTGAGCTTCGATGTGGATTTCCTCGATCCGGAGATCGCCCCGGGCGTCGGCACGCGGGTCCGCGGCGGCCCCACCTACCGCGAGGCGCAGCTGTGCATGGAGATGATCGCCGACACCCGGCGGCTCGCCTCCCTCGACGTGGTCGAGCTCAACCCGGCCTTCGACGTGCGCAACCGCACCGCCAAGCTCGCCGTCGACCTCATCGAGTCGCTGTTCGGCAAGAGCACGCTGGTGCGCCGCCCGGTGTGGCGGCGTCCGGCCTTAGCGCGCGCTCCCGAGCGTCGCGGCCGGCACCCGCGCAGCGAGCCCCTGGCCTGAGGGCGCGGGGCCCGCTCAGGACTTCACCTGCTGCATGTGCAGCGTGAATCCTGGCTGCCAGCGCCCGTCCACCAGGAATTCCGTGGTGACGTCGTAGGCATCATCGCCCGCGCGCTGCCAGCGGCTGCGGTAGACCTGCTCCTCGGCCCCCTCGCGATAGTGCGTGGGCGGGAACACCAGCGCATCCGCCTCGGCCGCGACCGTGCCGCGGCTGTAACCCCCGGCACTCTCGATGTACAGATACTGCAGCTCGCGCGCCGCGGCGTCCCAGACGTAGATCGACTCACCGAAATCATCCGCGCGTCCGCCGCCGCGGTGCACGACGTGCTCATCACGCACGAACTTGCCGCCGTACACCCAGCTGAAGCAGTGCATGTCGGGCGCGTGGCCGTTGCGGAAGCTGCCCTGCCAGCAGTGCCCGACCAGGAAGGCGAGCGGCTGGTAAGGGGAGGGCGCGGCGGCCGGACCGGCGGCCGTGGCGCACAGCGGCACAGCGCAGACTAGGGCAGTCAGAAATTTCATGCTCGCTCCTCGGGTTGGCGAATTCATGGGCGCCTGGCGCGGCGCGCGGGCGCGACCGGCGCCGCGCGCTGCAGCTGCTCGAAGTGCGCGCGCAGCTGGCGCACCGCGCCATCGAAGCTCGCCAGGCTGCGGTAGGTGCGTGCCTGCATGACCGCCCCTTCCATCGTCGTCAGCACGAAGGCGGCGAGCTCGCGGCGGTCGCAGCCGTGGGGCAGCCGTGCGCCAGCATCCTGCAGGCACTCGTGCACCGCATCGATCCAGGCACTGAAGTTGGCGGCCAGGCGCTCGCGCACCGGCAGGTCCGGCTCATGCAACTCGAGCGCCAGGCTGCCGATCGGACAGCCATAGGCGCACTCGGTCTCCTGCAGGGCGCTGCGATAGCTGGCAAGCAGCGCGAACACGCGCTCGATGGGATCGTGCACGCCGCGCCAGGCCGGCTCGAGCAGCATGGTGCGGATGCCGGCGTGGTAGGCATCCAGCACCGCCAGCAGCAGGTCCTGCTTGCCCGGGAAGAAGTGGTACAGGCTGCCGCTGTTCACCTTGGCCGCCTGCAGCACGTCGGCGATGCTGGTGGAACCGTAGCCCTTCTCCCAGAAGAGCCGCATCGCGGCCAGCACCAGGCGGGTGCGCGTGTCGGCCGGGGCGGCCACTTGAGTGTTCATTCAAGTCAATCCTAGGTCGACTTGAACGATCAGTCAACTGAATCAGTCGATCCCCGGGGCCCTCAGGCGCTGCAGGCGCGGCGCAGCGCCGCGCGCGCCAGCAGGCGCGTCGAGTCGAGCGTCGGCAGCGGCGAGTTGCCGTCATTCATCAGCAGCGGAAGCTCGGTGCACCCCAGCACCACCGCGTCGCAGCCGCGCGCCTTGAGGTCCCGGACCACGCCCTGCAGGTAGGCGACGGCGGCGGGCTGGAACTGCCCGCGCACCAGCTCCTCCATGATGATGCGGTCGATCTCGGCGCACTCGGCCGCCTCCGGGCGCACGCTGCCGATGCCGTGGGCGGCAAGCTTGCCGGGATAGACCTCGCTCGCGACCAGGAAGCGCGTGCCGGTGATGCCGAGGCGCCGGAAGCCGCGGGCTGCCGCCTCCTGCGCGACCACTTCGGCGATGTGCAGCCAGGGCAGCGGGCTGCGCGCCTCGAGCCAGGGCAGTGCCTGATGGATGGTATTGTCGGGGCAGATGAGGAAGTCCGCGCCGATGCGGGCCAGCTTGCGCGCCGAGTCGAGCATGAGCTCGGCGACCGCGGCCCAGTCGTCCCGGCGGATCGGCTCCATGTAGCGCGCCAGCGCGTGCGAATGCAGGCTGACCTCGGGGTGAGCATGCATGCCGAGCAGCAGCTCGCCCTCGAGGCACAGCGTGCGGTAGCACAGCGCGGCCCCTTCCGCGGAGCAGCCAACGATGCCCACGTGCTGCGTCATGGGCCGATTGTAACGGGCATTTCCAGCGCGGCGCGAAAGCGGGCGCGGGCGCCGCGCGGCTTGGGCATAATCGCCTGCGGCGCGGCAAGCGGTCACTGCAGTGAAGAGCCGCCGCGGCGCCGACCCCGGATTCGTCTCGTCCTCAGGGAGAGCTCATGACCCATTGCGGCCGCTTCGCCGCGCCCGCCACGGCGCTTGTGGTGCTGCTCACGGCCTGCGCGCCGCCGGCCGTGACCGCACCCGCGGCAGCGCGCACGGACTACCCGCTACCACCGCGCGGCGACACGGTGGATGAGTACGCGGGGGTGCGCGTCGCCGACCCGTACCGCCCGCTCGAGGACCTCGATGCACCGGCCACGCGTGCCTGGCTGAGCGCCGAAGCACGCCTGACGCAGGCCTACCTCGAGGGCATCCCGCAACGGGCGCAGCTGGTCGAGCGGCTGGCGCAGCTGTACCGCTTCGAGCGCACCGGCGTGCCATTCACCGCGAACGGCCGCTACTTCTACACCGACAACAGCGGCGAGCAGGACCAGAGCGTGCTGCTGAGCGCCGCGCCGCTCGAGGCACCACCCACGCTGGCGCTCGACCCGAACGTGCTGCCGCAGGAGAACCACCCGGTGGTGGTGGGCTACGTTGCGAGCCACGACGCGCGGCTGCTCGCCTACGGGGTCTCGCAGGCCGGCTCGGACTGGACCGACTGGCACATCCGCGACCTGACCACCGGGGCTGACCGTCCGGACGTGCTGCGCTATAGCAAGTACTACAAGCCGGTATTCGCCGCCGACGACCGTGGGCTGTACTACAGCGCCTTTGCCGCGCCCACGCCGGGAGCTGAGCTCAGCAGCGCCGATCTCAACGATGCGGTGTACTACCACCGCCTCGGCAGCGGTGCGCAAGAGGACCGGCGGCTGTTCGCCGCGCCCGAGCATCCGGACTGGCAATTCGAGCCGCACCTCTCGAGCGATGGCCGCTGGCTGATCATCAGCGCGGGCGAGGGCGAGGTCGGCGACAAGGGACTCGAGGACGTCTACCTGCTGGACCTCACCGCACCGCAGGCCGCGCCGCGCGCCTTGGTGAGCGGCTTCCGCGCGGCCTTCGAGTTCGCCGGCTCGGACGAGGGCAGGCTGTACTTTCTCACCACGCTGCAGGCGGCTAACGGCCGCGTCATCGCGGTGGATCCGCAGCGCCCGCAGGAGCGCGACTGGCGCGGCATCGTGCCGGAGGGCCGCGATGCGATCGAGCTCGGCGCCAACAGCGTGACCGTAGTCGCCCACCGCTTGCTGGTGCATTCGATCCACGATGCGCACAGCCAGGTGCGCCTCTACGGGCTGGACGGCCACGATGACGGCGCGCTCGCACTGCCCGGGCTGGGCAGCGCGGCCGGCTTCACCGGGCATGCGCAGGACCCGGAGACCTTCTATTCGTTCGCGGACGTGACGCGGCCGCCGACGGTCTACCGCTACGACTTCGCCAGCCGGCAGAGCCAGGTGTTCCGCCGCCCGCAGCTCACCTACAACCCGGAGGACTTCGCCGAAGAGCAGCTGTTCTACAGCGCACGGGATGGCACGCGCGTGCCGCTGCTGCTCGCCTACCGCAAGGGCACGCAGCTGAAGGCCCGCAACCCGCTGCTGCTCACCGGCTACGGTGGCTTCGGCATCTCCTACCTGCCGCGCTTTGACCCGTCCGTGATCGCCTGGATGGAGCACGGCGGGGTGTACGCCATCGCCAACATCCGCGGTGGCGGGGAGTACGGTGAGGGCTGGCATCGCCAGGCGATCGGTACCCATAAGCAGGTGGTGTTCAACGACTTCATCGATGCCGCCGAATGGCTGATCGCCGAGCACTACACCGAGACGCCGAGGCTGGCGATCATCGGCCGCTCGAACGGTGGCCTCCTGGTCGGGGCCTGTCTCACGCAGCGCCCGGAGTTGTTCGGGGCGGCGGTACCGGCGGTGGGAGTGCTGGACATGCTGCGCTTCAACCGCTTCGGTCAGGGCGCCGGCTGGGAAGGCGACTACGGCTCGCCGCAGGAGCCGCAGCAGTTCCAGGCACTCTACGCCTATTCACCGGTCCATAACGTACGTCCCGGCACGCGCTATCCGCCGACGCTGATCGTCACCGGGGACCATGACACGCGGGTGATGCCGATGCATTCGTTCAAGTTCACGGCGGCGCTGCAGGCTGCGCAGGCCGGGCCGGCCCCGATCCTGCTGCTGCTCGACACCGCTTCCGGCCACGCCGGCGGTGAGACGCTCTCGCAGGCCATCGCGCAGAGGGCGGATATCTACGCCTTCCTCATGAAGAGCCTGGGCTTCCCCGGTTCCGCGGCGCAGGCCGCCGTCCACGCGGGGTCACGCTGATGTGGCCCGGGAGCCACCGCCGCCCTCGCTTTGAAACGGCACTGCCACAGCCGCTCTACCCGCAGTGAGGACAGCACGGAGGCACCCGACCATGAACGCGCTCGCAGACTATCCCATCACCCGCAAGTGGCCGCCGCGGCACCCGCAGCGGCTGCAGTTGTACTCCCTCCCCACCCCCAACGGCGTGAAGGTCTCCATCATGCTCGAGGAGACCGGGCTGCCCTACGAGGCGCACCTCGTGGATTTCGGCGCCAATGACCAGGCGTCGGCTGAATTTCTCTCGCTGAACCCCAACGGCAAGATCCCGGCGATCCTGGACCCGCAGGGCCCGGGGGGCCGGCCGCTGCCGCTGTTCGAATCGGGCGCGATACTCGTCTACCTGGCCGAGCGCACCGGGCAGCTGCTGAGCGCGGATGCCGCCGAGCGCTACGCGACCCTGCAATGGCTGATGTTTCAGATGAGTGCGGTCGGGCCCATGTTCGGGCAGGTCGGCTTCTTCCATAAGTTCGCCGGCAAGGACTTCCCCGACAAGCGGCCACGGGAGCGCTATGTACAGGAGTCGCGGCGGCTGCTCGCGGTGCTGGATGCGCAGCTGGCGCAGCGCTCCTGGCTCATGGGCGAGCGCTACAGCATCGCCGACATCGCGGTGTTTCCCTGGGTGCGCAACCTCGTCGGCTTCTACGAGGCCGCGGAGCTGGTGGGCTTCGCGAACTTCCCGAACGTCGCGCGCAGCCTCGAGGCCTTCGTGGCGCGCCCGGCGGTCGCCCGCGGCCTCACCATCCCCGCACGCACCTGAGGGGCAGCGCGGGCTCCGGCTGCCTCAGTCGCAATCCTCGCCCTGCACGCGCCGCGGCAGTTCCTGCAGGTAGGGCTCGGCGGTGCAGTGTTCGAAGAGGATGCGGCTGCGTTGCGCGCGCTCCACCAGACGCCAGCCGAGCGCGACTTGGGGCACGCGCGGCGCCGCCCCGAAGGGGCGGATGGTGGCCGAGTTGACGTCGAGCAGTCCTGCGCCGCTGCCCCACACGTTGGCGAGGAACACGGCCGCGGCGGGGCGCCGCGCGGCCACCAGCAGGTCGCCCGGGTGCGGCGGCCGCGCGATGAGGCTGGTGAGATCGGCCTCGAGCAGGTATTCGAGCTCGAGCGCTGCGACGCTCTCATCGAGCGCACAGCGCTCGAAGCGCATCGGGTGCAGCCGCACCACGCCGGTAAGCAGCTCTCCCTGCGCCGAGAGCGCATCGACGCGCATGCCGAGCGAGGCGCTGCCAGCGCCATCGCCGCCTGGGCGCAACAGCATGAGGCGTCCGAGTTCGAGCTCCGCCAGCTGCGCGGCGTGGAATGCGGGACTCATCGGTACGAGTGGCACGGACGGCTGATACATGGGCTGTGACGGCAGCGGCGGGGCGGCTATCTTAGCGCGCGCCCGCGCCATCGCGCGGTGGCCGCAGCCGGGCGCGCCACGCACCACCCTTGACCCCCATGGGCGCCTGACTCAACCTAGGGCCAATCAATAACAAGGACCTATGACATGCGGCCGATCCCGGCAGGCTTGCTGGCATTGCTTCTTGGCGCCGCCGCGGCAAGCGGCGCGCCCGCGGCGAATGTCACCCCCGGAGCGGGCGAGGGCGAGTGGGCGATGCCGGCGCGCGACTATGCGGGCACGCGCTTCAGCCCGCTGACACAGATCACGGCCGCTAATGCGACCGCGCTGCGCCCCGTGTGGACCTTCTCCACCGGCGTACTCGCCGGACACGAGGGTCAGCCGCTCGTGGTCGGCGACACGATGTACGTGGTCACGCCCTGGCCGAACGTGCTGTACGCCTTTGACCTCAGCAAGGATGGCTACCCGCTGCGCTGGAAGTATCGTCCGGACGTGAGCGCGAACGCCATCGGCGTCTCCTGCTGCGACACCGTCAACCGCGGCGCGTTCTACGCCGACGGCAAGGTCATTTACAACCTGCTCGACGGGCACACGGTGGCGGTGGATGCCAAGAGCGGGCGCGAGCTGTGGAAGACCGCGATCGCCGACGTCGGCAGCGGCGAGACCGTCACCATGGCGCCGCTGGTGGTGAAGGACCGCGTGATCGTCGGTGCCTCCGGCGGCGAGTTCGGCATCTACGGCTGGACCAAGGGCCTCGACCTCAACACGGGCACGGTGGTGTGGACCGGCCACAACATCGGCCCGGATGCCGACATGCTCGCCAAGCCCGGCCAGTTCAAGCCACCCTACGACAGCGGCGCGGATCTCGGCGTGCACAGCTGGCCGGGCGAGACGTGGCGTACCGGCGGCGCCCCGGTCTGGGGCTGGGTCTCGTATGACCCCGAGCTCGACCTGGTGTATTACGGCACGGGCAACGCCGGGCCCTACAACGCCGAGCAGCGCGAGGGCGACAACAAGTGGACCGCCAGCGTGCTGGCGCGCCGCCCGGCGGATGGCGCGCTGGTGTGGGCCTACCAGTTCACCCCCCACGACAGCTGGGATTACGACGCCACGGGTGCCATGGTGCTGGCGGACCTTGCGATCGGCGGCAAGAGCGTCAAGGCCCTAGTGCACTTCGACAAGAACGGCTTCGCTTACACGCTCGACCGCGCGACCGGGAAGCTCCTGGTGGCCGAGCCGTTCGTGAAGGTGAACTGGGCGCAGAAGGTGGATGCGAGCAGTGGGCGGCCCGTG
>Ga0335077_10001868_pt1 | contig 25108 bp, 21 predicted proteins | sample Lox_Sample_31_FD_207151 | JGI IMG/M metagenome (GOLD analysis project Ga0335077, IMG submission 207151) | Soil microbial communities from Loxahatchee National Wildlife Refuge, Florida, United States - Lox_Sample_3.1 | ecosystem: Environmental > Terrestrial > Soil > Wetlands | place: USA... | reverse complement strand
GTCGCGTGGTGGGTGCACGCGAGATCAGCGAATTCGCCTGGGCAATCGAGAACCTGCTCAACCGCCTGCTCGACAGCACCCTGACCCGCACGCCAGCCGTGACCGACGTGCTGCACCATGCGGTCGCCGCGCTACCGCAGCTCGTGCGACAGCTCGAGACCGGTGCGACACCGACCGCGGACATCGCAGGCATCATCACGCGCGCCCACTCTCTGGCCGCCAGCCGCAGCCTCGAGCCCGTTGAATCCGAGGGGGAGGCGGCCGCAGCATCTCATCCGCCGCCGAGTGCGGGACAGCCGCCGGGGGCGCCACGGGCCGAGCCACCGCGTGCCGCGCAGGCCGCAGGCGCAACTGTTGGCTCCGACGAGGTCCTGCGCGATATCTACACGCGCGAGACGAACGCACACATCGCCGTGGTGCGCGCCTACCTCTCGCGCGAGGCAAGCCGTCCGGCACCGCACGAGCTGCCCGAGGAGATCTATCGCGCCTGCCATACGCTCTCGGGAAGCTCGAAGATGGCGGAAGTGCGACACGGCATTCGCCTCGCGCAGCCGCTCGATCATTGGCTGCGCAAGGCATTCGACAGCGCGCTCGGCCTCACCGGGTCCGACCTGACGCTGCTCGCGGATTGCATGACCGCCATGGAGTCGGTCGCTGCACATCTCGATGAGCCGACTGGCTACTTCGCGACGCACTCCTCACTGTTTGCGCGCATCGCAGAGGCTGAGAAGCAGCTCGATGCCCGTGTGGCCGCGAGCGTGGAGGCCGCAGCGCGCAGTGGTGCACACGCGGTGGTGGCAGGTCATGCCGCCGCCGGCTCGCCGGTGGCCCACAGTACGGGCGCGGCGGCCGGTGCGATGCCGCCGCCGGCGACTGCACTGGCCCCTCCCACGGAGGAGCCCGCTACAGCTGCGGCCGAGAGCGCACCCGCACCGGATTTCGATCCGGAGGTCGCAAGCATCTTCACGGAGGAGGCGACCGAGCTGATCGAGATGTGCGAGCTGTCGCTCGCCGCATGGCGCGACGACCCGGCGAATGGGGAACGGTTGGCTGCGTTGAAGCGGCCGCTGCACACGCTGAAGGGCGGCGCGCGCATGGCGGGTATCAGCGCCATGGGCGATCTCAGCCACGAGCTGGAGACACTCGTCACGCTGATCGACACCGGCGCGGCGACCGCGGGCGATGCGGCATTCGCCGTGCTGCAGGCCAGCCTCGATGAGCTGGCGCGCATGCGCGACAACGTCGCGGCCGGGCGCGGCGTCGCCGCGGCGCGCGATGCGATCGCGCGCATACGGGTGCTCTCGGGAGGCCGGCCGCCTGAGTCGGGCGAAGCGCCGCCGCGCCGCGAGGCTCCCGAGCCAAAGCCGACGGCGGCGGCCGCGCCCTCCGACGTGCGCACGACGCCGGCGAAGGCGCTCGAGCCGCAACGCGAGATCGTACGCGCTCCGCTCGCACCGCCGCCTCAGGAAGTCGCTGCGACGCCGGAGCGCGCGCGGCCCTTGGCAAGAGTCCCGGAGGCCGCCGCCCGTGCGGAGATCGTTGCGCCATCGGCCCTCGATGCAGCGGCGCAAGCGGCTGCGGGCGAGGAGTCTCTGGCGCTGCCGCAGCCCGTACCGCCCGGACGCGAGCCCGTGGCGCCGTCCGACCGCCCCGAGATGGCGCGGGTGGATGCGGAGCTGCTCGATCAGCTGCTCAACATCGCTGGCGAAGTGAGCATCTCACGCGCGCGGCTCGAGCAGCAGGTGGGCTCGATCGAGTTCAACCTCGGCGAGCTGTCGCGCACGGTCACGCGTCTCAAGGAGCAGCTGCGCAAGCTCGAGATCGAGACCGAGAAGCAGATTCTGCATGGCCACGACGAGGAGGGTGCCCACCGCAGCGAGTTCGACCCGCTCGAGCTCGATCGCTATTCGAGCATCCAGCAGTTCTCGCGAGCGCTCGCCGAGACCGCGAGCGACGTGGCTAGCATTCAGCAGCTGCTCGAGACCATGGCGCAGGACACGCAGAATCTTCTGCAGCAGCAGGCGCGCACGGTGACCGAGCTGCAGAACGGCCTGATGCGCACGCGCATGGTTCCCTTCCAGCGTCACGTGCAGCGCCTCGCGCGCATCGTGCGGCAGGCGGCTGCGGACACTGGAAAGCGCGCCGAGCTCATCGTCGAGGGTGCCTCGGGCGAGCTCGACCGGCAGGTCCTCGAGCGCATGCTGCCGCCATTCGAGCACATGCTGCGCAATGCGGTCGTCCATGGCCTCGAGAGGCCTGAAGAGCGTCTGTCGCGCGGCAAGCCGGAAGCAGGACGCATTCTGCTGTCGCTGCACCGCGAGGGCGCGGAGGTGATGGTCAAGATCAGCGACGACGGCGCCGGCATGAACCTGCAGGCGATTCGTGACAAAGGGCTCGCGCTCGCGCTCATTCAGCCCGGTCAGACTGTCTCCGACGAGGACGCGATGCAGCTGATCCTCGAGCCCGGCTTCTCGACCGCGGGTACCGTCACCCAGCAGGCGGGCCGCGGTGTTGGCATGGACGTCGTTGCGACCGAGATCAAGCGCCTGGGCGGCGCCCTGCACATGGAGACGAAGAGCGGCGAGGGCACGCATTTCACGATCCGTCTGCCCTTCACGCTCGCGATCAGCCATGCCCTCGTGGTGCGCACGGGGGACGAGTACTACGCGCTGCCGCTGCCGACCATCGAGGGCGTGCTGCGTCTACCGAAGTCTGAAGTGGCGGCGCACTCGGGGCCCGACACGACCTCGTTCGAGCACGGCGGCCAGAAGTATCGTTTCCAGCATCTGGCCTCGTTCGTGGGCCTGGAGCCCTCGCCGCTGCCGGAGGGCGATGTCACCGTGCCGGTCGTGCTCGTACGTGCCGGCGAGCACTCCACCGGCCTCATCGCCGACGAGCTCATCGGCAGCCGCGAGATCGTGGTGAAGTCCGTGGGACCGCAGATCTCCTCGATCCGAGGCATCTCGGGCGCAACGATCCTCGGCGACGGCCGCATCGTCGTCATTCTCGACATCGGCGCCCTGGTGCGCAGTGAGTGGCGCGCCCGCTGGCTGCCGCAGCCCGCACCGCGCGAACGCGGCGACCGGCGTACCTTCGCCCTCGTGGTCGACGACTCGATTACCGTACGCCGCGTGACGCAGCGGCTGCTCGAGCGCAATGGCATGCGCGTGCTCACTGCGCGCGACGGTATGGATGCGGTGACGCTGCTCCAGGAGCACGTGCCCGATATCATCCTGCTCGACATCGAGATGCCGCGCATGGATGGGTACGAAGTCGCGGCCCAGGTGCGCAACGATCCGCGCTTGAAGGACGTGCCCATCATCATGATCACCTCGCGCGTGGGGGAGAAGCATCGCGCGCGCGCCATCGAGCTCGGGGTGGATGATTACCTGGGCAAGCCGTACCAGGAGGCGCAGCTGCTCGATGCGATTGCGCCACTCGTCGAGCGCCGCCGCGAGGCGCAGCGTGCGCGGCGCGCCGCCTCGGAGCTGGGCGCGATCGGCGCCACCTAGCCGCAGCGAAGAGCCATGGCCGAGCGCGTCAACGAGATCTATAGCCTGCTGATTCCGCTGGTGGAAGGCCGGCTCATCATTCCGCGCGCCTGTGTCGCGGAGGTGATGGGCTTTCAGGCGCCCTCGGAGATGACCGGAGCACCCCCGTGGTACATCGGCACGGTCTCCTGGAATGCCCGCCAGGTGCCGCTCGTCTCCTTCGAGGGCGCATGCGGGCAGAACATTCCGCCGGCATCCGGACGCACGCGCATCGTGATCTTTCACTGTCTGGGTACGCGCATCGAGACGGGCTATTTCGGCGTCATCTCCCAGGGTTTTCCGCAGCTCGTGCGCGTCAGCTCCGATGTGGTACGGCCCGACAACTCACGCACGTTCTCGGAGCGCGCACCCGTCATCTGCCGCGTGCGCATGGTGAATGAGACTCCTCTCGTGCCCGATCTCGAGCGTCTCGAGGACATGATCGCCGACGAGACGCGCGCCGCCTGAGCGCTCAGAGATCCCCGAGGCGCTGCTGTAGCACCGCGAGCGCAGCGAGCGCCGCCGTCTCGGTGCGCAGCACACGCGGCCCCAGGCGCACCGCAACGAATCCTGCCGCGCGCGCGCGCCGCTGCTCCTCCTCCGTGAGTCCGCCCTCCGGGCCGATGAGCAGCGTCACATCCGCCGCCGCGGGCAGCTCGCATGCCGAGCCGCCCTCGAGCGAGAGCAGGATGCGCAGAGTCTGCGGTGCGAGCCCGCCGAGGCATGTGGCAAGTGGCTGCGGGGGTGCGATCTCGGGCAGGCGGTTGCGCCCACACTGCTCGCAGGCCGCGATGGCGATCGCCCGCCAGTGCCGCAGTCGCTTGTCCACCGCCTGTCCGGCGTCGATGCGCACCACGCTACGCTCGGTCGCCACGGGTACGATGCGGCGCACGCCGAGCTCGGTGGCCTTCTGCACTACGAAATCCATGCGCTCGCCGCGCGAGACGCCCTGCGCGAGCGTGACCGACAGAGACGACTCGCGCTCGATCTCGAGGTGCTCACCCACCTCGACTCGCACGGCGTCCTTGCGCAGCTCCGCGATGCGCGCAGCGTATTCGCCGCCCCGGCCATCGAAGATCGTCAGCGCATCGCCGCTGCTCAGGCGCAGCACGCGCGCAATGTGCGTGGCAGCGGAGCCCTGTAGCGTCAGGCGCGCGCCGCTTGCCGGCGCTGCATCCACATAGACGCGCGTCAGTCGCATGTCGCTTGCTCGATGCCCTCGGTCGCCACCTCCACCATGAGGTCGATCTCCTCCGGGGTGATGACGTACGGCGGCATGAAGTAGATCACATCGCCGATCGGCCGCAGCAGCACGCCACGCGCGAGTCCGTGGCGGTAGACCGCTAGGCCTCGGCGCTCTGTCCAAGGATAGGGCTCGCGGCGCGCCTTGTCCTTGGCCAGCTCGATAGCGACGATCATGCCGCGCTGGCGCACCTCGGCGACGTGGGGATGCTCGCTCAGCGCCCGCGCGCGCGCTCCCATGTGCGCGGCCAGATGGCGATTGCGGCTGATCACATCGTCCTCGCGAAAGATGGCGAGCGTCGCACGCGCGGCCGCGCACGCCAGTGCGTTGCCCGTGTAGCTGTGGGAGTGCAGGAAGGCATTGAGGCGCGTGTACTCGTCATAGAAGGCTGCGTAGATCGGCTCCGTGGTCAGCACGACCGAGAGCGGCAGATAGCCGCCGGTGAGCCCCTTCGAGAGACACATGAGATCCGGACGGATCGCGGCCTGCTCGCAGGCGAACAAGGTGCCGGTGCGGCCGAAGCCGACCGCGATCTCATCGGCGATCAGATGCACCTCGTAGCGATCGCAGGCCGCGCGCAGCAGGCTCAAATACACGGGATCGTACATGCGCATGCCGGCCGCGCACTGCACGAGCGGCTCGATGATGACGGCGGCCACCTCGGAGGCGTGGCGCTCGAGCGCAGCTTCGAGCTCGGCGAACTTGCGACGCGAGTGCTCGGCCCAGGACTCGCCGCCTGCACGCGCGAAGCAATCGGGCGACGGCACCGTGATCACGTCCATGAGCAGCGGACGATAGATCGACTTGTAGAGCTCGACGTTGCCGACCGCGAGCGCTCCGAGCGTCTCGCCGTGATAGCTGTTCGCGAGTGTGATGAAGCGGCGCTTTGCCTCGCGGCCGACGTTGCGCCAGTAGTGATAGCTCATCTTGACGGCCACCTCGACCGCCGCGGAGCCGTTGTCCGCATAGAAGCAGCGCTCGAGGCCGCGCGGCGCAAGCGCGCAGAGCGCCTCGCTCAGCTCGATGACCGGTTCGTGCGTGAAACCCGCGAGGATCACGTGCTCGAGCCGCTCGAGCTGCGCTTGCAGCGCCGCGTTGATACGCGGGTTGGCATGCCCGAAGAGATTGACCCACCACGAGCTGATCGCGTCGAGATAGCGCTGCCCTGCGAAGTCCTCGAGCCATACGCCCGCACCGCGGCGCACGGGGATGAGCGGCAGATGCTCGTGGTCCTTCATCTGGGTGCACGGATGCCAGACGTGTGCGAGATCGCGGGCGACGAGCGGCGCGTTCTCGGGTGCCGACGGGTTCATCACTTGTCTCCTCGATGTGCGCCGATCTCGCGTGCGCCCGCGCACAGCGGCGGCCCGCGAAGTTTGGCATGATTCCCGTGGATGCACGCGGGCGCGGGTACCGCCTCTAGAGTGGGTGTGAGCTGCATGTCGAGCGCTTCCTCGAGCCTCACCCGGCACGTCGACGCCGCGACGGGCCTGCTCGTGGGCGCCCGCCAGGTGCTGTCGCCGCACTTCGATGCGCGTCCCGCCGGCAGCCTCGCCGAGCTCATCGTCGTGCACGGCATCAGCCTGCCGCCCGGCGAGTTCGGAGGGCCGTGGATCGACCGGCTCTTCAGCGGCAACCTGGCTGCGGCGGCCCATCCATTCTTCGCGCAGATCGTCGGTGCACGCGTCTCCGCGCACGCCCTGGTGCGCCGCTCCGGCAGCATCGTGCAGTACGTCCCTTTCGACCGGCGCGCCTGGCACGCTGGCGAATCGAACTACGGCGGACGCTCGGCCTGTAACGATTTCTCCATCGGCATCGAGCTCGAAGGCACCGACGATCAGCCCTACGCGGACGAGCAGTACGCACAGCTCGCCGCTCTGATCCGCGCGTTGCTGTGTGCCTATTCGACTCTGAGCGCCGAGCGGATCGTCGGGCACAGCGACATTGCACCCGGGCGCAAGACCGATCCCGGTCCGCATTTCGACTGGCCGCGGCTGCGGCGCTTAATGGCGACCGATCCGCGCGCCTGAGCGCTCACGCGGGTGCCGCGGGTTCCTCGGGAGCGTGCGTGCGCGCCGGAAAGAACAATGCCGCCGCCAGCGCGGCGACCGACAGCGAGCCGATAACATCGAACACATGACGCAGGCCATCGCGCAGCGCGGCGAAGAGCCGCGCGGTGAGCGCCGGATCGAGCCCGCTGCCATGATCGGGCGCAAGCAATCGATTGAGCAAGGATGCCGGGATGCCCGGACCCATACCGGCTGCGAGCACCGCGCCGAGGGCGCCGACCGCGACCGCTCCGCCGATCGTGCGAAAGAACAGCGCACTCGCCGTGGCAACGCCGCGCTCCTGCCATGTGCAGCTCGCCTGCACCGCGATGAGCAGCGCAGAGTTCGCAACGCCCATGCCGCCGCCCATGATGAACATCGTCGTGCCGAGCACCGTGGCCGAGGCGCCCGAGCGCAAGAGCAGCGCCAGCGCGACCGAGCTGAGTGCCACGACCACGAAGCCGCCGAGCACGAGCGGCCGATAGCCGATGCGTGTGATGTAGCGGCCGCCGATCGCGCTTGCGATCGGCCATCCCAGCAACATCGGCGAGACCGTCGCGCCGGCCTGCGTCGGAGTCCCGGCCAAGATCGACTGCACGTAGAGGGGCAGATAGATGACGGTCGATGAAAGCACCGCGCCGATGGCTGCGCCCGCAACGCTCGAGACGCGCATGATCGGCCGCCGCAGCAGCGCAAGAGAGAGCACCGGCTCGCGCGCGCGCGACTCGATCCACACGAAAGCGCCGAGCAGCAACACCGCGAGTGGCAGCATCACTTGTGCGGCGGAGCGGCTCGTGCCGAGCAGCAGGGCCACCACCGCGCCGCCGAGCGTTGCCGCGCCCGCAACGTCCAGCGTGTGCCGATGCGGAGTCTTGTGCTCGTGAAAGAACGTGCTGATCAAGAGCACCGAGACGAGGCCGAAGGGTAGATTGATGAAGAACACCCAGCGCCAGGACAGGGCGTGCACGATGAGCCCGCCCAGAAGCGGGCCGCTCATGGCGGCCACTGCCCAGATGGCGCCGAACACGCCCTGCATGCGGGCGCGCTCGGCAGGCTTGAAGACATCGCCGATGATAGTCAGCGACACCGGCTGCATGCCGCCTGCGCCTGCGCCCTGGATGGCGCGGAACACGATGAGCTGCGTCATGCTCTGTGCGAAGCCGCTCGCCATCGAGCCCACCAGGAACGTGACCATGCCGAGCATCAGGATCGGCTTGCGTCCATAGACGTCGGAGAGCTTGCCGTAGAGAGGCATGGTCACGGTCGAGGTGAGCAGATACACGGCACCGACCCAGCCGTAGTATTCGATGCCGCCGAGCTGCTCGACGACGGTGGGCATCGCCGTGCTCACGATCGTTGCCTCCATCGCCGCCATGGACATGGAGAACAGCACACCCGTGACGGTGAGCCGCCGCTCGACCTTGCTCAGGACTCGTACGGTCAAAGGCGCTCGGCGCCGGTCTTGCCCCGATCGTGACGCCAGAGCACTTCGGCACCGCGCTCGTGACGCACGAGGACGCGGGCGATGACAAACAGCAGGTCCGAGAGGCGATTGAGATACTTCGCGGACTCGGCGCTCACCGACTGGCTCTTCCCGAGCGTCCAGACGCGCCGCTCCGCGCGACGCGCGATGCAACGGGCGAGGTGGCACGCGGCCGTTGCCGGACCGCCGCTCGGGAGTATGAATTCCTTGAGCGGCGGCAGCGCCTCGTTGAAGCCGTCGAGCACGCGCTCGAGCGCGTCGATGTGCGCGGCCGTGATCACGCGGTGACCGGGAATGCAGAGCTCTCCACCCAGATCGAACAGCTCATGCTGAATCTCCATGAGCGCGCTGCGCACCGCCTGCGGCAGGCCGTCAGCGGCGAGCACGAGCCCGATCGCGCTGTTGAGCTCATCGACCGCGCCGTAGGCTTCGACGCGCGCGTCATCCTTCGGCACGCGCGTGCCGTCGCCGAGGCCGGTAGTGCCGTCATCTCCGGTGCGCGTGTAGATCTTGCTGAGGCGGTTGCCCATGGACGGTATTATGCGTCATCTTCTCACTCGACGGCCGGCGAGGATCACGCCTTGAGCACTCCCTCCACGCAGCTGCAGGCCGCCTTGGACGCGGCGCAGGCCGCGGGCGAGGTGATTCGCTCACTCTATGGGCGCAAAGTGCGCGTGCAGATCAAGCCCGACCACTCGCCGGTCACCGAGGCCGACATGCGCGCCGAGGAGATCATCCGCCGCATGTTGAGCGAGCGCTGTCCGAGCTACGGTTTCTATGGGGAAGAGACTGGTGGGGAGCGGCTTGATGCGGAGGCAGTGTGGCTCGTCGATCCGCTCGATGGCACGAAATCCTTCATCCGTGAGTGTCCGTTCTTCTCCACGCAGATCGCGTTGCTGCGCGCCGGGCGGCTGGTCCTCGGCGTCTCGAGCGCACCGCTCTACCGCGAGCTCGCGTGGGCGGAGGAAGGCTGCGGGGCGTTCCTCAACGGTGCGCCGGTGCGCGTGAGCGCCACGACGGACTTCGCGGATGCAGTCATCTCGAGCGGCAATCTCAAGAGTCTTGCGGCATCGGCACACAGCTGGCAGCGCTTCGGCGCGCTCATCCAGCGCGTGAGCCGCATCCGCGGCTATGGGGATTTCGTGCACTACCATCTGCTCGCGCGCGGCGCGCTCGACATTGTGCTCGAGTCGGACGTGAACATCCTCGATATCGCCGCGCTCAGTGTCATCGTGCGCGAGGCGGGAGGCCGCTGCACAGATCTGCAGGGCGAGCCCCTGGGACTTTCCACGACGAGCGTGCTCGCCACGAACGGTGCGTTGCATCAGCCGGTACTCGAGGCGCTGGCAACCGCGGGCGCTTTGAGCCCTCGAGTGCGGCTCAAGCGCTGACGAATACGCGCCGCCGGCCGGCCTCGAGCTCGAGCATCGGCGTTTGATACAGCTCGGCCAGCGACGCGGCGGTCAAGACCTCGTGCGCCGGGCCGCAGCGCCAGCGTCCGTCACCAAAGAGCAGCAGCGCGCGATCCGCGAAGCGTGCGGCGAGCGTCGCATCGTGCAAGGTCGCGATCGCACTACGGCCCGAGCGCGTCAACTCGTGAAACAGCCGTAGCACCGCCAGCTGATGCTGCGGATCGAGATGATTGGTGGGCTCGTCGAGCAGGAAGATCTGCGGATCCTGCGCGAGCAGCGCGGCGATCGCCGCCCGGCGCTGCTCGCCGCCCGAAAGCGTCTCGAGGCCGCGCCCCGCAAGCTCCCCGAGGCCCACTCGCGCCAGACACTGGCTCGCGATGCGGTGGTCGGCGGCGCTCTCCCACTGCAGCGCCTTGAGGTGCGGATGGCGGCCGATGAGTACCGCCTCCTCCACGCTCGTCGTCAGGCCCTCCTCCCGGTCCTGCGCCAAGAGCCCGACGCGCAAGGCGAGGCTGCGCCGGGTCATCTCGTGCAGCGGCTGCCCGTCGAGCGTCACTGCGCCCGCCGATGCCGGGCGCAACCCCGCGAGCGTGTGGAGCATGAGGGTCTTTCCAGAGCCGTTGCACCCCAGGACGGCGAGCAATTCGCCGGGGGCAAGCTCGAGGGCGAGATCACGCACCAGCGTGCGCTCGCCGATCGCGACGCTCAGCGCGGCGGCCGCTAATGTGCACGGGGATTGCGCGCTCGGAGATTGCGCACTCATCGCTAACGTATCCAACGAATCTCGGCGGCGGTGAGCGGACCGACCATGACGTCACGCAGGCTGTCCGGCATCACGAACTGCGCCGCCGAGAGTGCGAGCCGCCCGGCCATGATCTCGGCTTGCGCCTGCGGGTACAGCGGCTCGCGCCGCGGCTCGGCAAAGCCTTGCGGGTAGAGCGGCGCATCGCTCTGCGGATCGTACTTGTCCGTTGCGCCGAGTGTGTGCATCACCTCATGTGCGATCACGATCGAGTTCGTGCCGCCGGCGCTGCGCTCCGCGAAAGCGTAGACGACCCCGATCAGACCCTTCTGCAGTCCGAGCGAGTGCGGCACTCGCGGGCTCGTCGCCGGATCGTGGTAGAGGACGAACACGCGGATGTGTGGCGCCGGCTTGCCCGAGGCGGCCGCGCTGCGTACTGCGTACCAGCGCAGCTTGAGGCTCCACCAGACTGTCGCGAGCATGCCGGAGCCCGGAGCCAGCAGCGGCGGCAGTCGCGGCGGGGCGGGATAGAGCTCGATGTGTACCGGTGCGTCGAGCGCGATGTGATAGCGGTGCGCCTCGCGCGCAAAGAACTCCTCGATATCGAGGAAGCTCGTTGCGCTGAGCGAAGCGATGTAGCGTTGGGCCGCCTCGCTGCCGTCGCCATCGAGGGGATAGATACCGATCCAGAGCGTATCCTGCCAGCTCGTGGTCTTGATCCGATCGAGCCACGTCTGTCCGACTGCAATCGCGAGGATCAGCAGCAGCAGGGTGATGCGCAGTGGACGCCATGCGCTGCGCGGGCGCTGCCTCTCAGAGGCTCGCGGCGGCGCGCGCACTCAAGGCTGCAGGCGCGTGGCGCGCCACGCGGCCGGCTCGATGCGTCCGTCGGGATGCTGCGCGAGCGCGCGCGACCAACGCGCCCGATCGTGGATGCGAGCCTCCCCCTCGACCCAGAGTTCCACCGCTTCCGCCCACAGCCGGTAGCCGCCCCAGTGAGGGGGCCGCGGCACGGGCCCGCCGGCGGCAGGCTGGTCCTCCGGCTCGCGCCTGTCCTCGGCTGCGCGCTCGATGCCGAAGCGGCGCGCCACGGCAGCCACGGCCGCCAGCAGTTGCGAGCGTGACTGCAGCGGCTGGCTCTGCGCGCTCGCCCAGGCACCGATGCGGCTTTGCAATGCGCGGGAGGCAAAGTAGGCATCGCTGTCTTGTTCCGGTGCCTTTACCACGATGCCCTCGATGCGTACCTGACGATGCAGATAGTCCCAGTAGAGCACCGCAGCCGCGCGCGGATTCGCCGCGAGGTCATCGCCCTTGCGCGAGCGGTAGTTGGTATAGAAGGCGAGGTAACCCGGGATGGCGACCAGCTCCTTGCAGAGCACCACGCGTGCCGAGGGCTGTCCAGCGGGCGTGCTGGTGGCCAGGGTCATGGCATTGGGGTTCGGCTGCAGGCCGAGCCGATAGGCTTCGGCGAGCCATTGCGAGGCGAGCTGCAGGGGATCGGCCGGCAGCGGGTCGCTCAGAAGCTCGGGCGGCGCAGTCATGTCGGTCATGTTAAAAGAGGGGCTCGTGACCTGCGAGCCTCAATCACATGACAGCCGACGACCTGACCCTCGCGGACCTCCGCGACAGCCTCAATGACCTCGACCGGCAGCTGCTGGCACTCGTGGCCAGACGCCAGGCAGTCAGCCGCGAGGTCGCGCGCGTGAAGCGTGAGACTGGCTATCCCACGCGTGATTACCAGCGCGAGCGGGATGTGATCATGGACGCGCGCGCGGTTGCCGGCGAGCTGGGCGTACCGCCGGCGCTCGCCGAGAGCCTCATGAGGCTGCTCATCCGCTCTTCGCTCACCACGCAGGAACGCGCCAGCGTGGCTGCGCACGCTGTCGGCTCGGGGCGCCGCGCGCTGGTGATCGGTGGTGGCGGCAAAATGGGACGCTGGTTCGTCGAGTTTCTCGCCTCCCAAGGCTTCGCGGTGGAAGTGTCGGACCCCGCCGGAGCGCCTTCGGGCGCGGCAGCGATCGGTGACTGGAGGCAGAGTGATCTGCGCCAGGACTTCATCGTGCTCGCAACCCCGCTCGGCATCACCGATCCGATGCTGAAAGAGCTCGCGCTGCGCCGTCCACGAGGCGTCGTCTTCGACGTGGGCTCGCTGAAATCACCCCTGCGCTCCGGACTGCTCGCGCTCAAGTCGCACGGCTGCAAGGTCGCGTCGATCCATCCGATGTTCGGCCCGGATACCGAGCTCCTCTCGGGTCGCCACATCATATTCGTGGACCTCGGCTCGGCCGAGGCGCTCGCGAGCGTGCGTGAGCTCTTCGCGCCGACCATGGCCGAGCAAGTGATCATGAGCCTCGATGAGCATGACCGTTTGATTGCCTATGTGCTCGGTCTGTCGCATGCCCTGAACATCGCCTTCTTCACCGCGCTCGCCGAGAGCGGCGAGGCGGCGCCGCGCCTGGCGAAGATGTCCAGCACGACCTTCGATGCGCAGCTCGATGTCGCCGCGCGCGTGGCGACGGACAGCCCGGAGTTGTACTACGAGATCCAGAGTCTCAACGACTATGGCGCTGAGTCGCTCGAGGCGCTCGCCAAGGCTGTGGAGCGCATCCGCACCTCGGTGCTGTCCGCGGACCACGACGGCTTCGTTGCGCTCATGGACCGCGGTCGCGAGTACCTCTCGGACCGCAGCAGCGTCGCGGAGCGGCGCGCGTAGCGCGACCGGAAGCTTCGGGGGCTCAGCCATGCGACCGTCGCCACCCAAACGGCAGCGCGCCGCGGTCACGAGCGAGAGCTCCACGAGCCTCGAAAAAGAGAACGAGGAGCTGCGCGCTTACATCAACACGCTGACCGAGGCAGCGGCGCGCAACGAGGCTCTGCTGCGCAAATCCCAGGGCCGCGAGCTCGAGCTGCTGCGGGCGGGCTCGCTCGTGCAGCTGCTCGAGCTCCTCATTCACGGGCTGCGCTCGGCTTACCAGCTCGATGCGGTGTCGCTGGTACTGCACGATCCGCAGCACGAGATCCGCCATCTGCTCGCGGGTGATGGCCTGCTGCAAGGCGCGCTGCGCGAGGTGCAGTTCGTCGATGCGCTCGTCGCGCTCGCGCCGCAACTGGCCGCGCTCGAGAGGCCGTGGCTCGGACCGTTTCGCGCGGCCGACCATGAGCTCTTGATGCCGCACAATACTGCCCTCGGCAGCATCGCGCTGATTCCGCTGCTGCGTGCGGAGCAGCTCGAGGGCGTGCTGGTGTTCGGCAGCCTCGAACCCGGGCGCTTCACGCGCGAGCTGGCGAGCGACTTTCTCGCGCATCTCGGCATGGTGGCGGGTGTGTGCGTCGAGAACGCCGTCAATCGCGCGCGCCTGGTGCGCAGCGGGCTCACCGATTTTCTGACCGGGTTTCACAACCGGCGCTATCTGCACGCCCGCCTGTGCGAGGAGCTCGCGCGCGCGCAGCGCGAGAGCCAGTCCGTCACTTGTCTCATGATCGACATCGATCACTTCAAACGCGTCAATGACGTGTACGGGCATCTGGCGGGGGACGCGGTGCTGCGCGAGGTCGCGCAGCGTATCGACGCGGAGATGCGCGTGAGCGACACCGGAGCGCGCTTCGGCGGCGATGAGTTTGCGATCGTCTTGCCGCATGGGCGCCTGAGCGACGGTACGACCCTCGCGCAGCGCGTGCTCAATGCCGTGCGCAGCACGCCCGTCGCGATCACCAGCGAGGTCGCTGAGACCGTGACCCTGTCGATCGGGGTTGCGGTGGCCGCGCCGACCAAGGGCTCGGTCGACTTCAAGTCGCTCGCGGACCGCTTGATGGCGGAAGCCGATGCCGCGCTCTATCGCGCCAAGGGCGCTGGACGCAATGGCATCGCCACGTCCGAGAATGCCGTCTCCTGAGCGCTCGCCGCGCCGCGGCTCACTTGGCGCGTGCGCGCAGCAGCAGAACGAACGCCGGCGCACCGACCAGCGCGGTGATTGCCCCGACGGGTAGCTGCCGCGGGCTCGCGATGGTGCGCGCGCAGAGATCCGCGGCAGCGAGCACCGCGCCCCCCAGCAGGGCCGAGGCGGGGGCCACGATGCGATGGTCGCTCGTACGAAACAGCAATCGCACGGCGTGGGGCGTCACGAGACCGATGAAGCCGACCGTGCCCGCGCTCACCACGGCGATCGCCGTCGTCACGGCCGCCGCGACGTACACGGCAAGCCGCCAGAGCTCGAAATCCAGCCCCACGCTGCGGGCGCGCAGCTCCCCGGCCGCGAGCACGTTCAGCGGTCGGGCGAGCAGCACCACGGCCGCGGTGCCCACGATGGCCGCGAACGCGGTCGGCACCGGGTTCACGACCCAACCCAGATCGCCCGCCAGCCAGAAGACAATGCCGCGTACGCGCGTCGCATCCGCCGAGGTCAAAAGCACGGTGACGAGCGCGCCGCAGGTGCTGGCGAGGGCGACTCCGATCAAGAGCAGCCGCGTGGTGCCACCGCCGCGACCGAGCGCGTACACGATGATCATGATCAGGAAAGCACCCGCTGTGGCCGAGGACTGCACGAGCAGTTGGGCGGCGCCCAGCGACAGGGCGATCACCGCGCCGACCGCGGCCCCTCCTGAGACACCGAGCACATAAGGGTCGGCGAGTGGATTGCGGAACAGTGCCTGCAGCAGCACGCCGGCGAGCGCCAACAGGCTGCCCACGGCGAACGCGGCGATGAGCCGTGGGACGCGCAGGTCGAGAACGATGCTGCGCGCGGCATCGTCCGCGCTGCCGAGGAGCGCGGCGAGCACCCGCCGCATGCCGATCTCGGCGCTGCCGCTGAAAAGCGACAGCACGATGATCGCGGCGGCCAGCACCAGAAGAGCCACCGCCTTGCCCCAGCGGCCGCGCAGTGCGAACAGTCTCGAGGCTGGCTTTTGGGTCACACCCGAGGATCGCGACTTGCTCACAGTCTCTCCAGTGCCAAAGCTCTAGGCTAGCGCAAGGGGGCGAGTGTGCTGCATGCTTCGCGCGTGATGGGCGACGTGATCGATACCGAGGGGTTTCGTGCGAACGTCGGCATCGTGTTGATGCGCGGTGACGGTACGGTATTTCTCGGGCGCCGCGCAGGTGGACGCGGCTGGCAGTTTCCGCAAGGCGGCATGCGCGAGGGAGAGGATCTGGAGGAGGCGCTCTACAGGGAGCTGCACGAAGAGATCGGGCTGACGCGGGACGACGTGCTGCTCCTCGGGCACACCGCCAGCTGGGTGCACTACCGGCTGCCGCTGCGGTACGTGCGCCGCAATCGTCATCCGGTGTGCATCGGCCAGAAGCAGCGCTGGTGCCTGTTGCGGCTGCAACGCGATGACGCGCGCTTCGAGCTGCAGTCGACCGCGGAACCCGAATTCGACCAATGGCGTTGGACGAACTACTGGGAGCCGGTCCGCGAGGTGATCTACTTCAAGCGTGCCGTGTATGTGCAGGCGCTCAAGGAGCTGGCGCCGATCGCTTTCCCCCAGGGGCCGCCCGCGCAGCCGGCGTGGTGGCCGGAGGTGGCGGCACCACACGAGCACGTGCCGCGCTCCACCGCCGCCTCGCTCGACTGAGCTCGCGACACTCTGCCGCAGAGGCTGCGGCGCTGGAGCCGAATGATCGAGATGCCGACGCATGTCGTCGTACGCAGGCGCACCCCAGTGGCGCGCCTGCTGCTCGTCATCGCCGGGTCGATGCTGGCCGTGCTCATGCTCTACGCAATCTACGAGCTTGGCCGTTACGACGGCGGCTACGACCGTCAAGCTGCGGCTCAGCAGCGCGTCGAGTACGAGGTCGCTCTCGGGAAGGCCGAAGATACGGCGCGGCAGCTGCGCACGCGCCTCGCCGAGCTCGACACGGTCACCGTGGGGCAGAAGCAAGAGCGTGCCGACCTGGCCCGCACCATCGGAGAGCTGCAGGGTCAAGTTGCACGGCAGAGTCAGGAGCTGGCGTTCTATCGCAGCGTCGTTGCGAATGACACGACCGGAAGCGGCTCGGAGCTCGGGTTGAAGATCGTGCAGCTGCGCATCACCCCGGGAGAGCATGCCGATCTGTACCACGTGCACCTGACACTCGTCGAAGCCGGACACCCGGAGACATCCCTGAGCGGAGCGCTCATCCTCAGTGTTGAAGGCCAGTCGCAGGGCAGCGCCGCAACTTTGGATTTCCCGGCCCTGACGAGCGGCAAATTGCACGAGCACAGCTTCACATTTCGCTATTTTCAGAGCTTCGACGACGAGGTGCTGGTGCCCGCCGCCTTTCACCCGGAGCGGCTCACAGTGCAGGTGCGCTCGACCCGCAAAACTGATGCCCCGCTCACGCAAACGTTTCCGTGGAGAGTGGACACTTTGTAGCCTTTGGGTACCCGAGGCGACCATGTTCGGCCGCGACGCGAAGACCAGCCGCATCGATAACCTCATCGGCAAGAGCGTCCGCATCGAGGGCAACATCGACTTCGCCGGCGGCCTGCATCTCGACGGCCAGGTCACGGGCAACGTGGGCGCCGGCGGCACTCCCGGCTCGACCCTGTCCGTGAGCAAGACGGGCCGCATCGAGGGCTCCGTCGAGGTGTGCACGCTGATGCTCGACGGGACGATCAAAGGTGACATATTGGCGAGCGATCGCCTCGTGCTCGGTCCGAGCGCGAAGATCGTGGGCGACGTGCGTTACGGTGTGATCGAGTCCTCATTGGGTGCGGAGATCGTCGGTAAGCTGGTGCCGTTGTCCTCGAAGGAGCGCGCCAAGCCCGTGCCCACCTCCCGAGTCGAGCGTCCGGTAGAGGTGGAGTCTGTGCTCGCCTGAGGACTTTGACCGCGCCGCCGCGCCCCCATACACTTGTCTCGGCGCAGCCACACGCAATTATGTGATATCAGGCAAGCGAATGGACGCACTCGTAACCGCACCGGACAGTGATTCATCGAGCCCAGCGCTCATCTTCACGGACGCGGCCGCACGCAAGGTCGCGGACCTCATCCGCGGTGAGGGCAATCCGAAGCTCATGCTGCGCGTGTTCGTGCAGGGCGGCGGCTGCTCGGGCCTGCAGTACGGGTTCGAGTTCGACGAGGAGCTGCAGGACGGTGACACCTGCGTGCAGAACCAGGGAGTCAAGCTGCTCGTCGATCCCATGAGCGTGCAGTATCTCTCCGGCGCGGAGATCGACTACCGCGAGGGTCTCGAGGGTGCGCAATTCGTGATTCGCAATCCCAACGCGACGACCACCTGCGGGTGCGGGTCCTCCTTCACGGCCTGAGTTCCGAGCACTCGTGAGTCCGGCTGCTCTGGCCCGCACCGCCCCGGATAGCTCACCGGCGGCCGCTCACCAACCCGTTCCGGACATTCTGGCAGCTGTCGATCTCGGATCGAACAGCTTTCACATGGTGGTGGCGCGCTATTCGCACGGCCAGCTCGTGATCATCGACCGGCTGCGCGAGATGGTGCGTCTGGCGGCCGGGGTCGAGGAGAACGGGCGCCTCGACAAGGACGTGCAGGCGCGGGCACTCGCTTGTCTGGAGCGCTTCGGGCAGAGACTGCGCGACATGCACGCCGATAGTGTGCGCGTGGTCGGCACCAACGCACTGCGCCGCGCACGCCGCAAGCAGGCCTTTCTCGAGCGCGCCCGCGAGGCGCTCGGCCACCCGATCGAGATCATCGGCGGGATGGAGGAGGCGCGGCTCATCTATTCCGGCGTGGCGCACACCATGCCGAGCGAGCCCGGCAAGAGACTCGTGGTGGACATCGGCGGCGGCAGCACGGAGCTCATCGTCGGCGAAGCCCTGGCACCGCTCGAGCTCGAGAGTCTGCAGATGGGCTGCGTGAGCGTGAGCGAACGTTTCTTCCGCGACGGAAAGATCTCGCCCAAACGGCTGGCGCGCGCGCGAGTCGCGGCGCGCTTGGAGCTCGAGCCGGTGCAGGCGGCGTTTCGCCGCCGCGGCTGGGACAGCACCGTGGGCAGCTCGGGCACGGTGCGCGCCATCGGCGAGGCGATCCGGGAGCTCGATCCGCAAACCACCTCGATCACACCGGCGGGGTTGGCGCGCGTGCTGCGCTACCTCGGCGACGCCGGAAACGTGCGCGCACTGCAGCTCGCCGCGATCACCGACGACCGCCGGCCCGTGTTTCCGGGCGGCGCAGCGATTCTTACGGAAGTGTTCGACATGCTCGGCATCCAGGAGATGCGCATTGCCGATGGGGCCATGCGCGAGGGGCTCCTGTACGACATGCTCGGTCGCTTCACGGACGAGGATGCGCGCGAGCGCACGGTCCGTGGGATGCAGCGGCGCTATCACGTGGATCTGACACAAGCCGAGCGGGTCGAGGCGAGCGTGCTGCAGTTTCGCGAGCAGGTGTCCGCCTCCTGGAAGTTGGACGATCCGCTCGCGGCGCTGGCACTCAAATGGGCGTCGCGCCTGCACGAGATCGGCCTGGACGTATCGCACAACGGCTACCACAGGCACGGCGCCTATCTGCTCGAGAACGCGGACATGCCAGGATTTCCGCGTGAGGAGCAGCGGTTGCTGGCGCGGCTGGTCGGCGGGCATCGCCGTAAGCTGTCGCTCGAGGGGCTGGACGAGCTGGTGCCGCCCTGGGACCGCCTGGCGCTCTATCTCATCATCCTGCTGCGGCTGGCAGTGCTTCTGCACCGCGGCCGCAGCCCCGACGCGCTGCCGGCGATCGAGCTCACGGCGAAGCCACGCTTTCTCGAACTGCGCTTCCCCAACCGCTGGTTGAAAGATCACCCGCTCACGACGGCCGATCTCCAGCAGGAGATCGACTACCTCAAGCCGCACGGCTTTCGCCTGCGCGTATTCAGCAACCGCAGCTGAAGGCACAGATCCGGCCGGCTTCGACGTGGGTCGAACTTCTAGAGAATGAAGCCTGAAATCACCGCGTAGGCGTCGAGCAGCGTCTCCTGCGCACATACGGCCGGCTGATTCCCCGGCACGTGGCGCCGGTACAGACCGTCGGCGCCCAGCTGCCAGGCCTGAGTATTGTCCGAGAGATACACGTCGAGATCGCGCAGGATGCGCTCGCTATGCGAGCGTCGCTTGATCGGAAAGGCAACCTCCACGCGACGGAAGAAGTTGCGCTCCATCCAGTCCGCGCTTGCGCAGTAGAGCTCGGGATCACCGTCGTTCTGGAAGTAGAACGCGCGTGAGTGCTCGAGAAAGTGTCCGACGATCGAGCGCACGGAGATGTTCTCGGAGACCGCGGGTATACCGGGACGCAGAGCGCAGATGCCGCGCACGATGAGATCGATCCTGACACCCGCGCAGGATGCGCGATAGAGGGCCTCGATCGCCTGCGGGTCCACCAGGGAATTCATCTTCGCGATCACGCGCGCTGGCTTGCCGGCGCGCGCGTGCCCCGCCTCGCGCTCGAGCTTGGTGAGCATCGCCTGGTGCAGACCGAAGGGCGACTGCAGCAGGCGATGCAACTGCGGCGTTTTAGTGAGGCTCGTGAGCTGCAAGAAGATCTCGTGTACGTCCTGGCCGATATCCTTATCGCAGGTGAACAGTCCGTAGTCGGTGTAGGCGCGCGCCGTCTTCGGGTGATAGTTCCCCGTGCCGAGATGACAGTAGCGGCGGATGCCTTCGGACTCACGGCGCACGATCATGGTGAGCTTGGCGTGAGTCTTGAAGCCGACGACGCCGTACATCACGTGCGCCCCGGCCTCCTGCAGGCGATTCGACAGCTCGATGTTGGCTTCCTCGTCGAAGCGCGCGCGCAGCTCGACAATCACGGTCACATCCTTGCCCGCCTGGGCCGCCGACACGAGCGCATCGACCAGCGGCGACTCGGCTCCCGTACGGTAGAGCGTCTGCTTGATGGCGAGTACCTGCGGGTCGACAGCTGCCTGACGCACGAAATCCATCACTGGGCCGAAGCTCTGGTAAGGGTGATGCAGCAGCAGGTCCTTCTGGCGAATCGCCGCGAACAGATCGGGACTCGCGGTGATGCGCTTGGGAACGCCCGGAGTGAATAGCGGGTATTTCAGCTCCGGGCGTTGTACCAGGTCGTACACTGCGGTCAGGCGGTTCAGATTGACCGGACCTGGCACCCGAAACAGGTCAGTGTCCTTGAGCGCGAACTGTTGCAGCAGAAACTCGATGACATCGTCCGGGCAATCCCGCGAGGTCTCAAGACGCACCGCCTCGCCGTAACGGCGATGGGCGAGCTCGCCCTCGAGCGCGCGGCGCAGATCGTCGATCTCCTCCTCGTCGACGAACAGGTCGCTGTTGCGGGTAACGCGGAATTGATAGCAGCCGACGACCTCGATGCCGGGAAAGAGCTTGTGCACGAAGTTGTGCACGATGCCGGTCAGCAGCACGAACGAGCGCTGCCCGTCCTCCTGCGGCACGGGCACGACGCGCGGCAACGAGCGCGGTGCCTGCACGATGGCCAGCTCGCTGTCGCGCCCGAAGGCGTCCTTCCCCGAGAGGCGCACGATGAAGTTGAGGCTCTTGTTCTGGATGCGCGGGAAGGGCCGTGCGGGATCGAGCCCGAGCGGGCTCAGCACGGGCTCGATCTCGAGCTCGAAATATTGCTCCAGCCAGCGGTGTGTCTCGGGGGTCCATTCACTACGGCCGAGCAGACTGATGCCCGCGGCGCGCATCAGCGGCAGGATGACCTCGTTCAAGCAGCGGTACTGCTCGGCCACCAGATGCAGCGAGCGCTCGTGGATCGCAGCGAGCTGCTCGGGAATCGTGAGCGCATCCGGCGCGAGCTGGGCGGAGCCGAGCTCGTGCAGGTGCTTCAGGCCCGCCACGCGAATCTCGAAGAACTCATCGAGATTGCTCGACGAGATACAGAGAAACTTCAGCCGCTCCAGCAGCGGCACCGACTCGTCGAAGGCGAGCGCGAGCACACGCTGATTGAACTCCAGGAAGGACAGCTCGCGATTTATGTAGTAGTCAGGCGACTTGAGGTCTGGCGCGTCCACGGGGGTCGCTCGTGATCTTCGCGGTGGTCACATTATGCGGGTGATCGACTTTACAGCGACATGAAGCAGGTCGCGTCCCGCGGTCACCGTGAGACGAGCGCTGGCCCGGTCGGCAGGTACAGGGAGGCGATGAGCGGCCGGGTCTTGGAGATGAAGTCTTCGAGCAAGTCCGGCTCGATCGGCCCCGCATCGGGGAGATTCACCGTCTGCGGGTTCCTGTAGACCCCGTTTACCCGGTACTCATAGTGCAGGTGGGGTCCGGTCGCGAGGCCGGTCATGCCGACATAAGCGATCACGGCCCCCTGCTCTACGAAGCGACCAGGACGGATGCCGCGGGCGAAACGCGACAGATGTCCATAGACGGTATGGATGCCGCGCGAGTGGTCGATCTCGACGAGATTGCCGTAGCCGCCCCTGCGTCCCGCAAACAGGATTCGCCCTTCACCTGCCGCACGCACCGGAGTGCCGATGGGCGCGGCGTAGTCCACGCCCGTGTGTGCACGGATGAGGTTCAGGATCGGGTGACGGCGATGCAGGGTGAAGGGCGAGCTCACGCGCGTGAACTCGAGCGGTGCACGCAGGAACGCTTTGCGCAGACTGCGCCCCTCTGCGGAGTAATAGCCGACCTTGCCGCTCGGTGAGACGTAGCGCAGCCCAACGTACTCGCGGCCCTGGGTCACGAAGCGCGCCGCGAGAATGGGCCCGTCCTGAAGATACTTGCCATTCTCGAAGATCTCCTCGTACGTCACGGTGAAGGAGTCGCCCGGCTGGATGTCGAGCACGAAATCGATGTCATAGGCGAAGATATCTGCAAGGGACACGGCGGTCTGGTCGTGCGCACCGGCGGCGGTCATCGCCTCGAACAGCGAGCTGTCGATGGTGCCCGTCACCGTTCGCGAACGGATCTCGAGCGGAATCTGCAGAACGTCGGCGCGGAAGGACGTGCCGTCTTTGATCACCTGCAGGGTTTCCGCGACACTCAAACGGCGCTTGAGGCCCACGAGGTGGCCGTCCGAGGATTCAATCGCGAGCGTCTCGCCGGGACGCAGCTCGTCGAGATGCGCCTTGAGACCGGGCAGCGCCCGCAGGGTCGCAAGATCGACCAGGTCGAGCTGCATGCGCCGGAAGATCCGCTCGAGCGTGTCGTTGCGCCCCACGGTCACATTGCTCAGCGTGGGACCCGGGATTGGAACTAGAGCCGTTGGGGCATTGTGGGTCGCGGGCTGGGTGATGATGCCGGCTGCCGCTTGGGGTGCCGCCGCGGTTGGCTGCATCGAAGTGCCGGGCACAGCCGCAGCCGGTTGCACGGAAGTCGAGGCAGCCGCGCCCGAATTCTGGCGCGCGCTCGCGGTCAGCGTGGCGGTCTTGAGGCCCGGGGTGCGGTGAATGTAGTGGGATCCGAGCAGCAGCCCACAGCCCAGCACCGCGCAACCCCCGAGAAGCCGCCAGGTCGACGGCGCCCGCAGGAAGCGCAGTTTCGAGGGCATCCCGTTAAACATCGAGAGACCCTACCCAGCGGCGTGGCTTGGGTCAATCGGAGGACGCGCGGATGTGATCCGCGGCGCAGGGCCCGCGCGCTGTGGCGTGGCAGCGGTCGAGCCCGGTAGAGTGCGCCGCGTGGAGCCGACGACAAGCGACCAACAGGAGCAATTGCAGGAGCTCGAGCGCGGTGCGCAGGAAGTGCTCACCGTGAGCGATCTCGTGCGCAAGCTCAAGCGCGGCAAACCGCTGCGTATCAAGGCAGGTTTCGACCCCACCGCTCCCGATCTGCATCTCGGGCACACGGTGCTCCTGAACAAAATGCGTCAGTTTCAGCAGCTCGGCCACGAAGTCATCTTTCTGATCGGGGACTTCACCGGGCTCATCGGAGATCCCTCCGGACGCAATGCCACGCGCCCCGCGCTCACCCCCGAGGAGGTGCAGGAGAATGCCCGCACCTACGAGCGGCAGGTATTCAAGATTCTCGACGCGGAGCGCACGCGCATCGATTTCAACTCGCGCTGGCTCGCGGCCATGCCGGCGCTCGAATTCGTGAAGATCGCCGCTCACTACACCGTCGCACGCATGCTCGAGCGCGATGAGTTCGCGAAGCGCTACCGCGGCGGTCAGCCGATTGCGATTCACGAGTTTCTCTATCCGCTCGCCCAGGGTTACGACTCCGTCGCGCTGCAAGCGGACGTGGAGCTCGGTGGCACCGATCAGAAGTTCAATCTGCTCGTGGGACGGCAGCTGCAGGAGGCCTACGGCCAGGAGCCGCAGGTCGTGCTGACGATGCCGCTGCTCGAAGGCACCGACGGTGTGAACAAGATGTCGAAATCGCTCGGCAACTACATCGGTATCGCGGAGAGCCCCGACTCGATGTTCGGCAAAGTCATGTCCATCTCCGACGAGCTCATGTGGCGTTACTACGAGCTGCTGAGCTTTCGAGCGTTGCAGGAGCTCGCCACTTTGCGGCGCGCGGTCGCGGAAGGTCGCAATCCACGCGACGTGAAGCTCGAGCTCGCAAGCGAGCTCGTGGCCCGCTTCAACGGGCCCGCGGCAGCCGAGCGTGCACAGCGCGAGTTCATCGCGCGGGTAAGCGAGCGGGTCGTGCCCTCCGATCTTCCGGTTCAGGTGCTGCAGGTCGAGGAGGGGGGATTGAGGCTCGCCAACGTCCTCAAGGAGACGGGGCTGGCCACGAGCACCTCCGAGGCGAATCGCAAGATCGATGAGGGGGCCGTCAGGATCGACGGATCACGTGTCACCGACCGCAACCTCAAGCTGGCCGCGGGCGCCGAGCACGTGCTGCAAGTCGGGTCGCGTCGTTTCGCCCGGATCAGGCTCGAGCTGCGCGCCAAAGTCAGTTGAAATTCGCCGCGCGGCTCGCCCCATCGCTTAGAGTGCCCGGGAGCTTCGCTGGTTGGGCCTGCCGAGCCGTGGGCTCGGGTTGATCTAAGGCTTTGAGCTTGAAAGATTTGTCGCCCGTGGTCGCAGCGTGACCGGCACCGAGGCAGAAAGCCTCTTGCGGCGGTCGCGACAATCCTTTGACAAGCTGCTTATGACAGTTATACTGCGCGGCCCCCGGTAGCTTGATCGCAGCGCATCAGATGCGCGCAGCGCGTCGCGAGATGCGACGCCGCGACGGCTGCATGGGTAGAAGACGCAGGTTGACGGAGGGCCCGCTGGGGCTATACTTCCGCCCCCTTCGTTTTGGCGCGCGGCAACGCGCGTTACCCGGTCCTGAGCGGCCCGGGATGCTCTTTAAAAATTCGGCAGGTAATTTGTGTGGGGACTCGCGTCGATGTCCGTTGGGCGTCAGACCGAGTGACCAAATGTCCGGCAATTAGTTGGGCTTTTGGATCCACTCTGTGCTTAAAGCTCAAAATCTTTAAGTGAAGAGTTTGATCCTGGCTCAGATTGAACGCTGGCGGCGTGCCTAACACATGCAAGTCGAGCGGTAACGCGGGAGCAATCCTGGCGACGAGCGGCAAACGGGTGAGTAATGCTTCGGAATCTGCCCAGTAGTGGGGAATAACCAGCCGAAAGGTTGGCTAATACCGCATACGTCCTACGGGAGAAAGCGGGGGACCGCAAGGCCTCGCGCTATTGGATGAGCCGAAGTCGGATTAGCTAGTTGGTAGGGTAACGGCCTACCAAGGCGACGATCCGTAGCTGGTCTGAGAGGACGACCAGCCACACTGGGACTGAGACACGGCCCAGACTCCTACGGGAGG
>Ga0335077_10001867_pt1 | contig 25110 bp, 29 predicted proteins | sample Lox_Sample_31_FD_207151 | JGI IMG/M metagenome (GOLD analysis project Ga0335077, IMG submission 207151) | Soil microbial communities from Loxahatchee National Wildlife Refuge, Florida, United States - Lox_Sample_3.1 | ecosystem: Environmental > Terrestrial > Soil > Wetlands | place: USA... | reverse complement strand
GGGGTCGATTGCCGCGTAGCCGGGAAACTGCTCCTGGATGGGGCAGGCATTCTCGAGCACGATCCCCGCCGCTGTCATCATAGGAAGTCCCATCATGCGGCAGACGAGGGGCCGATGCGCGTAGACCCGGCAGGCGCCCTCATCATCGAGCAGGGGGCAGGGCTCAGCGGCCAGCTCCTCCGAGATGGCGTCGAACCGATGTTCCTCGAGCGCCTGGAGGTCCCACGGCGCGCGCCAGTCGGGGGCCAGGCGGCGGATCCGGGCGAGCAGCGCGAGCCCCCGCTGCCGGACCGTCGCGCGCTCGGCCTCTGGCAAGGCCCCGATCGCCTCGCGGAGCAGCAACCCGTCCGCGACCGTGATATCGAAAGGCCCATGACAGCAGGCGGAGCAGCCCTTGTGGCAGGGGATCACGCCGGGGTGCTGGGCCCTGGCGTTCTCGAACCAGCGATCGAGTCGGCCGAGCAGCTCCTGCCAGCGGAGCGCGGCTGGGTGCATGGATCAGCGCCGCCAGGCCGCGGCGGCCAGGCAGAGCCAGCCCGCGAGAAAGGCCACGCCGCCAAAGGGGGTGATGGCGCCCAGCGCGACACGGCCCGTCAGTGCCAGCGCGTAGAGGCTTCCGGAGAAGAGCACCGTCCCCGCGAGAAACAGGCGCGCCGCCCATACAGCCAGGCGGGAGGAGTCTCCGGCGATCAGCAGGGCGGCGACCAGGAGCGCCAAGGCATGGTACATCTGATATCGCGCGCCGGTCTCGAAGACCTGCAGCATCTCCGGGGTGAGGCGGCTGCGAAGTCCGTGCGCCGCGAACGCGCCCGCGGCGACGGAGACGAAGCCGGAGAGCGCCCCGATCGCCGTGTAGGCGCGGTCGACGCCGGTAGTCACGACGGCCCGCCGGAGAGGGGGGTCGGGTCGACCGCCATGCCCATGGCGTGGTAGCCGTTGTCCACGTAGACCGTCGTGCCGGTGATGGCCGAGGCGAGTGGGCTCGACAGGAAGGCGGCGGTGGCTCCAACCTCGGGCGCCTCGAGCTCGCGGGGCAGCGGGGCATTCTGCCGGCAGTACTTGATCATCATGTCGATGAAGCCGATCGCGCTGGCGGCGCGCGAGGCCCACGGTCCCGCGGAGATGGTGTTGATCCTGACGCCGTAGCGGCGCCCCGCTTCAAAGGCGAGGGTCCGGGTGTCGGCCTCGAGGGCGGCCTTGGCGGTGGACATCCCGCCACCGTAGCCGGGGATGACCCGTTCGCCCGCCATGTAAGTGAGAGAGAGAAACGATCCGCCCGGGCGCATGAGGGGGGCAAAGGTCCGCACCATGGACACCAGGCTGTAGGCACTCACGCTGACCGCGGTCAGATAGCCGGCTCGGCTCGTCTCGATGAGCGGCTTTTTCACCTCCGGACCGTTGGCCAAGCTGTGTATAACGATGTCCAGCGGCTGGTTGCCGAAGTCCGTCACCAGGCTCCGGGCCACGCCTTCGATGCTGAAGTCTCCACGCTCCCGGTACCGCTTGTTCTCGAGGATCTCCGCGGGGGCGTCGGCGAGCGAGTCGAACTGCGCGTCCAGCGGGTAGATCTTCTCGAAGGCCATCCGGCGCCCGTCCTTGAGCGCCAGCGAAGCGTCCATCTTGCCGCGTTCGATGAGATTGAGAAAGATCGTCATCGCCGGGGGCCACGTGCCGACCGCCACCGATGCGCCGGCCTCGACGAGAGCCTTGGCGATGGCGAAGCCGAACCCGCCATCGTCGGCGACACCGGCCACGAACGCGCGTTTCCCGCTGAGATCAATGGCGAGCATGTGAGGCAGGTCCTCTCGATGGTGGTCAGGCGCCCTAAAGCTATGGGATGGAGGTTCGAGCGTAAGAGGCGGGGAAGCGGCCGATCAGTCTGACCGGAGGACCTCGAGCGCCGATTGACGGAAGAGCGCGGCGCTGGTCCAGAGGCCCGTCACGATGGGGAGCGCGAGCAGCAGGAGGGCCAGCCACCCGAAGCCGCTCCAGGGAACGCTGAACGGCACTTCGAAGACCCACCGGGTGAGGGCCCACCCGCCGAGGGTGGCGAGCCCCGTGGCAACGATCGCCGCCAGGGCGCCCAGCGCGGCGTACTCGGTTACCATGACGCCGATGATCTGGCGGCGCGTGGCCCCCAGCGTCTTGAGGAGGGCGGCCTCCCTGAGGCGCTGGAGGCGACTGGCCGCTAGCGCCCCGATCAGGACGACCGCGCCGGTCGCGAGACTGAAGAGGGCCATGAACCGGATCGCCAGCGCTACGCTGCCGACAATCCGTTCGATGGTCTGCTGCACCGAGCTCAGGTCAATCGAGGTCACGTTGGGATCGCGCTCGGCCACCAGGCGCTGGAGGCGCCCTGTTTCCGCCGGGGTGCGGGAGCGGGTGAGGAGGACAAAGCTCTGCGGGGCCTCGTCGAGTGGTCCGGTGGGGAAGACCGCGAAGAAATTCGGCTCGAATCGCGCCCAGTTCACCTCGCGCAGATTCGCGATGACACTGGTGAGCGGAACACCCTGAATGTCCCAGGTGAGGGTATCGCCCAGTTTCACGTTGAGGTCACTGGCGATGCCGGTTTCGAGTGAAACCGGTACCGGCGCCCCCGGCGCGGGATGGCCCTCCCACCAGCGGCCGGAGACCAGGCGCTCGGAGCCCACGGTGGTGTCGCGGTAGGTCGAGCGATACTCGCGCCGGAGCGCCCAGGGTTCCACGCGCCGCTCCCCGCCACCGCGCCGCCGGGGCGTCGAGTCGGGAAGCATCGTCGACACCGGGACGCCGTTGATCGCCTGGAGCCGCATCGGCACGATCGGCACAGTGGGCTCAACCGTCAGACCTTCCCCGTGAATCAACTTCAGGACATCGTCCTTCTGGTCCGGCTGGATGTCGAAGAACACCAGGTTTGGCCGCCCCTCGCCCCGGTCGAGCTGCAGCTGCTGCAGCACGTTGTGCTGCGCGACGGCGAGCGCGCCGAGCAGGAAGGCACCGAAGCCCAGGGCGAGCACCACCGCGACGGTCTGGTTGGCCGGGCGGTACAGGTTGGCCAGCCCCTGGCGATACACGTACAGGAGACGGGAAGGGAACCAGCGGCGGAGCCCGCGGATCAGTCCCAGCGCCGCCAGCCAGAGAACGAGAAGGGCGGCACCGGCGCCGAGGGCGAATAGCAGGCCGCGGAGCGGGTTCGCCACCTGCAGCACCGCCAGGGCAATGATGCTCGCCGCGAGCGCGCCGCGCGCGGCCCAGCGCCAGAGGTCGCGGCCGCCGGCGGGTGTCGCCTCTTCCACATCGTGACGGAGCACGGCGAGGGGCGGAACGGTTCGGACCTGGAGCAGTGGGAGGACGGCGAACACGGCCGCCACCCACGCCCCGACACCGATGCCTAACAGGATGGCAGCTGGCGAGGGCCGCACCTCCAGATCGAGCGGCAGGAACTGTCCGAAGACGTGCGGCAGGGCGAACTGAAGCATCACGCCCATGCACGCGCCGATCAGGCTTCCCGCCAGGCCCATGGCGAGCGCCTGCACCAGGTAGAGCAGGAAGACCTGCCCGCCCGTTGCCCCGAGGCAGCGCAGCACGGCGATGGTATCTCGCTTGCGCCGGATAAAGACCTGCACCGCGCTCGCAACGCCGATGCCGCCCAGGAGCAGGGCGACCAGGGCCACGAGGCCCAGGTAGCGGCGCAGCTGGTCGAGGAACTGCTTGAGGTCGCGCTCTTCCTCCGCGGCGGTGCGGATCCCGCCGGAGTGGCGCGCCAGTACCGGACGCCAGCGCTCCGCGAAGGCGCGGGCATCGAGAGCCCGCGAGGTCCTGAGGTACCACTCGTATTCCACCCGGCTGCCGAAAGTAATGAGGCCGGTCGCGGCGAGATCCGCGCCGGGGATGAACACGCGGGGCCCGAAGGCAGCGCGGATGCCGACGTCTCCCGGAAAGCCGGTGACCGTACCGACGATCCGGAACCGCGAGTTGCCGAGGGCCATCGTGTCGCCCACCTGGGCGCCGAGCGCCGTCAGGAAGGACGGGTCCACCAGGGTGACGCGGTCCTGCTTCGTCAGATCCGACCAGGTCCCGGCCGGATCGGTGCGGATCTGGCCGTAGAAGGGGTAGCCACCGTCCACGGCACTCACCCGCACCAGGCGTGCTCCGCTGGTACGTGGCACGTAGGCCATGCCCTCGAAGCTGGTTACCGCCGCCCGGTCGGCGTCGGCACTGATCCCCGCCGCTCCCGCGATGGAATCCACCAGGCCAGTGAAAACCGAATCGGGCCGGCTCCTGGCGTGAATCACCATGTCGCCGCCCAGGAGCGCGCGGGACTGTCCTTCCACCGCGGTGCGCAAGTTGTCGGTGAAGGAGTTGATCGCCACCAGGGCTCCGACACCGATCGAGATTGCCGCGGTCAGGAGGAGAAGCCGCCGACCCGAGGCCTTTCCCTCCCGCCAGGCCATGGCCAGGACGAAGCGGAGGCCCGTCATGCGTCCGTCCGCCGATCATCGACCACCTCGCCATCCGCCAGCCGGATCAGGCGTCGGGCCTTCTGGGCCAGCTCGAGGTCGTGCGTTACCAGGATCGTGGTGGTCCCGAGCTCCCGATTGAGGTCCAGCATGGTCTCGATCACTCGCGCGCCCGTGGCGGCATCGAGGTTTCCGGTGGGCTCGTCCGCGAAGAGAATCCTGGGCCGATTGCTGAACGCGCGCGCCAACGCCACACGCTGCTGCTCGCCGCCGGAGAGCTGCGCGGGGTAGTGGTGCTCCCGGCCGCTCAGCCCGACGCGCGCAAGCAGCTCGTCGGCCCTCGGGCCGGCGGCCTCGCCCCGCAGCTCGAGAGGCACCTCCACGTTCTCCCGCGCGGTCAGGGTCGGAATCAGCTGAAAGGTCTGAAAGACGAACCCCACCCGCTCGGCACGAAACCGCGCCAATCCGTCCTCGGACAGAGCACCGAGGTCGATGTCGTCGACCACCACCCGCCCTGACGTCGGACGATCGAGTCCGGCAAGGAGCCCGAGCAGCGTGGTCTTGCCACTGCCGGAGGGCCCCAGGATCGCGACCAGGTCCCCCGCGGCAATTTGGAGAGTGATATTCTTCAGGACCAGGAGTGGTAGACCGCCCGAGAGGTAGGATTTGGCAAGCGATTCGGTGCGGATCATGAACCGATTAGCAGTGAGGGGAGACCGGTGGGCAGGTTGATCACGCTCAGAATCATAGCGGGACCAGCCCTTCTGTGGCTTGCCGGTTGTGGCGAAGGCGGCGCTTCCCGTCGCCCCGCCTCCGCGCCACCGGCCGCGCCGGCGGAGGTGCCGGCGCCGTCGACTCCCACCATCGTCTTTCTCGGCACGAGCCTCACCGCCGGACTGGGGCTGGATCCGGACAGCGCCTACCCGGCCCTGCTGCAGCGGCAGCTCGATCAGGCCGGGCTTCACTACCGGGTGGTCAATGCGGGAGTGAGTGGAGAGTCGTCAGCCGGAGCTCTGGCCCGCGTGGATTGGATCCTGCGCGCCAACCCGAAGGTGCTGGTGCTCGAGACCGGCGCCAACGATGGGCTGCGGGGTCAGGATCCCGACTCGATCGAGGCCAACATCCAGGCCATCATCGATCGGGTCCGGGAGCGCTCGCCCTCCACCCGCATCATCCTGGCTGGGATGGAGGCCATGCCCAACCTCGGGGCAAGGTACGTGAAACGGTTTCGAGCGATCTATCCGGCGGTGGCCGCTCGCAATCACCTCCTCCTGATTCCCTTCCTGCTCGCCGGTGTGGCCGGCATCGACTCGCTCAACCAGCAGGATGGCATTCACCCGAACAACACGGGCGAGCGGCTCGTTGCCCAGAATGTCTGGGCGGTGCTGAAGGGCGTGCTCAGATGATCGCGCCGTAGCGACGAGTCGCCCCTCGATCCGCTCTCAAGATCCGATTGGGTGACGTGCTGGATGCCGTGCCGACGGTCGAGCCGATGATACTGGTACGACTTCCCGTCCTCGAACGCCGGCCCGGCCACGGGCTAATCGGGCGTGGGGGGCGTCCCGACCAGCATGCGCTGGACCTGCAGGGAAAGACGGCGCCCGACCTGGGGAGGTGTGAGCGCTATTGCCACCGCAACAGTGGCTACCAGAGTCATCAAGAGAAGCATTACCTGGAGCACGCGGACGTTGCTGAACACCGCGCGGATGGAAAGCCGTTGCCGCTTGCGGGAGGCGAACGCCTGGGTGCGTGCGTCCACGGGCCCGCTCTGACGCGACGACCCTCGTGCGGGCGGCGCCGACTCCCCATTGGGTTGCACGATGGGTGACCCAAGCACCCGTTCGATCTCGGCGAGGGTGACGTGTGGCCCGCTGTCGATCGGGTCCCGGCCCTGGCCCGGCGGCCTCTCACCCGGCGCGGGCCGACTCTGGGGCGGGTAGATGAGCACCAACTCGGAATTCCCGTTTCGCTCGACCTCGGTAGTAACGCTGTCGGCGTGGGCTGGGGAGAATGCGGGGTGGGCGGTGATGGGGAGCCACTGCCCCGTGGGGCTGTGGAAAACCTCCCAGTCCTGATTGATCGCCCCACGGCGGACGGCTCGGACGAACTCCTCCTGCGAGTAGAATGAATACTCGCCCCCGGAGGGATTCCTGGTCTTGATGTGTGCCATCGCTCTCGGCCGTAGAAGTCCAACTCTCTCTGGCAGCAACTCCCGGGCCGACATCGCAACACATTGATTTCCAATTCATTGGTTATGCCGACTGGGGCGATTGTGATGCAGCTAACTGTTCCACCTGTGGTACCGACTCCACTGCGGCTGCTCGCCTTCGCGGCCTCGTTGCGGCGGGAGTCCATCAACCGGCGCCTCATCAGGGTGGCGGTAGAGGTCGCCCGGAGCCAGGGAGCCGAGGTAGATCTGGCGGATTTCCGTGAGTTCGAGATGCCCCTGTACGACGGCGACCTGCAGGAACGCTCCGGCATGCCACCGGGCGCCCTCGAACTCCGCCGCCGCCTGGAGGGGGCGCAGGGAATCCTCCTGGCCTCTCCGGAGTACAACTACTCCCTCCCCGGCACCCTGAAGAACGCCATTGACTGGATGTCCAGGATGCGCCCGGTGCCGCTTCGGGGGAAGAGCGCCTTCCTGCTCGCCGCTTCGGGCGGTCAGATCGGCGGGATTCGCGGTCTCTGGCAGCTGCGCATCCCTCTCGAAGGGCTCGGGGTCTTCGTGCACCCGGACATGTACACGCTCCCCCACGGACGCGAGGCCTTTCGGGAGGACGGCTCCCTGGTCGATCCGACTCGACAGGAGCGCCTCGAGGTGCTGATGAAGGGCTACCTGAGCGCTGCCCGGGCGCTCGCGGGCGCGGGCTAGCGATGGCGAGGCGGTCGTTGCGGGCCCCGGTTCCGGGCGTACCTTCCCGCCCATGGGTGCGACTCCTGATCCCACTTCGCTTGCTCTCGATGCCGTTCTGACGCGCTTCGCGCGCCGGGTGAAGTACATCGGTGTCCAGCACGGCCTGCAGGGCAGTGACGTGGACGATCTGGTGCAGGAGGTCGGTCTGCGACTCTGGAAGGCGCTGGAAAGCGGCGAGAAGATCCTGAATGCTCCAGCGTCCTATATCCATCGAACGGCGGTTTCCGCGGCGCTCGATATCCTGCGGCGCCGCCGCGTCCGGCGGGAAACACCGGTGCGCCTGTCCCGCCCCAGTGGCCTGGCCGCCCTGGGGGAATCGCCGGGGGCGGATCGGATGCTGGAAGGTCTGGAGCTGCAGGAAACGGTGGGTCGCGCCCTGGAGCGGATGATCCCGGCGCGACGATCCGTGGTCAAGATGTACCTGGCCGGGTACGGTCGAGAGGAGATCGCTGATCTGCTGGGTTGGACCGAGCCGAAGACCCGCAACCTGCTTTATCGCGGACTCGCCGACCTGCGGGAGGAGCTCACGGCGATGGGCATTGGCCCGGAGGCACTGGATGAGTGAGCGCCGCCTGCGGCAGAGTTACGACATGATGCTGGCCCTGCGCGCCGAAGCGGCGCTGGGCCGCGAGGGATGCCCTGAGGTGGACCGGCTGCTGGCGCTGATCGAGCGGAGCGGCCAGGAGGAGGCCCGCCTGGCGCTCCTCGACCACGTCATGGCGTGCCCGCATTGCCATGCCGAGTTCGAGTTTCTGCGGGCGGCCCATCGGGCCTCCGGCCAGCACTTGGAGGGAAAGTAGGTCCGGGCCGCCCGCTCACGCGGCCCCCTGCGCCTGGCTCCAGGCACTCACCGGGTCGATCACCGTGGTGATCAACTCGATGCGGTTCGCGGGAAACCCACCCAGCGCCGCGTGGCGCCGGATCAGAGACTCGCTTTCCGCCTCGTACAGACAATAGAGCTTGTCGCCCGTGACGTAGCTGTGCATCCAGCGGATGCGCGGCCCCATGGTGTTCAGCACCTGGGTGAACTTGCGGCAGATCCGGTTGAGCTCCGCCGGCGAGAGCCGACCAGCTCCGGGCAGCTCCCGCTCGATGACGAACTGTGGCATCGCGACCTCGCTTGGCAGACTGTGACCCGCATGAACCCTGTGTCGAGTCTACGCGGCGAGGGTGCGGCTATTCTCAGCCCTTGGGTGGAGCGTGCGGCAGATCACAATGCGGCCGGAGCCCCGTGCTCGATCCGGGCCCGCAGCTGGTCGAGGTGCGGCTCAAGAGCCGCCTCGATGTCCTCGATGCTGACGCGGCCGGCGACGGGGCTCTCCGCCAGCGCCAGCCAGGGGGCTGGGGCGGCGTAATCGTAGTCGCCCGTGACGAGGATTGGTGTGCCATACCGCTTGACCTCCGGGCCCCGTCCCGGAAGCCAGGGGTCCGCCCAGTGGTAAAGCCAGTGGGCATCTTCTTCCAGCAGGCGCACGCAGCCGTGGCTGGCGGGGCGACCAGGCAGGGCGTACTCGTGGAAGGCCACGCCACGGTCGGCTACGAAGTTGACGTACCAGTCCAGGATCCAGCTCGGATCGTCGGTGCTGACCTCCTTGCGAGACTTCCAGTTTGCGAAGAACAGGCCGCTCTCCGTCGGGGTAGCGGGCTTGCCCGTGCTGGTCGGACCCCAGCGCACCAGGGTGCCATGCACGTACGCTCCGAAGGCCTGCACCCGCCGGGAGACCAGGATGAACTTGGGGACGCCGGCAAGATCGGGGATGGATGCAGGGAATGGACTGTAGTCCAGCTCCGGGGCAATGGAATCCGGGACCACCAGGTCGCGCCGTCGCGCGTGTCGAAGATCCACCCGGTTGATCTTGAGAACCGTGAGCCGTTCGGCCGAATCGAGGGCCGCCATGCGCCCCCAGGCCGCTGCCGCAACGCGACGAAAGGTCTGCGCCTGAGACCAGCCGTGCCTGGCGGCCCACTCGGGGGCGCCCCGGTGAATATCCACGGTGGCAACCGTCAGCGGGGCTGGACACGGAGCTCTCTGGCAGGTGTGAGGCGGAACTCTGTGGTGTGGTCCCCACATCAACGCGCCGGCGCCCAACAGACCCACTACCCTGACCGTGCTTCTCCAGCTCCTGCTGCTTGCTTCTGCTCCACAGTCGACGGCCATGTGCTACTGCATCTCCCCGGTCGACACCGGCCAAGCCACGTTGTGATGGCGCCTTACCGAAAACACACGTCCGGGTGTGGCGTACCCACCCGGACGTTCTCGGTCGGCAAGGCGGCTGCCCAGGCCCTCCATGGGCAACCGGCGTACCAGTAATGGCTGGCTCGAGGAAGTAGCGCTGCGGAGGGGAACGGATGCCGCTCAGCCGCTGCGCTGAAGCAGCTCGGTAATGGCGGCCAGGTGGTGATCGTCGTGCTCCGCGACGAAGAACGCCAGGTCGAGGAGCCGCATCTGTGTTCCGAGGCGCGGATGCCGGGCCGATCGCAGCCACAGTTCTTCCTCTGCCGCCTCACAGGCGTGGACCAGGTGGCCTCGCGCGGCAGCGAACTCGGCGAGGATCGTCGCCAGAGGGCGGGCGTTGTGGTCCGCTTCATCCGTCCCGCGATTGGTAAGGTCCGCCGCCTCCAGCTCCGAGCGCCCGGACCTCAGGTCTCGCACGCGCGCCATCCAGAGCGGCTCGAGGTCCAGCAAGTGCCCGGCGTTCTCCTGCATCGACCATCGGTTGTCGAGCCTCGCAATCAGGCTCGGCGGTGAGATGTCCGATAACCGGGTGTGAAGCCGGGCGGGGGTGCCGCGCAGCCGTTCGATCAGGCCCGGCGCGGCCGCGACCGGCAGGTCGAAGCTGAACCGCCGTTCGAACCAGGGTTGGCGAGCGATCATCTGGGTCGTTGGCCTTGCGGTGATACCGTGTCGGAGTGAACCGGGGGAAGGGCCGACGGCCCCAACTCGGCGGTGCGGTAGGTGTACGGTGTCTGCGTCCTAGAGAAACTCGCGACGCCGAGGGAACTCCTGGTCTGAAGCGCGATCGAGATCGAGGTGAGCCGGGCATAGCCCGGGAAATGCTCTCGCACGAACTCGGCCACCTCTCGAGCCTTGGCCGTCCGCTGGTCCGAGGGCAGCTTCGCCAGATCGGAGTTGACGAAGGTCACGATCAGGGTGGTGCTGGTTTCGTTTACCACGATCCCCGGTCCCCCGAACCGCTCCGTGAGACTCGCCTGAAGCTGCTGCAGCTCGACCACGCTCTGCTGCAGTTCCTTCAAGTTAGAGCAGGCGGCGATCAGTATGGCGCCGACCATGATCCCGATGCTCCGGATCAGGTGCATTCGTCAGCCTCGATAGTGGACTACGTCGCGGCCTCGTCGGAGCGGCGGAACCGCGCGGCGGAGCGGGCCCGCGCCTTGACCGCCTCGATGGTCCGGTCCCGGGGTGGGGCGGTGGTGACGAGGGAGGCCAGGAGGTCCGTCGCGGCTGAGGCCACTCGATGGACCGCCGTCTCGAAGGCCGCTTCGTTTGCCTTGGACGGCTTGCTGAATCCGCTCAGCTTGCGCACGAACTGGAGCGCCGAGGCCTGTATCTCTTCCGGCGTCGCCGGCGGCGCAAAGTTGTGCAGCGTCTTGATGTTTCGGCACATGGCATGACCGCCCAGTGATGAAGAGTGAAAGCCGTCAGGGACGGAGCGCCTTGCCGAAGCGGCGCCCCGTCGCCTGCAATCCCACCCGCGGATAGAAAGCTCGCGCACCGACCCGGTCCTCGTGAGTGGTGACAGAAAGCCACTCACAGCCGGCCTCACGGCCGCGGGCTTCCGCCGCCTCGACGAGCGCCCGCCCCACCCCTGAGGCTCTCGCCTCCTGGTCCACCACCAGGGCGGTGAGCCAGGCGACGGGGTTGGCGCGGTTGAGGACACTGAGGACGTGAATCGTGGCGAGGCCCAGCACGCGACCTTCCCGTTCCGCGATGAGCGCCACCGCCTTGCTCTCCGCCAGCCGCCCGAGGCGACGCGGCGCCTCCGTGGCGTCCATCGGGTATCCGAGTTGGGTCAGCAGGTGGGCAATTGCCTCGGCATCGGCGGTCGTGGCGGGGCGGATCCGGAGGGAGGGCATCGGCTGAACCTCGGGTTGCTCGAAGCAGGGCCGCGGACATTCGTTCGGTCGGAAGCCAGACGCCCCGGCCGCACCGAAGACTACCAGCGGAAAGTCATCACCGCGAGCGCCCGCCTTCGACGCTCGCGACCACGGCTCGCCAAGAGGCCGCTGGTCAGGCGGCCTCCATGTGCTTCTCACGGAGGTACAGGAAAAGGGGAAGTCCCAGGGACACTCCCACCAGGAGTACGGCGGCTATGGGGGCCCAGCGGTGAGGTATGCCGGCCCGTCGGCCCTCGAACCGCACGAAGGCCCAGAGCGCCAGCGCGGAAACGAGAACATCGAGGCCGAAGAAGCCGCCTATCCGGTTCGCGAACAGCTGTTGCATGAACAGCCGGAGGTTCAGCCCGTTGTCTCGAAGGAAGGGAAGGAACTGCGAGTAGGGCAGGGCGATGCCGAGGATGGAGAGACCGAGGTACGTGGCCTTGCGGGACATGAGTCGGACTCCGCGTGAGAGGAAGCCCCAGTATCACGACGGCCTGGACGGGTCGCGCTGTTGCGATTCGGCCGCCGCCTGAATGGGGCGGCCCACCAGCCGTACCATGCCCTGCCGGAAGCCGTCCAGGATCTGGTAGAACGTCGGGATGGCCACCAGCGTGAGGAGGGTCGAGGTGATGACGCCGCCGATCACCGACACGCCGAGCGGCTGGCGGAACTGGGCGCCCTCGCCACGCCCCAGCGCCACCGGGATCATGCCCGCGATCAGGGCGAAGGTAGTCATGAGGATCGGGCGGAGCCGGATGGCACCGGCTTCGATGAGCGCCTCGCGGAGCGCCAGGCCCTGCCGCTCGCGGGCCCACTTGGCGAAGTCGATCAGCAGGATGGCATTCTTCGCCACGATACCCATGAGTAGGATGACGCCGATGAGGCTCATGATGTTGATCGTGAGCCCCGTGACCGCGAGTCCCAGCATCACGCCGATCATCGAGAGCGGCAGCGACAGCATGATGGCGAGCGGGTCGGTGAACGAGCCGAACTGCATGACCAGGATGAGGTACATCAAGAGCCCCGCGACGCCCAGCGCGACATAGATGTTGCCGAACACCTCGTTCTGCTGCTCCGCGTCGCCCCCCTGCGTGACCTTCACGCCGGGCGGAAGGGTGAGATTCTTGAGGTGGGCATTGATGTCGTCCACCACCTGACCGAAGGGCCTGCCGGACACGTTGGCCTCCACGGTGACGACGGGATCGCGGTCGAGATGGTTGATCACCGCCGGTCCGATCGACTGGTTGATGTCGGCGATCTGCCCTAACGGCACGGTGGTTACGCCCCCTGGAGTGACCGCGACCAGCGGGAGCCGGCGCAAGTCCTCCGGGTGCGCGCGGCTCTCCGGCACCAGGCGTACCTGCACCTTACGAGTCTCTCCGCTCGGGTCCACCCAGTTGCCAGCCTCGAGCCCGGCGAAGGCCGGGCGCACCGCCTGGGCCACGTCGCCCACCGTAATGCCGAGCGCGCCCGCGAGGCCACGGTGGAGGTCGATGGTGACCTCAGGCTTCTGGCCCTTGCTCGAGAGCCCGAGGTCCACCACGCCCGGAACGCGCGAGATCTCCGCTTGGACCTGCTCCGCCACCGCCGTGATCGTGGGGACGTCCCCGCCCCGCACCTCGAGCTGGATCTGCTTCCGCTCACCGCTGAAGTCCGTGGTGAAGATCGAGAGCTGCACGCCGGAGATGGCGTCAGCCTCCCGCCGGAGATTGGCGGCGAAGTCATCGACCAGGATCCCGCGCTGACTTCGCGGAACGAGGCGCACGTAGATGTTGCCTTCATCCACCGAGCCCGAGGTCCCGCCCCCCAGCGTAGTGTAGGTGTAGCGCACTTCCGGATGATGCCGCACCAGGGCCACCACCTCCTCCGCCTTGGTCCTCGTGTACGCGAGGTTGGACCCGGGAGGCGTCTCCAGCTTGATGTTGAGCTCGGCCCGGTCATCGAGCGGAAAAAAGCTCACCCCCACCAGTCGGAGCTTCGGCATGGCGAGCGCAAAGGCGAAGGTGGCCACCGAAATCGCGACCATTGTCCAGCGGTGATCGAGCGCCCAGGCGATCACCCGCCTGTAGCGCTCGGCCAGGGCCGCGAACCAGGCGTTGAACCGGTCCAGCACCCGAGTGACCCAGGCCTTGTCCGCCTCCGCCCGGTGCGGGTCCGGCCAGTAGGCCGAGAGCATCGGATCGAGCGAGAACGAGACCAGCAGCGAGACCGCGACCGAGCAGGCGATGGTGAGGCCGAAGGGCTTGAACCACTGACCGGCCACCCCGGGGAGAAAGGCGATGGGAACGAAGACGGCCAGGATCGAGAACGTCGTGGCCGCCACCGCCAGGCCGATCTCGGCTGTCCCCTCTCGGGCAGCGGTGAGATGGTCCTTTCCCATCTCCACGTGGCGCACGATGTTCTCCCGGACCACGATCGCGTCGTCGATGAGGATGCCGATCGCGAGCGAGAGCCCGAGCAGCGACATGGTGTTGAGGGTGAACCCGAAGGCCCATACCGCTATGAACGAGGCCAGCACGCTGACCGGCAGAGCCAGCCCGGTGATCACCGTAGAGCGCCAGGAGTTGAGGAAGAGAAAGACAACCAGCACTGTGAGCAGGGCGCCCTCGAGCAGCGTTTCCTCGACGTTCCGCACCGAGCGATCCACCCGTTCACCGGTGTTGACCACCGCGGTGAGGCTCGCCTCCGGGGGAAGAGCGGTCCGGAGCTGCGCCACCCGGGCAAGGATCCGGCTGCTTACATCGGTCGTGCTGTACCCCTTCGACTTCTTGATGTCGATCCCGACGGCTTCCTGTTTGTCGTATAGCGCGAGCGACCGCGGCTCGGCCGTGCCGTCAATGGCCTGGGCCAGCTCCCCCAGCCGAATCAGGTGTCCATTCCGCTCCGCCACCACCAGTGAGAGAAAGTCCTGCGGCTCCGGGAGCCGGCCCGTGAGCCGAATGCTCCGCTCGTCGTAGTCGCCCTGGATGCGGCCCACCGGCGCGGCGAGGTTCTGCGACTGGAGCGCTCCCACCACCTGCGCTACGCCAACGCCCGCGGCCTCGAGCGCCTCCGGGCGAAGCAGCACCGTCAGCTCGCGCTCGTGCTTTCCAATCACGGAGACTTCCGCGACACCGGGAATGGAGCGCAGCTCCCGCGCGATGCCCGGGTCGGCCAGTCGGGTCAGGTCCGCGGCGCTCAATGTCTGGGAGGCGAGCGCCAGCGAGACGATCGGCCGGTCGGTGTCCGACAGCTTCTTGATGATGGGTTCCTTGAGCTCGTCGGGCAGGTCGCTTCGGATGCCCGAGATCGCGTCGCGAACGTCCTGGGTGGCCTCGAGGAGGGACTTCTCGAACTGGAATTCAATGACAATCTGGCCATACCCGTCCTGCGCCGAGCCCTGCATCTGCTTGACGCCGCTGATCGAGGCGATGGCCTCCTCGACCGGCTCGAGGACCTCCCGTTCGACACCCTCGGGCGAGGCACCCGGATAGATGAGGCCAACCAGCACGAAGGGGGGCTGCACATCGGGGAACTCATCAGTCTTGAGCCGGAAGAGCGCGATGATCCCGAAGGCCGCGAGCGCCAGCATCGAGACGACCGTCACCACCGGCCGTCGGATGGCAAAATCGGAGATCACCACGCCCTACTCCCGCCCCGGGGGGGTCGTGCTGCCATCGGTCCCCAGCTCCGAGGCGTTGCCGAACCGGATGGGCGTCCCCGGGGGAATGCCGCGGGCGCCGCCGAGGAGCAGCGTGTCGCCCGGTGCGAGGCCCTTGATGACCTCCATCCGCTCCCGCGCGGCATCCACCAGGCCCAACTCGACCTCGGCACGTTCGACCTTCCCGGCGTGGACCCGCACGACGAAGGGCCGGAGGCCGCGCCGGTCAACGGCTGCGCTCGGCACGACCACGCTGACTCGGGTGGATGTCGCCACTCGGCCCTCGGCAAACAGTCCAGCCACCAGGCGTCCACCGGTGTTGGGGAGCGAGACGGTGACGCGAACCTGTCGGGTGGCGGGATCCGCTGCGGGGTTGATCCGGGTGATCCGTCCGGTGAGGTGCCTGACCTCGCCCACCGAGAAGGCTACGGGCGTCCCCGGCCGAAGCCCCTCGAGCGCATCCGCGGCCACGGTCCCGTCCAGCTTGAGAGTGGTCGGGTCCACGACCGTGAACAGCTCGGTCCCGATCTGAACGACGTCCCCCAGGTTGACGGGGCGCTCGCTCACCACGCCGCTGAACGGCGCGCGAAGGGTGGTCTTGCTGAGCTCCTTTTCCGCGCTCACCATCCGGGCTCGCGCGTCGGCCAGCTGGGTCTGGGCGTTGGAAAGGGCCCACATCGCCTGCTCGCGGTCACGATCCGCGATGGCGCCAGCCTTGGCCAGGGTATCCGCGCGCTTCGCATCGCGCTCTGCGAGGCCGGCACTGATCTCCGCGGAGCGAAGCGCGGCCTGGCTGGAAGCGAAGGCATCGCGAACCCCGGTATCGTCGATCCGGCCGAGCACCTGACCCTGGACCACGGGCTGGCCCGGCTCCGCGGCGACTTCGACCACGGTGCCAGGGACTTCGGCACGCACCTGCGCGGTGCGCTCGGCGGCGAGCGTCCCGGAGATGGCCGGCCCGACTTCAAGCGTGTCTTCGACCGCGACGGCCATATTCTCCCGGCCCACGAAGATCGCCTGATCCGCGGACGCGGCGGGAGGGGCGGCTCGGCGGCACGCCGCGCCGGTTCCGGCAATCACCGCAAGGAGGATTGACAGGGTCCACCGACTCGACGGCATCATGGTGTGGGTCCGGTGGTGGCGGCGCTGCCCGGCAGAGCGGGAGGAGCCGGGGGCGTCTGCTGGCTGTTCTCCAGGCCGGATTGCGCGTTGGAGAGTGTCTGGCTCACATCGACACCGGGGAGCGGCAAGTCCCGCAGGAGTCGGAGACGCATCCTGGCGACCTGCACGTCCCGCGCGGCCGTGGCCCGGTTGGCCTCGGCCTCCTGAAGCAGCAGGCGGGAGTCGCTCAACTCCGTCTGGGTGGAGATCCCCTCCTGGTAACGGATGGTCGCGATCTGGTAGGCCCGGAGGGCCTGCTCCACGGTTCCCTGCGTGGCCGACCAGGTGGCCAGGGCGGTCTGCAGCTGCTCCAGCGCCTGTCGCGCGTCCAGCTCCGCGCCGACCCGCGCCTGGTGTGCCCGGATCCTGGCCTGCTCGAGACTGGCCGCAGCAATCATGCTGTTGCCGCTCAGACGACCACTGGTCCACAGCGGCACCGAGACGTTCACACCCACGGTCCAATCGGAGAGATAATCCGCCGAGAAGGGATTGCCGTCAGCGGGATAGCCGATGCGGGCGAAAGTGGACCGGAGCGTGACCGTCGGGATCCGGTCCCACCGGGTCACGCTGGTCAGCACATCCTGGATGGCGACGGCCTGGTCGGCCTGCTCGACCGCGGCGCGCTCCAGAACCGCGGTGTCGGAAGGGGCGACCGAAATCGACTCCGCCGCTTGCACCCCTTCGGAGGGGACTTCGTCGAGCGTTGTCGTGAGTGTGATGGCCTGATTGAGCGGCAGCTGCAGCAGCTGACTGAGACGAAGATAGGATAGCGTGCGCTCCGATCGGCGCGCCAGGACTTGGGCCCGCTGATTGTCCCGGGTTACGGTGGCCCGCAGCAGGTCGAACTCGGGCTTGGCCCCGACCTCCCGCGCCAGTCTGGTCTGCACCAGGGTCGTTTCGGCCTGCGCCAGGCTCAGCTCCGCGATGGCGACGAGGCGGTCGGTCAGAACGGCGTCGTAATACGCCTGCGTCACGTCGAGCTGGGCCTGCGCTTCCGCGGTCGTAACGCCGAGCTGCGCGATACGCCGCCCCGCCACGGCGGCGCGCGGACGCCCCTTGAGAATGGCGCTGCTGAAGAGCACCTGGCTGAAGGAGAGGCCGAAGTTGTACTGGTTTGCCCGGCCAAAGGGGAGGTCGCTCAGCGCGGCCAGAGGGTTGAGAGCGGTCAGACACTCCACCGAGCGTTCGAGGGAATCCACCCGGTCCCCGATTGGTGCCGCCGGATTGGCGGTGAACCGGTTGCAGGCGGTCGTGGCCGTGCTGTCGATCGGCCCGCCGCCCAGCGAGAACTGCGACTTGATGGTCCGCGTGTACGAGGCCGCGCCGGTCAACTGGGGCAGCAGGTCAGCCCGAACCCGCCTGACCTCGCCTTCGGCGCTCCGTTCATCGGCGCGCGCCAGCGCGACCGCATCGCTCGCCGGCACCGCCAGATCGAGGGCCTCTTCGAGGCTGAGGGACCGCGCCGCCGGTTGTTGGGCGCTCAGGGTGTGGGCCAGGGCCAGCGTCAGGATCCAGAGGATGGCCTGCCGGGTCACGCGGCGCTCCCCGGGCCGGTTTTTCCGGAACGGACCCCGATTGCTCCCAGTAACAGGCGAACGAACTCGTGGATGACGTTCTCCACCGGCGGCATGTCTGGCCTGGCGAAGTGGTCGCGCCACATGGCATGCGCGAACACCGCTCCGAGCAGGAGCCCGGCGGCGGCGTCGGCCTGGAAGGGGGTCCGCGTGAGGCCCGACTCGCGCATTCGCTCGAGGTAGCGCGAGATGCCCGCGTGCTCCTCCCTCGGCGCCTCCGTGATGTCCGGCGCCAGCTCCGGATGCTCCCCAAGGTCACTCATGAGCTGGGTGATGAGCTGCCGGTTGTCGTGCCAATGCTGGTAGGTGGCAAGCGCCCACGCCGTGAGGTCCGCCTCGGGATCATTCAGCTCGACGGGCGGAGCAGGATGCTGTCCCGACGCCCGCAGCGCGGCCTTCACCAGGGCTTCCTTGGTCCCGAAATGGCGGAACAGAGTGATCTCGTTGACGCCGGCCTCCTGAGCAACCCGTCGAGTGGTCGCGCCCCGGAAGCCGGCCTCCGCATAGATTCGCGCCGTGGCTTGGAGAATTCGGTCCCGGATGTCGTCCATGCGGGGCGATTCTAACGGGTGGTCCTACTGTAAGCAAGCAAATGCTTGCAATAGGGATTGAAGGACTTCCATTTGCTGGCCAGCCGAAACTGCGAGAGCGCGCGTCGGCGGTTGCGCCGTCTGGTGGTTGGCAGCGAATCGGTTTTCCAACGATGTTTTGACGTTCGTCGTAGCTCTGTCCCATTGCTGGTGAGGCCCGGTTGCGTTCGCTCATTCTCGGTTCGGCTCTCATTCTCCTCGCCTGCGATCCCCGCGGGCGGAATGAGCCTGCGCCACCGGCGAAGGCCCCTGTGCTGCCCCCTCCGGCCGGGTCCGCGGCCCCGGTTGTCCGGAAGTCGACCGTGGTGGCGTTCTGGCTCTCGACGTCGGACACTCTGGATGGAGACAGCGCCAGCGGCTTCCTGGACGATTTCCGCTCCTACACCGCGAGCGCCGCACGCGAGCTCCGGGATGCGGACATCGATCTCATAGCCACGTCGGCGGACTCGATCATCGTGGAGCTCAAGGGAGGGCCGCGGCGCGTGATTCAGCTGGCGGGCCTGGATTTTCCGTTCGGGTATGTGCTGGTCGAACCGGGATACCCGGAGACGATACTCACCGGTCCGATGACCGACGACGACCTGATGGATGAGGTCTATTGGTATTTCGGCTACGACGACACCCCCGACTCACTCGACAACCAGACCTTGGCCGCGAGTGAGCTCCGGGGGCGCCCGGCCTGCGTCGCGCCGCGCTCAGGATCGCGCGGCGTCGCGGAGCATCTGGCCGATCCGCTCGGCGGAGACCGCGTCCGGAATCAGGTAGCCGCGTACCGGATGCGATGGCACCTGCACTGAGACGATGCGGCCCTGTCGGTCGAGGGTGACGATCGCGGTTGCGCTGCCGTGATTCTCCTCCGTGCCAACTCGAAAGACCAGCATCCAGGTTCCGGCGGAGTCGGGCTGGAAGTGAGCCGCGTAGAGGCCCGGAACCCCCGTATCGGTCAGGTCGATCTTGAGGTGGCGTCGAGTTCCAGCGACCAGCCCCTCCGCGGTACCCTGGACCGGGTAGTATGCGGCGTCGCCGTGATGGTATACCCGAACCAGGCAGAAGGCGTCTCGTGCCCCGGGGACAAAGGGGTTAGCGGGCAGCTCGATCGAAATCCATGGTGGGCCAGCCAGCCGGACGGCCAGGCCGGGGACCTCGGCCCGCGCGGGCAGTGCGGGCAGGGCGAGAATGGCTATGAGGATGGAGAGGCGACGCACGGGGACCTCGCAGGTGAGCGGTGGGGTGCCTGCCTGACAACACCCGTTTGATGCCGCCTGCTCACAAGGGGTTTAGTTGCCGGGCGGCTCACCCCGGACCTTGAGGGTGATGGTGCCCTTGAAGGTCCTGACCATCACCGTGGCGCGCCCGTCTCCGGTCTGGAACGACCATTCGCCCTTTCCCTGCCCCCGGCGTACCACGGAGGGGGGCACCAGCTGGTTCACGACCCCGCCGCCGTAGCTGAGGAGGTGGTAAGCGGCCTGGAGCCGCACCGGCAGACGCAGCTCGACGTCTCCCCCGTGGGTCTCCGCCTCCAGGCGCCCCTCGCGAGTGAGGTCGCCCTTGAAGGCGATTTCGCTCGACACCGTCTCGAGGCGGACTCGATCCACCGCGCCTTCCATCCCGATGTACAGCCGGCCGCTCACGGTCGAGGCATCGAGGTCGTTCACCACGCCGCGGACCACGATCGTGCCGCTGGCCGTTCGAACGTGGCCCAGCGCGCTCCGGGCCGCGAGCTCCACGTTTCCGTCCAGCGTTTCCACGCTCACGCTCGATGCCTGTCCCGCCACCCGGACCTGACCGCTCACGTTGGTCACCTCGACGCTGCCTCCTCCCGCCGTGATGTCGATCTCGGCGGCACTCGACTTGACCCAGAGGCGGCTCCCCTCGGGAACGACGATGTCCAGATCGGCCACACCCTGGGGCTCGCCGCTGTCCGGCGGCTCGATGCCGAGCTTGAGCGCGGTGGGCACGCCACCGAGATAAAACCGACCGGTGCCGGCGTCGACCCGGCCGCGGACCGTGATGCTGTCCCGGGGCCAGGTCGTGATGCGAAGCGAGCCGGTCAGGGACGACACCCGGATTGCCGCGTTGGGGTCGGCAGCGCGTCCTGCCGTGATGGCGGCCTGCGCCCAGAGATGCCGAGGGGCCAGCACTGTCGCGATCAGGAGGAGAGCACGGCTTGGCCGGGATTTCCTCATCTCAGCTCTCCGTGCCATCAGCCGCCACCGCGCCCCTGAGGAGCGCCAGACGCTGCTGGTAGGCCGCGATGACGATGTGCTCGAGCGCCGCGTTCCCCGGGTCGGCGGCCAGCGCAGCCTCGGCCTCTTTAATCGCGGCATCCACGATGGCGAGGTTCCGGGCCACCACCGCTTGCGTGACAGGCGACAGGGGCCGTGCCGCATGGTTGAGGCGGTCGGCGAGCGCGGCGCTCTCGGTGGCGTAGCGGGCGGTCGCTGTGGTGAACGAGTCAGGTGCTGCGCGCCGCTGCCACACCGTCGCGAGTGCCGCGCCGATGGCGACGAGGAGGATAGCGGCCGCGGCCAGCGCCCACCGTGGAACCGGGCGACTCCGGGGCGGGGTTGAGCCGGAGCGCTGTTCCGACATCAGCCGAGGCTCGATGCCGCGCCACAGGTCCTGCTCGGGCTGGATGGAACGCGGCAGGATGCGGGCAGCGGAAAGCAGCGCCTTCTGCCCGCTGAGTTCCTCCCGGCACTCCTGGCAGGAGGCGAGATGGGCTTCGACCAGCGCGCGCTCGGCCGTCGACAAGGCGCCGTCGAGGTAGTCGTCCAGGCGGGCGCCACATTCGGAACAAGTCATGATTTCTCCAGTGCTCCCCGCAAGAGCCGGCGCGCTCGATGCAGCTGCGCCTTTGATGTCCCGGGCGCGATGCCCAGGACCTCCGCGATTTCCTCGTGCTGATAGCCCTCGATGTCATACAGGACAAAGACCGTGCGCGCCCCCTCCGGCAGCGCCGCGATCGCCCGTTCCAGCTCTTCGCCCCGCCCGCCTGGCTGCCTCTCGTCAGGCGCGGCCTCGTGCTGCTCCACGCTGTCGGACAGTGTCTCGCGGGCCGCCCGGCGCCCCGCTGCCCGGCGGGCTCGCAGGACCTCGTTGACCGCCAGCCGGTAGAGCCAGGTGGAGAACGCGCTTTCCCCTCGGAAGGTGCCCAGGCGATCCCAGGCCCGCACGAACACATCCTGGGTCCGTTCTTCCGCTTCGACCCGGTCGCCCAGAATCCGCAGGCAGACGGCATAGATCCGGCCCACATGGGCGTCGTAAAGCGTCCGGAAGGACGCCGCATCGCCCTGCTGCGCTCTGCGGACGGTTTCGTTCACCGGTGCCGGAGGCGGCGGCGGGACCGGCCGCCGGAGCATGGGCAGAGACACGGGCTAGTGCGGGCGCGGGGGAGGGGATGGGGCCAATCTCTCATCGTCCGTTGGGATGCCGGGTGGCGGTGCCGGGTTTGAAGAGGCCGGTGGCGGGCTGTGCCAATCTACTCCTCATCCGTGCTTCACGATTGATTCACGGCACCGGGTGCGTATTTGGATCGCACCCGAACCTTGGAGGAGCGATGCGCGTTCACGATGTCATGCAGACCGCCCTCAAGACCATTCGGGGCACCGATACGGTCGGGGACGTGGTAGCCTTGCTGGCCGAAAGCCACATCTCCGGGGCGCCGGTCGTTGATGAGCACGGTCGCCTCGTCGGCGTGCTTTCCTATAGTGATATCCTGGAGGCACTGGCCGAACATTCCGACCCGGAAGAGCGGGAAAAGGTATTCGACGAGATGCTGGTGCAGGAACTGATGACGCCCCGGCCGCAAACCATCACGCCGGACGCTGATGTCAGGGACGCGGCGCAGCGGATGCTGTACTTGGAGGTCCACCGGCTGTTCGTGGAGGAGGACGGACGCTTGGCCGGAGTGGTCTCCACCATGGACTTGGTCCGCGCGCTGGCGGGGGCCAAGGTGTAACCGAGAAGGCAAGGGGAAACCGGTCGGAGGGGACCGGCGGAAGGGCAGCCGAGCCGGGGACTTTGTTCCCGGCTTTGCTGTTTCTTGACAGCTGCGCCTCGATGAACTAGTGTATCACTACAGCAATACACTTTAGGAGAGGCTGGTCTGTCGCTGTTCGACTCGGTCGACCCCAAGAGCGCCACGCCACTCTACGCCCAGATCGCCGACCGGGTGAAGGTGGCGATTGCCTCGGGCGAGCTGGCGCCGGGCGAAGGGCTGCCATCGGTGCGCCAGCTGGCCTCGCGACTCCGGATCAACCCCGCCACCGTCGTCCAGGCGTATCGGGGCCTCGAGGAGGAGGGGTTCGTCGAGGTGCGCCAGGGAGCAGGCACGTTCGTGAAGGAAGTCGCCGACCAGCGCCGCGATGTGGAGCGCTCCCGGCAGGCCTCGCTCCTCATCCGGCGCATGCTGGCCGAGGCGGGCCGGCTCCGTCTGGCGACCCCCGAACTCAGGGCCGCCTTCGATCGCGAAATCAGACCGGAGACAGCATGAGCAACGTGATCGAGACGCGCCAGCTCCGGTATCGGACGGGGTCGTTCGAGATCCCCGGCCTGGATTTCACCGTACCGAAGGGGTCGGTTTACGGGTTCCTGGGGCCGAACGGCGCGGGGAAGACCACGACCCTCCGCCTCCTCCTCGGGCTGCTCCCGCCCGTTGCGGGGACGATCAGCGTGCTCGGCCATCAGGTTCCCGGGGCGGCGCACCGCGCCCTGGCAGACCTCGGATATGTCCCCGAGCAACCGCACTTCGACAACCTCCTCACCGTTCGCGAAGTACTCGAGTACCAGTCGGCCTTCTATCAGAGATGGGATTGGCCCTTTGTCGAGTTGTTGCTGCGGGAGCTGGAGCTGGACGGCGCGCAGCGGTTCGGCCGGCTCTCCAAGGGGCAGAAGGGGAAGCTGATGATGCTGGCCGCGCTGGCGCAGCGGCCGGAGCTGTTGGTGCTGGACGAGCCGACCGATGGCCTCGATCCTGTCGCCCGCCGCGACATCCTGACCGCGCTTCTCGAGTACGTAGCCGACCGAGGCGCCACGGTGCTCATCTCCAGCCATCTCGTGCATGAGTTGGAACGGATCTGCACCTGGGTGGGGGTGATGGACCATGGGCGCCTGGTGGCGGAGCTCCCCATCGAGCGGTTCCGGAACGGCATCAAGCGCCTGCGGGTAGGGAGCCAGCCGGACGTGGCGCCGGAGGCGCTGCCCTTTGCGCTGCTGGGCCGGGAACCGGATGGGGCCAGCGCCGAGACCTGGATCGTGCGCGGCTGGGAGCCTGACATGGCGGCGGGTCTCTCCGCGGCCGGCCTGTCCCTCCGTGACGTGATCGACCTCGATCTCGAAGACGCGTACGTGGAGCTCCTGAAATCCGCCCGGAGTCTGCATCCGGAGGCAGCATGTTCCGCGTGATTCTGTGGAGTGAATGGAAGTGGTCTCGGCTCGCGATCACGCTTGGAACGATCGCGGGGTTCGGTCTGCCGATGGTCTCGCTACGCGGCGCGCTGAGCGGCGACCCCGCCGAGAAGCCCGCGGAGCTGCTGCGCGCGGTGCAGGCCTGGGGCACGCTCTATCCGGCGCTCGCGGGGACGCTTGGGCTCCTGATGGCGATCGCGGCCTGGGCTCCCGATCATCGGGGCCGCCACGTTCTCGCGCTCTCCCTCCCGATCCCCAGGTGGCGATACGTGCTGCTGCGCTTCGGGGCGGGGATGACCCTGCTTTCGCTTCCCATCGCGGCGGTGCTGGTGTCTGGCCTCATCGCGACGGGTACGGCGTCCCTCCCTGAAGGGCTGCATGGGTATCCCGTCGCCCTCGCGGTCCGCTTTGCGCTGGCGGTTCTGGTGGCCTTTTCGCTCTTCTTCGCGATCTCGGGGAGCACCGCGCGCACGGCGGGGATCATTCTTGGAACCATTGGGGGGCTCATCGTCATCACGATCCTGGCGGGCGTGGCCGGAGTCAACGTGGAGTTTCTGGGGAGGATCCCCGCCGCCGTCTTCGACTGGCCCGGGCCGTTCGCCATCTTCGCCGGGCGATGGATGCTGATCGATGTGTAGGAGGTCGGGCGCTCTGCTCGGGACGCTCGCGGCGCTCATGGCCGCGGGACCGCTCGCTGGGCTGGTGCCGCAGGGCGCCCCGGCCGATTCCACCTTGCATCGACTGGCGAGACGCGCGGACAGCCTCGAACGGGAGTGGATCCAGGCCCGTGTGCTGGTAGATCTCTCGGACAGTCTTGGTCGCGCGGCGGCCCGGGCGGCCACGGACACGTTCCGCGCCGGCTCGCTGGTGGTCATCGCGAATCACTCGCCTCTCCCCCTGGCCGGCGCCACGAGACAGGCGTGGTCGGTACTGGACTCGCTCTACGGCGATAGGGCGATGGCCCTGTCCGGCCGGCCGATCGTGCTGCACATAGCGGACTCAAACGAAGCGGTGAAGAACTTCGACCCCGTGCTCGGGCTGGGTGTCCCCTGGGACGCGGATTCGCTCTTTCTGGTTCGCTTTCTTCTCGCGTACGTCCCGGTGGATCAGCCAGACCTGGCCTTCCAGGAGTGGCTGGGCGGACGGTTGGGGCCCTCCCTCAACCCGGGTTCCGATCTGGAAGCCACGTACCTCGATCTGGTGACGACGCCGTTTCAAGTGGACCGGAGCTGCTATCGAGGCGGCCTTGCCGCATGCCGGATCG
>Ga0335077_10001866_pt1 | contig 25117 bp, 19 predicted proteins | sample Lox_Sample_31_FD_207151 | JGI IMG/M metagenome (GOLD analysis project Ga0335077, IMG submission 207151) | Soil microbial communities from Loxahatchee National Wildlife Refuge, Florida, United States - Lox_Sample_3.1 | ecosystem: Environmental > Terrestrial > Soil > Wetlands | place: USA... | reverse complement strand
GGAAATTTGCAACTTTCCGCATGCACAGGAGTTTATAAAGCGTGTATACAGACCCCGGCTCCGGCCTTTTGTTGATCCAGATGGCCGGAGCAGTCGCTTTGACTTTAGCCTACCGTTTCCGATCTTCCCTGGTGGCAATACTTCGGGGCAAGTGGAAAACACAATCACGGCAAACGGATTAGCGGAACGTTGCTCCTTCCGGGACCCGGACGGATTCGTATTTCGGCGAGGTACCCGCGTTCTTCGCTGCGTGTTGCCGCACGCCGTGGAGAATCTGCGCGCTTTTCTCTCCTCGTCCGTTGCGCGCAAGTGGACCTCGCAGGGAAGCCTGTGTTCGTGCGAGATTCTTCCCGCCCGGCCTCGCGAATTGCCGGCAGGCGTCGCCGAGGGGTCAATCCTGGTCGAGCATCAGCCGATCCGTTTCCCGAACTATCCCTACGAATGGTCTCCCGAGATGCTGCGCGCCGCCGGCGAGCTCACGCTGCGGCTCGCGCTCGAAAGTCTGCGCGCTGGTTTCCTGCTGAAGGATGCGACTCCCTATAACATCATGTTCGAAGGACTGCGGCCGGTGTTCCTCGACGTGCTCTCTTTCGCTCCGCGCGACCCGCTCGATCCTATCTGGCCGCCGTACGCTCAGTTCGTCCGCACCTTCGTGTACCCGCTGGTGGCCGGGGTAAGTTGCGGAGCTCAGATCGGCGAGCTGCTCCTGTCGCATCGGGACGGTCTCACACCCGACCGCGTCGCGCACATGCTCGGAGCGCGGCGATTTCTGCCGCGATTTCTCGCATCTGTCGCGCTGCCGGCGCTTCTGTCAAACCGCGATCGGGAAGCTTCACGCCCGCGCAGCACGCATCGAACGGCGGCGCGCGACGCGCACGAGTCCGAATATGTGCTCGCATCGCGGTTCCGCAAGGCGCAGCGGCTGCTGCCGCAACTCCCTGCGGCGCGCTCGACCTACCTGGATCGCGATTGCATCTACTCTGCTTCCGAATTCGCCGCCAAGAAGGGCGCGGTCGCGGAGACGCTGGAGCGGTTCCGTCCGCAATTCGTGCTGGATATCGGCTGCAACGACGGACAGTTCAGTCTGCTGGCCGCTGGCTTCGGAGCGGCGGTGGTCGCCATCGACCGCGACCCGTCGGCGGCGGGCGCGCTGTGGAATTCGGCGCAGGGCCACGCGATCCTTCCGCTGGTGATTGACATCGCGCGTCCTCCCGGCGCCTGCGGCTGGGCCAACGCCGAGTTTCCCTCCTTTTTGGACCGCGCCCGCGGGCGCTTCGATTGCGTCCTGATGCTCGCTCTGCTTCATCACCTGTCGGTGGATGAGCGTGTTCCGCTGCCCTGGATTTTCGATCTCGCCGCCCAGCTCACGCGCCGGCTGTTGATCGCCGAATACGTCGATCCCGCCGATCCGCAGTTCCAGACGCTGGCGCGCGGGCGCGACGCGCTGCATCGCGATTTGACCGTGCGGGCGTTCGAGGATGCCGCGCGGGAGCGCTTTCTCATCGTCGAATCGCGCCGGATCACCCCCACCCGCGCGATCTACGTCCTTGAGCACGAGAATCGCTGAGTGCGCCGCGTTCTGATATGCGTGGCCTTCGCCACCTGGAGTTTCTCGAATTTCTGGTTCGCCATAGCTGAGCGCCGCGTGCTTTATTTTCTTCGCGAGGCTCCGCTGCGCGCTCCGCTGCCCGCGGTGATCGGCTGGGAGGCGCTGCTGACCGTCGCGATGCTGCTGGCGTGGCGAATGGGCGCGGCGCATCCGCGATGGCGCCGGCGGACCGAGAGCATCTTCCTGGGGGCGTGCATTCTTCCGGTTGGGATTGCGTCGGCCGCGCTGCTGCGCTTGTCGCCGCTTCTGACGCGAATCGTTGGCGCGCGATTTTTTTGGCCGGCGGCAGCGCTCGCGGCGGTCTGGCCATTGATTCAGGCCGCGCGCCATCCCGAGATTTGGGCTCGCGCCATGCGAGCGGCATTTTTATGGTCGTGGCCGGTATTAACGGTTGTAATGTTTCAGGCCGCAGTGAATATGCTGCGATACGGTTCTCAAGATTACGCGGACCGTCCGACCGCGCCGCGCCTCCGGTCATCTCCCCGCGACATTCGCGTGGTCTGGATCATCTTCGATGAGGCCAGCCAGGCGATGGCCTTCAGCAGCCGGCCCCCCGGGCTGAGCCTTCCCAATTTCGACCGGCTCCGCCGCGAGAGCTTCTACGCGACCGCGGCCGTCGCCCCCGGCGGCGAAACCAGGATCTCCATGCCCGCCCTGATCCTGGGCGAGCATGTCATCAACACCGAGCCTGACGGACCCTCCGATCTGCGCGTTGAAACCGCGCGCGGCGCGTTCTCCTGGAACTGCGCTCGCAACGTTTTCGACGACGCGCGCGAGGCCGGCTTCAACACTGCGGTGGTGGGCTGGTATCATCCCTATGGCCGCCTGTTGAATCGCAGCCTCACCGAATATTTCTGGACGGCGACGGGCGTAGAACCGGGGTTGGAGGCCCAGTTCCACGCATCCGCGCCGGGCGCGATGTTGGATCGCGCGTGGCTCCAGGTGGCCAGCCTGCCGCTATCCGGCCATCTTTCGGTTCTCTCCCCGCTGCGCTACCAGCGCCGCGTCCGCGCACGCGATTTTCGCGATCTTATGGAGCGCGCCTCGCGCGTGGCTGCCGATCCGGAGATCGGCCTGGTGCTGGCGCACCTGCCGGTTCCTCACTCGCCAGGCTTCTATGACCGCGCGGCGTCGCGCATCGATGCCGACCATCCCTCTTCATACATCGACAACCTGGCGTTAGCCGACCGCGCACTCGGCGATCTGCGTCGCGCCATCGAGCAGGCCGGCCTGTCTGATCGCACCGCGCTGATCGTCAGCGCCGACCACGGCTGGCGCACCGCCATGTGGAGAACCCTGCCGGGATGGACCCGGCAAGACGAGTCCGTCGCCAGGGGCGATACTTCCGGAGTTCCGTTTCTGGTACAGCTCCCGAATGAGAGTGCGGGGATGGTGTATAAAAGCCCCTTCGACACCATAATCACCCGCGGCCTGATCACCGAGATCCTTCACCGGCGCATCACCACCCTCGGACAAATCGCGCAACAGATCGCTTCCCCGGCTTTCCCCTAATAAGCGAATCAAGAAGATCGTGCGCCTACCGAGAGTCCGTCAGGAATTCAATCGTCAATTCCAGCTCTCTGAGAAGACGGGGTTGGTATGACCCGTTGGCCCATTCGCTTTGTAGGCCGCCTAAGATTCGGAGAGTGACCTCGCGATATCGTTTGAATCGCCGGAGCTCAAATAACGCAGCGCACTGGCGATCGATATATGTGAAACCGTTTTCAGCCGGTTGTACGAGCTCCTTTATCAAACGATGGTACGCCTCGAACTGACGATTGTGCGCATCGGAGCTTCGCGTCAAGAAGTATTGAACGACCTGACTGGCAGCCGTGATTCCTGAAATCGACAGGGCGACTATGGACGTGGGATCAGCCATCCGTTCCTCCAGAAATATGCATGCAGCGCCAGAACATCCGGAGCGCTTCTGCGATGAGATCGTTGAACGCCTCGGGCGTGAAACGCCCGGACATTCCCGGCCGGCTTGCCCGTCCTGACCTGTGGTGCGAACGGGGAGGGTCGAACTCCCATGGCCTTGCGGCCGCTGGAACCTAAATCCAGTGCGTCTGCCAGTTCCGCCACGTTCGCAGCGCTAACCGAATTATAGCTTCAGCCCGCCGCTGCTGTGTCCGCACCCAGGCTTTGGCACGCCGACTCCGCGTTGGGGTGCAGCGTGACCACCCGTTCCAGGTGCGTGATCTCGAAAACGTGCGCGATCTTCCGGTTGCCCGATGTCACGCACAACCGCCCGCCGGCCTGCTCCATCCCCCCCGCGCACATCACCAGAAGGCCCACTCCCGCGCTGTCGATGAACTCGAGCCCGTCCAGATCCAGCACCAGCTTGCGGCAGCCGCCCGCGATCGCCGACTTGATCAGATGCTCGGCTTCGGTCAGGCGGTTGCCCAGCGCCAGGCGCCCCTTCAGCTCGAACACCGTGATATCCGGCGCAACGCCGCGCGTCGCCACGTCGAGAATCATGATGCTCGAATATATCAGATCGTCTTGCCCGCGGCTATCGCGCGCGATCGGCCCTCGGCTGAAAACAGGCGCGCACCCGGACGGCCGCACGGGCAGGGAGCCGGATTGATCTGGTCGGCGGGCGGCAAAAGGCGCGGCGAGGCGATGTGCAGCCCCTCGTGCGCTTCGCACTCCGCGGCCAGCAGAGTCCCGTCAGCAGCCAGGATCTGCTCGAACGCGGGAACGTGAAACGCGCGCCACAGGCGCTCACGCTCCGCTTCGGTCAGGCGCGGATCGGATTCGCTTCGCAGCACAATTGCCGCATGGGTGAGTTCCACCACTCCGGCGAGCGTTTCAAGCTGCTCCAGGGTCCCGGCGACGGCTCCCGGCGCGAACGCGCGCACGGCGTCGCGCCAGCCCGCCTGCGCCGGATCGAAGATCCTCACCGCGCCGCGCCTTCGGAACACACTCGAAAGCACCGCGCTTTTCGGCGCCGGAGGCACCGGGTAAACGAAAACCGGCTTGCGCGCCCACAACCGCCACACTAACTTTGGTGCGTTTCCCGGGCGATTATTCTCAGCAGATTCTCGCCAAAAATCGCGCGGGCATCCTGAGCGCTCAGTCCGATTTCGTACAGCGCCTTGGACTGCTCTTCAAAGATGCGCGCGTTCCATCCGGAAATCGAGGAATCGGTCCCGAACAGAAGCCGCGAGGCCCCAACGACGTCCAGCGCGCGGCGGAACACCTGGCGCAGGTCCAAGTGCGAGTCCTGGTAATGCATCCAGTGGTTGGAACTCGATGTGTCCAGGTAAACATTGGCGCACATATCGGCGAGCATCAGCGCTTCCCGGAAATAGCCCGCGCCGAAATGCGGCACCACGAAACTCACCGAGGGATGGCGCAGCGCGATGGCATGCAGGTCGATGGGATTCGAAAAGCGCATGTCGAAGGCGGATTCCAGGCCGAGCTTGGCGCGAATCCCCACCTTCAGCACGCCGCAATGCACGAACACCACTCGCCGGTTGACCTCCGCCCACCCGAAAACCGGACGCGCCTCCTCGGCGTGCAGCGAATAGCGGTGCATCGCCGGAAAGAGACACGCGGCGTCGACATGTCCGAAATTTTCCGTGTTCCACGCCCGCGGATTCACCATCGCGTAGGTGAAGAAGCGACCGGGAAACGCGCGTGCCGCCGCGATCACCGACATCTCGTCACCCGGAACGCTCGCGATCAGCGCCGCATGATCGACGCTGTGCCGGTCGAGCTCGTGCGCCCAGTATGCCGCGAGCTTCTCCGGCTCCTCCGGCGGGGCCGCGATGCCCAGCCGAGCCGCCGCTGCTTCCACGGTGAGTCCGGCTTTCTGCGCCGCGAGCGTCGCGAAAAAGTGATGCGAAAAAAAATGCACGTGCGCGTCGGCGACCGCGAGCGGTCCCCAGGGAGAATCGCGCGTCATTCCGAATCCGCCGCCACCTGGCCGCGCGGGACCTGCGTCAGACCGGTCGAGACGGCGAGCTGCGTCAGTCCGGCAACGTTGTTCACGCGCAGCTTCTTCATCATCGTTTTGCGATAGCTGCGCACGGTTTGCTCGCGCAGATCCAGAGCCACCGCGATCTCCTTGCTGGTCTTGCCCTCCGCCACCATGCGCAGCACCTGCAACTCGCGCGGCGAAAGAATCTCCAGCGCCGAGGGCGTGGGGCGCGATTCCAGATCGCCTTTTTGAATGCGCGCCAGGAGCCGGTCGGAAACTTGCGGACTCAGGTACGCTCCCCCGCGGGCGACCATGCGCAAAGCGTCCAGCAGGTCCGAATCGGAAGCTTTCTTGAGAATAAACGCGCGCGCCCCCGAACGGATCGCGCTCACCACCGAGTTCTCGTCGTCGAACATCGAAAGAATGACGATCTTGCACTCCGGGTGATGCCGCAAAATCTCTACCGTGGTCTCGACGCCGTTCAATCCCGGCAGTCCGATATCCATGACCACCAGGTCCGGACGCAAGCGCTTGACGCACTGCACCGCGTCAGGCCCGGTTTCCGCTTCGCCGACCACGCGAAATTCGTCGCCCCGGCTCAGGATCGCTTTGATGCCGTCGCGCATGATCTTGTGATCGTCGACAAGCAGAACCTGGACGGCCATAGCCAATCAATTGTACTCTCGTTTGGCGGAATTAGAACCTGATTTTTGAGAAAATGGCGAGGGTTTCAGCTCCTGGCTGACCTCGCGAATCCGGTCGATCGCCTGATCGAGCGAAGCCGTCACTTCGCGCACCCGCTCCTCCGTTTCCGGAAAATCCATGCGCAGCAGTTGCAGGCGCAGACCGGCGGCCGAAAGCAGCGGGCCGATTTCGTCGTGCAGAGCTTTGCCCGCGCGTTCGATTTTCCTGGCGAGATCGGGACCGGCCGGCTTTTTCATAGCGAATTTATGACGGCGATCACGGCCGCTTCCGCTTCAGAGCCCGCCGCGCCGCCTCCGCGATATTGGCAGCCCGCAAACCGTATTTGTCAAGCAGCGCGTCCGGAGGACCGGATTCGGCGTACGTGTTTTGAATTCCGACGAACTCCATCGCCGCCGGATGCGCCTCGGCGACTGCCTGCGCCACGCGAACCCCCAGCCCGCAATCCACCAGGTGCTCTTCCGCAACGACGATCGCGCCCGTCTCCGCCGCCGCCAGCCCAATCATCTCGCGATCCAGAGGCTTGATGGTGTGAACATCGATGACACGCGCCGAAATACCCTCGCCCTCGAGCGCCTCGGCCGCCCGCAGCGACTCGGCCACCATCAGTCCCGTGGCGACCAGGGTCACGTCGCCGCCGTCGGTGAGCTGAATCGCGCGGCCGATCTCGAAGTGCTGATCCGGCGCATAAATCACCGGCGCTTTCGCGCGCCCCGCTCGGATGAACAGCGGTCCGTCGTACGCCGCGGACGCTTCCACCAGCTTCTTCATAGAAATTTCGTCGGCCGGACAGACCACCACGAACCCGGCGAGCGAGCACGCCAGGCTGATGTCCTCGATGCTCATCTGCGACGGCCCGTCTTCGCCGATGGAGATCCCGCTGTGCGTGCCAACCACTTTCAGATTCACGCGTGGAAACGCCGCGGTGACGCGGAGCTGCTCGAATCCTTTGTTCAGAACGAACGCCGAAAAGCTGGAGACGAACGGAATTTTCCCCGATGTTGCCAGTCCGGCCCCGATCGCCACCATGTTCGCTTCGGCGATGCCGCACTGAAAAAATCGCTCCGGGAATTTCTTGCCGAATTCAGCCGTGTAGGTGGACTTCGACAGATCCGCATCGAGCACCACCACATTGGGATTCGATTCGCCCAGCGCCGCCAGCGCCTTTCCGAACGCTTCCCGCGTCGCTGCGCCCAGCTTCAACTCGTATTTCGTGCGAACCGGTGTCATGCGAGCTCCTGGAGCGCCAGCGCCGCTTCTTCGCGCGTCGGCGCCATGCCGTGAAACTTCGGATTATTTTCCATGAACGACACGCCTTTGCCCTTGATGGTGTGGGCGATGATGATGGTCGGCTTGTCTTTGGTTACGGCTGCCTCCCCGAACGCTTTTTGAAGCGACGGAATGCTGTGACCGTCGGCCTTGATGACGTGCCAGCCAAATGCCCGCCACTTGTCCTCGATCGGCTCCAGGTCCATGATGTCCTTTACGAATCCGTCAAGCTGGATGCCGTTGTAATCGAGCACCGCGCACACGTTATCGAGCTGGTATTTCGCGCCGAACATCGCGGCTTCCCAGATCTGTCCTTCCTGAATCTCGCCGTCGCCCAGAACCACGTAAGTGCGCGACGGGCTCTGGTTCAATCGCGCCGCGAGTCCGATGCCGATGGCCAGCGACAATCCCTCGCCCAGCGATCCGGTGGACGCTTCAAGCGCGGGGAGAAAGCGCACATCGGGATGCCCCTGGTAAATCGATCCCAGCTTGCGCAGGGTGTTGAGCTGATCCTTGGGCGAGTAGCCGCACTCGGCCATCACGGCGTAAACGATCGGGCAGCAGTGGCCCTTCGATAGCAGAAAACGGTCACGATCCTTCCATTTCGGAGCCGAAGGATCGTGTCGCATGACATCGAAAAACAGGGTCACCACAATTTCGGTGGCCGAAAGCGATCCGCCAGGATGGCCGGATTTCGCTTCGGTGATCATCTCGATCACCTCGCGCCGCATGCGCCGGGCGATCGCCGCGAGTTCGGCCGCATTGCTGGTTTTCTGCATCGTCTTTTCACTTTAACACCGCTCGAAAACGTTACACTGACTTGACGTGCGGATGCTGGATCGATTGGCGCAGATGAAGGGCCGCTTCGGCCGCGACGCGGCGGCCCAAACCATGGCGCTGCTCGAGCGGCTTTGTCATGTCCGCCTGCGCGATCCCTCCGATCTGATTCGCTTCCACGAAATGGTCGTGTACCTGCGCGCCTATCCGCAAAGTCCGCGTGTGCTGCGCCTTGCCGATGAGATCCTGTTCTCCTTCGCTGAACGGCTGCGCGGAGTCGATCGCGATGCCTTCGAAGATCCGGAAATCTCCGGAATCGCCGGCACCGGCCTTTCGACCAATTTCAGCTATCACGTGGCCCGCAGACTTGTCGCGCGCCACGGCCGCAGCATGCGCATCGATTGGGACAACTGGGAGCGTCCCGACCGCATCGGCCCGGTGCTCGCGCCCTTGATTCCGCTCTCCGGTGAAGACGCCGCGGTCGAGCCGCATGTCGATTGGTGGGCGTGGTTTGAGCGCGCGCATGGCACGCTCGCCTGGCTGATCGAAAACGTCGAGCCGATGGTTTACGATCTGCTCGAAATTCCGCTGCGCTGGGAACTCGGCAATTCGCCCGCCTCGCGCTCCCGCACTCGCATTCCCCGCCGGGAAATTTTTTATCATGACGGGCCTTTCCTTAAGCGCAGCGACATTTCGCTCGAAGCCGAATTCCGCGCGCCGGCGATTCCCGTCAAGCACGTAAAGCGTCCGCAACGAATTCTCGACCTGATTCTCGAAACTTCCGCGGTCCGCTATCGCGAGCTGTGGGGCTTCACGTATCCCGACCGCGCACGCGTGTACCACGCCGATTTCGGCCGCGGCGTCGATTTTTTCTTTTTCGGCGTCGATCCCCGATGGCGCCTCCCTCTGCGCGATTATCACGGCGGGATGTTTTTCAAAAACGGCGTGCCCATCGGCTACTTCGAAGGATTGTCGATCGAGGAGCGTATGGAGGCCGGCTTCAACCTGTATTACACGTTTCGTGAGGGCGAAACCGCGTGGCTATACGCGAAAATCCTGAAAATCTTCCGCGAGCGCGCCGGCGCGACGTGCTTTTCCATCGACCCCTATCAGCTCGGCCACGAGAATGAGGAAGCCATCGATTCGGGCGCGTTCTGGTTCTATCGCAAGCTCGGATTTCGCACCACGAGCAAGGAACTGGAGGCGCTGATCGCGCGCGAAGAGTCGCGCATCCGCGCCGACCCGGCCTATCGCACCTCGCACGCGACGCTGCGCCGCGTCGCCTCCGCACCGCTAGTCTACGGCTGCGACCGCAAGTGGGACCATTTCGATTTCCGGACGCTCAATCCTCGTGAACTGCCCAAACTGCGCAAACTCAAGTGGTGAGTTCGCGATGAAACTATCGGTGCGCCTCGGCCGTGATCTGACGATCGTGAAATTCCGCCGCGATGCGCTCGCGCACCTTCTGGATGCGTTCGTCCGAAACACGACTGTAGCCCGGCGCGTTCTCCGTTTTCATGCGCTCGATCTGGCACAGCACCCGCTCCGCGCTCTCGCGGTCCCCCGCATCGCCGTAGTTTTCCGCAAGCTCCAGGCGCACCAGGTAATTTCGCGGCATGCACGGAATCAGGTCCTCGAGCGTCGCGATCGCTTGCAAGGGTTTTTTCTCGCGCCGGTAAATCGCGGCCAGGATGATTTTCGCATCCAGCCGGTTCCAGTGGCCGTGTTCGGCAACGAGATTCAGCGTCTGAATCCCGCGCTCCCGATCGCCGTGATAGCCGCCCAGAAAACCGAGCATCTTCCAGCCGAACGGCAGGCTCCCGACGATGTAATCGTACAGCCCTTGCGTCAGCCGCGCGTCCACGAGCTGCGGATCGATTTCCGTCGCGCGCATGTGCGCCGCGCGCGCCGCGTTCATATCGCGCAACGCCTCCAGGTACGCTTTCGAAACGAACAGATCGTAATCGCCCATCAGTCCGCGGCTCACGCCGAGCGCGTCCCACGCCCGGCAATCGTTCGCATCGCGATTGATCGCCGCCGAAGCGATCTGCTCAGCGCGATGGATCGCGTCCAGAAAATGTTCGCGATCCGCGTCGGTCATCGGAACCTTGGGCATGTGCAGAAATGCATGTGTGCTGGCGATCATTCCCGAATCGAGCGTCCCGGCGCGCAACATCGCCCGGAACACCAGCGTCTGCGCCACGTGATTGTAAGCGTCGGCCGAGGGCTGCGCAGCGGCCTCCGCGTCAAACACCGCCAGCGCCTGATCGTATTCCAGATTATAGAAATGAACGAAGCCCGCATCAATCGTCACAATCGATGGAATTCGTTCCGCCCGGGCCATGACGGCTACCAGCCCCGCGATCAGGCATGCGAATCGTGACACGACGAAGTCGTTCCTTCCAGGCGCTGTAGAGCCCAGCGGGCGTGCGCCGCTACCAACGAATCCCCCCCGAATGCCAGATGCTCCAGCGGCTCGCGGAATCGCTCCAGCCCGCTATTGCCCATGGCCACCGCGACGTTTCTCAAAAATCCCGAGTAGCGGGATCGCTCGATCGCGCTATTCCCGAAGCTTAGATGAAATTCGTCTTGGGAAAGATACGCGCATTCTTCGAGCGAAGGCGCAACTTGCGGAAAACTCTCGCGATCGAGCGGTGAACGCGAGTTCCAGGGACATACGTCCTGGCAAATATCGCAGCCGAAAATATGCTGGCTCATCTCCGCCCGGTGCTCCTCCGGAATCGGCCCCCGCAGCTCGATGGTGAAGTACGAAATGCAGCGTCGCGCATCCAGCGTCCACTCGTCTCCCGATGGAACCAATGCCTGGGTCGGGCAGGCGTCGATACACCGCGTACAGGTTCCGCAGCGGTCGGGAGGCGGCGCATCGGTTTCCATCTCAAGCGTGGTAATCAACTCGCCTAGAAAGAACCACGACCCCGCGGGTTCATTGATCAGACACGTGTTTTTCCCGATCCAGCCCAGCCCCGCGAGTCTTGCATAGGTCCGTTCCAGAACCGGCGCCGTATCGACGCAGATTTTCACCTTACACGCTTCTATTTCTTGCAATCGGGCCGCCATCCGGCCGAGTGCGGCGCGCATTGTGTCGTGATAATCCGGGCCCCGGGCATACTGTGAAACGATTCCATGTCCGCAAGCGATTGGTTCAGCGGGAGAATTGTATAGCTTGCCGACGCAGATGACGGATTTCGCTCCATCGAGGAGCCGCGCGATATCCCCGCGAATTTCCGCGCGCCGTCCGGTGAGATAACCCATCTCTCCGGCGTAGCCCTGCGCGATCCAGTCCTGGTAACGTGCGAAATCCTCGGGAGGATCGGCGCTGGCGATGCCGGCGAGCTCGAATCCGCACTCCCGCGCGATCGCTTTGACGGTCGCGGCGTTCACGCCCTATTTTAGCCGCTGCACCTTCGCACCACTACCCCACGCCTTTCAAAGCGTTAAAAAATCCGGATTGCTTGAAACGCTGCGCGGATGCAAGATCACTTGTGGGACGAAACCTCTGGGACGACAAGGAGCTAACCATGTCTCTGATTCAAGTCGGTCTGGTTGATAAGACGGGGAGCCTGGACGCCGATCTGGTGCAATCCGTCGCAACCGCGCTGAACATTCAAGTCACGCGCGATTTGACCCAATTCTGGAATGTGCAGGCGACCGTAATCCATCTTACGAATCCGTCGAAGATTCCGCCTGGCGTGTGGCCGGTGCAACTGGTCAAGACGCTTCCGCCGGACGAGGGCGGCTTTCATCTGGACAAGCACAATCAGCCCTACGCGGAAGTGATCGCCAGCCCCGACAACGACGGCTGGACGGTCGCCGCCAGCCACGAGACGCTTGAAATGCTCGTCGATCCCACCGGCAATCGGTTGCAGTCGTCGCGATCCATCGATATCGTCAATGGAAAAATTCAGGACGGCAACAGCGAGTTCGAATACCTGGTGGAGGCCTGCGATCCGTGCGAATCCGACAGCTACGCTTACATGATTCAGGGCGTCGCGGTCTCTGATTTTCTCACGCCTCACTTCTACGACCCGATGACGACCGCCGGAACGCGCTACAGCTTCACCGGCGCGATCACCGCGCCCCGCCAGGTGCTGCCCGGCGGTTATATCTCCTGGGTCAATCAGGCAACCGGACAGTGGCAGCAGTTGCAATTCATCAACGCCAACCAGCCGCCGAAAATCGTGAATCTGGGCCCGGCCACCGGCAAGAGTCTGCGCGAATGGGTCGACGCGCAGATGTCCGCGACGCAATTGGTGACCGCGGTGCACATCTCCAAATCGCCGACCAACCGCACGCTGTTCGAGCGCGCGCGGACACACCGGGCCAATATCGACAAGATCGCCCGGATGCGCGCGAACCAATACGAACGCCGGCAGGCCCAGAAGACGAGCTGAAGTTTGAGGCGCGCGGCATGAATGCCGCGCGCAAATTAAATCGTCCCGACTGGTGCAATTTTTCGCACTCCGAATACATACGCGCCCAAAGAAATCGTCACCGCGACGGCAGCCGCCAGAAACGCGAGAAAAAACGTCCCGCTGCGCTCGGTGACATAGCCTGTGAACCACGGCGCTGCGACACCCGCCAGGTTCCCGAACCCGTTCTGGAGCGCCGTCCATCGCCCCGCCGCCGACGGCCCGGCCAGCGTTTGCGTAATCGCGAAAACATTCGACGAGTACATCCCGAAAGCTAGTGAGGCCACCAGCAGCAGCGCCATCGCCCGGTTCGCGTCGCCCGCGACCTGCACCGCCACCAGCACGGTCGAAAATCCCAGCCCGCAGCCGGCGAAAGTCTTGCGCACCACGGTAGGCGATCCTCCGCGCGCAATCCATCGGTCCGAAAGCCAGCCCGAGGCGACGCTCGAAATCGCGATCGCCAGGTAAGCCAGCGCGCTGAACACAGCCATTTTTTCCTTCGGAAAATGGCGCTCGCGCTCCAGATACGGCGGCAGCCAGGTGATCAGGAAATACCAGAAATAGTTGGAGCAGAACAGGCCCACAGCGGTCCACCACAGCGCGGGCTGGCGCAACAGCGGCGCGAAATGCAGATCCGCGCGCGTTCCCGATTTCAGCCGATTCGATTTCGGCATCCACAAAATCCACACGAGCGCCCACAACCCGCCTGCCACCCCCAGCACGATGAAAAATGTCCGCCATCCCAGGCGCGGAATCAGCACGCCTCCCAACAGCGCGCCCGCCGCCGGCCCGAGCTTGGTTCCCGCGTCGATGGCCGCGTTGGAGAATCCGCGATGGTGCTCGGGCAAGCAGTTCACCAGGATGCGCGAATACGAAGGATAGGCCACCGATTCGCCCGCGCCCAGCAGCAGCCGCAATGTGAACAACGCCCCCAGCGACCCCACCAGCCCCGACGCTCCGGTCGAAATCGACCACAGAGCCACTCCCGCGAACAGCACCCAGCAGACGTTGAAGCGGTCCACCATCCATCCGGCGATGTAGAAGAGTTGCGAGAGCGCGTAGGTCCAGAAGAACGCCGAAAGCAGGATGCCCAATTGATAAGTGGAAAGATGCAGATCGCGCTGGACGTCAGTCGCGCCGATCGACAGGTTGGATCGGTCGATGTAGTTCAACAGTCCGGAAAGGACCAGCAGCGCCAGCGCCCGCCACATCTGCCACGGCATCGATCTACAGTTTATCGACAGCTTGCTCTGCCGATCGGGCACGTGATTGGCGGTCACGCCGTCGCCTGGGAGTCATGCCGGTACCGGCGCTACGCCGTACAAACCGCGCGCGCGAATATATTCCGTCACGGCCTCCGGAAGGTCCGGCGGTTTTTCCCCGCGCGCCAGCGCGTTCCGGATCTCCGAGCTCGACACCGGCAGCGCCACCGTCTCCAGCCGATGCACGCGTACACCGGGAGGAGTCATGTAGTTGTGCCCGGGCCGCGCGACCACGATGAACTCGACTTCGCGGACCACGTCGCGCCAGCGATGCCAGCTTTGTATTTCTGCAAACGCGTCGCTGCCGATGATGAAAAAAATCTCGCCGTTTTCCGATTTCACGCGCTCGATGGTGTGAATCGAATAGCTTTTTTCCGCTCCCGCTTCCAGGCGCGACGCCTCAAAGCGCGGGTAGCCCGCGCAGGCGATCTCGGTCATATGAAAGCGGTCCTCATAGCTCGCGCGAGCCTCCTTCATGGGAGGATTGCCGGAGGGAATGAAGAGCACTCGATCGAGCGCGAACGCGTCCGCCGCTTCGCGCGCCACCACAATGTGCGCGGTGTGAATCGGGTCGAAAGTGCCCCCGAAAATCGCGATCCTCATGCTTGTATGCGCCGCATCAGCTCCGCTTCATTTTCGATCTCGATCCCGATCCGCAGAAAATACAGCTTCGCGCGCCCCAGAATGCGCGCCGCGTCCGTCGGCAGGTTCATGGCGTCTTTTTCCGTGGTCAACACAATCTCTGCGCTCTCGCCCAGTCGCGCCAGGTCGTGCGGGCTGTAGCGATGATGATCCATGAACTCGCGCCGCCAATCCGTTTCGATTTCCAAGTTCTCCAGCGTGCGCCAGAACGCCGCCGGCGATCCCAACCCGCAGAACGCTCCCGCTCTCGCGAACTTCGTCGCAACCGGCTCCGCCGCCCCGTCGAGCGAAATCCATTCGAGCGGAACCACGCGCGCGCGAAATATTGTGGCATTGTACCTTTTCAGCAGGGCCTCGATTGGGGCCGTGTTGGAGCGGCTCTCGCAGCGCGTCAGCAGGATGGTGCCGGCGCGGCGCAGAGCATGGAGCGGCTCGCGCAGCCGGCCCAACGGGAACACGCCCCCGCCGAGCGGATCGGTCGCGTCGATCAGTACAATATCGTGCCTTCGCGCCAGGCGCCGGTGCTCGAATCCGTCATCGAGCAGAAAAATATCCGGCGCGAGCGTCTTTTCCATGCGCCGTCCGACCGCGTAGCGGTCCGCTCCCACGCCGATGTGCGCGTCGCCGCGGGCGGCGAAAATGCTCGCTTCATCACCGATCGAGCGCCGGTCCGCGGTTTCGCCGCGCGCGACGATCACCGGCTCGCGCGACAAGCGTTTATATCCGCGCGTCAAAATTGCCGGGTTGCGCCCCGCTTCGCGTAGACGCCGCGCCAAGTGCGCGGTCACCGGTGTTTTTCCCGCTCCTCCCATCGACAGCGCGCCGATGCTGACCACCGGCGTTTCGAGCGCCCGCGTTTTCCTCATCGCGTTCACACGATTCCCCGCGCGCCACACCCAGCTTAGCGGCGTGAGCACCGCTCGCGCGAAAATCGTTCGCGACGGATTCGGAATTGCGCGGTCGGCCGCGTGAACGATCGCTTCCGTCATGCGCGCGCCCGCACCGCGCTTCGAAATCGCGATTTCTTTCGCCCGCGCGCCGTAATCGCCAGGATTCGCCAGCAATTTCGAGATCGCCGGCCGCAGCTCCGCCACCGAATCGATCGGATAAACCGCGTCCGCCTCGCGAAATTCCCGCGCGATTTCGGCGAAATTCTCCATATGCGGACCCATGATCACCGGCTTGCCGAAAAACGCCGGCTCCAGAATGTTGTGTCCGCCGCGATCGGCCAGCGTTCCGCCCATGAACACGGCATCCGCGCGCTCGAACAGCGCCGCCAGCTCGCCGATTGAATCGAGCAGCAAAACGCGCGCAGGTGCACCGGTAAGCCCTGCGCTGCGCCGGCCAAACGCGATCCCGGCCCGCTCCAGCTTTTCCGCGACCGCACCGAATCGCTCGGGCTTCCGTGGCGCCAGAATCGTCAACACATCAGTGCTTGCAGGAATCGCCGCGATCACCGCATCGTCTTCGTCGACAACGCCGTCCGTCATCGTGCTCGCGGCAATGAAGATTTTTTTCGCGCCCGCGCCATCCAAAAAATCGGCGATTTCTCGCGCCAGCGCCCGAGGCGGCGTCAAGTCGTACTTCAAATTTCCCGCGACGCCAACCGAATTCCTGCCAATCTCCTGGAACCGGCGCGCGTCCTGTTCGCTCTGCGCCAGAATCGCGTCCGGCCATTGGAGCGCATGCCGGAAGAAGCCGCGAAACCGCCGGTAGCGCGGCAGCGCGCGGTCCGAAATCCGTGCATTCACCACCAGCAGCGCCGCGCCCGCGCGTTTCGACTCGCGATACAGGTTCGGCCAGATCTCGGTTTCGAGAATCACCACCGCTGACGGCCGCAGCCGCCGCAAGACCCTCCGCACCATCCAGCGGAAATCGAGCGGCGCAAAAAACGAGTTCGCGCCGAATTTTTCCTGCGCCAGCGCGCGCCCCGCGAGCGTCGATGTGGAAACGTAAACCGGCGTCGCTGGCCGCATTTCGCGCACCCGGCGCACCAGCTCCGCCGCCGAAAGCACTTCGCCCACCGATACGGCGTGAAACCAGATCCCTCCCGCAGCCGTCGACTGAAAGGAACCCGGGGCGCGGCCGAACCGCTCGGCCAATCCCGCGAAATACCTGGGATCGCGCAATCCCCGGTAAAGTAAATACAGGGCGATCGCAGGACTGAGGGCGATCTCCAAAACTTGATAAAGGAAATAGATGAGACCAGTCGCGTTGATCGTTCTTCTGAGTATAGCCGCGGTCGGCGGGGACGACAAGGAGAAACGCTTCACGGTGGATCCCGCGGCCTCCTATCCCGGCCATCAGACCATCGAAAAAATCACCATCGCCGCGATTCCTTACACCAGCGAAGACCAGATGAAGATCGCCTTCGGAAAAGCCAATCCGTATAAATATGGAGTGCTGCCCGTGCTGGTGGTCCTGCAAAACGACACGGGCAAGGCGCTGCGCCTCGATCTCCAGGCCGAATTTGTCGACCCCGGCAATCGCCACGTGGAAGCCACGTCCGCCGATGACGTGCTGTACATTGGAGCAAGCACGAAGCCGCCAAAATTGCGAGGCTCGTCGCCCTATCCCAATCCGTTCCCGCACGGCCCCAAGAAAGGTCCGCTCAACAGCACGGAAATCGAAACTCGCGCCTTCGCGGCGAAAATGCTCCCCGCCGGCGAATCGGCGTATGGATTTTTCTATTTCCAGACCCAGAACATGCCCGGGTCGAAACTCTATCTGACGGGCCTCAAAGACGCGACCACCGGGAAGGACTATTTCTACTTCGAAATCCCGTTGGAAAAGGAGAGATAGCTACCGGCCCCGCACCGACCGAACCGCATTCTCCAGATCCGTCGTCTTCTGGGACCCGATCAGCACCACCTGACCGCCGGTGATCGTCAATTCCACTGCCTGTTTCCCCCGCGCGATGTATGCCCGGCCGCGCGCGTTCGACCGCATCCCATATCCGCCCCACTCTTTTGGATCGAACGTGACCGTTCGCGTTGACTCGATCTTGTCCACGCGAATACGCGCCGAGCGTAGCATGCCCCGCATGGTCACGCGCAGCTCCTCCGGAAAAACCTCCGTCACCAGCGTGATCGTCACCAGCCGCAGGTAAATCAGCCACAGGAAAACCGTCCAGCCGATCAGGCTTGCGTTCGACTCCGGCGGATGCCCCCACCCGATTCCGAAGGCCATCTGCAAAACGGCGCGCGCGAGCATCGCCGCCGGCGGAATCGCCGTCAGGATCAGCAGACGCTTCTGCCGGAACGGCTGAACCTCGCGAAAGCGAAGTTCAGCGGAGCGCGCCGATGGTGTATTGGACAACGGAATATTGGGTCTGGTAATCGTACTTCGCGCTGATGTTCTCGATTTCGGCCTGCGTCTGATTCAACTGCGCCTGCGTGAGCACCACGATGTCGGACAGGCCGTTGTTGTAGCGGCCCTGCGCCAGTTCCAGCGCGAGCGCCGCCTGCCGCAGGAACTCCGCAGTCACGTCGATGCGCTGATAGGCGTCCACCAGGCTCGAATAAGCCACCCTCACGTCGCGCGCGATGCGTTCCCGCTCATTCCTCAAGTTCTGGTCCGCCTCGAACGCCTTCTCGCGCGCTGCCTCGCGCCGCGCCGCGAACAGGTGCCCGTTGAACACCGGAATGCTGACGTTCGCCCCGATCCCTTCGTATCCGAACGCTACAGTCGAGTTATTGGGCGCGTTGATCCACGGCAGGAGTCCGCCCACCGCCGCCACCGTCACCGTGGGATAAGACAAGTCCTTCTCCGCTTCGAAAAACTTGTACGCCGATTCGCTCTGAAACTGGAGGCTTGCGAGTTCCGGCCGGTTATCGACCGCCTGCGTCACCAGTTGATCCACCGTCGGCGGTGGACCTGGTGGCAGCGGCACGTCGGCGAGCTGATAATTCGCCGGCTGGTCCGAGCCGAGCGTGCGCCCCAGCTCCGCCATGGCGCTGGTCACCGCGTCCTGCGCACGCAGCAGAAGCAGCTTGGCCTCGGACACGTTCACATCCGCGAACGCCACGTCGACTTGCGACTTCAGTCCGTTCTTGGCCAGCTCGTTGATCTGGTCCGCCACGAACTGCCGCGCCGTCACCGTCTCCCGCGCCACCTTCACCACCGCCTGCGCGTTCAGCACGCCGAAATACGCCCGGTTCACCGCCAGGATCACGTCGTAGCGCGTTGCCGAAAGCGTCGATTCGCTCGCCTGCTGCTGCAACCGCGCGCTGGCGACCAGGTTCGGCGTGCGGCCCGAGTCCGTGAGCAACTGCGACAGGTCCAATCCCGACCCGAAGCGGTTGAACAGCCGCGACGCCTGCAATTGCCCAGCGCCGATCCTCGCGTCCGTGTTGGCCTGCGACCCGGTGATCTCGCCCGAAACCTGCGGATAGTACGCCGCGCGGTTCTCCGTGACCTGCTGTTGCGCGTAATTCACCTGGTCCTGCGCCGCGGCTACCTGCGGATGATTGCGCAGCGCCGTCGTCACCGCCTGCTCCAGCGTCAGCGCCGGCGGAGTCTGCGCCGCCGCGGACACCGCGATCCAGAAGATCGATTTACGTAGTTTGCGTAGCATGCGGTCTCCTTCGCCGGTACACCAGCAGATAAGCGGCCGGCACGATGTAGATCGTCAGCAGCACGGACGACGTCAGCCCCCCGATGATGGCGCGCGCCATGGGCGTGTACTGCTCACCGCCCTCGCCGAGCTTCATCGCCATCGGAATCATTCCGATGATCGTCGCGAGCGAGGTCATCAGAATCGGACGCAGCCGCACCCGGCACGCCATGATCACCGCATCCATCACCGAGTAGCCCTGCTCCTCCAGGCGATGCGCGAAGTCCACGATCAGAATGCTGTTGGAATCCGCGATGCCGATCAGCATCAGTACGCCCATCAGCGACATCACGTTCAGCGACGTGTGCGTCAGCGGCAGAATGATAAGGACGCCCACGAACCCCATCGGAATCGCCAGCATGATCAGGAACGGATCGATCCAGGAACGGAACTGCGCCACCAGGATCAGGAACAGCAGGATGAACGAGATCGTGAATCCTAGCGCGAAGCTCTTGAACGATTGGTCCATGCCGTTCACCATCCCTTGCAGCGTCACGCGGATATTCTTCGCCAGGTGCGCGTCGGCGATGGTTTCGAGAATCCGCGACCTCAGCCTGGCCAGGTCCTCGCCTTTGGGCGTAACGTAGACATCCACGACGCGCTGGATTTGGTAGTGGTCCACTTCCGTGGGGGCCTGCACGTTCACCAGCTTCACCACCGTGTCGAGCGTGGTCGGCTCCTTCAGATTGGGCGCGCGTAGCGGGATATTGGTCAGATCGATCAAATTGTGGATCGCTCCGGTTCCGTGCTCGGCATACTGCACGCTCAGAAAATAATCGTTTCCGGTTTTATAATCGACCCAGTAATTGGGCGCGATCATCACGTTGGAATTGAGCGCCGTGATCACGTTGCTGACTACGTCGTTTTGGGACAGGCCCAGCTCCGCGGCGTGCACGCGATCGATATCCATGCGCAACGACGGGTAATTCATGTCCTGCGGGATGTAAATCTCGCCGACGCCGGGAAGCTGGCGGATGCGGCGCGCCAGGTCCTGCGCGGTGTCGTAGGTGAGCTGAAGATCGCGCGTGTTCACCTGAACGTCGATGGGCGCGGGTTGGCCTTGATTGAGGATCGCGTCCTGAAGCGCTCCGCTCTGGAAAAACGTCCGCACCTCCGGGAACTTCGCGGCCATGGCGTCGCGCACGCGATCGATGTACTCGAAGCTGCCGATGGCGTGACCCGAGTTCAAGGCGACCTGGATCGTCGCCGTGTACATCCCGGAGTTGCTGGTGTAGAGCGAGGAAATATCGTTCACCACGCCGATATTCGATAGAATCATCCTCAGATCCGTCGGCACGACGATTCCCCTGATCAGGTCCTCGATCTTGGCGACGTAATCATTGGTGACTTCAAGACGCGTTCCCGTGGGAACTTTGATATTAACGGTAAACTGGCCGGCATCGGTCCGCGGGAAAAACGACCGGTCGAGCAGCGGGAAAATTCCCAGGCTGGCCACGAAAATTCCCACCACCAGCAGCAGGGTCAATACCGGAACTTTCAGGCACTGCCGAACCGACCACTCGTACCCGTTCAGCAGCCTGTGGAACCCGCGGTTGAAAGCCGCGTTGAACCGCGCGCCCCACGACCAGTCCCGCACCGGCGCATCTTCCGGAGTCTCTCCGTGATGCTCGGTATGTGGCTCGCCGTGCCCGCTCCCCGGCACTGCCTTCAGAAATTTCGAGCAGAACAGGGGAATCACCGTCATGGCCACCACGAATGAGGCGAGCAGCGCCAGACAGAACGCCAGCGCAAGCGCCGAAAACAGAAACTTGCTGACGCCGTACAGCATGGTCACCGGAAAGAAGTCCACCACGTCCACCAGCGTCGCCGCCAGCACCGCGAGATTGACCTCCGCGCCGCCCTGTTCCGCCGCCACCGCCGGCGACGAGCCCATTTCCAAATGCCGGTAAATGTTTTCGAGCGAAATCACCGAATTGTCGATGACGCGCGAAAACGCCAGCGCCAGGCCGCCCAGAATCATCGTGTTGATCGTGCTGCCCAGCAGGAACAGGATCACGATCGTCGCCAGCGCCGAAATCGGGATCGACAGCAGCACCGCGCCCGTCGCCCGCATGCTGCCCAAGAACAGCAGAATCATGAGCGCGGTCAGAGCCAGGCCCATCAGGCCTTCGTGCGCCACCGTGTTCAAGGCGTCGCGTACGAATACCGACTGGTCGAAAACGATATCGGTGACAAGCTGCGGCGGCAGATCGAACAGCTTTCCCTTGAGCGCGCGCAGATCGTTGACCACCTGGAGGGTGTTGCTGTCGCCGCCCGATTTCATCACCGGAATGTAGGCCGACTTTTGTCCGTCAATGCGGACGATGTTGTATTGCAGCTGATTGGCGTCCTTGGCCTGCCCGATGTCGCCAACGGAAACCCAGCGCTGATCGACCGTCTTGATCGGCATCGATTCCAGATCGGAGACATTGTTGACCATGCTGTTGGAATAAACGTAATAATCGTTCGGTCCGATCTTGACGTCACCCGCGGGCAGAATCAGATTGCTCTGATTGACCGCGTCGACTACGTCCATCACGCTCAACTGCCGCGAGAAGAGCTTGTACGGATCGACGTAGATCATCGCCTGGCGGTACTTGCCGCCGAAGACCGCCGGAATTTCGGCTCCGTTGATCACGGCAATCTGGTTGCGGATCGTGAACTGCGAGATGTCGTGGAGCTGCGTCTCCGTCAGGCCCTGTCCTTTGACGGTCAGCAGCGCCACCGGAAGGCTTGATGCGTCGAATTTCAGAACCGTTGGTGGCAGCGTACCGGGAGGCAGCCGCTTCAGATCGCTCATCGCCAGATTGGAGAGCTGGGTAAGATCGGAATCGGCATCGGTGCCCGGCTGGAAATAGGCCTTGATGATGCTTACGCCCAGCAGCGACCGCGATTCCGTGTGATCCACGCCGCTCGCCTGCGTAAACCACCGCTCCAGCGGATTGGTGATGTCGGTCTCGATATCCACCGGCGGCATGCCGTTGTAAAACGTCGCCACCACGATCACCGGCAGGTTAATCGGCGGGAAGAGATCCACCGGCATGCGCAGGATGCTGGTCATCCCAATCACGGCGAGTGTGAGGCAAACCACAACAATGAAATATGGATTTCTGATGGAAAAACGAGGCATGCCCTATTCAGCCCTCCTTCCATCCACCAACGGCCTTCGATACACCAAAAGATAAGCCGCCGGAACGATGTACACGGTCAGCAGCACGGAGGCCGCCAACCCGCCGATGACGGCGCGCGCCAGGGGAGCGTACTGCTCGCTTCCCGTGCCCAGCTTCAGCGCCATCGGCACCATTCCGATAATGGTCGCCAGAGAAGTCATCAGGATGGGCCGCAGCCGCACCCGGCAGGAGGAAATCACCGCGTCCCGCACGTCATTGCCCTGCTCCTCCAGACGATGCGCGAATTCGACGATGAGGATGCTGTTGGAAGCGGAAATCCCGATCAACATCAGCACGCCCATCAGCGACATCACGTTGAGAGTCGTATGTGTCAGAGGCAGTGTCACCAGCACGCCGATAAAGCCCATCGGAATCGCCAGCATGATCAGGAACGGATCTTTGAACGACCGGAATTGAGCCACCAGGATCAGGAATAGAAGCACAACCGAAAGCGACAATCCGATCGCAAAGCTATGGAAGGATTGTTCCATGCTCTGTACCATGCCGCGCAGATCCACACGGATGCTGGCCGGCGGGGGCTGCGCCGCCAAAAGATTGCGGATCTCATCAGAAACTTTACCCAGGTCCTCGCCCGAGGGAGTCACATACACATCCGCGACGCGCTGGATCTGATAATGGTCGATTTCCGTCGGCGACTGGACAAAATCCACCTTCGCCACGTTTCCGAGTACGGTCACCGGGCGGTTCTGGTTCGGGGGGTCCATCTTTTGTTGTATCCGCCGCAACGGGATCTGCTTTAAGTCTTCGATGTTATGGATCGCGGCCGGTCCGTTTTCGTGATATTGAACGGTAAGGAAGTAATCGTTGCCGGTCTTATTATCCACCCAGTAGTTCGGCGCGATCATCGTGTTTGAGTTCAGTGCCGTGATCACGTTGTCGACGACGTCCCGCTGCGTCAATCCCAGTTCGCCGGCATGCACGCGATCGATGTTCAGGCGCAGCGCCGGATAATTCATGTCTTGGGGAATATAAACGGCTCCGACTCCGGGGAGCGAACGGATGCGCGCCGCCAGGTTCTGCGCCGTATTATAGGTGAGCTGAAGGTTCCGGCTGTTCACCTGCACGTCGATCGGGGCGGGCGCGCCCATATTCAGGATGGCGTCGACCATGGAGCCGCTCGAAAAAAAGGTGCGCACCTCCGGGAACTTTTTCGCGATCGCGTCTCGCATGCGGCCCATGTACTCGAAGCTGCCGATGTGATGAGAATCGTTCAGTTCCACCTGAATCGTCGCGGTGTAGGAACCGGCGTTGCTGCTGTATAGCGCCGAGAAATCGGGGGTGATCCCGATATTGGCCACGATCATGCGGAAATCAGCAGGGTCCACGATGTGCCGTGTCAGATCCTCAATTTTCGCGACGTAATCGTTGGTGGTCTCGATGCGGGAGCCGGTCGGGACTTTGATATTGATCGTGAACTGCCCGGCATCGGTGCGCGGAAAGAATGCGACTCCAAGCGTTGGGTAAATAGCCAAACTGGCGACGAAAATCCCAGCCAGCACAAGGACCACGATCAGCGGCGCTCGCAGGGCCCACCGAACCGACTTCTCATAACCGTCCAGCAGCAAGTTGAAACCATGATTGAACCATCGATGGAATCCGCCCTCGCTATGCGCATCGTGATGAAAGCCTTTAAGGAACTGCGCGCAAAACAGCGGGATGACCGTCATCGCCACAAAATAGGACGCGAACAGCGAAATGACCACCGCGAGCGCCAATGCCGAGAACAGATATTTGCTGACTCCGAACAAAAACGTCACGGGAAAAAAGACAACGACGGTGGTGAGCGTTGCCGCCAGCACGGCCAGGCTGACCTCCGATCCGCCCTGCTCCGCCGCGACCGCCGGCGACGCCCCCATTTCCAGATGGCGGTAAATATTTTCGAGCGAAATCACCGAATTATCGATGATCCGCGAAAAGGCCAGAGCCAGTCCGCCGAGAATCATCGTATTGATCGTGCTGCCAAGTAGATAGAGCACAACGACCGTGGCCAGCGCCGAAATCGGGATCGACAGCAGCACCGCTCCGGTGGCGCGCATGCTGGCGAGGAATAGCAGAATCATCAGTCCGGTCAGCAGCAGACCCGTCAGACCTTCGTCCATGACGGTGGCCAACGCCTCGCGCACGAAGACGGACTGATCAAACACGATCTCCGTGCTCAGTTGCGGCGGCAGATCGAAGAGTTTTTCCTTCAACGCCCGCAGATCGTCGACCACCTGGATGGTATTGCTGTCACCGCCGGATTTCATCACCGGAATGTAAGCCGACTTTTGACCGTCGATGCGCACAATATTGTATTGAATCTGGTTCGCATCCTTGGCCTCGCCGATGTCGGCGACCGAGACCCAACGCTGGCCGACGGTCTTGATCGGTATCGATTCCAGGTCCGAAACGTGATTCACCATGCTGTTGGAGTAAACGTAGTAGTCGTTCGGTCCCACCCTTAGGTCACCCGCAGGCAGAATCAGGTTGCTCTTGTTGACCGCGTTCACCACGTCCATCACGCTCATCTGGCGCGAAAAAAGTTTATACGGGTCGACGTAGACCATCGCCTGCCGGTATTTTCCGCCGAACACCGCCGGAATTTCCGCGCCTTTGATTACGGCGATCTGGTTGCGGATCGTGAACTGCGAGATGTCGTGAAGCTGCGTCTCCGTCAGGCCCTGTCCTTTGACGGTCAGCAGCGCCACCGGAAGGC
>Ga0335077_10001865_pt1 | contig 25125 bp, 20 predicted proteins | sample Lox_Sample_31_FD_207151 | JGI IMG/M metagenome (GOLD analysis project Ga0335077, IMG submission 207151) | Soil microbial communities from Loxahatchee National Wildlife Refuge, Florida, United States - Lox_Sample_3.1 | ecosystem: Environmental > Terrestrial > Soil > Wetlands | place: USA... | reverse complement strand
TCCTTGCGCAGCATGTAGGAGAGCGCGTCGCTGAACGATTCCTCGTCCTCGACCACGAGCACGCGTGTCACTTGACTGCCTCCCTGACAGGTTGGGCAAGGCCAGCGGCGGGTTCGCCGTCGGCGGGCGGCGTATTCCTGATCGCGGGCAGGTGCAGGGTGAAGGTGGACCCCACGCCCTCCTTGCTCCAGACCGTCACCTTGCCGCTGTGGGCGGCCACCACGTGCTTGACGATCGCCAGTCCCAGCCCTGTCCCGCCGGTGGCGCGGGAACGGGCCGGGTCGACCCGGTAGAAGCGCTCGAAGATCCGCTCCAGGTCCCGCTCAGGAATGCCGATGCCCTGATCGGCGATGCTGATCTGGGCGGAGCTGGCACCGTCCCGGGTGGCCGAGACCATCACCCGCGTCTTCTCCGGGCTGTAGGCGACCGCGTTCTCCAGCAGGTTCCGCAACGCCGTGACCAGCAGGTCCTCGTCGCCGAGCACGGCGAGCCCGTCGTCGCAGCTCCACGCCAGCTCGATGCCGCGGGCGCTGGCCTTCATCCGGCACCTGTCCAGGACCTCCGCCAGCACCGCGCTGAGCTCGACCGGGTTCGGGTCGGGCACCGGCTCGGCCGCCTGGATCCTGGACAGCGTGATCAGGTCCTGGACCAGGTAGGTCAGCCGGGACGCCTCCTGCCGCATCCGGCCGGCGAACCGGCGCACCGCCTCCGGGTCCTCGGCCGCTTCCTCCATGGTCTCGGCGAGCAGGGCGAGCGCGCCGACCGGTGTCTTGAGCTCGTGGCTGATGTTGGCGACGAAGTCCCGCCGGACCTCCTCCACCCGGCGGCTTTCCGTCTGGTCCTCGGCGAGCAGCAGGATCAGGCCGCCGCCGCCGACCGAGGAGCCGAGCGGCGCCACCCGCACCGCGAAGCTGGTCCGCCGGCCGCCGAACGCGGACCCGGACACCTCGATCTCGCCTTCGCGGATCTCGCCGTCCCTGCGGACCTGGCGGGCCAGGGCGAGGAGCTCCCCCATCATCAGCTGGTCGCCCTTGACCAGGCCGAAGGAGCGGGCCGCCGCGCTGGCGCTCAGCACACGGTCGTGGTTGTCGAGCACCACGGCCGAGGAGGAGAGCACGGCCAGGACGGACGCGACGCCGGGCGGGAGCCGGGCCGCCTGCTGCCGTTCGGTGCGATCGGGCACCGCAGCAGGCTGTCTGTCGACTTTCACCGGTCAGCCCCCGGCTTCAATCACGGCACGCACGGGCGTGTGGCCGAGGCACCACGCGTCACCTGCATGCTCATACCTCGATGGTAAGCGCACTGGGCGCGGAACGCTCCAGACCCGGGCCACCGCCGCCGGGCTGTTCCTCACGTATTCATACAAGTGTTGGCAAAGGGACATGCGCGATTCCCCCTGCCGAAACCGGTCACCGGCGGCCGGCCAGCCAGCTGACCTGCGGCTGGACCAGGGACGTCACCGCCGGGGCGGGAGCCTCAGCGGCCCTGGGCACGGACGGCCTCCGCGGCGGCGGCGGCCGCCTCGGGGTCGAGATAGCGGCCGCCGGCCAGCTTCGGCCGGAAGTCGGCGTCCAGCTCGTAGACGAGCGGGATACCGGTCGGGATGTTGAGCCCGGCGATCTGCGCGTCCCCGATCCCGTCCAGGTGCTTGACGAGCGCGCGCAGCGAGTTGCCGTGCGCGACGACCAGCGGGGTCCGCCCGGCCGCCAGGCCGGGCACGAGCGCGTCATACCAGTAGGGCAGCATCCGGTGCAGCACGTCCTTGAGGCACTCGCTGCGGGGCCGCAGCTCGTACGGAAGGTCCGCGTACCGGGGATCGTGTGCCTGTGACAGCGGGTCGTCGTCGGCGAGCTCCGGCGGCGGCACATCGTAGGAACGCCGCCACAGCATGAACTGCTCGTCCCCGAACTCCTGCCGGGTCTGGGCCTTGTTCTTGCCCTGGAGCGCGCCGTAGTGGCGCTCGTTCAGCCGCCACGACCTGGTGACCGGGAGCCAGAGCAGGCCCGCCGCCTCCAGCGAGAGGTGGGCGGTCTGGATGGCCCGGGTCAGCACCGAGGTGTGGACGACGTCGGGCCGCAGGCCGGAGTCGCGCAGCAGCGTGCCGCCCGCCGTGGCCTCCGCGGCGCCCTTGGCGGAGAGCCCGACATCCACCCAGCCGGTGAACAGCCCTTCCGCGTTCCAGGTGCTCTCGCCGTGCCGCAGCAGCACCAGAGTCGACATGCCGCGAGCTTATCCGCCGCGCGCGCCCGGCCCGGTACCGGCCCGGGCAGGGACAGGCCCCCGTGACAGCCCGCGGCGACGGGCCGCGCGGGTGACGGGCCTGGCCGGGAACACGATGCCGGCCAGCGTGGTTTCTCCGTGGGAGGTGCATGCCCGTGCCGCGACGCTACCCCCGGCGGATCGCGACCATCAGCGTTCATACCTCGCCGCTCGAGCAGCCAGGCACCGGCGATGCCGGTGGCCTCAACGTGTACGTGGTCGAAGTCGCCAAGCGGATGGCGGCCCGCGGCGTGGAGATGGACATCTTCACCCGCGCGGTGTCGCGGGATGCCCCCCCGGTCGCCGAGCTGGTGCCCGGCGTGCTGGTCCGGCACGTGCCGGCCGGCCCGTTCGAGGATCTTGACAAGGCCGACCTGCCCGCCCAGCTGTGCCACTTCACCTTCGAGGTGCTGCGGACAGAGGCGGCCTACGCCCCCGGCAGGTACGACCTGGTGCACGGGCATTACTGGCTGTCCGGCCACGTCGGCGCGGTGGCGAAGGAGCGGTGGGGGGTGCCGCTGGTGCAGTCCATGCACACCCTGGGCAAGGTGAAGAACGCGGCGCTGGCGGACGGCGACGCCGCCGAGCCCGCGATGAGGCTGCGCGGCGAGGCGGACGTGGTGGCCGCGGCCGACCGGCTGGTCGCCAACACCGACCAGGAGGCCCGGCAGCTCGCCGGGCTCTACGGCGCGGACCCGGCCAGGATCTGGACCGTCAACCCCGGCGTCGACCTGTCGGTCTTCCGGCCGGGGGCGGCGCAGCAGGCCCGGCAGCGGCTCGGCCTGCCCGCCGACGGGCACGTCATCGTGTTCGCGGGCCGGGTGCAGCCGCTCAAGGCGCCGGACGTGGCGCTGCGCGCCGCCGCCGCGCTGGTCCGTGCCGATCCCGCGCTGGCCGGCTCGCTGACGGTCGCGTTCATCGGCGGGCCGAGCGGCACCGGGCGCGCCGATCCCGACCAGCTGACCGAGCTGGCCGGTGCGCTCGGCATCGCGGGCCTGGTGCGGCTGGAGCCGCCGTGCCCGCAGGCGGAGCTCGCGGACTGGTACCGGGCGGCCACCGTGGTCATGGTGCCGTCCTACTCGGAGTCGTTCGGCCTGGTGGCGGTCGAGGCCCAGGCCTGCGGGACGCCGGTGATCGCCGCGTCCGTCGGCGGCCTGCGCACCGCCGTGCAGGACGGCGTGTCCGGGATCCTGGTGGACGGGCACGACCCGGCCAGCTACGCGCGGGCGCTCGCCGGGCTGTTCGCCTCCCCCGGCCAGCGGGCCCGGCTGGCCCGCGGGGCGGTGGAGCACGCCTCCCGGTTCGGCTGGGGGGCCACCGTCGACCGGCTGCTCACCGTCTACGCCGGGGCGATGAGCACCTCCCTGGCCCACGGGAGCTACACCCGCGCGGGCTGACAGGATGGGGAGTCATGAGCGGCATGGCACCGGTGACGGCGGTGTGCCGGTGACCACGGCCGGGGCGGCGGCCGCCGCGGTCGAGGCGGCGCTGGCCGGGCTCGGGCTGGACGCCGAGCGGCCGCAGCCGGGCAGCTACCTGGTACGGCTGGAAGGCGAGCGCAAGCTGGCCACGATGACCTGGCTGATCGTCGGCACGCACAGCCTGCACGTGGAGGCGTTCTTCTGCCGCCAGCCGGACGAGGACCGCGCCCGCTTCTACCGGTTCCTGCTGGAGCGCAACGGCCGGATGTACGGCGTCCATTTCGCCGTGGACCGCCAGGGCGACGTCTACCTGGTCGGCCGGCTGCCGCTGGCGTCGGTGACCGCCGACGAGATCGACCGGCTGCTGGGCTGCGTGCTGACCTACTCCGACGAGAATTTCAACGCCGCCCTGGCCATCGGCTTCGCCTCCTCGATCCGCAGGGAGTGGGCGTGGCGGGTCAAGCGCGGCGAGAGCCTGGCGAACCTGCGCGCGTTCGCCCGCTTCGCCGACCCCGCCTCCGGCGGGACCGGCCCGGAGTGAGGCCCGCGGCCCGGGCCGGCTGTCAGGACTTGACCAGCCGGGAGATCGCCTCGGCCGCCTCGTGGACCGAGGCCCGCCCCTCTTCCCCGCCCTTGCGGACGGCGTCGGAGACGCACGCGCCGAGGTGATCTTCGAGCAGCCCGAGTGCGACCGCCTGCAGCGCCCGGGTCACCGCGGAGACCTGGGTGAGCACGTCGATGCAGTAGACGTCCTGCTCCACCATCCGCTGCAGCCCCCGGACCTGGCCCTCGATCCTGCGGAGGCGGTTGAGGTAGGCGTCCTTGTCCTGGGTGTAACCGCGCATGCTGTGACAATACGTGCTCGCGGGCCGGGCCGCCTCATGCGCTGCCATGGTCGCCGGCCAGCCACCGCCAGCGGGCCGGGGCGGCCGGGTGCCAAGGACATCGGCTGAGGTCACCGGGTGCGGAGCCGGGCGCGTCTACCATCGTCGCGTAGGCGCCCGGCAGGCGGGCGCCGTTGCCGGAGGGTGCCGGGATGGGGCCGCTGCACGGGGTGCGGGTGATCGAGATCGCGAGCCTGGCGCCCGCGCCGTTCGGCTGCATGATCCTGGCCGACCTGGGCGCCGATGTGCTGCGGGTGGACCGGATCGACCGCTCCGGCAGGCAGGCTCTCCCCCCGGTGGACCCGCTGTGCCGCAGCCGCCGGTCCATCCGGCTGAACCTCAAGGACCCCGCGGGGGTAGATGTCCTGCTCCGCCTCACCGACGGGGCCGATGTGCTGGTGGAGGCGTTCCGTCCCGGGGTGGCGGAGCGGCTCGGGTTCGGGCCGGACGTGTGCGGCGGGCGCAACCCGCGGCTGGTCTACGCCCGGATGACCGGGTGGGGCCAGGACGGCCCGCTCGCCGAGACCGCGGGCCACGACATCGACTACATCGCCGTCTCCGGCAGCCTCGAACCGATCGGCCGGGCGGGCGGCCGCCCCCTCCCGCCGCTGAACCTGGTCGGGGACTTCGGCGGCGGCGGGATGCTGCTCGCCGTCGGCGTGCTCGCCGCCCTGCTGGAGCGGGAGCGCTCCGGGCTGGGGCAGGTGGTGGACGCCGCGATGGTGGACGGCTCGGCGCTGCTCGCCTCGTTCCTGTACGGGCTGCGGGCGGCCGGGGCATGGCAGGACGAGCGGGGCACGAACGTGCTCGACAGCGGCGCCCCGTTCTACGACACCTACGCCACCGCCGACGGCCGGTACATGGCCGTGGGCGCGCTGGAGCCGAAGTTCTACGCCGAGCTGCTGGACCGGCTCGGCCTGGACGGGACCGGCCTGCCCGCCCAGTACGACCGCTCCGGCTGGCCGGAGCTGCGGGCCCGGCTGACCGAGGTGTTCGCCGGGCGCACGCAGGCGGAATGGGCGGAGGTCTTCGCGGGCTCGGACGCGTGCGTGGCGCCGGTGGTCAGCCCGCGGGACGCGCCCGGGCACCCGCACAACGCCGCCCGCAAGACCTTCATCGACGTGGGCGGCGTGACCCAGCCGGCGCCCGCGCCGCGGTTCGGGCGCACCTCGTGCGCCCCGCCTTCACCGCCGGCCCGCCCGGGGGCCGATACCGACGACGTGCTCGCCGGGCTCGGGTTCAGCGCCGCCGAGATCGCCAGCTTGCACGACAACGGCGCCGCCGCATGACCCGCGGCCCTGGGCGCGCGCGGGTCTGGGTTGCGCAGGTCTGGAATCCCCCTTGAGCCGGTAAATCCCGCCAGAAGCACCTGGTGCGGTGGATACCGTGCTGGATCTACCCGCCGGGCAGGCCGCCGCCAGTCTGCGCAAACTGGGCTTCGACGTCATCGGCGTCGGCGACACCGGCCCGGCAGCAACCACCACCGTGAGCTACTCGGGCACCGCGCACGCCGACAGCGCCTACACGCTGATGGCGGCGCTCAAGGCCACCCCCGCCGCGCAGAACCTGCTGCAGGAGCCCACCCCGCAGACGGGGGCGGCAGGCCCGGTCTCCCTGATCATCGGCTCCGGCTGGGCCGGCGTGAGCCGGCCGGCGCCGCCTGCCGCCAGGGCCGGCCAGCACAGCGCGTCAGGCAAGCCGGGCAAGCCCGCCACCAGCGGCCCGGGCAGTGCCGGGACCATCCAGACCCGCAACGCCGCCGCCAGCATCTGCTCCGGCCTGCCTGCCGCGAACCGCGATCCCGGCAGCCCGCCATGACCGGTCCCGCGGCCGGTGGGCGTGCCTCTACCGTCCGTGCGCGGCTGCAGGATGCGGGCTCAGCCGTGGACGGCGGTATGACAAACTCGTATGCAGGAGGTTCCCGGCCATGTGCCGGGATTCCTGCGTGCTTTGCGCGATGACCCAGGATTCGCAGCCGACTGAGGGAGGTGTGGCCGTGCTCGGTGATCCCTGCAGTACCACCACGGCGAGCGCGGCCGTCACCACAGGCCGGGCCGCCAGACGTTGCCCGCGCCGATCCCTTCCACGCTTGCCGGCCGCCCCGGGTTAGATCACCCGGCCTGGCCGGCGGACCAGGAGGTTGCTGTGTCCGACCGGCACTTCTTCAACGGCCGGCTGCCCGGCCATCGTCCCCGCAACGGCGACGGCGGCGCCTCGCACCTGTTCGGCGGCGTCTCCCAGCGGCTGATGACATCCCGCCAGGTCCGGCAGAACATCATCTCGCTGGTCGGCCTGATCGGCGTCCCGGTGCTGAACCAGTCGGGTGAGGAGGTCGGCCGGCTCGTCGACCTGGTCGCCCAGGTGCACGGCAACACCGATCCCTACCCGGCGCTGACCGGGATCGTGGTCCGGGTGGGGCGCCGCCATGCCTTCCTCGACGCCTCCGCCATCGACAAGGTGGAGCGCCGCTCGGTCACCCTCCGCACCGCCCGGATGGACCTGCGCGAGTTCCACCGCCGCGAGGGCGAAGTGCTGCTGCACCGCGACATCCTCGATCATCAGCTGGTCGACACCGACGAGGTGCAGGTGATCCGGGCGGCTGACCTCTACCTCGCCCAGGTCGGCGACCAGGTCCGGCTGGTCGGCGTGGATGTGAGCCTGCAGACCCTGCTGCGCAGGCTCGGCCCCAAGCGCTACCGCTGGCACCCGACCCCGGACCGGGTCATCGACTGGGCCGCGATCGAGTCGTTCGGCGAAGACTCGCCGGAGGAGCCCGCCGCCGTGAAGCTGCGGGAACCGCACTCGGCCCTGCGCCGGCTGCGCCCATCCGAGCTCGCGGACGTGCTGGAAGGGCTCGGCCGGCCAGGCCGGAAGGAGCTGCTGGCCAGCCTCGACCACGACCTCGCCGCGGACGTCCTGGAGGAGATGGAGCCGGACGAGCTGAAGGCGCTGCTGCGTGAACTGGCCCCGGCCCAGGCCGCTGACCTGGTCGCGCGGATGGAACCAGACGAGGCGGTCGACGCGCTGCGCGACCTCCCTGAGGACGAGCAGGCCCAGCTGCTGGCCCAGATGCCCGCCGCCACCCAGCGGGAACTCGCCCGGCTGCTCGGCTACCCCGAAGACGAGGCCGGCGGGGTCATGACCACGGTGCTCGCCACGGCGACCCCCGACGAGACCGTCGCCGAAGTGCGGAAACGGCTGCGCAAGCTGGCCAAGCACCAGACCGAGATCGACTCGGTCGCCGTCGTCGACGCAAAGGGCCGGCTCATCGGTGACGTCTCGGCCTTCGACCTGCTGGTCAACGACGGCGACAAGCCGCTGTCCGACCTGATCGACCCGGGCAACCCGCCGATCACGCTGCGCCCAGACGACGACATGGCCATGGTCGCCACCGAGATGGTGGAGTCCCGGCGCTCGTCGCTGCTGGTGGTGGACGACAAACGGCGGCCGATCGGCCGGATCCTGTCCGACGACGTGCTCGACGCGCTGGTGCCGGGCCACGGCCGCCTGCACTTCCCGCGGATCCTGCAGTGAGCACCCGCGAGGAGGACAGCGAGGCGGATCTCCGCCCGCCGGCGCCGGACTCCGGTGCGCTGAGGTCGCTGAACCGGATCCGGGCCGGCGGGCTGCGGCTCATGCGGAGGCGCAAGAGCCGGATCTGGCTCGTTCTGGCCATCGCCGGCCCCGGGATCGTGGCCGCCAACGCGGGCAACGACGCGGCCGGTATCGCCACCTACGCCTCGGCCGGGTCCCAGTTCGTCTACCGGACGCTGTTCTTCATGGTGCTGGTCACCATCGCGCTGGTGCTGGTGCAGGAGATGGCGGTACGGCTGGGCACGCACACCGGCAAGGGCCTGGCCGCGCTGATCCGGGAGCAGTTCACCCTGCGGATGACGGCCGTGGCGCTCGGCTGCGTGCTGCTGGCCAACACCGGGCTGGTCGTGTCGGAGTTCGCCGGCATCGGGGCGGCCTTCGAGCTGCTCGGGGTCAGCCGTTTCATCATCATCCCGATCGCGGCCGTGGCCATCTGGGCGCTCGTCTCGTTCGGCTCCTACCGGTACGCCGAGCGGATCTTCCTGATCATGTCGTTCGCCTTCCTCGCGTACCCGATAGCGGCCATCCTCGGCCACCCGGACTGGGGCGCGGTCGGCTCCAACCTGGTGATCCCGCATTTCGAGTTCAGCAAGCCGTTCCTGCTGCTGGGGGTGGCCCTGATCGGCACCACGGTCAGCCCGTACATGCAGCTGTACGCGGCGGCCGGGGTGGTCGACAAGGGCGCCGACCCGGCCGACTACCCGCGGGCCCGGATCGACGCGATCTCCGGGGCGCTGTTCGCGTGCATCGTGTCGATCACGATCATCATCGCCACGGCCGCCGCCATCGGCGGGACGGGTCCGCTGACCTCGGCATCCGAGGCCGCCCAGGCGCTGAAGCCGGTCGCGGGCGCGGGTGCCGAGCTGCTGTTCGCGCTCGGGCTGATCGGCGCGTCCGCGCTGGCCGGGGCGGTGGTCCCGCTGTCCAGCGCGTACGCCATCAGCGAGGCGGTCGGGGTGGAGCGGTCGGTGTCGCGCAGGTTCACCGAGGCCCGGCTGTTCCTCGGGCTGTTCGGCGTGCAGGTGCTCATCGGCGCGTCGCTGGCCCTCACCCACATCAACCTGATCACGCTGCTGATCGGCACGCAGGTGCTGCAGGGCATCGTCACCCCGGTCATCCTGGTCTTCATCCTGATCCTCACCAACCGCCGCAGCGTGCTGGGCAAGGCCGCGAACGGGACGGCGTTCAAGGTCGTGGCGACCATCTGTGTGGCCGGCATCTCGGCGATGAGCCTGCTGCTGCTCGGCAGCACCGTGCTCGGCTTCTTCGGCATCGGCTGACAAGGCCGCCGCCTGCCAGGCACGCCGCCGGCCCGCCCTGGCGGGGCCGCCCGCTGGCTGGGGCCACGGCGGCCCCGCCGGCGCTCACACCCGCTGGTCAGGAGGCGAAGCGGTAGCCCATCCCGGACTCGGTGAGCAGGTAACGCGGCCGCGACGGTTCCGGCTCGAGCTTGCGCCGGAGCTGGGCAAGGTAGACGCGCAGGTAGTTGCTCTCGGTCTCATAGGCCGGCCCCCAGACCTCCTGCAGGAGCTGGCGCTGGGTGACCAGGCGGCCGTGGTTGCGCACCAGGATCTCCAGCAGCTGCCACTCGGTGGGGGTCAGGCGCACGTCGGTGCCGTCAGCGCGGGTGACCCGCTTGGCGGCGAGGTCGACGGTGAAGTCATCGGTCTTCACCACCGGCTCGTCCGGGGCCGGGGAGGCGCGCCGGATGGCGGCCCGCATCCGGGCGAGCAGCTCGTCCATGCCGAACGGCTTGGTCACATAGTCGTCCGCGCCGGCGTCGAGGGCAGCCACCTTCTGGCTCTCGTGCCCCCAGACCGACAGCACGATGATCGGCGTCGAGGCCCAGCCGCGGACCCCGCGGATGACCTCGGTGCCGTCCATGTCGGGCAGCCCGAGATCGAGGATCATCACGTCGGGGCGCTCGCGGGCCATGGCCGCGAGCCCGGAGGCGCCGTCGCTCGCGGTGCTGACCTGGTAGTTCCGCGCGGCGAGGTTGATCCGCAGCGCCCGCAGGATCGACGGCTCGTCGTCGACGACCAGTACCCGGGTCAAGACTCGGCACCCTGCATCGACTCGGCGCTCCTGGTGGCGACCGGCAGCGTGATCCTGACCGTGAGCCCGCCGCCGGGCGTGTCCGCCGCGACGATGGCACCGCCCATGGCCTCGGTGAAACCCCTGGCCACCGCGAGGCCGAGCCCCACCCCGACCTTGCGGCCGTCGAAGCGCTGGAACGGCTCGAAGATCCTGGTCTTCAGCTCGTCCGGCACACCCGGGCCGTGGTCGATGACGTCCAGCACGATGGTGTCCCCGGCCCGGTGGGCCTGCAGGGCGGGCGGCCGCCCGGGCGGCGAATGGTGCAGGGCGTTGGAGAACAGGTTCGCCAGCACCCGCTCCAGCAGGCCCGGGTCGGCCAGCATCAGCGGCATGCCGTCGGGCACCCCGAGCCGCAGGTCCGCCGGGGCGTCGAGCCCGCGCAGCGCGACCGGCGCCACCTCGTCGACGGCGATGGGGCGCAGGAACGGCTGCAGCGAGCCCGTGTGCAGGCGGCTCATGTCGAGCAGGTTGCCTATCAGCCCGTCGAGCCGGTCCGCGTTCTCCTCGATGGTGGCGAGCAGGGCCTGCTGGTCGGCCTCGGTCCAGGCGACGTCGGTCTGGCGCAGGCTGCTGACGCTGGCCTTGATCGAGGCCAGCGGCGTGCGCAGGTCGTGGCTGACCGCGGCGAGCAGCGCGGTCCGCATCCGGTTGCCCTCGGCCAGCGCCTCGGCCTGGGCGGCCTGGGTGCGCAGCCGCGCCCGGTCGAGCGCGGCTGCGGTCTGCGCCGCGAAGCCGGCCAGCAGGCCCGGCGGGATGGGGCTGGGCTGGCCGCTCACCTCGAGCGCCAGGTCGCTGCGGACGCCGACGCGGGTGACGGGCGTCCCGCCAGCCGCACTGCCGCTCGCCGCGATCGGCACCCACCGGCCGCTGACGTTTTCCAGCAGCTCCGCCTGGCCTCCCAGGGTCTGCACGAGATGGTCCAGGACCACCGCCGGGGTGTCGGCGCCGCCGAGCACCGTCTGCGCCAGCTCCAGCAGCGACCGGGCCTCCTCGCGGCTGCGGGCGGCCTCGCGGGCCCGGCTGGCGGCGAGGTGCACGACGCTGCTGACCGCCACGGCGACCGTGACGAACAGCAGCAGCGCCAGCAGGTTGTCCGGCTTGTCGATGGTGAACGTGTGCAGCGGCGGGGTGAAGTACCAGTTGAGCAGCAGGCTGGCGGAGGCGGCGGCGAGCACGGCCGGCCAGAAGCCGCCGATCACCGCGAGCGTCACCACGGCGACCAGGTAGATCAGCAGGTCGTCGGTCAGGCTCAGGTGCGGCCGGGCCAGCACCAGCAGCGCCGTCAGCAGCGGCAGGCCGATCGCCGCCAGCAGCACCCCCAGCAGTGCCCGGCGGGCGCCGACGGCATAGGCCGCCTTCACCATGAGGGCGCCGTAGCCCGCCGCGGGTTGTCCGCCCGTCAGCTGCTCAGGACCTTTGCCGACCTGCCCGGGACCAGTGGCAGGCTGCCCGGCGTCGCTTCCAGCGCCCACGCTCTCCAGTATGGGCCTGTTCGCAAGCCAGCGCATGAGCAGGCCGAGGGCGCCCCCGGCCAGCGCGCACCCGCCCATGACCACGGCGGCGTTCCCCGCCTGGGGTCCGGTCACCCGCAGCTGTGCGTACGGCGGGTGGGAGAACCCCACCGCGGTGAGCCATCCGACAACGGCGAGGGGGATCACCGCGAGCGGCTCCGCCGCGAATGACCACGCCGTCACCACGGCCGCGGCCGCGATCAGCACCCCCGTCGCCGGGAACCGGCCGTGCAGGGCGGCCGCGACCGTGCCGATGGCCAGCAGCGCAGCGTAGCCCGTCACCAGGGCGTAGGGCGCCGCTAGCCCTCGCCGCGTCGAACCGTTCATCTCATGGACAGTCGAACGCCACAAGAGGCGAAAAATAAGGATCTTGATAAAACCTTAACGTGCAGGTCAGCAGTCTTGACGCGGCCTTAGCGGATGCGCTGCCCGGCCGCGCCTAGCGTCGGTGATAGCGGTCAAAGCACGAGTAAGAGTGCCCAGCGATGGGCAGCGCAGCGGGGCGAGCGGTGCCCCAAGCCCAGCAGCCCTGCTGCCTGGGTGCTCTGAGTCAGGGCCAGGACGCGGCACGACGTGGCCGCGGTGAGAGGGCCGGATCCATGGCCTGGGATGGAAGGAAACAAACCGGTGGCCGTACGCAAGGCGGCTGGTCTGCTCGGCGGAACCCCGGGGAGCGACCTTCCAGAGACCTTCTGGTATTCCGTGAAGCGGCGCCTGCTCGGCCCGCCGCTGGTCAACGAGCAGCTGAGCCAGGAGCGGCTGTCGAAGCCACTGGCCCTTGGCGTGCTGTCGTGTGACGGGATCTCGTCTGCGAACTACGGCTCCGAGCTGATCTTGCACGAACTGCTGCCGTTCTTCGGCCTGGCGGCCTTCTCGCTGCTGCTGCCGATGACCGGGGTGATCCTGCTCGGCATCGCCCTGGTGGTGCTGTCCTACCGCGAGGTGGTGACGGTCTACACCCGGGCGGGCGGCTCGTACGTGGTCGCCCGGGAGAACTTCGGCCCGCGCGTCGCGCAGGTGGCGGCGGTGGCCCTGATGGTCGACTACGTCGTCACGGTCGCGGTGCAGAACGCCGCCGGCAGCGCTGCGATCGTCTCGACGTTCCCGGCGCTGGGCAGGCCCCTGGGCGACGCGGTGACGCTGACACTGATCGCGGTCACCGCCACGCTCATCATGTGCTACGTGAACCTGCGGGGGGTCAGGGAGAACGGCAAGACGTTCGCGCTCCCGACCTACCTGTTCACCGGCTCGGTCGGCTTGATGATCATCGTCGGGCTGTACCGGGAGGCGTTCGGCGGCGGGCTGCCGCACGTGACCTGGCAGCGGGGGACGGTGCCGGTCGGGCACCACCCCAGCGGGCTGCTCACCATCGGGGCCATCTACATCCTGGGGCGGGCGTTCGCCAACGGCGGCTCCTCGCTGACCGGGATCGAGGCCGTCTCCAACGCGGTCAGCGCGCTGCGCCCGCCCGAGGGCCGCAACGCCCGCCAGATCCTGGTGACCCAGGGCAGCATCGTCGCGTTCCTGATCGCCGGGATCTCCTGGGTGGCCCACATCACCCACGCGGTCCCGTACGTCAACGGTGTCCCGACGGTGGTCTCCCAGGAGGCCAACCTCATCTTCGGGCAGTCCTCGGCTGGCCGGGTGCTGTTCTTTCTGGTGCAGGCGGGGGCCATCTCGATCCTGTTCACCGGCGGCAACACCAGCTTCAGCGGCTTCCCGTTCCTGACCAGCTTCGTCGCCGAGGACTCGTTCCTGCCCCGCTGGCTGTCCAAGCGCGGCCACCGGCTGGTCTTCTCCAACGGGATCATCCTGCTGACCGTGCTGGCGCTCACTCTGCTGCTCGTGGTTGGCGCCAACCTCAATGCCCTGGTCCCGTTCTACGCGATCGGCGTGTTCACCGGGTTCTCGATGGCCGGGTTCGGGATGGCCAGGTACCACCGCAGGACCAGGGAGCCCGCCTGGCGCCGCCGGCTGGTCATCAACTTCACGGCCGGGGTGTACACCGCGCTGGTCGTGGTGATCTTCGCGATCGTGAAGTTCACCGAGGGCGCCTGGCTGGTGGTGGTGGTGTTCCCGATCCTGGTCTTCGCCTTCATCCGGCTCAATCACCGGTACCGGATGGAAGCCGAGGTCCTTGAGGACATCGGCGGGCGTAAACCGCCTGACCCGCCGAACTACGCGCGGCGGACGGTGCTGGTTTTCGTGGACGAGTTCAACCTGGCGACGATCGCCGGGCTCCGCTATGCGCGCGGCCTGCGCCCCACCGACCTGCGGGCGGTGCATTTCGTCATCGACCAGGAACGGGCCGACGAACTGCGCCAGGCATGGCTTCGCGCCGACCGCGGCATTCCGCTCGACCTCGTGGAGTGCCCGGACCGGCGCGTGCCGCGGGCCGCCGGCGAGTTCGTTGCCCGGAAGGCCAGCCAGCCGGACACCTATGTGACCGTGGTCCTGCCCCGGCGCAGCTACCCGCCGCTGCTCGGCCGGCTCCTGCATGACCAGACCGCCGATAAGATCGCGCGGGTGGTGAGCCGGATCCCGCGATCCGCGGCCACCATCATTCCCTTCGACGAGCAGGCACGCATCGAAGTCCTGCACGAGCGCCAGGCCGCCGGGAAAGTCAAGGGCCCGCTCCTGGAGGCGAACGGCCACGGGCACGACGAGCCTGCCTGGCGGCCGGGTGTCACGCCGATCGCCGCTGTCACCCACAACGGCAAGGTCACGGTGGAGGGCCGGGTCCACAGCATAGAGATCAGGCCGGTGGAACACAGCTGCGTATTCGCCTGCCTGGTCACCGACGGGACCGGGGAGATCACCGCACTGTTCTATGGGCGCACGCACATACCTGGCGTGGAGACCGGCACCAGGATCCAGCTCCGCGGCCGGGCCGGGATCCGGGACAGCGGCACGGTGATGGTCAACCCCGCCTACGAGCTCCTCACCTGAGAGGCGCCCCCACGGGCCCTGGTCAGCTCTACGCCGGCCCCGGCCGGCGAACGGGCTCCAGCCCGGGCGGCCACCTCATGACTTTGCGCCATAAAGTTCCTGGGCTCAGACCCTTGACTTTATGTCATAAAGCGGAGTCTACTTTATGACATAAAGCAGATCTGGGGAGACACCATGAACCACACACCCGGCACCGCCGGCGACGGCGGCACCTTCGGCCCCGAGCAGGCCGCTGCCCTGCTGGACCAGACCACCCAGCAGGCCCGCCGCAAGTTTCAGCCCTCGCCACCGTGGCTGCTGGCGACCAGGGCGGTGATGGTCCTGGCCGCCCTGGTCGCGATCTGGCTCTCGGTGCGCGGACAGCATCCCTACCGGGGCCCGACCGCCGCGGACATCCCCGTCCTGGTCGCGTTCATCGTCGTCAACTTCGCCGCGACGGTCGCTGTCCGCAGGCGCGCGACCGCCGGGGTCAGCGGGCGATCCCGCTTCAGTCAGGGCGAGATCATCGTGCTGGTGCTGGCCTTTGCCGCCGCGCTCGTGGTCATGGCGGTGCTGGGTGCCGCCGGAGTGAGCTTCGCCTGGTACCCAACCTCGGTGCTGGTCATCCCCGGCCTGGCCTGGGCGGCTATCGCAGCGGCACGGGCAAACTGGCTCTCGTTCGGCACCGGGCTCGCCCTCGTCGTCCTCGGCGTCGTGGGCGCATTCGCCGGGCCGGCCGGGTCCTGGGCGGTCGCCGCCGTGGGCCTGTGTGCCGTGCTCCTCGGCGAGGCCGCCGCCATCGCCTGGCAGCAGCGCGCATGACGGTACGCCATGAATGACGACGCGCTGGACCCGCTGATCCACGTCCCCACCCGGCTGAAGATCGTCGCGACGCTGGCGGCGCTGCCCGACGGCGACACGCTCTCCTTCACCCGGCTGCAGGACATGATCGGGCTCACCCCCGGCAACCTGATCATCCACCTGCGCAAGCTCGAAGAAGCCGACTACATCAGCAGTGAGAAGAGCAGGAACGGGACCGTGTCCATCACCACGGTCGCTCTCACCGGCCACGGCCGCGAGGCGCTCGGCGCCTACACCCAGGCCCTGCGCGACCTGCTCGGCGGTCTGTAACCGAGGGCGCGGCCGGCTCTGAGCGCCGGCGCACGTGACCCGCTTCCTCTCTCAGGACCGGGCCGCAAGGGCTAGCCGCCGGACGGCGGTGGTATGAAGGCCACGACAGGGATATGCGACCGACAGGACGCACGGACGTGGCGATACGCAACGCAGTCGGCTTTCTTGGCAGCGGCGAGCTGGACGAAGAGAGTTTCTGGTACTCGGTGAAGCGCCGCCTGCTCGGGCCGCCCATGGTCAACGAGCAGCTCCGCCATCAGCGTCTGTCCAAGCCGCTCGCGCTGGGCGTGCTGTCCCCGGACGGCATCTCCTCCTCCGCCTATGGCCCGGAGGAGGTCCTGATCGCGCTGCTGCCGATGGCCGGGCTCGCGGCCTTCACCATCATCCTGCCGCTGACGCTGGTCATCCTCGTGGTGATGGTGCTGGTGGTGCTGTCCTACCGCGAGGTGGTGATGGTCTACATCAGGCCCGGCGGCTCCTACGTGGTGGCCAGGGAGAACTTCGGGCCCAGGGTCGCCCAGATCGCCGCCGTGGCCCTGCTCATCGACTACGTGGTCACGGTGGCCATCCAGGTCACCGCCGGCACGGCCGCCGTGGTCTCCGCGTTCCCGGCACTCGGCCCGTACTCCGAGCCGATCATCATCGCCGTGATCCTGCTCATGTGCTACGGCAACCTGCGCGGGATCAAGGAAGCCGGGCGTATCTTCGCGGTGCCCACCTTCCTGTTCTCCGGCGCGGTCATCCTGATGATCGTGGTCGGCCTGATCCGCGAGGTCCTGGGCGACCTGCCCACGTATGACCCGCACACGCTGCACGGCACCTACCCGATCGGCAGCGGCGCAGCGGGCATCATCAGCTTCGCGATGATCCTGACGTTGCTGCGGGCGTTCGCGAACGGCGGGGCCTCGCTGACTGGCATCGAGGCGGTCTCCGACGCGGTGGGCGCTTTCCGGCCCCCGGAGGGGGTCAACGCCCGTCAGGTCCTGGTCGCGGAGGGCTGCATCCTGGGCTTCCTGGTGGCGGGGATCTCCTGGCTCGCCCACGCCACCATGGCCACTCCCAGAGAGAGCGGCTACCCGACCGTGCTGGCCCAGGAGGCCCAGGCGGTCTTCGGTCACTCGTTCGTGGGCCAGGCGCTGTTCCTGCTCGTGCAGGCCGCCACCGCGTTGATCCTGTTCACCGGCGGCAACACGAGCTTCAACGGGTTCCCCTTCCTGGCCAGCTACGTGGCCGGGGACGCCTTCCTCCCCCGCTGGCTGCTCAAGCGCGGGCACCGGCTGGTGTTCTCGAACGCGATCATCGGGCTGACCATCGTGTCGATAGCCCTGATCATCATCAGGGGGCCGAAGGTCAACAACCTGGTCCCGCTGTATGCCATCGGCGTGTTCACTGCCTTTACCATGGCCGGGTTCGGGATGGCCAGGTATCACAAGCGGAACAAGGAGCCCGGCTGGCGGCACAAGCGGGCCATCAACGCCGCGGCCGGCGCCCTGAGCTCGGTCGTGGTCGCGGTCTTCGCGGTGGTGAAGTTCACCGAGGGCGCCTGGCTGGTGGTGGTGCTGTTCCCGATCCTGTGGTTCGCCTTCATCCGGCTGAACCGTGAGTACACGATGGAGGCCGAGGTTCTGGAGCGGGTCGGCGGCCGACCCAAGCTGCCGGAACAGCCGAACTACCCCCGGCGCACGGTGTTCCTGCTGGTGGACAGCTTCGACCTGGCCACGCTCGCGGCGCTGCGATACGCACGCAGCCTGCGGCCGACGACGCTGCGCGCGGTGCACTTCGTCATCGACACCGACCAGGCCGACCAGCTGCGGGAGGAGTGGATGCGGGGCGACCGGGGGGTGGTGCTCGACTTCGTCGACTGCCCGGACCGCCGCCTGACCAAGGCCGCCGCCGAACTGGTCGGCCGGGAAGCGGCGGTGCCCGGCACGCACGTGACCGCGGTCCTGCCCCGGCGCAGCTATTCGCAGCTGCTCGGCCGGCTACTGCACGACCGCACAGCGGACAAGATCGCCGCCGTGGTGAGCCAGATCCCGCGCGCGGCCGCCACCATTGTCCCGTTCGACGTCCGCAGCCGGATCGAGATCCTGCACGAGCGCCAGGTCGAGTACGACCGGGCGCTGGCCTCGCCAGACGGGAAGACCGCGCCGCCCGCACCCCTGACGGCCGATGGCAGGGCCGCTCCGGCGGCACCCGCCGGCCAGGCCGGTCCAGCCGACTCACCGGCTCCGGCGGGCCCGCCGGCCCCGGCCGTGCCGGGCGCGCCGGAGCAGGCCCACGGCATCGGCGCGACGGACGGGGCCGGGGACCTGCCACACGTGCTGGCCGACCCGCCGCCCTCACCGCTGCGGAACCTGCTGCGCGGCCGCCGCGGCCGCCGCCCCGGCGAGGCGGGGGCGCCGGGCGAGGCCCCGGCCGGGCGGGACCGGGCCGGGGACGGCCGCGCCAGCTACGACCGGCCCGCTCCCCCGCCGGGGGTGAACCCGATCGGCTCGCTGACCAGGCCGGGCCGGGCGACCGTGGAGGGACGGGTCCGCGCGGTCGAGATCCGGCCGGTGGAGCGGAACTCGGTGCTCGCCTGCGAGATCTCCGACGCCACCGGGGACCTGACCGCCCTGTTCTACGGCCGCTCCCACATCCCCGGGGTCATCTGCGGGTCGCGGGTCCGCTTCCGCGGTGCGGTCGGGATCCGCAACGGTCACGCGGTGATGATCAATCCCGCCTACGAGCTGCTCGCGGCCGGCGAGGTGTCCCCGCCCGCCGGGTCAGACTCCTGATGCGGGCGCCGGGCGCCCGGGCGCCCGGCCACCGCCAGCGAAGGGAGGCACAGGTGCCAGCCGGCCATGATCACGCGAGGGGCGTCACCGCCACCGGCGGGCACCGGCGCGCCCTGACGGCGGTCATGGCGATCAGCGCCGGGATCGCCGCCGCGGAGATCGCCGGCGCGCTGATCAGCGGCTCCCTGGTGCTGCTGGCCGACGCCGCGCACATGGCCGCCGACGCGGCCGGCGTGGGCCTGTCGGTGCTGGCCGCCTACGTGGCCACCCGGCCCGCCACCGACCGCCGCACGTTCGGCTACGCCCGCGCCGAGATCCTCGCCGCCACCGTCAACGCCCTGCTGCTGCTCGGCCTCGCCGCGTTCATCATCACCGAGGCGGTGCAGCGGCTCGCCAGCCCGCCACAGGTCGGTTCCGGCCTGATGATCGTTTTCGGCCTGGTGGCGCTGGCCGGGAACGGCGTCTCGCTGCTGCTGCTGCGCCATGGGCAGGCGGAGAGCCTCAACGTGCGCGGGGCGTTCCTGGAGGTCGCCTCGGACACCTTCGGCGCCCTGGCGGTGATCGTCAGCGGTGTGGTGATCGCGGTCACCGGGTTCACCCTGCTGGACCCGATCGCCTCGCTGGCGGTCGCGCTGCTGATCCTGCCGCGGACCTGGCACCTGCTGCGGGACGCGGTGGACGTACTGCTGGAGGCCAGCCCCCGCGGGATCGACCTGACCGAGGTCCGCGCGCACATGACCGCCCTGGAGGGGGTCAAGGACGTGCACGACCTGCACGCGTGGACCATCACCTCCGGGCTCCCGGTGCTGTCCGCGCACGTGGTCGTGGACCCGGCGGTGCTCACCGGGAACCGCAGCGCCGCCATGCTGGACGCGCTGCAGTTCTGCCTGCGCGGGCATTTCGACGTGGTCCACTCCACCTTCCAGCTCGAGCCGGCCGGCCACGCCGAGCACGAGCCCTCCGTCTGCCTCTGACGCAGGGAGCGGCAAGAAAGCGCGCGAACCGCGCGGGCACCGGGCTTCTTGCGCCGGCACCGGGCTTCCTGCGCCGGCACCGGGCTTCCTGCGTCGGCACTGGGCTTCCCGGCTCTGGAGCGCGGCGGTACCGGCCAGTAATATGTGGGCATCGCCAGCCTGGAGCCTGCCGTGAGCACATACGAGCATTACGCCACCCCCGTCGCCCCAGGCACCTGGGACGTCCCGGCGGCCGGGGCCGCCCGCTTCAGCTGGGAGTACGGCAGCGGCCGGGGCCGCCTGCTCGACCTGTACCAGCGGGGCAAGGACAAGCAGTGGGACGCCACCAAGCGGATCGACTGGGACCTCCCGGTCGACCCCACCAACGTCATGGGGATCTCCGCGGAGTTCTCCCCCATCTACGGCTCCCGGCAGTGGGAGGCGCTGTCCGGCGCGCAGCGCGACGAGCTGGGCCTGCACCTGTCCTCGTGGCTGTTCAGCCAGTTCCTGCACGGCGAGCAGGGGGCGCTGACCGTGGCCGCCCGGATCGTCGAGTCGGTGCCGGACATGGACTCGAAGTTCTACGCGGCGACCCAGGCCATGGACGAGGCGCGGCACGTGGAGCTGTTCTCCCGGTTCGTCCGCGACAAGATCGGCCTGTTCTACCCGATCAACCCCGACCTGGGGCGGCTGCTGGCCGACGCGCTCGCCGACTCCCGCTGGGACCTGCCCTACCTCGGGATGCAGGTGCTGATCGAAGGGCTCGCGCTGGCCGCGTTCGGCGTGCACCGGGACATGGCCACCAACCCGCTGGCCAAGCAGATCCTCGCCTACGTGATGCAGGACGAGGCGCGGCACGTGGCGTTCGGCCGGCTCGCCCTGCGTGACTACTACGCCGAGCTGACCGAGGCCGAGCGGGCCGACCGGGAGGAGTTCGTGGTCGAGGGCTGCTACCTGATGCGCAACCGGTTCCGCGCCCAGGAGGTGTGGGAGCGGATGGGGTTCGACGTCGCCGAGTGCCTGGAGTTCACCGAGCACTCGCCGCTGCAGCAGGCGTTCCGCACGCTGCTGTTCAGCCGGATCGTGCCGTGCGTGAAGGACATCGGGCTGTGGGGCGCGGGTGTCCAGCGCGCCTTCACCGACCTGGGGGTCCTCGACGCCGCCAGGACCGACCTGGAGGCGCTGATGCGCGACGACGAGCAGATCGCCGAGGACGTCGACCGGCGCAGGTACGAGGCCGAGCTCGCCGCCCGGCGCGCCGAGGTGGACACCGCCATGGCCGACGGCGCCGTGGCCGGCGGGGCCGGCGGGCCCGAGGAGGCCGGCCCGCCCGCCAGCACCGGGTGAACGGCCGGTCCCTGCCGCGTTTCCCCGGCGGCTTCACCTGGGGGGTGGCGACCTCCGCGTTCCAGATCGAGGGCGCCACGGGCGAGGACGGCCGGGGCGAGTCGATCTGGGACGTGTTCTGCCGCAAGCCCGGCGCCATCCGCGACCAGCAGAACGCCGACGTGGCCGACGACCACTACCACCGGTGGCGCGAGGACGTCGAGCTGATGGCCAGGCTCGGCGTCGGCGCGTACCGGTTCTCCATCGCCTGGCCGCGCATCCAGCCCACCGGGAGCGGCCCGGCCAACGCGGCGGGCCTGGACTTCTACGAGCGGCTGACCGACGCGCTGCTGGTCCGCGGCATCACCCCGGTGCCCACGCTCTACCACTGGGACCTGCCGCAGCCGCTGCAGGCCGAGGGCGGCTGGCTGGCGCGGGAGACCGCCGCCAGGTTCGCCGAGTACGCGGGACTGGCCGCGGAAAGGCTGGCCGACCGGATCCCCATGTGGATCACGCTGAACGAACCCTTCGTGGTGACCGCCTACGGATACGCGCTCGGCTTCCACGCGCCCGGCACCTCGCTCATGCTCGGCGCGCTGCCGACCGCCCACCACCAGCTGCTGGGGCACGGCCTGGCCACCGCCGCGCTGCGCGCGGCCGGGGCGCGGCAGGTCGCGATCACCAACAACTACGCCCCGGCCTGGCCCGCCAGCGGCAGCGAGGCCGACACGGCGGCGGCGCAGGCCTACGACATCCTGCACAACCGCCTGTTCACCGACCCGGTGCTGCTCGGCGCCTACCCGGACCTGTCGCCGTTCGGGCTCCCGCGCGGCCTGGACTGCGTCCGTGACGGCGACCTCGCGGTGATCGCCGCCCCGCTGGACGCGCTGGGCGTGAACTACTACATGCCGATGCGGCTGTCGGCGCTGCCGGACTCGCTGCTGCCGTTCCAGATGGAGCCCATCCCCGGGTACCCGGTGACCGCGTTCGGCTGGCCGGTGATCCCGGGCGGGCTGACCGAGCTGCTGGTGCTGCTAAGGGACCGCTACCGCGGCGGGCTGCCGCCGGTGTACATCACCGAGAACGGGTGCTCGGCCGACGACCAGGTGAGCCCGGCCGGGGTGGTCGCCGACGAGGCGAGGATCAGCTACCTGGACGGCCACATCCGGGCGGTGCACGAGGCGATGCGGGTCGGCGTGGACGTGCGGGGTTACTTCGTCTGGTCGCTGATGGACAACTTCGAGTGGACCGAGGGCTTCCACCAGCGCTTCGGGCTCGTCCATGTGGACTTCGCCACCCAGCGGCGCACGCCCAAGGAGTCGTTCGGCTGGTACCGGGACCTGATCGCCGCGCAGCGCGGGGCGGGCCCCGGCGCCCGCTGACGGGGCCCGCCCCGGCCGGTGCTATCCGGCTATCCCGATGGCCTGGCCGATCGTGCCCGGCTCGGCGAGCACCCGGAGCATGAAGTGCGCCACGTCGGCACGGGAGACCAGCCAGCCGCCCCGGACGCTGCGGCCGGCCGCCGTCCGGTAGCTCCCGGAGAGCGGCTTGCTGGTCAGCCGGGGTGGCCGCACGGCCGTCCAGTCCAGGCCGCTGCCGGCCAGCATGTCTTCCATGGCCGCCAGATCGGCGTACACCTTGCCGAACGCGGCCCGCGCGAAGGGGCTGCCCAGATACCGCATGAAGAACCCGTCCCCGGGGTCGTGCCGGGGCGGGCTGGGCCGGCGGGCCGATGCGACGGTGCCAACGGGTGCGGCGCTGACGACCACGATCCGCCGCACCCCCGCTGCCCGCATCGCCGCGATGACCGCCCGGGTGCCCCGCGAGGCGATCCCGGCATCGGAGGCCGACCGTGGGCCCAGCCCGGACAGCACCGCGTCGGCCCCGGCGACCGCCGATTCCAGCGCCGCCGGGTCAGCGGCCGCCAGGTCGGCTACGACGGTCCGCGCCTTCCCGGCCGCGCGCACCTCGGCGGGCAGCTTGCCTGGGTTGCGCACCACCGCGGTGACGTCGTGGCCGGCGGCCAGGGCCTGGCCGAGGAGTTCCCGGCCGACCCCGCCGGTCGCGGCGACGATCGTGAGCTTCATCGTGTCCTCCAGTTGGCCGTGGGGTGCTGGTCACGTGAGCGCGGTCCGGCACGGCGCTCCAGCCGCTGGGCGGCCGCCCGGGCGGCCGCCGCTGGGCCGTCAGGCACGGAGCGCCTCCCTGGTGCCCACATCGGCCGCGCCCGGCTCGCTCCCGGCCTCCGCTGGCTGCCGGGTGTGGCGGCCCGCGCCGCGTGGCAGGGCGAACATGAGCAGGAAGCTGAGCAGGAACACCCCGACCTGGAACCACAGGGTGCGCACCAGCGAGGCCGTGAAGTCGTCGCGCACCGCGCTCGCGCCCGCCCCGGCCAGGACACGCTGCGTAGCGGGCGTGATGACCTGGCCCGCCCTGGGCTTGCAGGACGCGGGGGTGAGGGTCGGGTCCGCGGCGGTCAGCCGGTCGTGCAGGCAGACGCGGAACTGGGCCTCGATCTGCCCGGCGTAGCCGGCCGGGACCCCGGTGGCCACCACACCCGAGCGCAGCGCGGGCGCGACGGTCGCGGCGGCCGGGCCTGACTGGCTGCCGAGCAGGCCGAAGAAGATCACGCCGATCAGCGCGATGCCGATCGAGTTCCCCAGCTGCAGGCCGGTGTTGAACACCCCGGACGCCGCGCCCGCGTCCTGCCCCGGCACCCGGGCCAGCACGATGTCGGCCAGCGGCGCGATCACCGCGCCCAGGCCGAGGCCGATCCCGACCAGGGCCGGCACCAGCTCCCAGGTGGTCACGGCAGGCCCGTAGTGGTGGGTGGTCGCGATGATGCCGGCCATGCCAGCGGCGATGATGAGCGCGCCGGCCATGGTGACCCCGCGCCCGAACCGGGGTGCCAGCCGGGCGGCCGCGCCGGAGGAGATCAGCACGCCGACCGAGAACGGCAGGAAGGTCAGCCCGGCGTGCAGCGGGGTGAAGCCCAGGCCGAGCTGCAGGAACAGGGTCAGCACCAGCCCGAACGAGGCGATCCCCATGAAGAACGTCACCGCGATGGCCATCCCGGCGCTGAACCCACGCTCGCCGAACAGGCGCAACGGCACCAGCGGGGAGCCGTCCCGGCGCTCCTTGATCCGCTCGTACCAGACGAACAGCGCGAACACCGGCGCCGAGGCGGCCATCGCGATGAACGCCCAGGTGGGCCAGCCGAGCTGGCGGCCCTGCACGAGCGGGTAGAGCAGCAGCAGCAGCGCGACCGTGACCAGGCCGGTGCCGACCGGGTCGAGCCTGGGCGGGCTGGGCGCGCGCGACTCGCGGACGAGCACCGCCGACGCGGCCACCGCGATGATCCCGACCGGCACGTTGATCAGGAAGATCGGCCGCCAGCCGAGGCCGAGCAGGTTGTGGCCGATGAGCAGCCCGCCGATGAGCGGCCCGCTGATGGTGCCCAGGCCCGCCGTCACGCCGAACCCGGCCAGCGCCTTGATCCGCTCCGCGGGCGGGAAGATCACCTGGATGACGGCCAGCACCTGCGGGACCATGATCGCGCCCATCGCGCCCTGCACCACCCGGAAGGCGATGAGCTGGCCCGGGCTCTGCGCGGCCCCGCACAGCGCCGACATGACGGTGAAGCCGGTCACGCCGATAAGGAACAGCCGCTTGCGGCCGAACGTGTCGCCGAGCCGGCCCCCGGTGATCAGGACCAGGGCGTAGGCGAGCGTGTAGCCGGCCAGCGCCCACTGCACGTCGGCGTAGCTGGCGTTCAGGTCCCGCTGGATGGACGGTATGGCGATGTTGACGATGGACACGTCGAGCAGGTTCATGAAGGCGGCCAGCAGCAGGATGACGAGGGTCAGCCAGCGCCGGGGATCGGGGCTGTCGCCCGCCGCCGCGGGACGTGCCAGGATCTGAGCGTCCGAAGTCATCGTGGTCTCCGCTCACAGGGAGGTTTCCGAACTACACTAGGGACGCTAACATCTTGTCAGTCAGATATCTAGTCTTCTTAAATAATAGGTAGGTAAAGCATGACTGAGGACCCGGCCGGGGCAGCTGCCGGGCGCCACGGCCAGCCCGGCGGAGAGCCCCAGCCCGGCGGGGGGACCCGGCCCGGCGGGGAGTCCCAGCCCGGCGGGGGGACCCGGCCCGGTGGGGAGACGCCTGGCCAGGGGACCCGGGCCGACTGGGAGGGCCGGCCAGACTGGCAGACCCGGCCGGGCTGGGAGATGCCGTGGCCC
>Ga0335077_10001864_pt1 | contig 25125 bp, 21 predicted proteins | sample Lox_Sample_31_FD_207151 | JGI IMG/M metagenome (GOLD analysis project Ga0335077, IMG submission 207151) | Soil microbial communities from Loxahatchee National Wildlife Refuge, Florida, United States - Lox_Sample_3.1 | ecosystem: Environmental > Terrestrial > Soil > Wetlands | place: USA... | reverse complement strand
CGCCGTCTCGCCGGAGATGGCGTTGACGCCGTCGACCGCGATCACCGTGAGGACGCGGCCGTTGCTGCGATTGCGCACCGCGATTGCGTAGCGGTGTCCCGGCGTGCCCGCGATCCAGCGTTCGCCGAGGTGCCAGTAGACGGGGAGCGTCGTTCCGGTGGCGCGATCGACGACCTCGATCTGCGCGAGGCTTCCCGCCGCGATGTCGGGCGGCGGCATACGGGCGGCGGAACATGAAGCCGACAGCGCGGTGGCCGCCAGGAGTGCAAGGGTGCGCAAGTGCATTTCGGTTCTCCTTGTTGGACGGGCATGGCTGCTAGTAACGGGCGGAGTCCCGTTTCGGGGTTAAATCCCTTCCCTGGTGCGGGGAACCGGTGTCGCCGAGCGCACCCGCCCTTGACTCGGCCGGGGTCCGGCGCTAATGAAGTCCCGAAGATTCCGCTCGCACCGACCCAATGCACTTCGAACACCTGGTCCAGATCAACGACCCGCTCATGCCCCTGCTGGACCCGCTCTCCCGCACCCAGCTCTGGCGCGGCCTGGTGCGCCGCGCCGAGGAGCCGACCCGGTTCGTGCTTGGCCTGCAAGGTGCGACGATCGATACGCGGACCGAGCGTCACGACGCGTTCGAGCTGACGCGCACGCTCGACTTCGGGTCGTTTCGTGTCAACGACCGCGTGGTGCTGACGCCGATGACGGGCAGCGTCACGCACGTCGCGGCGTGCGAGCGTTTCCCGGCCAGCCGGATGACGATCCGCATCGAGGAGCCGCAGCCGGAGATGTTCTACCTGCGGTTCATCTACGAGTTCGACGACGGCGCCGCGGCGAACGACGCGGACGAGATCGATGCCGCGACGACCGCCCTGCGCAGGCAGGCTTACAAGAGCGCCGACCTCGACACGGTCGTGTGCATCCGCGAGCTGGCCGAGGCGGGTGAACTCGGGTGACGCTGCGGCGCCTCTGCGCAGGCCGCCCCGTGCTCAGAGCGCGTCGCTGATCGAGATCCCGATCCCGATCGTTGTCTGGCGCCAGTTGTAGTCGATCAGGCTTTCGCCGTATCCGCTGAACAACTGCAGGTAGCCGTGCACGGTCCGTTGCAGCGGAAAGCTCCACGCCGCCTGCACCGCGCCCTTGCCGCTTGCCGGGTTGTAGCGCCCGAGCAGCGAGTAGGTGTGGTCGCCGTGCGTATAGACGGCGGTGATGTCGCCGTAACCGAGATAACGCGTGATGTCCGGGTTGTCGTCGCGGTCGTAGTCCTCGTTGATGCGCACCCACGGCCGTATCAGCAGGCCGAGGTTCGGCCGCTCGATGCCGAACAGCAGGTACACGCGATTCCAGCTGCGCGACAACGGATCGGACTGGCCGTTGCTCTGGTGGTCGAGTCCCAGCGCGAGCAGGCGCCAGCGCCAGCCGAACGCGGTCTGATCCGGAAAGAACGCGAGCATCAGCTCAGGTTCGTAGTTGGTCTCGCGAAACGGTCGCGAAACCTGGGGGTTGTAGACCTGCCAGTGGCTCTGCTGCGTGTAACCGACCCACAACGCCGCCGGTGGAACGCCGTCGACGACGTGCTCGAAATCGGCGAGCCTCACTTTGAAGCTGAGCTGGAACTTTGCTTCCGTCTGGTCGATGTCGAGCGGCGCGGATAGCGGCGGCTTGGTCGGCGACGTGGGCAGGGTGTTCGGCGCATTGCTGTAGCGGGCGAGCAGCAGGTAGCTACCCTTGTGCGAGCGCAGGTCGAAACGGCTGTCGCGGTCCAAGATGCCGATGCCCCAGCGTTCGCCGATCAACGAACTCCCGCGTTCCGCCTCGGCGGACACCCGTGCTTCGGGCGGCATCGGCGTTTCGCGCGTCGCCGGTTCCTCGGTCGTAGTCGGCGCCGGCACCAGGCGGTCGAAGCATGCCAGCCGCTCCTTCGGATCGGCGAGGCGCGCGCACTGCTCGAGTTCAGACTTGGCGGGCTCCTGCGCCAGCGCGATACCGGCCGTCGACACGAGAAGCAACGCGAGAAGTCGTCCGGCGGCCGGCATGGGTGCGCGGATGATAACCACCCGTGCACGACGCGAGCCGGCGCGTCGCTGCACGCACGGCTCGTGCGGACCGATCAGGCCCGCGCCGCAGTCAGGCTCCGAACGAAAGTGCGTTGGACGGCAGGGCGCGCGACAGCGCGCCGCTGAGCGCGGTCCAGTGCATCGCTTCGTCGGCGGCGCGGCGCGCGGCAACCTGGCCGAGCTTGGCATCCTTGAAAGCGGGGATCACGCCGAGATACGCGTTGGCCGCGCCCAGCTCGAGGCGGGTCGCGAGCGTCAGCACGTCGGCCTGGTTCTTCAACGTGGCCCGCGAGCATGGCGACCGCCGCCGCCGACAGGACGCCGGCGCTGGAAACGGCAAGGAAGTTGCGACGAGCTCGGATCAGGCTCTGCATGGTGGTCCTCCGACCGAGAGGTGAGGTTGCGACGACCGCACTCCCTCTACAGGCGAAGGTGCGCGCCGGATGTCGGCGCGCGCGGTCAGGACTCGACGGTGCCGGTCAAGATCACTGGACCGGTCGGTGCTCCGGTCGGCGAGCCGCCCGCGGGCTCGACGGAAACCGCAAGTGTCGCGCCGGCGCGCAATCGCCCCCGGTGCTTTGCCGGCACGATCAAGCGCGCGTCGAGCTGGCCGAGCACTGCAAGCGACACCGGCGCGCCGCCTTCGTTCGGGATCAACCAGAGTTCATAGCTCTGCGTGGGCCCGGCTTCGATCGGACGCGCGGCACTCAGCTGGAGGAACTCGCGGTCGCCGGATATCGAGGCGATGACGGCAGCCGGTTGCTCCTTGGTGCCGAGGCGCGCGATCTCGACCAGCTGGCGCGGCCCCTCGAAGCGTTGCACCTGGATGCCGATCACGACGACCAGCGCGGCGGTTGCCGCCGTCGCCCACAGGCGCCAGAGGCCGACGCGGCGCCACCACGGCCGCTTGTACCGCACGAGCCCGAGTTCCGTCTCGAGCCGGCGCCAGGTCTCCGGGCCGGGCTGGACCCGCATCTTGTCCGACGGACGCGGGGTGTAGGTCCGCTGCCAGTACGCGAGCCGTGCCGCGACGAGCGGCTCCTGTCGCAGCGCGCGTTCGAAGCGGCGCCTTGGCCGGCCGTGCAGCGTGCCGACCAGGTATTCGCCGCACAGGGCATCGAGCTGGCGCTGGCGCGCAAGTCTCATCGTCGGCCCTTCACCGTGCCGTGCGGATCCATGCATCGCTCGACGCACTGGCGCAGGTTCTCCATGCCGCGCCGGACCCAGGTCTTGATCGTGCCGAGCGGCCTGGCCATGTGCGCGGCCAGGTCGCCGTGACTCATGCCGTGGTGATACGCGAGCACCAGCACCTGTCGCTCGACCGCGGCCAGTTCGCCGAGGCAGTGCCGCAGGAAGCCGCGCGCCCGGCGCAAGTCCTCGGCTTCTTCGGCCCCCGCCGCGTTGTCCGACCAGTCGAAGAACCGGTCGAGCACCTCGTCGGAATCGCCCTCGCCGCCCAGATCGACGACACTTTCCACGCGCGCGTGATCGGCGCTGGCGACGAGGTCGAGTGCGCGGTTGCGCGCGATCGCCACCATCCACGCCACCGGCTGGTTGGCGAGCGGATCGAAGCTGCCCGCTGCATTCCAGATCTTTACGAACGTATCGTGCAACACCTCTTCGGCGACTTCGCGCCGGCCGACGACGCGCTGCGCGACGCCGAGGACCAGCGAGGCCGTCAGGCGATACAGGCGACCGAACGCTTCCGCCGCACCCTCGTCGCGGGTGGCCGCGCGCAGCAGCAGTCGCTTGATTTCCTGATCGTCGAGCATGCGAAAAGGTCCGCAGCGCGGCAACCGCGGCGCGGACGCTGTCGGTCTGTGTGAACTGAATACGGGAAAGGCGGCCGCGTGGATGCCGCCGCAGCAGGGCGTGCCTCCATGTTGGTTTCGGCGCGACTATAAGTCGGTGCAACCGCCGGGCAAGCGCCGCTGCAGGTGGCTGACACTTGACGCAAGCCAAGGTCATCGACAGCCGCGCCGGCGCGAGCGGAGGACTCTGCGCTTAAGGTTACGATTGTCGCCAGGGAGGCGACGCCATGACCATAAACGGAGTGTGCCGTGGCTCTTCGGGGTGAGCGAGTAATTCGCGCCACATGCGCGTTGCTTCTGCTGGCCGGGCTTTGTCTGGCTTCGGGCGCCAGGGCGCAGGACCAGCCCGTGCAAGCCCCTGCCACGACGTACAAGCCCGAGGAACTCGAGGCGCTGGTCGCGCCGATCGCGCTTTATCCGGATGCCGTGCTGTCGCAGGCGCTGATGGCGTCGACCTATCCGTTGGAGATCGTGCTGGCGGCGCGCTGGGTCAAGGCCAATCCGAATATCAAGGGCGATGCCGCAGTCAAGGCGGTCGAGGACCAGACCTGGGACGTGAGCGTTAAATCGCTGGTCGCCTTTCCGCAGGTGCTCGAACCGATGAGCGACAAGCTCGATTGGACGCAGAAGCTGGGCGACGCCTTCCTCGCCGACCAGGCGGGCGTGCTCGCGGCCGTCCAGCGCTTGCGCGTCAAGGCGCAGGAGACGGGTCACCTCAAGTCGAACGAGCAGCAGACCGTGCTCGTCGAGCCGGCGACGACCACCACGCAGACGATCGTGAAGATCGAGCCGGCGAATCCGGAAGTGATCTACGTGCCGGCCTACGACCCGACCATCGTCTATGGCGGCTGGGCGTATCCGTACTACCCGCCCTATTACTGGCCGCCGTATCCGGCCTACTACCCGGGCTATGCGTTCGGCGCCGGCATCGCGTGGGGAATCGGCTTCGCGGTCGGGGCCGCGATCATCGGCGGCATCACCTGGGGCGGTGGCGGCAACGTGAACATCAACGTCAACAAGGCCGTCAACATCGATCGCAACTTCGATCGCAACAAGGTCGGCGCGGGCGGCAGGTGGGAGCACGACGCCGGCCACCGCAAGGGCGTGGCCTACCGCGACAACGCGACGCGCGAAAAATTCGGCCGCGGAACCGGTGCCAGCACGCGCAACGACTTTCGTGGCCGCAGCCCGGCCACCGCGAATCGCGGCGGCCTCGGTGAGCGTCCGGCCGCAGGGGGTGCCGGCGATCGCGGCAACCTCGCCAATCGTCCGCAGGCTGCCGATCGTTCGAGTCTCGATCGCGGCACAGGCGGCAGCGCTTCACGCGACAGGGCGTTCCAGGGCGTGGGGGGCGGCAGCGCCGCGCAACGTGATGTCGATCGCGGCCGGGCCAGCGCCGGCGCCTCGAATTTCAATCGACCGAGCGGGGGCGGCGCGCGCGGCGGCGGCGGGCGCGGGGGCGGCCGGCGCTAGAGGAGAGGCGAGCATGAAAGCACCGTTGTTCTTTGCCGCGTTGCCCTGCGCCAGGTTCGTGCTGTCGGTCGCGGCGTGCGCTGCGCTCGGTTTCGGGGCGCCGGCCGCGCGCGCGCAAAAGGTGTTCGAGTCGCCCGACGCGGCGATGACGGCCTTTGGCGAGGCGGTGGCGACCAACAACGATGAGGGCCTGAAGTCGGTGTTGGGCGCCGACTTCCGCGACTTCATCCCGCCCGTGCCCGAAGAAAGCCGCCTTCGCTTCCTCTCCTCATGGGCCCGCGCTCACTCGATCAAGACCGTCGACGACACGCATGCCGAGATCGCGGTGGGCGACGATGGCTGGACCCTGCCCATTCCCATCGTCAAGACGGCCAAGGGCTGGCAGTTCGATCCGCCTGCAGGCGCCGAGGAAATGCGCGTGCGCCGCATCGGCAAGAACGAACTGGCGGCGATCCAGACCATGCTGGCGATCTGCGATGCCCAGGCCGAGTACGCGCAGATGAACCGCGATGGCAAGGGTGTGCTCGCCTACGCGTCCCGGCTGACGAGTTCACCCGGCAAGCGCGACGGCCTGTACTGGCCGACCCAGTCCGGCGAGCCGCCGAGCCCGCTCGGTCCGGCCTTCGTCGCGGCCGGGCGCCTCGCTTCGCCGGACGGCTACAACGGATACTTCTACAAGCTGCTCGTCGCGCAGGGTTCGCATGCGCCGGGCGGCGCCTACAGCTATGTCGTCGGGGGAAAGCTGTTCGGCGGCTTCGCGGTGATCGCATGGCCGGCCCGTTACCAGGAAACGGGCATCAAGACGTTCATCGTCAGCCACGACGAGCAGGTCTACGAGCAGGATCTCGGTCCGGGGACCGCTGCCAAGGCGGCGGCGATCAGGTCCTTCGACCCCGGGCCCGGCTGGTCGAAAGTCTCGCCCTGACGCCCGCGGACCGTGCTCAGCAGGCCGCGGGCGCCGAGGTCGACCGCCCGTGGGTCCAGCGGTCGATCATGGTCTTGAGTTCTTCCGCGCGAAACGGCTTAGAAAGGTAGTCGTCGAAGCCGGCCGCGAGCAGGCGTGCGCGCGCGCCCATCATCGCATCGGCAGTGACGACGATCGCGGGCGTGCGGCGGTTCAGCCCGTGCGCCTGCTCGTCCTTGCGGATCTCGGCGAGCGTCTCGGCGCCGTCCAGTCCCGGCATGTGCATGTCGAACAGGAAGATGCCGTACGCCCGCTCGCGCGCGAGCGCCAGCGCCGCGCGGCCGTTTTCCGCGTGTTCGACCTCGTAGCCGTACATGCGCAACAAGGCGACGGTGAACGTCGTGTTGATCGCATTGTCTTCCGCGAACAGGATGCGCAGCGGTGTGTCGGCCGCGCGCCCTGCCGCGCGGTCGTCAGGCGCGACGCCGGCCTGGACTTCCCGGCGTGCGATCAGCAGGCGTAGTGCCTGGTGGAACTCGTCACGCTGGATGCGCGCAGGACGCCTCAGCCAGCGCGCCGGCAGCTCGCTGGCGCCTTCGTCGTGCTCGCCCGCGAGCCACAGCACGCAGCATCGCGTATCGCCGGCGGTGCGCTGCAGGAGGTTGCTCGCCAGCTGCACCCCGTCGGCCGTGACCTCGCCCTCGTCGACGACCACGATGTCGTAGGGCCCGGCGCCGGTCGGGTCGAGCGCTTCGAACAACGCGCTACCGGCGGTGACGGTCGAGACGTGCGTTCCCGCCGCATGCAGCCAGCGTTGCAGGCGGGCGGCGCGTGCGCCGGTGCCCGAAAGCAGCAACACGCACCGCGCGGTCAGCGGGGCAAGCGCGGCGTGGGACGCGCAGTCGCGCAGCTGCGCCGCGGGCAGTGCGATCTCGATCCAGAACGTGGCGCCGGCGCCGACCCGGCTCGACACCCCGATCCGCCCGCCGAGGAGTTCGACCAGGCGCCGGCACAAGGCGAGGCTCAGGCTCGCGGCGCCGTTGCCCTGGCGCGGAAGTGCAGCGTCGTCGCGTTCCAGGCCATCGAAGAGTTCGCTTTGTTTGGCTTCGCCGAACCCTGCGCCGCTGTCCTGCACTTCGACGCGCAGGCCCACCTGTCCCTCGGCGGCCGCGGTCGCGCGCACGCTGAACAGCACCGTGCCACGCGGCGTGAAGCGGATCGCGTTGTCGAGCAGCTTCGCGAGCACCTGGCGCAATCGCATCGGATCGGTCCGCGCGGCTGGCGGGAGATCCGGATCGATGTCGCTGGCGAGGAACAGACCCTTGGCGGCCGCCTTCGGCTCGAACTCCTGCAGCAGATCGTCGACCAGCCACCACAAGGCGACCGGCGCCACCTCCGGCTGCAGGGTGCCCGCTTCGCAGCGCGCCAGATCCAGCAGGTCGTCGGCGAGCACCGCGAGCGACTGGGCCGATGCGTCGATGGTCTGCACGCAGGCGCGCTGGCGCGCATCGAGCGACGTATGCGCGAGCACGCCGCTGGTGCCGCGGATGCTCGACAACGGCACCCGCAGCGCGTGGCCGAGACTCGCCAGCAGGCGCCGATGCGCGCTTCTGATCGTGTCCGCCTGCGTGCGCGCGGTGTTCAGCGCGCTCGATCCGGCAGCGACGCTGCGTTCGAGTTCGGACGCACGATCGCGCAACGCCGCCGCCTCGCGCTCGTCACGGCCGACCCGCCACCCGAACATGCCCAGCAGCGCAAGGCTGCCGGCCAGCGCCGCGACGGCGGCACCACCCGCGAGCCAGGTCGCTCGCGTCCACGCGGCCAGCGCCTCGTCGCGATCGACCACGGCGGTGACGACCAGCGGGTACCCGTGAACGCGCTCGAAACTCAGGATCTTCATGCGGCCGTCGACGGGCGACGCTGTCTCCATCGTCCCGCTGCGATCCTGGGCGACAAAACGCGCGAACGCGTCCGCGTCGTACAGCCGCCGCCCGGCGATCCCGGGCGGACCCGGTACGCGCACGACGACGGTGGAGTCCATCCGCACCAGCACCATCGCGCCGTGCAGCCCGACCCACGCGTCGGCAAAGCCGCGTTCGAAGATCTCGAGCGGCAGGCAGGCTACGACGACACCTTCGAACTGTCCCTGCGGTCCCTCGAGCCGGCGCGACAGGATCAGGAGTGGCTTGCCGTTGCGGCGCGCGGGCAGCGGGCCGTCGATCGACAAGCCGCCCGCGCTGTTGCGGCGGTGCGCGTCGAAGTACTCGCGGTCGGCGATGCTGACCGGTTTCGGTTCGCCGCCGGCATCCATGCGCTGATCGCCCTGGGCGTCGAAGATCGACAGCGACAACGGCAGGTCGAGCATCGCGTGCCGTTCGGTCAGGCGCGCCTGCAAGGCGGCGTGCGCCGCAGGGGTCCGGGGCGGGGCTTCGCGATACCGCTGCGCCAGTTCCAGCAGGGTCAGGTCGACCTTGTCGAGCACGCCGGCCGTCATCCGCTCGGCGCCGCGCGCGGCATCCTGCGAGCGCGCGCGGCTCGCGGCAAGCTCGTCACCGTGCAGGCGCGACACGCCGAGCGCGAGCAGGCACGCCAGCGCGCCAAGTGCGACGGCACCGCCCGCACACAACAGGCGTATGCGGCGCGCCGTCAGCGCCATGGCAAATGCCTGCGCGCGCCAGCCTTTCGGCCGGCGTCGCGGATCAAGCTGCTCACTACGAATCCTTGGGAGGGCAGCGCGGCCGTACTGCGGTCAGGGGCGCGCGGTGCTCGAACGGCGCGCACCTTAACGAGAAGCCAGTCCGGGTTGAATCGGGTGCCAGCCGTTTTTTCCCCTCAGGTCTTGGCCCGAGTCGCGATGGGGGAACCCCAATCCAGGTTCAGGGCGCTGTCAATCGCTATCGATCCGGCGAGACGAGCCCTGCGCGAATCGCATAGCGCGTCAGCCCGGCGACGTCGTGGATGTCCAGCCGCCGCATCAGTTCGGCGCGGTGCGTCTCGACGGTCTTGACGCTGACATGCAGCTGCTCGGCAATCTCGCGCGTGTTGCGGCCCTCCGCGATCAGCTGCAATACCTGCCGCTGGCGCGGCGAAAGCGCCGCGCCGGCGGCTCCGACCTCCTCGCCGCGCAGGTTGCGCGCCAGACTCTGCATGACCGCGCCCGAGATGCGCGGGCTGACGTAGTGGTCGCCGGCGGCGACGGCACGCAGCGCCTCGGCAAGTTCGTTGACGGCGGCGTCCTTGATCACGTATCCGGTCGCGCCGGCCTTGAGCGCTGCGGCGAAGTGCTGCTCGCTCGCATGCATCGACAGGACGATCACGCGCGTGCCGGGACTCGCGATGCGCATGGCGGTCGCGGCTTCGAGCCCGCTCATGCGCGGCATCGAGATGTCGAGCAGCGCGAGCTCCGGCTGCAGCCTGCGCGCCTGCTCGACGGCGTCGATGCCGTCGCCGACCTCGGCCACCACCGCGAAGTCGGGCAGCGCATCGATCAGCACCCGCAGCCCGGCGCGCACGAGCTGGTGATCGTCGGCCAGCAGGACGCGCTTGCGCTCAGCCAACGGCGCCTCCCTGGGCGCTCGTCGCAAGCTCCCGCTGCGGCAGCCCGAGGCGGACCACGATCCAGGTCCCCGCGCCCGGGCTCGAGCGCACGTCGAGCGCCGCACCGATCAGGTCGGCGCGCTCGCGCATGCTGATGAGCCCGAGCGAGTCGCGGTCGCGCCGCTGCGCGAGCTCGGGCTCGAAACCGCAGCCGTCGTCCTGCACCGAAATCTCGAGCTGGGTCGGATCATGGCGCAGCGTAACGGTCACGCTGCGCGCGTGCGCGTGCTTGAGTGCATTGGAGATCGCCTCCTGCACGATGCGAAACAGCGCCGCCTCGGTTTCCCGCGTCAGGCGCGGCAGGGGCCGCTCGCCGCGCACCTCGATCGGCACGCCGCTGCGCTCCGACTGGCGCGCGCTCAGCCACTCGAGCGCGGCGGCGAGGCCGACGTCGTCGAGGATCGACGGATGCAGATCGAGCGAAAGGTCGCGCGCCTGTTCGATCAGCTGCTCGACGATCGTGGTCGAGTCGTTCAGCCGCCGTTGCCCGGCCGGCGAGTCGGCACGCGCGGTCTGCAGGTTCATCTTCAGCGCGATCAGTTCCTGTCCCAGCTGGTCGTGCATCTCGCGCGCGATCCGGCGCCGCTCCTCCTCCTGCGCGCGCAGCAGCAGGTGCGAAAGGTGCACCAGGTCCGCCTCGCGCTCGCGCAACAGACCCTCGGCGATCTTGCGTTTGGTGATGTTGGTGACGAATACCAGCACGGTGTCGCCGTGCGGATAAAAGCGGAATTCCACCCAGACGCCGGTTTCGAACGCGAATTCCTCGACCCGCTGCGCCTGTCCGGTGTCGGCGGCACGATAGAGCGCCTGCAGCGGCGGGGTGCCGATGAACTCGGGGAAGTTCTCCTCGATCTTCATGCCGATCTGCACCGGCCGCCGCACCGTGGCCAGCCGATGTGCGCGTTCGTTGACGAACAGGAACCGGCCGTCGCGCGAGAACAGGCACACGGCTTCGTACATGCCGTCCAGCGTGAGCGCCAGCTGTTCGCGCAGGCGATGCGTCTCCGCTTCGACGGCGCGGTACGCCGTGATGTCTTCGGCCAGCACGAGGCGTGCGCGCCGGCCGTCGAAGTCGGTGTCGGCGGCGAAGATCCGCACGTCGAGGATCTCGCCCGCGCGCGTCTTGTGGTGCCACTCGAGGCCGTACCGTTGCGGCGGCAGGTCGCGCAATGCCGCCTCCAGCGCCGGCACTTCCTCGGCAGGCCGCAGGTCGCGCAACGCGAGCTGCAGGAACTCCTCGCGCGAGTAGCCGTAGCGGCGCAGCGCCGCGTCGTTGACGTCGAGCAACGTCAGCGTCGTCGGGTCGTACACCCACATCGGCAGCGGCGCCTGATTGAACAGGACGTGGTAGCGCTGCTCGCTCGCGGCGAGACGGCGCCGGACCGGGCCGCGCGTCAGGATGAAAAGAATCGCCGCCAGCAGACCGAACAGCAGGGCGTTGGCGCCCACCACCAGAGTCAGCGCGCGCCAGCGTTCGTTGCGCTTCGCCAGTTGCTCGCGCTCCACGCGGCGCATGAGCTCGGTGTCGAAATCGGCGAGCGCGCGCAACGCCTGGTCGACCGCCAGACGCATCGGCCCCGGGCCGGCGAGCCGCACCGCCTCGCCGGCACGTCGCTCGGCAGGCGCGCGCACGGCTTGGGCAAGGGTATCGAATGCGTCGGCGACCGCCGGACTCAGGCTCGCGAGCGCGGACTGCAAAGCGGGATCGTCCCTGCCGAACTCCGTCAGACTGTGCAACTGGCGCCGCCCTTCCAGCCGTGCGTCGTTGACGCGCGCGAGGTAGGTCTCGGTGCCGGCCAGCAGGTAGCTGACCGCATCGGCTTGCGCGGTGCGCACCGCGGCGCGCAGGCGCTCGGCGGCAAGCCGGACCAGCAGCGTTCGTTCGACGCGATCGGTCGTACGCGCGGCCTGGCGCATCGACTCCAACTGCACCCAACCGGCCAGCACGCCGGCGGCGAGCGCGCTGGCAACGGCCACCCCGACACGCGCCCACCGGCGCGTGACCGTGAACGAACCCGCCGCCGAAGGCGAGGACGCGGTGACGAGGCTGCCGGCCGGTTCGCGACGCGTAGTGAACCTCGGCTCAGGGCGCGGCCGGGATCCGACGCAGACGCGCGGGACGAAACGCGGTCATCGTCCTTCGGCCGGCGGATGCGACGGCCCCTTGAGTTCGACGCGGTCGCCTGCGCGCATCTCACGTGAACCCGAACATGCGGCGCAGCGCCTGCATGTGCAGCGTCGACTGCCGCCGCTCGCCCGCGATCTGCGCCGCGGTGCGCGCCGCGATCGACTGCGGGATCAGCTTGAGCGGCCTGCCCGTCCCCATTGCGAGGACCTGGTGCATGCAGGCGCGCTCGAGGTAGTACAGATCGTCGAAGGCATACGCGACGCTCGGCCCGCGCACGATCACGCCATGGTTGGCGAGAAAGAGGATCGACGCACCGACCAGCTTGCGCGCGACGCGCTCGCCCTCGCGGTCGTCCAGCACGAGTCCGTTGTAGTGCTCGTCGTAGGCGACCTGCTCGAAGAAGCGCAGTGCGTTCTGGCTCGCCATCTCCAGCCTCCCGCCTTCGATCATGGCCAGTGCGGTGGCAAACGGCATGTGGGTGTGCAGCACGCAGGTCGCATCCGGCGCCGTGCGATGGATCCAGCCGTGAATGAAGAACGCGGTCGGCTCGACCTCATGCTGGCCGGCGATCCTGCGCCCTGCGGCGTCGATCGTGACGAGATCGTCGGGCGTCAGTTCGCTCCAGTGCAATCCCTGCGGGTTGATGAGGAACTCGCCCGGCCGCCCGGGAACGGCGAGCGAAAAATGGTTGCACACGCCCTCGCTGAAGCCGAAGTGCGCGGCGGCACGCAAGGCACAGGCGAGTTCTTTTCTTGCTTCGGCAGGGTTCGCGTTCATGCGGCCGATTATCGCGCCCGGACGGCGATAATCCTCCCATGCGACGGGCACCCCTTGCGCTCCTGGTTGCGTTGGTCTGCGTCGGCGCCTCGGCGGCGGGCGAGGAGCGCCGCAACTGGTTCGACGATCCGTTCGCGCAGGCCACGCACGGACTGCCGGGTTGCCCGGTGCCCGATGGTCCGCTGATGACCGAGGCCGAAATGCGCACCGAGTCGCACGCGCGCGCGGAGCGCGGCACGCGGTGCTGGCTCGAAGGCCAATGCGACAGCCCGAGCGCCTACAAGTACGACAAGCCGATCAACGAAAACGCGGTCACGCGCGTCGCCGGGGACCCGCGCTTCAAGGACAGCACGGTCTGGGTACGCACGCTGCGCGGCTTCGTGTTCCTGCAGGGATGCGTGCGCTCCGGGAAACAAAAGCAGCAGCTGCTCGGCGCGGTGGCGGCGCTGCCACGGGTGGAACGGGTGCTCGACGAGTTGCAGGTCGGCACGAAGGGCAAGCCGCCGTACCAGCTGCCGCCGCGCTGACACCTACTCGTCCAGGCCTTTCGGCTGCGGCAGCAGGTCGAGGGCGCCGGCGTGGATCGACACGAGGTATCGCGCGCGCGGTGGCTCGCTGCACAGCTCCCGCACGCGCTCGAGGACGCGATGAATCGACGGGCCCATGCGCTCGTGCGTGCGCAGGTGCTCGAGCCAGCTTTCGATCTGGAACGTCTCCACCGCGCGCTGCCGGTCGCGGATGTCGAAGCAGCACTCCCACGTGTACGCGCCGTCGCGCCGGCGCAACCGCCCGAGCTCCTGCATCTCGGCGATGAACTGCTCGCGCGCCGGCGGCAGCACCACGTATTCGATCTGCACCAGGACCGGGCCGGCGTCGTGCGGCACATTGTCGACGGGCGCCGGTACTTCGCTGGTCGCCACGACCTCCGGCTCGTCGCTCGCGCCGAGCCGGTAGCGGGCCAGCAACGGGATGCCGGTCAGCATGAACGCCGCCGCAAGCGCCACCGCGGCCTGCACCGAGCTGTGCGTCGCGACGGTGCCCCAGAGCGTGCCGCCGACCGCAATCGCACCGTTGAGCGTCATGAAATAGATCGCGAGCGAACGGGCGCGCACCCATCCGGGCGCGATCGCCTGGGCCGCGATCTGCAGGCTCGACAGCGTGCCGAGCCACCCCGCGCCCGCCAGCGGCATCGCGATGGCGAGCCAGACGAACTCGCGCGTCGCCGCCACGACGCCGAGCGTGATCGCGAACAGCACTCCGGAGATCGCCAGCACCGCATCATGCGAGCGGCGTGCGCGAAAGCGCGGCAGGTAGAAGGCGCAAGCCACCGCGCCGAGGCCGATCGCCGTCAGCAGCAGCGCATAGCCGTACGGACCGGGCAGCGTTGAACCGCGGGCGATCACGGGCGCCAGAGAGAACACCGCGGCGGCCGGGATCGAGAACGCGGCACAGCGGATCAGGACCGCCTGAAACGCGGGTTCCTCGCGCGTGAAGCGCAGTCCCGATTTCATCGCCGACACGAACCCTTCCGGGGCCAGCTTCGGCTCCGGCCGCTCGCGCTTCCAGCGCGCCAGCACGGCGAGCATGGCGATGAACGAAAGCCCGTTGAGCGCGAAGGCGATCGAGCTGTCGGCGAAGGTGAGCAACGCGCCGCCGAGCGCGGGTCCGATCGCGCGCGACAGGTTGAACGACACCGCGCCGAGGGCGACCGCCGGCGCGAGCTGGCCGCGCGGGACGATGTCCGCGATGTTCGCCGTCCACGCCGGCACCATCATGGCCGACTGCACGCCGAGCAGGAACGTCAGCAGGAGCAGCACCGGCGCCGAAAGCTGGCCGGCCGCCGTGACGAGGGCCAGCAACCCCGCGATCACCGCCCCGGCGATCTGCGTTCCGATCAGGATCGCGCGCCGGTCCACGATGTCGGCGAGCGCGCCGGCGACCAGCGCGAGCGCGAAGCCGGGTGCCGTGACGGCAACCTGGACCAGTGCCACCAGCAGCGGCGACGGCGAGAGATTCGTCATCTCCCAGCCGGCCGCCACGTTCTGCAGCCAGGTGCCGATGTTGGAACCGAGGCTGGCCAGCCAGAGCGCGCGGAACAGCGGCTCGGCAAGCGGCGCCCACGGGCCAACGAACGTCACGCCGCGCGCCGCGCGTGCCATGACCGGGTTCAGTTCGAAGCCGTGCCGTCGCGCGAGGCCGCGCGATACACCGGCTCGATCTCGTCGACGTTATCGCGCAGCATCCTGTCGTACTCCGAGGCGTAGTACGCCGCTGCGTGCTCCAGCGTCTGATCGGGCGCGTCTTCGCGTGTCAGCCAGGTGAACGCGGTGTAGCGTGCCGCCGCATACATCAGCGCCGCGCGCACGAAGTCGCGCGGGTAGTTCGCGTTCAGTTCGTTGGCGAGCTGGACGAAGCGATCGGCCGCGTCGAGGAACGCCGGCTCGATGCCGTGGCGGGTCTGGTGTGGTGCGGGCATGATGGCAAAGTGTACGGCGATGCGCGCCCTCGATACATCGGCTAGAGTCGCCGCCCGCCGCATTCGGAATTCGCCCGCACCCGCCATGCTCGACCTGCTGGTCAGAAACGCCGCCCTTGCCGACGGCCGCACCGGTATCGACCTCGCGATCGCCGCCGATCGCTTCGTCGAGGTCGGCCCGCGCATCGTCGCACCGGCGGCGCAGACCCTCGACGCCGGCGGGCAGCTCGTCACGCCGCCGTTCGTCGATGCGCACTTTCACATGGACTCGGCGCTCACCTACGGCATGCCGCGCGTCAACCGCAGCGGCACGCTGCTCGAGGGCATTGCGCTCTGGGGCGAGTTGAAACCGACGCTGACCGCGGAGGCGATCGCCGAGCGTGCGCTCGCGTACTGCGACTGGGCGGTCGCGCGCGGCCTGCTCGCGATCCGCTCCCACGTCGACACGTCGGACCCGAGCCTGCGTCCGGTCGAGGCGCTGCTTGCAGTGAAGAAAAAGGTCGCGCCCTACCTCGACCTGCAACTGGTCGCGTTCCCCCAGGACGGCGTGCTGCGAGCGCCCGGTGCGCTGGCGAACCTGCGGCGCGCGCTCGACCTCGGCGTCGAGGTGGTGGGCGGAATCCCGCACTTCGAGCGCACGATGGCGCAGGGCACCGAGAGCGTCCGCATCCTGTGCGAGGAGGCCGCGGCGCGCGGCCTGCGCGTCGACATGCACTGCGACGAGACCGACGATCCGGCCAGCCGCCACGTCGAAGCGCTCGCCGCCGAAACGGTTCGCCTGGGCCTGCAGGGCAGGGTGACCGGCTCGCACCTGACCTCGATGCACTCGATGGACAACTACTACGTCTCGAAGCTGCTGCCGCTTCTGGCCGAGGCGCGCCTGAGCGCGGTCGCCAATCCGCTCATCAACATCACGCTGCAGGGCCGGCACGACACCTATCCGAAGCGGCGCGGCATGACGCGCGTACCGGAACTGCTGGCCGCCGGCATCGACGTGGCGTTCGGCCACGACTGCGTGATGGATCCGTGGTATTCGTTCGGCAGCGGCGACATGCTCGAAGTCGCGCACATGGGCCTGCACGTCGCCCAGATGACCGGCGTCGACGCGATGAACCGCTGTTTCGCCGCGGTCACGACCACGCCCGCGCGCATCCTCGGGCTCGACCGTTATGGCATCGCGGCGGGCAACCATGCCGACTTCGTGCTGCTGCAAGCCACCAGCCCGGTCGAAGCGCTGCGCCTGCGCGCGACGCGTCTCGCGGTCGTGCGACGGGGCAAGGTGATTGCCCGGACGCCGGCGAGCAGCGCGACGCTCGATCTTCCGGGACGGCCGGCCGTCGTCGACTTCCACCGATGAGCGCACGCACCTTTGCGCTCGCCGGTGCGCTGTTCGGATTCGCGGGCGTCGCCGCGGGCGCATTCGGCGCGCACGGTCTCAGGGCCCGGCTTTCGGCCGACGCGCTCGCGGTGTTCGAAACGGCGGTGCGCTACCAGCTGGTACACGCCCTCGCGCTGTTCGCCGCGGCCTGGGCATCGAGCCAATGGCCGGGCCGGGCCGCGCGCGCCGGCGGCTGGCTGTTCGTCACCGGCATCGTCCTGTTTTCCGGCAGCCTGTACCTGCTTGCGGTGACCGGCCTGCGCAGCTTGGGCACGGTCGCGCCGCTCGGCGGCTTGAGCCTGCTTGCCGGCTGGCTCGCGCTCGCGTGGTCGGCGTGGCGCGGAGGCGCACGTGGCTGAGTTGCTCAAGCATCGCTTCTCGAAGACGTTCGTCGGCGCATTGGCCGCGGCCATCGCGCGCGCGGAGCCGCACTTCGACGCCGCAGGATTCCAGCGTGCAGTGCTGGGTGCCGGCTGGCCGCGCCTGGAGCTGAAGCAGCGCATGCGCCGCATCAGCGAAACGCTGCACCGGTTCCTGCCCGGCGACTATCCGCGGCAGCTCGCGGTGCTGTGCCGGATCGCGCCTGCGTTCAGCGGCCTCGAAGCCATGTCCTTTCCCGACTTCGTCGCCGAATACGGGCTCGATGATTTCGCGCGTTCCGTCGCCGCGCTCGAGTTGTTCACGCCGTATTCGTCGAGCGAGTTCGCGGTGCGCCCGTTCATCGTCCGCCATGGCGACCGCATGCTGGCGGAGATCGCGCGCTGGGCGCGCCACCCCGACCAGCATGTGCGCCGCCTCGCTTCGGAAGGCGCGCGCCCGCGCCTGCCGTGGGCGATGGCGCTGCCGCGTTTCAAGGAGGATCCGCGTCCGTTGCTGCCGATCCTGGAAGCGCTGCGCTCCGACCCGAGCGAGTACGTGCGCCGCAGCGTCGCCAATAACCTCAACGACATCGGCAAGGACCATCCGGATCTGCTGCGGCAGATCGCCGGGCGCTGGCACGGGCAATCGCGGGAGACCGATCGCCTGTTGCAGCATGCATGCCGGACGCTGCTCAAACGCGGCGATCAGCGCGCGTTGCGGTTGTTCGGCCATGACGATGCCGTACCGGTCGTGGTCGGCGCGTTCAAGCTCGGTGCGCAGCGGATCCCGATCGGCAGCGACCTCGCGTTCGCATTCACGGTGCGTGCCGCCAGGGACACGAAGGCGCGCATCGAATACGCCATCGACTTCGTCAAGAGCGACGGCGGCACGCGCCGCAAGGTGTTCCAGATCGGCGTCAAGGCGCTGACGTCCGGGACCGCGCTGTCGATCGCGCGCAAGCACCGGTTCCGCGACTTCACGACCCGCAAGCACTATCCGGGCCGGCACACGATCACGATCGTGGTGAACGGCGTGGCGCGGGCCGACCGGGCGGTGCGGCTGGTGGCGGGATGACAAAGGGAACCGCCAGTAGACTCCACCGCATGCACCAGGACCCGCGGTTCGCCAGCCTCTTCATCGTCGATCACCCGCTGATCCAGCACAAGCTCACCCACATGCGCGATCGGGAGACGTCGACGCGGACGTTCCGGCAGCTGCTGCGCGAGATCACGCTGCTGATGGGCTACGAGCTGACGCGCAACCTCCCGCTCACCACGCGCCGCATCGAAACCCCGCTCACGGCGATGGATGCACCGGTGATCGCGGGCCGCAAGCTCACCGTGGTTCCGGTGCTGCGCGCCGGACTCGGCATGGCCGACGGGCTGCTCGAGCTCATCCCGTCGGCCCGGGTCGGGCATGTCGGCCTGTACCGGGACGAACACAAGCATCCGGTCGAGTACTACGTCCGCCTGCCGGAGACCGAGGACCGGACCTTCATCGTCTGCGATCCGATGATCGGCACCGGAAACTCCGCGGCGCATGCGGTCGACGTGCTGAAAAAGCGCGGCGTCGGCGCGGCGCAGATCCTGTTTCTCGCGCTGGTGGCCGCACCCGAGGGGGTGGCGGTCTTCGAGCGCGCCCACCGCGACGTGCCGCTGTTCGTCGCCGCCCTCGACGATCACCTCGACGAACACGCCTACATCGTTCCCGGACTGGGCGATGCCGGCGACCGCCTGTTCGGGACAAAGTAGCCGCTGCGTCAGGCCGGCTCGGCCGGGCGGCGGCGGTGCGCGGTGACCTGCAGCAGGACGCTGCGCAGGCGCGCGGAATCGAACGGTTTCGAGATGAAATCGTTCATGCCGATCGCAAGGCTCTGCTCCTGCTCGGAGGCCAGCGCGGCGGCCGTCAGCGCAACGATCGGCAGATCCTCCTTCGCGTGCCGCTTGCGCAGCTCGATGGTCGCCTCGTGCCCGCTCATCACCGGCATGTGCACGTCCATCAGCACCGCGTCGAAGCGATCGCAACGTTCGACCGCCGCGATCGCCTGCCGGCCGTCGTTCGCCTGCTCGACCGTCACGCCCCAGGTCCTGAGCAGCGTGTCGGCGATCAGCAGGTTGACCGGGTTGTCTTCGACCAGCAGTACGCGCAGTCCGCTCAGATCTTCCTCGCAAGACGCCACGGGTTCCAGCGTCGCCGGCGCGGCGGCGGCAGGCAGCGGCAGATCGGCCCAGAACGTGCTGCCCGCGCCGGGTTCGCTCTGCATGTCGACCTGGCCGCCCATCAGATGCGCGAGCTCGCGGCAGATCGACAGGCCGAGGCCGGTGCCGCCATAGCGTCGCGTCGTCGACGCGTCGGCCTGCGTGAACGGCGTGAACAGGCGCGCTTTCGTCGCTGCGTCGATGCCGATGCCCGAATCGGCGACCGCGAAGCGCACGATGCCGCCACCGCGCTGGCGCACCTCGATCGCGACGCGCCCCCGCTCGGTGAACTTGATCGCGTTGGAGACGAAATTGGCGAGGATCTGGCGCGTGCGTGTCGGATCGCCGGCGACGTAACGCGTCGCTTCGCCGACCACCGTCATTTCGAACCCGAGTCCCTTGGTGCGCGCGAGCTCCCGATACGCGTTGAACACCGAGTCGAGCAACGCCCGCAGATCGAACGCGGTGTGCTCGATCGCCAGCTTGCCCGCTTCGATCTTCGACAGGTCGAGGATGTCGTTGATGATGTCCGACAGCGCCTCGGCGCTGTCGTGAATGCGCTGCAGATACTCGCGCGTGCTTCCGGCATCGACGTCCGGTTGCAGGGCCAGGCGCGCCAGGCCGAGCACGCCGTTCAGCGGCGTGCGGATTTCGTGGCTGGTATTGGCGAGGAACATGCTCTTGGCACGGCTCGCGGCCTCGGCCGCCTCCTTCGCCGCGGCCAGCGCCGCGTCGGCGGCACGCCGCCGCGTGATGTCCTCGGCGATCCAGATCGTGCCACCGGCCAGGTTCGATCCATCGACGGCGCGGCCGCGGACGTGGCACCAGAAAAGCGAGCCGTCGCGGCGCCGCACCTGATGCTCGAAGTCGACCGCTTCGCCGCGCTTGAGCATCGGCGTCGTGCGCCGACCCACCGCGAGGTAGTCCTCGAAGCTGGGCCAGACGACCTCGCCCGACTGGCCGCGAATCGCGCCGCGCGACCAGCCGAACATCTCCTCGAACCGCGCATTGACGAGCTCGAAGCGCCGGTTGCGCAGGAACACGATGCCGACCAGCGCGCTGTCGAGGATCGCCGCGTACTCCAGCCGCTCGCGCTGCTCCTGGGTCACGTCGCGCATGATGGTGACCGAGAAAGCCGAATCGTCGAGGTCGAAGACGGAACTGGACAGCAGGACCGAACGCGGCGTCCCGTCCGCGCGCCGGATGCGCGCCGGATAGTTGCGCAATACGCCTTCCTGCTGCAGGCGCGTCATGAAACGTTCGCGCTCCGTGCGGTCGTTCCAGAGCCCGAGTTCGAGGGTGGTGCGGTCGTGCGCCTCGTTGATCGGGATCCCCACCAGGTCGCTGAAACCCTGGTTGACGAGTTCGATGCGGCCGTTCGGCACGGAGGCGACGATGATGCTGTCCACGCTCGCCTTGAACAGGCGCGACAGCAGCGCTTCCGAGCGCGCCAGTTGCGCCTCGGCCCGCTTGCGCTCGGTCAGATCGACGAAGACCGACAGGCTCGCCGAACCGTAAGGCTGCGCGATGCGCATCACGTGCGCATCGACGAGCAGTTCCCGTCCGTCACGCCGGCGCAGCCGCATTTCGCTCGAGGGCGCGGTGGCGCCGACCGGCACGCCCTCGGAAGCCGACAGCAGCACGCTCGGAGGTGCCTGCTGGCCGGGGTAGTCCAGGAGCGCGAGCGCGAGGCCCGTCATCGCTTCGGCCGAGGCGTACCCGAACAGGTGCGCGGCGGCGGCGTTCGCCAGTTCGATCCGGCCGGCGCGATGGATCACGCAGGCCAGCGGCGAATGGACGAACAGCCACCGGAATCGCTCCTCCTGGTGCCGCGAAGCCTCGAGCGACCCGCGCACGATGCGCGCGAGCATCCAGGCAAACAGCAGCGAGGTGGAGAGCAGCAGGAAGTGCGCGATCAACCGCGCGCTGCCGGGAACGATGGCGGCGTGTTCCGGGCCGGGCAGCCACCCCGCCTGCTCGGCGCAATACATCCCGACGACGGCCGCTGCGCACGCGCCGGCAAACAGCGCAGCGATGCGCATTCCGCTCACCACGCCCGCGACCAGCACCGTGATGCCGAAGCCGCCGAGCAGCAGCGTGTGGATGCCCAGTTTCGACGTGACGGCATACAACGTGATGCCCAGCGGCATCGCGGCGAGCGCCACGGTGACGGCGAGCTTGAGACGGCCCCGCGTCGCGACGGCGGCTGCGACCACCAGCAGCACCGCGAAGCTCAGCGAAGAGACCAGGCCGCCCGTGAATGCCTGCGGCTGCTGCACCCGCGTGACGATCAGGACCGTCGCGATCGAAGCGACGCATGCCGCCATGGCGATGCCGATCAGCGCACGCACCACCTGTGGCGCAACGTCGAAGCGGGATTCGTCCGGGAGCCGAACGCTGCTTGAACTGAACGCGAACATGACGGCCGACAGTGCCGGCGCTGCGGATTGAACCGCCATACTCTGGCATCCGCCATGGTCCGTCAAAGCGACGAATTTCCCCGCGCCGAGGGGCCAATTTGGCCGCGAGCGACGACGCGCCGGCAGACGTCAGGAACGAGGAGGTGCGCCGGCAGGCGCACCGGGATCGCGCTGGCGCAAGCGCAGGCATCGCTCGCACACGCAATCCCGCCCGGCTTCGATCGAGCTGGCGGGCAGCGCCGGCAGGCGGGCGCACCAGCAGCCGGTCGGGTCGGTGCGCCCGCACACCATCGCAACGCCGCAGGCGGAGCAGCGCCTCGCCCGACCGCCCGTGCTGACGGATGCAGCGCTCATCGCGTCGCCGCCGCGCGCGCCTGCGCAAAGGCGACGAACCACGCGAGGCTCGCCGGATTCGCCATCGCGTCCGGGTTGGCAACTTTCTCGACCGGGTGACCGAGCAGCAGTTTCTTGATCGGAAGCTCCATCTTCTTGCCGGAGAGCGTGCGCGGCACCTCGGCGATCGCGATGATCTCGTTCGGCACGTGGCGCGCCGACAGCGCGCGCTTGATCTCGCCGTTGACGCGCGCACGCAGGTCCGCGTCGAGGCTCACTCCTGGGCGCAGGACGACGAACAGCGGCATGTACGACTCGCGGCCCAGAAACTCGAGGTCGACCACCAGCGAGTCGAGCACCTCGGGCAGGGCTTCGACGGCGCGATAGAGCTCGGCGGTCCCCATGCGGATGCCGTGGCGGTTGATGGTCGCGTCCGAGCGCCCGTAGATCACCGCACCCACGGCTTGCGGGCGCGGCACGAGACGGATCCAGTCGCCATGGCGCCACGCACCGGGGAACGTGTCGAAGTAACTCTCGCGCAGCCGCACGTTGCCGGGGTCGTTCCAGAAGTAGAGCGGCATCGACGGCAGCGGCGCCGCGCAGACGAGTTCACCGACCTCGTCGAGCCTCGGCCGGCCCGCGTCGTCCCATGCCTCGACCCTGGCACCAAGCGCGCGGCACTGCATCTCGCCCTCGTAGACCGGCAGGGTCGGCAGTCCGCAGACGAACGCGCCGCCGAAGTCGGTGCCGCCCGAGACAGCAGTCAACCAGAGATCGCGCTTGACCGCTGCATAGATCCAGCGATACGCATCGGACGAGAGCGGCGAGCCGGTCGACCCGAGCGCTCGCAGTGCGGCCAGATCGAATTGCCGGCCGGGTTCGATGCCGGCCTTCATGCAGTTGGCGTAGTACGCGGCGCCGGCGCCGAAGAAGTCGATGCGCTCCTCGGAGACGAAGCGCCAGAGCGCGCCGAAGTCGGGCCACGCGGGATTGCCGTCGTAGAGGCAGATCGTGCAGCCGAGCACCAACGCCGCGACCTGGCAGTTCCACATGATCCAGCCGGTGCTCGAGTACCAGTTGAAGCGGTCGCCGCAACCGATGTCGTTGTGCAGTCCGGCGCCCTTCAGCGTCTCGACCAGGATGCCCCCGTGCCCGTGCACGATCGCCTTCGGCATTCCGCTGGTGCCCGACGAATAGACGATCCATAGCGGATGGTCGAACGCGACCTGTTCGCTTGCTGCTTGGCGTTGGGACGACCGCCCGGGGTCGGTGCGGATGACATCGTTCCAGCGCAACGCGTTCGGAAGCGCGGCCGCCGGATCCAGCACCGGCACGCAGATCGCGTGCGTCAGCGACGGCAGCGCAGCGCGCAACTCCGCCACCACCTCGCGCCGGTCGTACGCCTTGCCCCCGTACCGGTAGCCGTCGCAGGCGATCAGCACCTTCGGCTCGATCTGGCGGAAGCGGTCGAGCACGGCGAGCGGGCCCATGTCCGGCGAGCAGACCGACCACACGGCGCCGATCGTCGCGACGGCAAGAAAGGCGATCACCGTCGCCGGGATGTTCGGCAGGTATGCCACCACCCGGTCGCCGGGCCGCACCCCGAACTCGCGCAGCGTCTGCGCCAGGTTCGCGACCTGAGCCTGCAATTCCTCCCAGCCGACTTCGCCGCCGTCGCCGGCCTCGTTGCGAAACACGATGGCGCTGCGTTTCGACGTGCGGTGGCGGAGCACCTGGTCGACGAAATTGAGCCGGGCGCCGGGAAACCACACCGCCCCCGGCATGCGTGCATCCGCGAGCACTCTTTCGTAGGGCCGCGATGGCCGCACGTCGAAAAACTGCCAGATCGCGCTCCAGAAGCCTTCGAGGTCGGTCACCGACCACGTCCACATCGATTCGTAGTCGGCAAAGTGCAGGCCGCGTTCGGCGCGCAGCCAGTCGCCGAAGGCGGTGATGCGCGCGTTGCCGACGCGTTCGGGCGAGGGAGTCCAGAGCACGTTCATGGTCGCAACGTCCGTCGAGCGGTGCCGAGTCTAGTACGGCCGCCCGCGAGGGCCGCGCGCGGCAGCCGGTATCGTTGCGCGATGCCCCGTCGCGTCTCGCTCGCGTTTTCCGCCTACCTGCCGCTCACCGCCTCGATGGCGCTGGTCGGTGTGTACGTCGCGCTGTCGAAGCCGCTGGTGGCCGTGCTGCCGGTGTTCACGCTCGCGTTCCTGCGCTTCGGCATCGCCGCGCTCGCGATGCTGCCGTTCACGCGGCGCGCACCGGCCGAGGCGCGGCTTTCCGCCACCGAACACCGCCTCCTGTTCGTGCAGAGCTTCTTCGGCAACTTCCTGTTTTCGATCTGCCTGCTGAGCGGGATGGCGCACACCACCGCGACCGCCGCCGGCGTGGTGCTTTCGACCCTGCCCGCCGTGGTCGCACTGCTGTCGTGGCTCGTGCTGCACGAAAGGCTGTCGCGCCGGGTGGTCGCGGCGATCGTGCTGGCCGTGGGCGGCATCACGCTGCTGCAGTTCGCCAAGTCGGATGCCGGTGCGCCGACCGCCGCATCGTGGCTCGGCAACCTGCTGATCCTCGGCGCGGTGTTCTGCGAAGCCACCTACGTGATCATCGGCAAGCGGCTCGCCGCCACCCGCACGCCGTTGCGCGTGTCCGCGCTGATCAATCTCTGGGGCCTGGTCCTGATCACGCCGTTCGGGCTCTGGCAGTTGCGTAGCGTGGATCTGGGCGCGCTCTCGGTTTCGACCTGGAGCCTGCTCGTTTTCTATTCGCTCGCTGCAAGCCTGGTCGCGGTCTGGTTGTGGATGACCGGGCTGCGCCACATTCCCGCCAACCAGGCGGGCGTGTTCACCGTGGCGCTGCCGATAGCCGCCGCCCTGGTCGGTGTCACCCTGCTCGGCGAAACGTTCACGCCGCTGCACGCGGCGGCCTTGCTGCTGGCGGCGAGCGGTGTCGTTCTGATCGCCACCTCGCGTGCCGATGCCCTCGCCGCACCGGTCTGACGCATCGAACTTGCGCTGGAGTCTTCCGTGACCCTCCCCGTTTCCTATGCCGACATCGAGGCCGCACGCGCCCGCCTGCGCGGCGTCGCTCATCGCACTCCCGTTTTCACTTCGCGCACCGCCAACGCAGCGACGGACGCGGAGCTTTTCTTCAAGTGCGAGAACCTGCAGCGCGTCGGGGCGTTCAAGTTTCGCGGCGCCTACAACGCCCTCGCGCAGT
>Ga0335077_10001863_pt1 | contig 25127 bp, 15 predicted proteins | sample Lox_Sample_31_FD_207151 | JGI IMG/M metagenome (GOLD analysis project Ga0335077, IMG submission 207151) | Soil microbial communities from Loxahatchee National Wildlife Refuge, Florida, United States - Lox_Sample_3.1 | ecosystem: Environmental > Terrestrial > Soil > Wetlands | place: USA... | reverse complement strand
CCGAGCGGGCGATCTGGCCGTCCACCAGGACGTGGAGGAAATCGGGAACGATGTAGTTGAGCAGGCGCTGGTAGTGCGTCACGACGAGCATCGAGCGGTCCGCGGCGCGGAGCGCATTGACGCCCGCGGCCACGATCCGCAGCGCGTCGATGTCGAGTCCCGAATCGGTCTCGTCGAGGATCGCGAGCGTGGGCTCGAGAACGGCCATCTGGAAGATCTCGTTGCGCTTCTTCTCGCCGCCCGAAAAGCCCTCGTTGACCGGGCGCTTGACGAGGTCCTCGTCGATCTGGACGAGGCGCGCCTTCTCGCGCGTCAGCTGCAGGAAATCCATCGCGTCGAGCTCGGGCAGGCCGCGGTGCTTGCGGATCGCGTTGAGCGCGTTCTTCAGGAAGTAGACGTTCGAGACGCCCGGGATCTCGACCGGATACTGGAACGCGAGGAAGACGCCTTCCCGCGCGCGCTCTTCGGGCTTCATCGCCAGCAGGTCGCGGCCGCGGTAGAGCACCGTGCCGCGCGTCACTTCGTAGCCCGGGCGCCCGGCGAGCACGTGGGCCAGCGTGGACTTGCCCGAACCGTTCGGGCCCATGATCGCGTGGACCTCGCCGGGCCCGACCGTCAAGTCGACGCCCTTCAGGATCTCGTTGCCGCCGACCGAGGCGTGTAAGTTTCGAATCTCCAACATCGCCATGTTCGCTTCGACTTCCTTCGAGCTTCCAGCGCTCAGCTCTCAGCTGTCAACTACCCGAGTCCTCTGGCTGAGAGCTGATGGCTGAAAGCTGACAGCTCCCCTCATCCCACGCTTCCTTCCAGGCTGACTCCCAGAAGCTTCTGCGCCTCGACGGCGAACTCCATCGGCAGCTCCTGGAAGACGACCTTGCAGAATCCCGAGACGATCAGATTGACCGCCTCCTCCGAAGAGATCCCCCGCGACTGGAAGTAGAAGATCTGGTCCTCGCCGATCTTGGACGTCGAGGCCTCGTGCTCCATTTGCGCGGTGGAGTTGTTCACTTCGATGTACGGGAACGTGTGCGCGCCGCACTTGTCGCCGATCAGGAGCGAGTCGCACTGCGAGTAGTTTCGCGCGCCGTCCGCCTTGCCGAGGATCTTGACCATTCCGCGGTACGTGTTCTGCCCGTGGCCGGCGGAGATGCCCTTCGAGACGATCGTCGACTTCGTGTTCTTCCCGACGTGGATCATCTTCGTGCCCGTGTCCGCCTGCTGGTAGTTGTTGGTGACGGCCACGGAGTAGAACTCGCCGATCGAGTCGTCGCCGAGCAAGAGGCAGCTCGGGTACTTCCACGTGATGGCGGAGCCCGTCTCGACCTGCGTCCAGGAGATCTTCGAACGGCGGCCGGCGCACTTGCCGCGTTTCGTGACGAAGTTGTAGATGCCGCCTTTTCCGTTCTCGTCGCCCGGATACCAGTTCTGGACGGTGGAGTACTTGATCTGCGCGTCGTCGAGGGCGACGAGCTCTACGACCGCGGCGTGAAGCTGGTTCTCGTCGCGGATCGGCGCCGTGCAGCCCTCGAGATAGGAGACCTGCGCCCGCTCATCCGCAACGATCAGGGTCCGCTCGAACTGCCCGGTGTTGGCCGAGTTGATCCGGAAGTACGTCGAAAGCTCCATGGGGCAGCGGACGCCCTTCGGGACGTAGACGAACGAGCCGTCGGAGAAGACGGCCGAGTTGAGCGTCGCGAAGAAGTTGTCGGTGTAAGGGACGACCGACCCCAGATACTTCTTTACGAGCTCCGGGTGCTCGCGGACGGCCTCCGAGAACGAGCAGAAAATGACACCGACCTTCGCGAGCTGCTCGCGGAACGTCGTCGCGACGGAGACCGAGTCGAAGACCGCGTCCACGGCGACACCGGCGAGTTTGCCGCGTTCCCGCAGCGGGATGCCGAGCTTCTCGTACGTCTCGAGAAGCTTCGGGTCCACGTCCTCGAGGCTTTTCGGAGCGTTCGCCCGCCGCTTGGGCGCCGAGTAGTACACGATCGCCTGGTAGTCGATCGGCGAGTAGTGGACGTTCTGCCAGGTCGGCTCCTTCATCGTGAGCCAGTGACGCAGCGCCTTCAGCCGCCACTCGAGCATCCACTCCGGCTCCTGCTTCTTGGTGGAGATGAGCCGGACGATGTCCTCGTTGAGACCGGGCGGCGCGCTCTCCGACTCGATGTCGGTGACGAAGCCGGCCTTGTACTGCTGCGACAGGCCGGGGATCGAAAGCGGATCGGTGCTCATGGCACCACCGATGCTATTTCAATCTGTACGGAAAAGTCAATTTAACTAGTAGAGCAAGTATTTCATTTTGAATGACTTACTCTTGGAACTCAGCCTTCGCGCTTCGGCGTCGGCGAAAGGCGTGGTCCGCGGCCGTGCGTCTCCTCGCGGCGAGCCGTCGGTTTCTCAGCCGGCCTCTCATTTCGCGGAGGCTCTCGTCGCTCCACCTGGGGCACCGGCGTCGGACGCGGCGGTGGCGAGCTCACGCGCTCGCGCGAGCGGTCCTGCGGCGGCCGCGGCGTCGGCGCAACCGCGGGCCGCACGTACCGAGCCGCGGTCGGGGGAGGAGCATGCGTCGGCCGCACCTCCATCCGATTGCGAGTCGGCGGCGGGTTGGAGGACGGCGGCTGGCTCGGCTCGACGCGCTCGCGCGGCGCCCTCCCGCCGCCCGAGGCCCGCGTGGGCGCCGGAGTCGGCGGTGCGACGCGTGCCGGCTCGCGCGGGGCGACATTTTCCCCGGCGGGCCGCGCGGGTCTCGGCGCCACGACCGGAGCCGCCGACACGGGCTGATCGGCGGTCGCCATCGCGCGTCCGCCGCGCACCGGAGCGACCGGCTCGACGCGCAGCGCGCGTGTTCCGGTTGCGGTCGAGGTCGTCCGCTCCTGGAGCGTCACGCTGCCGGACGCCGCCGTCACGGGACGGATCGCGGTGACGGCCTGGGGTCGGCTGCGATCCCGGACGGCGACTTCCGCGGCGACGGCGGGCGCGACCGGCGCCCCGCGGTTTTCGCGAATGACGGTGAGCTTGCGGTCGAACGTCGGCGGCGCCGGCGGCGGCGCGACGCGCGCGACGACCGAGCGCGATACGACGGCGGCGGGCGGCCGGATCACGGCGACTCCGGGCGCGGAGGCGATTTGAATCGACGCGCGCGTCGGCGCGATCGGGAGAGGACCCCGGAGGACCGGTGCGGACGAGACCTCGCGCACGACGTAGCGGTCGCGGACGATGTTCGTGGAGACGACGCCGGCGGAGACGAACGTGTTCCGGTTGACGACGGTCACGTACGTCCGGTTGACATAGGTGATGTTCGTCACGTTGACCTGAGCCCGCGGGCCCCACCAGCGGAAGAACGGATCGCGCGGCGCGAGCGGGAACCACCCGACGTATCCGGAGCCGCCGGCCGCGTACGAGGCCGACCATCCGGGGCCGCCGCCGACGAAGGCGACGAGCGCCGGCGAATAGGTCACGACACGCACGGGCCCGGCCACCGGCACCCACCACCAGCGCGAGGTCCAGAAGACCCAGCGGCCGTAGTGATACGGCGCCCAGCCCCAGGGCTCCGTCGAGACCCAGGTCCAGCCCCAGGGGTCCTGCCAGATCCATCGGCCGACGCGATAGGGCTCCCATCCGACGGCGACCGTGGGCGCCCACACGCGGCCGTACGTCGGGATCTCCTGCCAGCGACCGTACTCGTCGAGGTCGGACACGCCCGAGACGTCCCGGCTCACGTACTGGCGCGAGGCCGAGTGCTCGATGCGCGCCTGGCGCTCCCCGACCCAGCGATCCCATCCGTCGGATTCGCCGATCGACACCGAGGCGTACTGCGGGTTGTCGGTGCCCCAGACTCGCAAGGCGTCTCCGCCCGAAAGCGGGACCGATCCGCCGCCCGCCGCGACGCTCGCCTGACCCTGCCGGACGATGACTCGCGTGTTGCCGTCCGCGTCGATGTCCACGCGGTAATCTCCGGCCCTCTCCAGCGTGATCGCGGTGTTCGGCGTGTCCACTTCGAACACGTCGTCGCCGTCGAGCCGGTCGAGGTAAATCGAGGCGACTCCGGACTTCACCGCGAACTGCTTCGTGTCGTCGGTCATGTTCAGGACGGCGAGGTCGGTGTTCGAGCCGATGCGCACGATGCTCCCGCCGTGCACCTGGAGCTCCGCGCGTCCCTGGGCGCCGGTGTAGAGCCGATCGCCGAGCGTCACCGGCGTGTTCCGGTCCGCGGCCTGCCAGTCATCCGGCGCGTCGCCGCGCGCGTAGGACACTTCGCCGTCGATTACCGAGAGGCGCGCCACCGTCTGGCGGATGTCGTCGCCGCCCGGTTCCGGCGCGGAGCTCGCGGTGACCGAATTTCCGTACTCATCCCTTTCCTGCGCCGAGACGCCCGTCGCGAAAAGCAGGGCCGAAGCGAGGACGGAGAAGAAAATTCCGGAAACCCTTCGAGCGATACGCATTCGCGCTTTCCTCCATGCCCCCGGAAGTGCAACAGCCGTTCCCGATCGGCTCTTGCGGGTCCAACGTACTGACGCGGGGCGATTTTCGGTCGTGTCGGAACGGAGATTCTACCGATTCTTGAGCGCGCCGTTGTCGTCGAGAGTGTCCTCCGCCGGCTCCTCGCCGTCCTCTGCAGGAGAGCCGCCGTAGACTTCCGGGGCACATGGCCGAGCCGCTTCGCGTCGCCGCGCCGCCGCCCCGGCCGCTGCTTCTCTTCGACGGGGACTGCGGTTTCTGCCGCGTCTGGGTCCATCGATGGAAGGCGCGGACCGGCGACGCCGTGGACTACGAGCCGTCGCAGGCCGCCGCCGCGCGCTTTCCGGAGATCCCGGCCGGCGCGTTCGCGCGCGCGGTGGTGCTCGTCCTTCCGTCGGGGGAGGTCTTCGAGGGCGCCCGGGCCGCTTTTGGCGCGCTCGCCGCGGCGCCGGGCGGGGGGGCGCTGCTCGCGGCGTATCGCCGTATTCCGGGATTCGCACCGGCGGCCGAGCTCGCGTACGGGCTCATCGCGCGCCACCGGCGAGGTGCATCCGCGCTGACACGGCTTCTGTGGGGCCGCTCCGTCGAGAAGCCCGGGTACGAGGCGGCGAGCCGGCTTTTCCTGCGGCTCGTCGGTGTCTGCTACCTCGCGGCGTTCGTCTCGCTATGGGTCCAGGCGGCCGGTCTCGTCGGATCGCAGGGAATCCTGCCCGTCGGCGAGTTCCTTTCGGCCGTCCGCTCGCAGGCGGGCCGCGTGCCGTGGTTCGAGCTGCCGACGCTCTGCTGGCTCTCCTCGAGCGACGCGTTCCTCAACGCACTCTGCGCCGCGGGGACGGCCGGCGCGCTCCTCGCGATCATCGGACTGCTTCCCGCGTGGAGTCTCGTCGTCTGCTGGGTTTCCTACCTCTCGCTTTCGGTCGCGGGGCAGGTCTTCCTCCAGTTCCAATGGGACGCGCTGCTCCTCGAGACGGGTCTGCTCGCGATCCTGCTCGCGCCGCGGGGTCTGCGCCTCTGGCGCGCGCCGGCGCCGCCTTCGCCGCTCGTTCTCTTCCTTCTGCGCTGGCTTCTCTTCCGGCTGATGTTCTCGTCGGGGTTCGTGAAGCTCGGAAGCGGCGACCCGGCCTGGCGGAGCCTCGCGGCACTGCGGTATCACTACGAGACGCAGCCCCTGCCGCCGTGGACGGCGTGGTACATGTATCGGCTCCCGGCGTCATTCCAGACGTTCTCGTGCGTCGTGCTGTTCGCAATCGAGCTCGGCGCTCCGTTCCTGATCTTCGCGCCGCGGCGCCTGCGCCACGTCGCCTTCGGAGCGCTCGTCTTCCTGCAGCTCGTCATCATCGCGACGGGCAACTACGCGTTCTTCAATCTCCTGACGATCGCCCTCTGCGTGCTGCTTCTCGACGACGGCGTCTTTCCGGCGCGCTGGAAGCGCCGCCCGGAGTCGGCGCCTCCGCATGGCCGCCGCTGGCCGGGGCCGCTCGTCGTCCTCGTCGCGGCGGTCATTCTGACGGTGAGCGGCGCGCAGATGATCGCGATGCTCTTCCGACCGCAGTCGTTCCCTCGGCCGGTCGTCGCGGTCGCTCGCGCCATCGCACCGCTTCGAAGCGTCAGCACGTACGGCCTCTTCGCCGTGATGACGACGTCGCGGCCCGAGATCGAGATCCAGGGCAGCGACGACCGCGTCACGTGGAGGCCGTACGAGTTCCGCTGGAAGCCCGGAGACGTGATGCGCCGGCCGCGCTTCGTCGCGCCGCACCAGCCGCGCCTCGACTGGCAGATGTGGTTCGCCGCGCTCGACTCGGCCGAACGGAACCCGTGGATCCTCGCGCTCGTCGCGCGCCTGCTCGAGGGCTCGCCGCCCGTCCTGCGGCTCCTCCGTACGGACCCTTTCGGCGGGCGTCCGCCGCGCTACATCCGCGCCGTTCTGTACGACTACCACTTCACCGACGCGGCCACGCGCCGCCGCACGGGCGCCTGGTGGCGCCGGGAGGAAACCGGGCTCTACTTGCCGGTCATCTCCCGAGAAATGCTGAGGTAGTTCTCAGTTCTCAGTTCTCAATTCCGGAACTGACGACGGAAAACTGTGAACTGAAAACTTCTTCTTCACACGCCGAAGCGCTCGGGATCCCAGGCGATGCCGAGCTCGGACGGCGGGGCCATGTAGCCGGCGAGGGCGGACGCGGCGACGACGGCGGGCGACGCGAGATATCCCTCGCCGCCGACGCCCATGCGGTTCTGCCAGTTCCGGTTGAACGACGTGATCGCGCGCTGTCCCTTGACGAGAGCGTCCGGGCCCTGTCCGAAGCAGGGTCCACACCACGACGGCCGGATCTCGCCACCGACGGAGCGGAAGACGTCGGCGATCGACTCGCCCGCGAGGCGGCGATCCGGATTCTCGATCTGCGTCTTCACGCCGCCCGAGCCCGGAAAGATCTTGAAATCGCGGGCGACCTTGCGGAAGCCGCGGTCGCGTGCCGCGCGGAGAACGAGCGCCGCCTGAAGCAGGTCGTCGTAGCTGCCGTTCGTGCAGGAGCCGATGAGCGCCTTGTCGAAGGGGAGTCTCTCGCGCGCGACCTCCTCCGCCGGAAACGCATTGCCGGGAGAGTACGGCTTCGCGATCATCGGCGCGATCTCGGAGAGGTCGAGCGTCTCGTCGATCTCGTAGCGCGCGTCGGCTCCCGGCGCCACGCGCGGATAAGGGAGATCGGAGATTCTCTTCGCGCGATACCAGGCGTCGGTGATCTCGTCCGGCGCGAAGATGCCGTTGGTCGCCTCGGCTTCCGCCATCATGTTCGCGATCGTGTTTCGGAAGACCATCGGGAGCTGGCGCTCGGCGTCCACGAACTCGACGGACATCCCCTGCGCCTGCGCGGCGCCCCACCGGCGCAGCAGCTCCAGGACGACGTCCTTGCCGGAGACCCACGGCTGGAGCCGGCCGCGGAAGACGACGCGCCGAGACTTCGGCAGCGTGAAGTAGACGTAGCCGGTTGCCCAGCCGAAGCCGAGTGTCGTCGATCCGACGCCGTAGCCCACCGCTCCGTACGCGCCGTAGGCGCGGCTGTGCGAATCCGCACCGGGGATGAACTGGCCCGGCAGCACGAGCCCCTGCTCCGGGAAATAGAAATGGAAGATGCCGTCGCCCGGCGTCGCGTAGAACGGTTTTTCGAGGCCCTGCCGCCGCGCGAACTCGCGGCCGATCTCCGTCTGGCGGTCGTCGGTCGCCTTGCCGGTGAAGACGAAATGGTCGTTCGCGATGGCGGCCTGACGCGGATAGATCGCGTCGCCGCCGGTGATCTGCTGGAACGTGTGGATCGCGAACGGCGCCGTGCCATCGGAGGCCGGCAGCAGATCCGCGAACACCCGCAGCGTCGTTCCGGGCGCGACCTTCGCGTCCTTGTCCACGCGGTGCGCCCAGACGATCTGCTCGGTCGTCGTCAGCCGGCGTGCGGTCTCCGGGTCCGGCCAGACGACATCGGGGCGTCGCGCGATGGACTCGCGGAACTCCCGGCGCCCGACGGCGAAGATGCCGCCGCTTGCCCGGATCTCTTCTTCCTTCGGCGTCAGCGCGACGGGCTCGTAGTCCTTGCCCCGCGTCTCGTTGCGCAGCCGCCGCGTCGCGGGGTCGAAGGAGAACGCGTCGCCGTCGCGCGCCTCGGCGACGGCCTCGGGGCTCTGGAGGACGTGAAGGCCGAGGTTCAGCGCGTTCCGGCGGAAGATGTCGCCCATTCCGTTTCCGCAGACGACGACGAGCTCGAGCCCGGCTTCCTCGGCGACTCCCTTGAGGCCCGCCGGGCTCATCTCGCGGGAAGAGCCGATGGCGAACCGGTCGCCGGCGACGAGGAACGTCTCGCCGGAGTGCACGCGCTTGCGGAAGTCCGGCACGAGGTGCCGGAAGGATCCCGCCTTCCAGCGCTCGTCGAGCGTCGCGAGACTCTCGGAAACGCAGTCGGCGGCGGGCGTGATCTGGTCGGTGTCGATGGCGTCGAGCTTGCGGCCCGGGCTCTTCGGGTCCCAGAGGATGAGCGCGCGGCCCCGGATCGTCCGCGAGGCGGCGGCGGGACCGGCTCCGGCCGCACCCGGCGCGCCCTGGGCTTCGGGCGCGACGCCGGGCTTCAGGCGGGCCGGTTGGATTCGCAGCGTCATCCTCTCCTTCGAACGTTTTCGGGGCGCCCGGCGTTCCCCCGCCGGCGACGCGTCATCCTAACGTAGGGGGGAACGGAGACGGCCCGCGTTATGGCGCGGGGGAGAGGCGGACCCGCTTGACGCGCTCTTCGTGAGAAGTGGACTCGACTTCGCGGTAGATCCGCGCCGCGTCTTCGAAGGCGTCGCGTGCCGCGTCGAACTGGCCCCGGCGGTAGAGGGACTCGGCCTCGCGCTCCCGGTCGCTCGCTTCTTGATAGCGCGCCGGCGCGATCTCGCGGCCCTCGAGCCGCTCCGCGGCGATTCGTGCGAGTCCGGCCTGGAAGCGCACGTCTTCGGCACCGCGGCGCGCGCCCTCCTGCTCCTGCCGCCGCTCGCGCGAGACACGCGAAGTCGCGGCATGCGCCACCGGCAGCTGGGGCGGTGCGGCCGGCTCCGGCGCGATGAGCGCGTGCGTCGGGTAACCCTCGGGCGCCGGCGGCTCCGCGGCGGCGAACGGGGGCAGCTCCGGAGGCGCCGCGCTCGCGGACGCGGCCGGAATCGGAGAGGGCGACGGGACGACCGCGGCCACACGCCGGGCGCGTTCCGTGTCGATGAGGAGCGCCAGGCCGAAGACGCAGCCGGCCACGATGAGGAGCGCGGCCGTGCCCCCGCCGCGGACCGGACGCCGCACTCGCGCCGCCTCGAGGAGCGCCGGGTCGGTCAGCATGGCCGGATCGCCCGAGAAGGGGACGAGCGGGAACTCCGGGACCGCCGAGGCCCCGCCGGCGACGTCGCCGCGCGGCTCGTCGTCCACCGAGGCTTCCTCGCCGACCGCCTGAGCGAGCTCCGACGGCGAAAGATCGAACGGCTCCGGCTCCCGGTTGTGCGACTCCATCGCGCGGGACATCTCGACGAGGAGGTCGTCGTCGCCTTCGACGGGCGCCGGCTCTCCGACTCCGCCCGCCAGGCGCGGCTCGCTCTCGACCGGATTCGTCGCGTCGGCGTCCGCCTGCGGCACGCCGGTGCTTTCCGGATTGAGCAGCTTGTAGAGATAGAACGCGAGACCCGCGGGGTAGAGCAGGCGCGGCGCCGCGCGCATCGTCTCCTGAAGCGCGCGCCGCATGTCGGAGATCGTCTGGAAGCGCTCCTCGGGAGGAGCGAGCGCCGTCTTCAGGAACGTGCCGATCTCCTGCGAGAAGGGATCGCCGGAGCGCAGCTCGGGCAGCGGCGCTCCGAGAGCGGGTCGCCGCCCCGTCAGGAGCTCCAGCAGCATGATGCCGAGCGAGTAGACGTCGGAGTTGAGCGCCGCGCGCTTGCGGTCGCGCGCCTCGGGCGCGATGTAGGGCGCGATCTCGCGCGATCCGCGCGGCTTCTTGATCGCGGGCAGGATCGCCGGCGCCAGTCCGAATCCGGCGATGCGGACCTCCGCGTCGTTCGAGATCGAGACGAAGCCCGGCCACAGCGCGCCGTGCGGCACGAGGTCGCGGTCGAGGAAGCGCGTCGCCGCCTCCATCGCGTCGATCATCCGCTCGCCGAGGAGCAGGGCGTACTCGGTCGTGACGGGCGCCTTCGCGGCGCGCGCCATCGCGAGGACGCGGTCGAGCGTCCAGCCGGCCGTCTCGTACCACGCCATGTAGGGAATCTCGTTCAGGATGCCGAACTGCGGCCGACGCACGATGCCGTCGTGCGCGAGCGCCGGCCCGAGCGCCTCGAGCTTCTCGACGATCGAGGCGACGAGGCGCGGCGAGAGCTCGCCCGACTGCAGGATCCGCAGCCGCACGAAGCGCTTCTCGTCCGCCGAGTGGAGGGCGCGGTAGACGCTCCCGAGCGGGTCGTCCCCCAGCTGGGCGACGAGGAGGTAGTCCCCGAGCGGCCGAGGAAGTGTCGTTTCGTCCTTCGACGAGTGCAAAAAAGTGGCGGTCATCGTTTCGGGCTGGCGGCGCCGTCCGGTGCCTGTTCTCTCCTAATCGTTGATCCCATTCGACTTGGATCTTCCACGATCCACCGGGCACGACTGTCTTCTACGAGCTCGCACCGGGAGAGGAGCAATGGGCAAGCCATTTCGGCCCCCGGAGGGAGACGTCAGGGGAGGCGGGTCTTGAAGACGAGGACCGGCTTGAGCGGCGGTCCCGATGCGATCTTTCCATCGTCCCCCAGGCGCTCGAGCTGCGTGTTGGCCAGGTAGAAAAAATCCCGTCCCACGACCGTCCCCGTCGTCGGCGCGTCGAAGTCCGGATTGCGGCTCTCGAGGATGTCGAGCCGCGCGACGCGCCGGCCCGAGGGATCCAGCACGAAACGGACGACGCGCTCCATGCCGGACCCGTTCTGAATGGCGACGAGCGCCTCGCCGTCGGCGTACAACCCGTCCACGGAGTGGAGGGTGAGGTCCTGCGCGTGCGCGAGCGGCGTCCGGCGCTTCGAAGCCACGTCCACGGCCGTGATCCCCTTCGAGGCGTCGGCGACGTAGAGCGTGTGCTCGCCCGGAGCCAGCGCGATGCCGTTCGGATAGAAGAACGTCGCGGCGGGCAGGAACTCTTCGAGCGCGTCGGCGCCGGCCGCGACGCGATACACCGATCCGGCCTCGCTGTCGGTCACGAAGACGTCGCCGGCCTCGGTCAATGACATGTCGTTGAACAGATGCCGATGTGCTCGGCCGTCGAGCGTGAGCCGATGTCGCAAAGCGCCCGTCTCGAGATCGAAGGCGAAGAGGCCGGAGGATCCCGCGGCCGCGCCCTCGCGCCCGTCCGCCGCCGATGCGGCCCAGAGCAGACGCCGTTTTGCGTCCACCTTGAGGCCGAGCACCGTCCAGAGGCCGCCGTGTCCACCCGGGACGAAGTCGCGCGCCGAGCCGTCCGGCGCGACGCGGACGATCTTCTTCTGCGCGAGACTGCCGATGAAGAAGGCGCTCCCGTCGGGCATCGCGGCGATCCCCTCGGGCACGAGGTCCGTCGCCGCGACGCGGAAGGCGAGGGCGCTCGTGTGGATTGCCGGCCGAAGGCGAAGTTGATGCGCGAGCTCGCGGTACGGCTCGAATTTCTCGAGCGGCGCGAAGGCCGGCTCCTTCTCGAGCTCGAAGTCGTTGCCGAGCGCGACCGCCTTCTGCAGCCAGCGAATCGCGTCGTCGTGGCGCCCGACTCTCGTTTCCTCGACGGCGAGCTCGTACATCAAGCCGCCGTTGCCGGGCGAGGACGCGAGCTCTCTTTCGAGCCGCGGGATGCGTTCGGGATTCGGAGTCGGCGCCGGCGCCGGAGCGCCGGTTTGCTGCGCCGCGAGCGGGCTCGCGAGGGCCGTCAGGAGGATCGCCGCGACGATAGAGTGCCGCCGATGGACGACCGGATGCTGTACGAGGGCCGGCATCTCTCCCTCAAACAGACGGGCTCCTGGGAGTATGTCGAGCGGCGCGGCCGCGCGGGCGGCGTCCTCATCGTCGCGGTGACGGACGACGGCAACCTCCTGCTCGTCGAGGAGGAGCGGCCTCCGATTCGCGGGCGCGTGATCTCGCTGCCGGCGGGACTGGTCGGCGACGAAGGCCCGGAGACGGCGGAGGAGGCGGGCCGCCGCGAGCTCGTCGAGGAGACCGGCTACGCTGCCCGCGAGCTCGAATGTCTCGGCGGCGGCCCGAGCTCCCCCGGCCTCGCGAACGAATCGGTGGTCTTCTATCGCGCCCGCGGGCTCTCCCGCACCGGACCGCCGACGGGGCCCGAGGCGATCACGCTGCACGAGGTGCCGCTGTCCGGCGTGCGGGACTGGACGGCGGAGCGGGAGCGGCGCGGTGCGGCGATTCATCCTCTGCTCTGGGCGGGGCTCTATCTGGCGCGGCTCTAAGACGCCGGCGCCGCAAACTGCCGCGCCCACGCCTCGAAGGCGGCGAGGAACTGCCGGAGGTGGTCGCGTGTCGCCTCGCCGGTGAGCTCGCCCGCGGCGTCGAATTTCTCTCCGGCGTGCGCGATGAAGACTTCCGGCCGGAGCATCGCGTACGTCTCGGTAAAATTGAAGCTTTGCCGGAGCGCGAGCTGCGCGCGCATCGTGCCGGACGCTCCGGTGCTGGCGCCGAGGATGCCCGCGGCCTTCCGCCGGAGCGCGGCGCGGCCGGCGGGCCGGGAGGCCCAGTCGATCACGTTCTTGAGCACGCCGGGCACGCCGTAGTTGTACTCGGGCGTCGCGACGAGGAGCGCGTCGGCCTCGCGGATCGCGCGGCGGAGGGCGGCGACCGGCGCGGGCTCTCCGGCGGCGTCCACGTCGGCGTCGTATGGCGGGATCTCGCGCAGGCCGTCGAAGATTGCGATCTCCAGGCCGGGCGGCGCGAGCGCGCGCGCCGCGCGGAGAAGCGCCCGGTTGTACGAGCCGGCGCGCAGGCTCCCCGCGATCCCGAAGACGCGAAGCGTCCGCGGGGCGGCGCCTACCAGATTCGGCACGGCTCGGGCCGAACCATGGCGCTTCCCGCCGGGCACGAGAACGCTTTGGCGAACTCGGGAAGGTTCGACGGAGGCCCGATGGCGCGGAAGCGCGGGAGCGGGTGCGGGTTCGTCGCGACCTGGAGCCGCTCGAACTCCGGCCGCGCATTCGCGGCCCACACCGTCGCCCAGGAAACGAAGAGGCGTTGCTCGGGCGAGAGCCCGTCGATCGCGGCGGGGCGCGGTTTGCCCTCGAGACTCTTCTCGAACGCGGCATAAGAGATCGCGAGTCCGCCCAGATCGGCGATGGACTCGCCGAGCACCAGCTTGCCGTTCTCGTGAAGGCCGGGCTCCACCTCGTAGCCGCTGAACTGTTTCTCGACGCAGGCGGCCCGCTCCTCGTAGTTCTTGCGGTCCTGGTCGGTCCACCAGTCCTTGAGATTCCCCTCCGCGTCGAACTTGCGGCCCTGGTCGTCGAACCCGTGGGTCATCTCGTGCCCGATCACGGCGCCGATGCCGCCGTAGTTGACGGCGTCGTCGGCCGCCGCGTTGAAGAACGGCGGCTGCAGGATCCCGGCGGGGAAGACGATCTCGTTGCGCGAGGCGTTGTAGTACGCGTTGACCGTCGGAGGCGTCATGCCCCACTTGCTTCGATCGACCGGTTTGCCGATCTCGTCGAGGTCGCGATGGACCTCGAAAGCGCCGGCGCGCTCGACGTTCCGGACGAACGGCCCGCGGTCGACGGTGAGCGCGGAGTAGTCGCGCCACTTGTCGGGATAGCCGATCTTCGGCGAAAAGGCCTTGAGCTTCGCGAGCGCGGCTTTTCGCGTCTCCTCGCCCATCCAGGGGATGTGCTGCAGGTCGTCGCCGAGCGCCGCGACGAGGTTCTTGACCATGCGGTCGGCCCTCTCCTTGGCCTCCGGCGGGAAGTTCTCCTTCACGAAGGCGCGGCCCAGAGCGAACCCGAGCGCCGTGTCCGTGGCGGCGACGCACCGCTTCCAGCGCGCCGGCATTTCCTTGGTGCCCTGGAGCGTTCGCTCGAAGAAGTCGAAGTCCTCCTCGACGAATCTCCTGGGCAGCGAGGACGCCGCGGCATGCAGCAGATGCCAGCGCAGATAGACCTTCCAGTCGGACAGCGGCTGCGCGGCGAGCTCCTCGCTCATCGCGCCGAAGAACTTCGGCTGGGAGACGTTGACCGCCGAGATCGCCGGCGCGCCCACGCCATGGAAGAAGGCCGTCCAGTCGAAGTTGGGCGTGACCTGCTTCAGGTCCGCGGCCGCCGTACGGTGATAGGTCGCGTCCGGGTCGCGACGCTCGACGCGCGTCATCGAAGCCTCGGCGAGCTTTGTCTCGATCGCGAGCACGGTCTTCGCGTCGGCCTCCGCGGCTGCCGGTTCCTCTCCGGCGAGGACGAGCATCTTCGCGACGTGCTCCGCATAGCCCTTGCGGAGCGCGACGGACTTGTCGTCCATCTTGGTGTAGTAATCGCGGTCGGGCAGGCCGAGCCCTCCCTGGGACGCCGCCGCGATCACTTCGCTCGAGTCGCGGCGGTCCTGCTGAGAGCCGAAGAGGAAGACCGCGCGAATGCCCCGGGCGTGGAGGCGCGCGATCTCTGCCTGAAGATCGGCGGCGCTGGACAGCTTCGCGATCCGCCCGAGCTCGTCGTCGAGCGGATGAATGCCCTCGGACTCGATGCGGGCCTCGTCCATGCAGCTCGCGTAGAAGTCGCCGATCTTGCGCTCGTCCGAGCCGGGAGCGGCGCTCTTGTCGGCGGCGGCCCGCTCCAGGATTCGGCGCAGCGTCTCCCGGTTGCGCTCGGCGAGGATCGTGAAACTGCCCCAGGAGGGATGGTCGGCCGGGACGGGGTTCTTCGCCTGCCAGCCGCCGTTGGCGTAGCGGTTGAAGTCGTCGCACGCGCTGCAGGTCTTGTCCATCCAGGCGGGATCGAGCGCCGGGGCGGCCTTCGTCTTCAGATCGGCCGAGCCGGCCCGCGCTGCGACCAGGAGGACGCCGAGGGCGAGAAGGGACAGACCGCGCCGGGCGGGAACGGATGACGTCATCGATGCCTCCACGCGCTCCGGCAGGAGCACGCGCGCAGATTATTCGCCGCCGGTCCGGCAGGCAAGGCGATCTTCTCGCGATAACTTCGCGGAATGGCGCGTCTTCTCTTCGTGACCGGTACGCCGGCGGGTGTGCGGCAGGGCAGCGGGACCTTTGTCGGGATCTCGGTGCTGCGGCAGGCCCTGGAGCAAGCGGGCCATCGGGTCGAGCAGCTGGCGCCTCGGGACGCCGCTTCTCATGCGATTCTGCCGCGTCTGGCTTTCAATCTGGCCGCGCGGCACCAGGCCTCGCGTCTCGGCGCTTTCGACGCCGTCGTGGGCTTCGATCTCGACGGTCTCTTCGTCCGTGTTCCCGGAGCGCGGCGCGTGGCCTCGATCAAGGGCGTGATCGCCGACGAGCAGCGGTTCGAACGGAGTTGGACGCGGTTCGCGATGGGCATCGCCGCGAGGCTCGAGCAGGCAAACGTCCGGCGCGCGGACGTCGTCCTGACGACGAGCGCCTACGCCGCCTCGCGGATCGCGGAGGAGTACGGCGTCGATGGAGCGCGCATTCGGATCGTCGCCGAGCCGATCGCGCTCGCGCGCTGGAACGCGGCGCTCGACGCCGCTCCGCGCGCGCCGCGAGGCGGCGAGACGGTCGTCCTCTGCGCGGCGCATCTCTATCCGCGCAAGAACGTCGCGGCGCTCGTGCGGGCGATGGTGCTCCTGAAATCGCCGGCGCGTCTGCGCATCGTCGGCACGGGGCCCGAGACGCCGGCCCTCGGCGCGCTGGTCCGAGAGCTCGGTCTCCGCGATCGCGTGGCGCTGCTCGGCCACCTGCCCTTCGAGTCCCTCGTCGCCGAATACCGCAATGCGGACGTCTTCTGCCTGCCGAGCCTGCAGGAAGGATTCGGGATCGTGTTCCTGGAAGCGATGGCCGCAGGACTGCCGATCGTCGCGTGCCGCGCGGCCGCCGTGCCCGAGGTCGTGCCAGACGGGGAGTGCGGGCTGCTCGTGCCTCCCCGCGACTTGACGGCTCTCGCGTCGGCGCTCGACCGGCTGGCTTCGGACGTTGCCGGGCACGCCCGTCTCGGCGAGGCCGGCCGGCGGCGCGTCGCGCGCTACGACGCGCCGCTCGTGGCGAGGGAATTCGTCGAAGCGATCGGGGCCTGAGTCAGTTCTTCGAGCCGTCGCCCTTCATCATCGGGCAATCGCTCATCGCGGCCATGCCCGCGCAGCAGGAGCCCATACCCATCATCATCGAATGATGATCCATTCCCATCGGCATCGCGCCCATCTCTCCCCGCATCGATTCGTGAAACGAGACGAGCTTTTCGATCGCCGCCTGGAGCGCGGCCGTCTTCTTGTCGCCTTTCGCGGTTCGCGCCGTGTCGAGATCCGCGCGGACCTCTTTGAAGACGGCGTCCATCTTTTCCATGTGGGCCTTGCGCTCGTCCATCGCCTTCTGCCGCATCTCGGCCATCTGCCGGCAGTGCTTCATGCAGTCGTCGGCCATGTTTGCCGGAGACTTGTCCTGGGCCGCCAGCGGCACGACGAGTAGACACGCCAAGGCCGCCAAACCGATCGCTCTTTTCATCGAAAACCCCCCCTCTCCGGCCGGACTCGGCCGACTCATGCCACGCTACCAGCAGCCGCGAGCGCGTCCGGTGATGCGATCGCATTACCGCCAGGGGTCCTCGTAACGCGAGCCCCGGGGCGCTTTAGCCCCGGGCCCTCAGGTCTTTCAACGTCTTCTCGAACGCGGGGATGTCCGACTTCTCCGAGTCGGGAACGTTGCGGAGCGCGATTTCCCATTGCCGGATGGCGTCGGGCTTCTTGCCTACGGCCGTGTACGCCTGCGCGAGACCGAGGTGCGTCCAGTAGAGCTCGTCCGGGTGCCGTTTCTGGTTGAGCTCGAAGACCTCGAGTGCCTTTCGCGTCTTGCCTGCCGACAGGAGGCGGCTGGCGTAGAGGTACAGGTACAGCACGGAGGTGCCCGGAAGGCGGAGCGCCGTTTCCATGACCGACGCCGCTTCCGCGTCGCGTCCCATTGCCTCCAGGACCGCCGCCTTCGTCCATAGCGTCGAAAAGTCTTCGCGCCCGATGCCGGCTCCGCGGAACGGCTGCGAGATCGCGCGGTCTGCCCACACGAGGGCCTCGTCGAGATTGACTTTCTTGTCGGCGCAGAACTGCGCGGCTCGGCGGAGGTTCTCCGGGTCAAAGCCTGGCCAGCCGAGCAGCTCCTTGCGCATCTGTGCGGCCCAGAGCTCGTTTACGTTCGGAACGGTGATCTCGAGGGGAATGCGCTTCTTTTCCCACTGCAGGAACGCGACCGTGCCGTCGGGCCGCCGCTCGTCGAATCCGTAGGTCAGGTATTCCGTGTAAGGAGCCGGCTGTGGCTCGACGGCGACGCGCAAGGCATCGCTGCGCGGGTCGTACTGGTAGCTGCCCCAGCCGCTCGTCTGGGTGGAGAAGGTCCAGGTCCACGGCCCTTCGCGCGCGAGCTCCAGGAAGAGGGCGTACGTTCCCGCCGCGAGCTCGTGTCCCTGGATTTGGACGGCGTGCGAAAGCGAGAATGTCGTGCTCTCGTTGGCGCCCGCCCGCCATGGCGTGGCTTTCACGGGACCGTGGCCGTCGTCGAAGAGGCCGAAGGGCACGAGCTCGCCCCAGATGTGCCCGGTTCGGTCGACGCCGCGCCGGTGAACGGCGGGACTGTGGTAGTCGATGCGAATCTGGACGGGTCCCACCCACTGGGATACCTCCGCCCGCTGGCTCACTCCGTTGCCTCCGGCGGGAAACGTGAGCCCGGACTGCTCCTGAGCGATACCCCCATGGGCCGGCAGCCAAACCATCCCGAATGCGATCGCGAATGTCGCATTTCTCATGATCCCTCCAAGAAAGTCGAAGTCTCGGAGGCGGGTGGTCCCCGAACAAGCTCCAGTTGTGACCGATTTCCCAAACCACTTTCCGCGGCGCGCCGGGTCAGGACCGGGCGATCGTTCGGAGGAGCTCGGAAAGGGCGGCGATTCCGGAACGAATCTGCAGGGTCGTGAGGTGCCCGTACCCCATCACGAACCCTCTCTTCGGCCGAGGTCCTCCGAAGTAGCTCGACAGCGCCGGCAGCGACAGGCCGGCGGCCGCGGCGCGCTCCGAGATGCGCCGGTCGTCCTCTTCCGACAGGAGCTCGCACGCCACGTGCAGCCCCATCGCCTCGCCATGGAAGCGGAGGACGCGGCCGAGGCGCCGGTGGATGCCTTCGCAGAACGCGGCGTTGCGCTCCGCGTAGATGCGGCGCATCTGCCGGAGGTGCCGTGTGTACGACCCGGTTTCGATGAAGCGGTGGAGAACCGCCTGCTCGATGAGCGGCGGCCCGTGGCCGGCCACGGAGACGGCTTTCGCGAACGCCGGGCCGAGGGACGGCGGCACGATGACATAGCCGATCCGCAGAGAGGGGAAGAGCGTCTTGCTGAACGTGCCGAGATAGAGGACGCGGCCGCGGCGGTCGAGCCCCTGGAGCGCCGGCAGCGAGCGGCCGTCGTATCGAAACTCGCTGTCGTAGTCGTCTTCGAGGATCCAGGCGTCATTCTCTTCGGCCCATTGCAGCAGCTCGAGGCGCCGCGGCAGGGTCGTCGTGACGCCTAGCGGATACTGGTGCGACGGCGAGACGTAGGCCAGGCGCGCGCTCGGGGCCCGGCGCACGCCGGAGGCGACGCGGATGCCTTCCGAATCGACGGGGACGTGCGCGAGCCGGGCGCCGGCGGCGGCGAATGCCGCGGCGGCGCCGGGATATCCGGGATCCTCGATCCAGGCCGTATCGCCGGGATTGCAGAGGAGTTGCGCGGCGATCGCGAGGCCCTGCTGCGTGCCCGAGGTGATCACGACCTGGTCGGGACCGCACGTCACGCCGCGCGTCGGACCGAGCCGGCTGGCGATCGCTTCGCGCAGAGGACCGTACCCGGCGGCGTCACCGTAGTTCAGCAGCTCGGGCGTGATGCGGCGCCGGACGCGGCCGGACGTCTGGATCCAGCGCCGGAGAAGCGACGGCTCGAGCGCGGGGATGCCCGGGCTGAAGGGGCGCAGCGCGTCGGAGGAATGTGACGTCGTGATCTCGGCGAGCGCTAGCCCGAAGACCGAGGTGCGAGAGGCCGCGGGTCGGTCGACCGTGGGCCACCGCGAGGCCCGCGCCGCGACGTGCGGCGCCACGAACGTACCGGAACCGCGCCGGCTCTCCAGATAGCCTTCGACGAGGAGCTGATCGTAGGCGTCCACGACGCTGTTTCGCGACACCCCCAGCTCGCTCGCGAGGGCCCGGGAAGACGGGAGCTGTGATCCCGGCCGCAGCTGGCCGGCCAGCACGGACCTTCGGATCGTGTCGCGAATCTGCGCGGGCAACCGCGTGCCGGGGCGGACGGAAGGCATGAGGAAGAGCCGGCGGTTCGCCATGCGCCCGGGGCGCTCCGGCTACGAGCCCGACATCTGCTCGTAAAGGGTGAGCAGCGCCTGGGTCCCGTTTTCGCCTTTCCCCTGGGCCTCGAGCGCCGAGAGCAACTGATGCACGAGGGCCGCGCCGGGCAACGGCACGCCTTTCTCGCGCGCGGTCCGAAGCACGATCGCGAGGTCCTTCTGCTGGTGCTTGATGGCGAACGCGGGCGCGAAATCGCGCGCGATCATCTTCTTCCCGAGGACCTCGAGGGCCCAGGAGTTCGCGGCGCCGGCCGTCAGCGCCTCGTGGAGCGCCGGCAGGGGCAGGCCGACGCGCGCGGCGAAGGCCATCGCCTCCGACAGCGCGATGAGATTCCCGGCGACGAGGATCTGGTTCGTGGCCTTGCCGAGCTGTCCCGCGCCCGACGGGCCGAGATGGGTCACGCGCTTGCCCATCGCTGCGAAGACCGGCCGTGCCCGCTCGAGCGCCGCGGCCTCGCCGCCGACGAAGAACGTGAGCGTTCCCTCGATCGCGCCCTTCTGGCCGCCCGAGACCGGCGCGTCGAGAAGGAAGACGCCGCGTCCGGAGAGCCGCGCCGCGAACGCGCGCGCCGATTCCGCCGCGATGGTCGAGCAGTCGATGACGATCGCGCCGGACTCGAGGCCTTCGGCCGCGCCGGACGGCCCGAAGAGCACGAGCTCGACCTCCGGCGCGTCGGGCAGGCAGGTGACGAGGACCTCGGAGGCGCGGCCGACGTCCGCGAACCGCTCGAACGCCTTTGCCGTCCCGCCGATCTCCACCGCGAGCGCGCGCGCCTTTGCGGCCGTTCGCGTCGCGACCGACAGCGGGAACCCAGCCTTCGCCAGGTTGCGCGCCATCGGCGCACCCATGGTCCCGAGTCCGACGATCCCGACGCGGAGCGGCGACGCCATCAGGGGAGATTGGTCACGACGTACAGCTCATCGAGCAGGCGCTTGTACGAATAGACGTACGACTTCTCGTCCGGCGAGACGACCGCCGGGCCGACCTGGAGGATGCCCGCGGGGTCCGGCGGCCGGAATTCCTTCCATGGCGTCCGCTTGCCCGTTGCGAGATCGAGCAGCTCGATTCTCCCCGGCGGCGCCGACTGGCGGAAAACGAAGAGGGACCGTCCGTCTGCGCTCCAGCGGAGAACGATGTCCTCGGGATCGAGACCGGGTAGGGGACGCGGCTCGCCGGGCTCGGTGGGATACAGCGCGAGCCTTCCGTCCGGCCCATAGGCCGCGGCGAGCTTGCCGTCGGGCGAGATGGGATTGACGGTGCGCGCCATGCCGACGCCCTCGGGAGTGATCGCCCGCGGCTTTCCGTTCGGGATGTCCTGGACATAGAGGCGGACGCCGCGTCCCGGCTCGTTGCCCGTGACGAGGATGCGGCGGCCGTCGGGAAAGATCGCCGCGGCCTGCGTGGCCACGTTGCTCTGCGCGAGGACCTTCGGCTCTCCCGGGCCGGTGGGAAGGAGGACGAGCTGTGTGGCGGCTGGCTTGGGAGCAGTCAGGGCGTAGCGGCCGTCGGGCGAGAAACCGAAGGAGTAGCCGTTCCCGAGCTTGACCGCCGCCGATCCGTCGAGAGGCCGCATGTAAATGCCTGAGGGTACGATGTTCTGCTCGTCGAAGAGGAGCGCTCGCCCGTCGCGCGAGATGTCGGTCGGAAAGGACCAGTTGAGCCAGGTGAGGTTGCGCTCTTCACCGGACGCTGGTACGCCGACGACTTCGCGCCGCGCGGCGATGAGTGACATCAGCATCCGGCCGTCCTTCGAGATGTCGTGCACGACGTCGATGCCGGGCGAGCCCAGGACCTGACGCGTCTTCCCGGACAGGGTCGTGATGGCGAAGGGGGCGCTCGACCAGACCTCGTCTCCCTTCGGCGACCACGCGACGCCGAGGTTGGCGTAGGGTCCTTCGGCGCGCACCTTCCCTTCGGCGTCCACGATCTTCAAGCGGCCGTCGTTGTCGCCGCGCGTCGGGTGTTCGATGAAAGCGACGTAGCGCCCGTCGGGCGACACGCGGACGCCGCTGACCCATCCCGACGGCGTGTAGATCGTCTTGCCGATCGGGTATTCGAGGCGCTGGAGGTTGCCGACCTGGCGCGCGACGGCGAGCGTTTGACCGTCCGGCGCCCAGTCGGCGTCCTGCACGTTCTCGAGAATCGGACGCGGCGCGCCGCCGCCGAGCGAGACGCGCGCGAGCGTGCCGGTGCTCTCGTAGCCGGCCAGGAAGTGGCGGTTGAGAGAGATCGCCATCTCGCCCGTCTTCGAGATCGAGAGCACGTCGGCCGGCGGCAGTCCGAGCGGCCGCGATTCCGGGCTGTCGAGGCGCGCCGAGTAGATCTCGAGCGGGCGGCCGTCCCAGGCGGCGCCGTAGGCGATCGTCTGGCCGTCAGGCGCGAAGCGCGCGGAGAAGATCATGCCGCGCTGATAGGTGATCTGCTGGAACTGCGGAGGCGCGGAGGGCTTGCCGCCGCCGACGGCCTCGCGGAGCAGGAAACCGGCCGCGAGGCCCGCGAGCGCCGCGATCGCCGGCGCGAGCCAGCCGCGGCGATGCGCCTTGACCGGCGCGATCGCGCCGCTCGCGCTCGCCGAAGTCGAAGTCTCCGAGAGGTGGTCCCGCACGGACGCGAGGTCGCGCGCCAGGTCCTTCGTCGAGGCGTAGCGGTCCTCGGGGTCCTTCATGAGGCAGCGCTCGACGATCCATCGCAGCGGCGCCGGCGCGGCGGGGCTCGAGGCGGAGATCGGCGCGGGCTCCTCGCGCATGATCGCGACGAGCGTCTCGGCGCCGGTCTTGCGCTGGAAGGCGCGCTCGCCGGTCGCCATCTCGTAGAGGATCGATCCCAGCGCGAACTGGTCGGAGTGGAAGTCCACCGGCCTTCCCGCCGCCTGCTCGGGCGACATGTATCCCGCGGTGCCGAGGACGGTGCCCGGCTCCGTCGGCGACCCGGCGGCCGTCTGAATCGCCGAGGCGGCGTTCGCATCCGGCTCGGCGAGCTTCGCGAGGCCGAAGTCGAGGATCTTGACGTAGCCGTCCTTGGACACCATGAGGTTCTCGGGCTTCAGATCCCGATGCACGATCCCCGCGCCGTGCGCCTTGGCGAGTCCCTCGGCCGTCTGCGCGGCGACGTCGAGGAGCTTCTTCGTCGGCACGGCGCCCGCGGCCACGAGCTCGCGTACGGTCCGTCCTTCCACGAGCTCCATCGCGATGAAGGTCGTCTCGCCCTCCGAGCCGACCTCGTGGATCGTCAGGATGTTCGGGTGGTTGAGCGCCGAGGCGGATCTCGCTTCCTGTTCGAAGCGGCGGCGGCGATCGGGATCCGTCGCGCGGTCGGCCGGCAGCACCTTGATCGCGACGTCTCGTCCCAGCCGGGTGTCGCGCGCCTTGTAGACCTCTCCCATGCCTCCGGCGCCGAGAGGGGCGAGGATCTCGTAAGAACCCAGGCGAGTTCCGGCCGGAAGCGTCATCGGATCGCCCGGCATTCTACGTCTCGAAACTCGGGGTCCCGTTGATATCGTTCGCCGACCGGAGGCCAACAGAATGAAGTCGAAGAGCGCTCTCGCCGCGGCGGCCCTGCTCGTCATCGGAGTCCTCGGCGCCGGTCCGGCGCCCGCGGAGAAGGACGACAAGAAAGACGAGAAGAAGTGGGACGTCGAGAACCCGCCGTACCCGATGCCCTACGAAGCGAAGATCGACACGGACGAGGGGACGTGGATGAGCCTGGACGTCTCGCCCGACGGCGGCGAGATCGTGTTCGACCTGCTGGGCGACATCTACGCGGTCCCGTTCGCCGGCGGCGAAGCGCGCGCTCTGACCTCGGGCGTCGCCTGGGACATGCAGCCGCGCTTCTCGCCCGACGGCAAACGCATCGCCTTCACTTCCGACCGCGCCGGCGGCGACAACATCTGGGTCATGAACCGGGACGGCTCGGGTCTCGAACAGGTGACGAAGGAGTCCTTCCGGCTCACCAACAGCCCGGCGTGGTCTCCCGACGGCGACTTCATCGCCGCGCGCAAGCATTTCACGGGCACGCGCTCGCTCGGCTCGGGCGAGATCTGGCTCTATCACCGCACGGGCGGGGAAGGGCTCCAGATGACGAAGCGTCCCAACGAGCAGAAGGACGTCGGCGAGCCGGCGTTTTCGCCGGACGGCCGCTATCTTTACTACAGCCAGGACGTCACGGCGGGCCGCATCTTCCAGTACAACAAGGACCCCAACAGCGAGATCTACGCGATCGAGCGGCTCGACCGCGTGACCGGACGGACCGACCGCTTCGTCTCCGCGCCCGGCGGTTCGATCCGGCCGACGCCCTCGCGCGACGGCAAGCGGCTCGCGTTCGTGCGGCGCCAGCGTCTGAAGACCGTCCTCTTCGTCAAGGACCTGGTCTCGGGTCATGAGCGCCCGGTGTTCGACGGCCTCGAGCGCGACATGCAGGAGACCTGGGCGATCCACGGCGTGTATCCGACGATGGCCTGGACGCCCGACGACCGCGCGATCGTGCTGTGGGCCGGCGGAAAGATTCGAAAGGTCGACGTCGAAAGCGGCGCCGCATCGGTCATTCCGTTCCACGTGACCGGCACGCGCAAGGAGGCCGAAGGCGTGCGATTCCCGGTGGACGTCGCGCCGGCGCGCTTTCCGGTGCGCATGCTGCGCTGGGTCGAGGTCTCGCCGCGCGGCGACCAGGTCGCTTATCAGGCGCTCGGGCGCGTCTGGGTGCGCGACCTGCCCTCGGGGACGCCGCGGCGGCTGACGTCGCAGACGGATCACTTCGAGCTCTATCCCTCGTACTCGCGGGACGGGAAATGGATCGCCTTCACGACGTGGGACGACGAGAAGGCGGGATCCGTTCGGGTGGCGCCGGCGCGCGGCCCCGGCGAGGAGAAGGTGCTGACGCCGGAGCCCGGGCACTATCGCGAGCCGGCCTTCTCGCCCGACGGCTCCCGGGTCGCCTACCGCAAGGACACGGGCGGCGGTCTCGTGACGGCCGACTGGTCGCTCGAGCCGGGCATCTACTGGGTTCCGGTCTCGGGCGGCGGAAAGCCGACGCTCGTGACGCGGGACGGCGTCGCGCCGCAGTTCGGCGCCGCGAGCGACCGCGTCTACTTCACTCGCTACGGCGGAGGCGACGACAAGGAGGAGGCCAAACGCACCTTCGCGAGCGCCGCGCTCGACGGAGCGGACGTGCGCGAGCACCTCCAGAGCGACGACGCAACCGAGTTCCAGATCTCCCCGGACGAGAAGTGGATCGCGTTCCGCGAGCGGTTCAACGCGTATATCGCGCCCTTCGTGCGGACGGGGTCCCGCATCGACATCGGGCCGAAGTCGAAGGCGATCCCGGTCGCGCGCGTTTCGAAGGACGCCGGCGAGTACCTGCGCTGGTCGGGCGACTCGAAGAGCCTCTCCTGGTCCCTCGGGCCGCAGCTTTTCACGCGCAGCGTGACGGACTCCTTCGCGTTCCTCGCGGGCGCTCCCGAAAAGCTCCCTGAGGCTCCGGAGAAGGGGATCGAGATCGGCTTCGAGCAGGCGGCCGATACGCCGCGCGGAACGATCGCGCTCGTCGGCGGGAAGGTCGTGACGATGAAGGGCGACGAGCTCTTCGAGAACGGCACGGTCGTCGTCGATGGCAACCGCATCCGGGCGGTCGGCCCGGCCGGCCAGGTCGCCG
>Ga0335077_10001862_pt1 | contig 25132 bp, 21 predicted proteins | sample Lox_Sample_31_FD_207151 | JGI IMG/M metagenome (GOLD analysis project Ga0335077, IMG submission 207151) | Soil microbial communities from Loxahatchee National Wildlife Refuge, Florida, United States - Lox_Sample_3.1 | ecosystem: Environmental > Terrestrial > Soil > Wetlands | place: USA... | reverse complement strand
AGTCGCGCTGAACGCGCGCGGCATTGCAGGAGCGTGAGAAAATGTTGCTTTTAACTGGTCAATCGGTTCAGCCGTGTGGTGCTCAAACCCGTTGAGGCGAAGTCGGCCCCGACCTGGAAGCTGCTGGCGCCGTCCGCGTGCAGGCGCCCTGCCCTTGCCTCCTTAATTTCTATTTGCCCGACCGAATAATACCAATCGCTCAAAGATGGAGCGCTTCGTTGAGGCGCGCACGCGGGGTCGACGCCAGCGTAAGCGGCTGCGGAACAGAGGGGTCCCGGATGGACCTGTCGGCTTAAACTTTTGCTTCCAGGTTGGCCTTTTGTTGGCCCAGCAGCGCAATGCGCACGAGTCTGCATCGTCTCGGTGAGAGGGGCCGCCGTCATGTTGGCAGGCGCGTTGCGTGTGCTCCCCGCCCACCAACCAGAACAAAGCTGTCGCAATGACCGATCTTGCGGAAGGACCCACACGCGTCGGAGTGAAGCGAGCCTTGGCGCACTGGAACCGAGAACTACAGAGGATCCACTCACCGATCTTACGCTACGGCTTTTCCGTCGTTTGCGTCGCTATCGTGCTTGGGCTGGCGCTTGCGCTACAATACTACAATTTCCGTGAGGTGGAGCTCCCGGCGCTCACTCTGGCGGTCGCCCTCGTCGCCTGGTCCGCCGGCGTTGGGCCTTCCAGGCTGGCGGTTGTGCTAGCCACTTGTTAATGCAGTTATGCGTGTCGGCGTTGCCGATATCGTTCAAGGATCGGGAAAAAAATCATATTCTTTGTCTTTTGTGTCGTTTCAAAACATCATCTCAGCGTCATCGAACGCACGACTGTTCTACGATGTGGTCGTTAGCCGTTTGAATTTACCCGTCGAGGATTTCGAGAGTGCGTGGGTTCAAACACGTGCGGTCGCGATAGCCACCAAGGTGCCGGATCCGATATTGCGCTGCCAGCTACGACCCAAAGCGTCAGTCCAGGATCATGTCGGCAGGCCAATCATCGCGTGGTTTATCTCGCGGCACGCAATTCTCATAGCAGCTGCTACCACGGGACGAGCTACCGAAACTGGAGGAGCCGGTTCTTCTCAACGTGATCGGATCGTCTTCATTACCGTCCGGATTGCCATAGTTTGGATGCAACATACCTGATCCGACCCGCGCATCACCCCTGTACACCTGATGGGTGCTGATGCCCGACTTATGGCGAATGGGATGCGCAAGCGCGAACGTGCTGGAGAGCACGAATGCATATACCAAAACTACCGTGGTGAGTTTCAGGCTCTTTGTCCTTCGTTTCGGATTTAGACAAGTCATGCCGGTGTTACTGAACGCACGACTGTTCTGCGATGCGGTCGTTAGCCGTTTGAATTTCCTCGTCGAGGATTTCGAGGGCGCGTTGACGAACCGCGCTGTCTTGACATAACGCGGCGCCCTGACGAGCGGTGACAGACGCGACGAATTGGTTGAGGAGGGCATGACAATTGTCGTTACTGCTCGATTGGTGCATGCTGTTTTGTGACATGCGCACGAATCGGAGATGAGATCCCACGACCGCTGATGCTTGATCGCACTGCGACGCGTTGAGGTTAACTGTCGTAAACGGGCACAGCAGAAAAAGCGCTGCTAACAATGCTATGTGCGCCAGGTATGTCGCTCCTCGGCGCGACAGAGATCGGCTAATTTCAAGCGTCTGAACAACGACGCCCCCGAGACGTGCAGCACTGGCGGGCATTCGACTCTCTGAATCCTTTCAACGGATCGCATCTTAAAGAGTTGAGTGGCGCAACCTATTGCACGTGTGTATCGCGGGGTGCTCTCGTGGTTGGTCGGCCTAAACCTTTGTTTAGCCTCTGCCTCGATGCCTCCTTCATGAGAAGGGAGGCGCTGTGCAAATGGTTAAGAAAAGAGTTGTTGGCGAGCCGACCACGGCGCCGATGCTGAACGGCACCGGGCGCGGCAATTCGTGCGGCAGTTGACGGGTCGGAATGGGCAAGTGGGATGTTTTCGTGTCGGCTTGGCGGTACCATGCCAGGCGCTATCCGCAGCCAGCGCAGGGGGTGGTGTTATCCAACCAATACCGGGGCTGATCGTCTGTCCAATCCGGCACGGCGAAGCGCGCGGGGGCCGTCACACCTTGGCTGGGACGAACGAGGACATGTTGGTGCGCGGGTATTTGTACCGTCGGCGGTTTGGAGCGATGCACCGTTGCTGCGTTCGCAAGAACACACAGCTCCGCGAGCCGGGGAAAGCTACTTCCGACCCTGAGCTCCCCTGCCGCCCTGTTTGCCGATCACGCAGCGCCATGCCGCAAAGACGTTCGGCCGGATGCTGCTTCCGGCGAGCTGCGACGCGCCCATCAGACAGAACTGCATCGAGACGTCAGCGAAGTCCGAGGTGGCGACGGTCTACTCGTGGCAATTTGCCGGAGACGAGACCGCAGAGCACGGCGATGATCTTGATCACGCGAGAGCCCCATCGCTGCGCGGGGGCATAGGCGCCGCTGGCATAACCTACCGGGGCCTTGTCCCGCTGCTTGCTGACGGGATCAACGGCCGGGAAGATTCTGTCATATATTGCGGGGGCTTCACGAATTAGGCGGGCTCGCTCGCGCTCAGACTTTGGGATAACTGCCCATATTCGCTCTAAACCTTGTTTTGAGAATGAGGCCATCATTAGATGACGTTCATCATTCCCACTCTTGATCTGGGACGTCAGCGCAACTTTGAAGGTTACGAAGGAAAAACGTCGTGACTGAGCCGGGCGGACCGCCGCTGCGCCACGGCCGGCCCTACCAGGTGGGCTATGTAGTTGCCCATCAGATCATGTACGCCACTCGCGTTCAGTGCTAGCAGTCGAGCGAGCCAATGTTTTTGCCGCATCAACGTGCGAAGCTTTCTCAGCTCGCCGCTGGTAGTCGTCGGCAAGGGCCCTGAGCTGACTCGCAATCGCTTGGTCGGTCATGGTTTGGGCAGCGCGGAGCAACGTCCGAGCTGTTTGCAAATATTCCTTGCCACGTTGTGAGATCCGGAACGTCATAGAGCTCTCGCGCGGTTCTCTGGCAACTGCTCTAAGGCGACTTGGAGCCAGGGCAACCAATTGCGATCACTTTCCCGGCGAGTTCTGAGGCGATCGATGCACTTCTTCGAACAAAGGGGCGTTCGCCACGAGTAGTACCGCACGAGACCAAACTTGCCATCACAGACTGCGCATCGCGTGGCACTACCATGTCTAAGACTTTCAGAGCAGTTGGGCATTGTGGTCTCCTCTTGGCTTTATCGTAGCTGTTCGTCGATCATCCTTTTTTTCCGTCGCGCTCGACGAGCCCGTGCGTTCTTCCGACGCATGGAGCCTAAGACAATGGAGATGACGGCTCAATTGAACGTAGGTAAACGTCGGGCATCTAAAGGGGGCACGGAACTATACGAAGGTTAGGGGCGCTCCCCCTTAACCGTAGGCGTAAACCTTCTGGAAAACCGGTGACGGTCGACCGATCGCCGCTGGCTCCGCCTACCGGAACTCATCTAGACCAAATCACCAAGTGGCTCGACAAACACGTCGATCATGCGAAGAGCGTTCGTATCTGTCGAGCTCTGGCCAACCCCAATCCGATGCCGCGCGTAGTGATTCGCGTGACAGCCATTCGCTGCCGCCGACGGCAGCGCCGAAATCAGCGGCACACTTACGACTCTTACGCAGATCGAAAGTATGGAATTTCACCAGAGGAAAACGATCGCTCACGACAATTTAGTCGTCCAGTGTCGTTCTTCGGCGCGAGCGTCCTGATTTGGACTGATGGTTTGCCAACGTTGCGGATGGAAGCTCCCCAAACCTTAAATAGTAGACCCTCGAAAAACGACCCAAATGCCAAAATCCATGGTCCAAGGCGATCGATTTAACAAGATTCTTATCATCTGCCTGGAGCAAAGCGTGACGCGTTAGCCATAGCCGATGAAGCAGAAGATATTTGTTTGGGCTCATGCCCAATACGGAGACGAGAGCATTGTGGAGTGTTCTCAAGGTAACCCCGCATGCCTTAGCGACCTCGATTCCAGAGCAAATCCGGTAACGGCTCTCTCTCAGATATTCTTCGGCTCGCTTACAAATCAATACGTGCCGCGCCGTGGCAGTGCTGTTATTCATTTCAACAGCCGCTAGCAGCGCATTGTCGATTCCGCTTGTGACGCTTTGGTCAATGCCCTTGATAACGTTCGGATTGAACAGGCGCGTCGGATCGCCCTTAATAACTCTTACGATGTCTTGAATGCGCGATCTCAACGCAAAGGAGCTGCGAGGCGCAAGGAAAAATGAGCCTTCAACGGCTTCTGGCCAGCTTCGCTCACGAAGGGTGCCCGACATGACGAATGAGCAATGCGTAAGCGGTAGTTCTTCATAACCGCGATAGTGGGTGCCCTTCTTCCAAACTGTAATGTTGTGGGCCTTCATAAGCCTGCCATTGATCTTAGCTCTTGGATTTTCATCCAACAAGAAAGCCACTAAGCCTTCTTTCGCTGATACTGCGCCCTCGAAGACCATGGGCGGCCGTCTCACAATTACTAGGCGGCCACTCGGCAACAGTAGCTCCACCTTACTAAAGAGGTGATCCTCCGTGGTCGGCAGATAACGGGAGTCATATCCTGTCAGCAATGCCGCAAACTCTTTTGGGTCGTCTAAGCTTAGCTGCCTCACAGGAGAGTTGGACAATTGGCTTACGGCGCTCAACTCGGCAGGATCACTCTTCACATCGTGCTTTGGCATACAATTGGCCGGGATTGTGGACGTTACTTCCTCGAAGCTGACGTCAAGTATTAGGCATTCTATTGTTGTTGCGCTTCTTAAGGATTTTGACGTTCTAAGCCAAGCGGCCTTTTCCAATTTCGGATATCGAAATTTGTTTCCGCGAGAGCGTAGAGCGCTTTAGCTGCTGCACCACATCGACGCCGGCCGTGCTCGCTAACTGATCTCAGCAGCGACCTGGTTTTGGTCGTCTGTTTGTGGCAGGCGCCGCGGAGCGGCGATAGTGGCCCCATGAATAATCTTCCACGTGGGATTTTTTCCAAGGAGAGACCCGGTGAATGCCAATCGTGCGATTGGAAAGCGTACCCGCTTGGCGCTGGGTGAAAATAAGAAATGCCAAGGGAAAATCGCACTCTTCATCGACGGTCCGAACCTTTTTTGGACGGCGAAGGCGCTCGGCTTCGACATCGACTACAAACGCCTTCTCAACGAGTTTGAGAGCCAGGCCACGCTGCTGCACGCGTTCTATTTCACTCCAATCACCGAAGACCAGGAATACTCATCCCTCCGGCCCTTAATCGACTGGCTTGACTACAACGGCTACACCGTCGTCACCAAGATGGCCAAGGAATTCCCGGAGACGAATAGCCGCCGTAAGGTAAAAGCGAGCATGGGTATCGAGCTAGCGGTACGTGCAATGGAACTCGCCAAACATGTCGATCAGGTCGTACTGTTCTCAGGGGACGCCGATTTCCGTCCTTTAGCCCAAGCGCTGCAGCGTCGTGGGGTTCGAGTCATCGTGGTTTCGACGATTTCTACCGAGCCCCCGATGATTTCTAGTGAATTGCGGCGTCAGGCCGACATATTCATCGACCTTGCCGAGTTGCAATCAAGAATCGGTCGCGATCAGTAGTCCACCCTTGCGAGATCGCTCGGCCGCAGCGAAGCGCAAATGCAAGTGTTGCCGATCGAATATTAAGAAACTCGTGGCCTTCGCTGATGCGGGCGGATGTTGATCGTCGTGGGGATCCCGACGCCGACCGGCGAGCCAAGCTGTTGATCTACCAAGCGGTGGAGGGGTCAAACTTGAACACTAATTCACACTCTGCCGTTCCACGGACTGTTTGCAAGATAAGACTAGTGGTTCATCACAGTGATTTTGACTCTTTGGCGGCGGCGGCTGGATAGGCGCGGCCGAGTTTGGCGCGGGCCTTGTCGGTTGTGAACATCCATTTGATGCGGGCTTTAGCGTTATTTCGCCGCCGTTGCCATGCTGCGATCTCGTTTCGGAGCTTTTTGGGATCGTCGATGCGGCGGCCGAGGCACTGGCGCTGAAGCACGCTGATCTCGCACTCGACCATGTTGAGCCAACTGGCGTGCTTTGGGGTGAAGTGGAATTCGAGGCGGCGCAGGATGCGTCGGGCCTCGGCGGGCGCGAAGGCCTCATACAGCGCCCCAGGCTTGTGGGTCGACAAATTGTCCTGCACGACACGGATACAAGTGGCGCCGGGATAATGGACGTCGACGAGTTCACGCATGCAATGGGCGTAGTCCACGGCGGCTCGGCGGTCGGTGACCTTGACGTTGCGCCAGCCCCGATGCGGATCGAAGGTGACGAAGAGATTGGCGGTGCCGTTGCGGCGATACTCGTAATCGTAGCGCTCGCGCTGTCCCGGTTGGGCCGGGACCGGCTGGCGCAACTCGCCGATCAGCTGGACGGGGGTCTCGTCGAAGCAGACCAGCGGCCGGGCGGGATCCAGCGCCCCGGCATAGAGGTCGAGCACGTCCTCCATGCGGGCGACGTATTCGCCGTCGACGCAGGGAATGCACCACATGTCCCTGCGCCATGGCTTGAGGTCGTTCTCGGCCAGCCGGCGGCGCACGGTCTCGCCCGACAGGCTGTCGTGATCGGTGAGCTTGACCATCGTGTCGGCCAGCAGTGTCAGCGTCCAGCGTTTGCGGCCGGCGGGCGGCTTGGCGCATGCGGTCGCCACCAGCAGAGCCTCCTCCTTGCCGGTTAGCTTGCGCTCTGCGCCCGGACGTGGCTCCTCGCTCAAAGCCCGCCCCAGATTGCCTTCCACGAAGCGGCGCTTGGTCCGGCTGACGGTGGAGAGGCTGACGCTCACGGTCCGGGCAATCTCCTCGTCGCGGCGGCCCCTATCGGCCGCCAGCAAAATCTGCGCCCTCTTGAGCTTGCGGGCGGCGTGCTTGCCGCCGCCGAGCATCGCCGTCAGTTCATCGCGCTCGGCTTGGCTCAATTCGACCCGATAACGTACATTCATGCTTTGCCTCCTTGTCGGAGGCCGGGACGAATCCAACGATGAGTCAAAAATCAGGCGCGCGCTTCACCGAGAAGCAGGGGCATTACCTCGCCTTTATCCATACCTATTCGTACATGTTCGGACAGCCGCCCGCCGAAACCGACATCCAGCGCCATTTCCACGTCAGCCCGCCTTCCGTCCACCAGATGATCGTTACCCTCGAACGCAACGGCTTCATCCGACGTCAACCCAGCGTCCCCAGAAGCATTGAAATCCTCGTGCCGCCCGAAAGCTTACCGATCCTCGAATGGCTCGGTATCAAAACGTCAAAATCACTGTGATGAACCACTAGATGAGCCCATTCAGGTAATTTCCTGATGCTGTCGGTATCCAATCCGCATCCCGTAGATCAGGAGACAAGGCCGGCGGGCGCTACGCCGCCGGCCTTATCTTACAACTGCCGGCTCGCAGGTCCGATTCCGTTGCCTTGCACTCTGACTCTCTGCGTCGATTTGATCCATTCAGTCTGTCCCCGACCGACCAGCTGTTGTGACGAGCCTTCGCTTGGCCATGGTGGACAGCATTCATCCTTCCCGAATAACCGAGCGCTGAAATGGCCAGGCTCACTCGATAAGGATTGGAGCTGCGACCTCGATTTGTTCCCTCGACGTCATGGCTATCTCAAGTGCAAGGGTCAATTTTCCCACCTCTGAGACAAACATCCGCGCGCGCCAAGTGTCACTTGCGACCCGCTCTGCCGAAACGGTGATGGGGGCAAGTCTGCTGTCGGGGCTGGACAACGTTACCGACAGACCCTCAGCCGTCAACGGCTTTTCTTGGGCGTCCTCAAGTTGCACGAGCACTTCCACAGGCCCCGATCGTCCTGGCGACACGGTCACATTGGCCATCACTCTGCCGTCGTGAATGTGAGTGAAGAACGGGTCAGCTCCGCCTGCCGCCGAGTGAACGGCTCCTTCACCCAACTGCGGGCCCTTTGCTCCGATGCTCCCAACCTCCAGATAAATGGTGATCTTTCCGGCTTTCTCAAAATCGAGCGAAACCGGAACGTGCTCGCCGTCTGAAAATGGAGATCTCAATTCTGTAAACATCAAATGACTTCCACCCGGCGCAAAGACCAGCTTGGCGTTCGGTGGGATTGTCAATCCATCGCTCATGGGACGCATCCTCATGATGCCATCCACCTCCCGCATTTCGTGAATCGCAACCTTTCCGGCGACTGGAGTGGAGGCTGACAGGAGCCTATCGGGACCGTCGCCGCGATTTTCGATGGTTAAATATCCAGCCGCGACCTTCGCGCCTTTCGGGATTTCGTGGCTCCATGCCTGTGATATCGCGATATCCGCTGCGTTCGCCGACGTTGAGCCGACCAGCAGTACGGCGGCGTAGCCAAGCGCGACGGCAAGCCGCCGGATTGCCGAGGCGCGCCCAGTTGCTGAATCGCTTGCGCTTGCGCCTGATCTCATAGTGAAAAGCCCTGAGCCTTGAATTGCTCCGAGGCGCATTTTCGATGAATCTGAGCGGTGCAATCTACTGGACGTATGTATCGCAGGGTGGCCTCGTGGTTGGCCGGCATTAAACCTTGGTTTAGTTCTTCCACAACACGTCGCTTCGGACATGGATTTGTGATTCGCAAAACGCGTCGACCTCGCGCGCCATTGTAAGAACGTGAGGAAATGTTGCTTTATGGCCTTAGCGGCGAATTGAGGCTCCGACCGCGCGAGTGGCCGGGCCCTCGTTTTGCGATTGGAAATGCACTTCACTCGCAGGGATGCTGGCGGCCGTCACGCCCAAGGAAGGTGCCCAAGGCGGAGTCATCGTAGCGATAGCGCAGCGCGCAGGAAGAGGTGCCGCCGCGGTCCGTTGCCGCATAAGCATTGGCGGCTGCGGAGGGTCCCGATGTATATGCGCTCGCAGGTGCACCTGCGTTAAGCACGTCGGCGGTAAAACGCAAAGGCAGCAGGCTCCTGGATCGCGGCTTGCGCAAGGACCGGCGCCGCCGCCACGACCGACAGAAGCGCTGCCGTGGCGGGAGGCTTGAAGGACGTCATTTCATTTCTCCTTAACACGTCGCATGCATCGGTGGCGAACTCGCGCCAGCGATCATGCCGCACCCCGCGGGGCTTGATGTCGCGATGGCAGACTGCCGAGAAATGCCTGGTCCGGGCTAAAACTTCTCTCGAAAAGAAATTCGCTCTCCGCTCCGACAGCCGCGGTCAGCCTCTTGCCGGCTCTCGATCGGGCTGGTTAACTTTGTCGGGACGGCTATCCATGAGCCGCGAACGCGGCCCAGTTTTTCTGAGGGTTAAGCGGATCGAAAGATGCGCAATCCAGAAACAAGATTGCTACACCATCTGTTGCAGCTCTTACTTGGGCTCATCGCATTGGCGGCGGTAACGGGCGCGTCCTTCTGGCTGAATCTTCCTCTCGTCTCGGCCGCCCTCACATATTTGATCCTCATCGTTCTGCTCTCGTTTGTGAGTAGCGTCCCTTCGTTGCTTGCTCTTTGCTTCGTTGCCGCGGCCTGCCTTGACTACTTCTTTACATCGCCGATGCTGAGCTTTCGGATCGACCATCCACAGGACATCACCGCGATAGCCACCTTTTTCATCGCATCGCTCATCGTTATTGGCCTAGTCAGGAGATTGCAGGCCGAACAGAGTGAGCGCCGCGACAGCGAGGAACGATGGAAGGCGGTCTTTGAAAACACCCCGACTATGTACTTCATGCTGGACGCTGCTGGGACCGTCCTATCGGTAAATCCATTTGGTGCCGAGCAACTCGGCTACTCGGTCAACGAATTGATCGACGGCTCCGTGCTGAACGTATTTTATGAACCGGACCGAGAAGCCGTCCAGAGGAATGCCGCCGCCTGCCTCGAGCAACCCGGCCGGGCAATGAGTTGGGAGCTGCGCAAGATCCGCAAAGACGGCTCGATGCTGTGGGTCCGCGAAACCGCCCAAGCCATACTCATGAAGGGTCGACCCGTCGTTCTCGTCGTATGCGAGGATATCACCGAGCGGAAACGCGCCGAGTACCTGACTGGACGGGTGTTCGAGACCTACCCTGACGGGATCTGCGTTGTTGGGAGGGACTATCGATTGCAACGTGTCAACCCGAACTACGCACAGAATGTGGGAATCCCGGCGGAGAAGCTCGTCGGCGTGCACGGTGCTGATCTCCTGGGAACGAGTTTTTTTGAGCAGACGCTGAGACCGAATTACGACCGCTGCTTCGCCGGCAAGGCAATCAGCTACACGGAGTGGTTTGACTATCCGCGTGGCCGGCGTTTCATGGCAATAAGCTACTCGCCTCTGCGACCCGAGTCCGAAAGGGTCGAGGCCATACTTGTAATCACCCGTGATCTCACGGATCATGTATTAGCTTCCGAAGCCTTGCGCTCGGCGCAGGCGGAGCTCGCGCACGCCAATCGCGTCGCAACGATGGGACAGCTCACGGCCTCGATCGCCCATGAAGTGAGCCAGCCGATCACGGCGACAATCACGGACGCGCGAGCAGCCCTGCGCTGGTTGGGCGCGCAACCGCCGAATTTCGACGAGGTGGAAGAGGCGCTCGCTCGCATTGTCAAGGAGGGTAGTCGCGCGGGCGAGGTCATCGAGCGGATCCGCAGCCTCATCAAAAAGGCGCCTCCACGGAAGGAGGACGTCGCGATCAACGACGCGATCCTCGAGGTCATGGCCCTAGCCCGTGCCGAAGCGACGCGCGACCAAATTTCGGTGCGAACGCAGCTCGCGGACGGACTGGCCCTTGTCCAAGGCGACCGGATCCAGCTGCAACAGGTCATACTCAACCTGGTCATCAATGCGATCGAGGCTTTGCGCAACCTCGGAGAGGGCGACAGAAACCTGTTGATCTGCACCCGCAATACCGAGCCAAATGGTGTGCTGGTCGAGGTACTAGATTCGGGTCCTGGCCTTGAGACGGGGACTGTCGATCGACTGTTCGACGCCTTCCACACGACCAAGCCGAGCGGTTTGGGTCTGGGACTGTCGATTTGCCGCTCAATTATCGAAGCGCACAATGGACGAATATGGGCGAGCCCAAACGTCCCCCGGGGGGCCATTTTTCATTTCACCGTGCCTGCCCACCCGGGCGGCACATCTTGATCGTGATAGAGCGCTGCTGCGCCTCCAGAAACGTGATACGTCGTCACGTCCACACCCGCGTGAACGTCTTGCCGGAGGCAAGCTGGGCTACTCTAAGCAACCCGGCCGGTGCGATCCGGCTTCCCCGGCGCCAATTGCAGTCTATCGGCCATGCGCGACAGTTCGGGTAAGGACGAAGCCTGCATCTTGCGCATCACCTGCCCCCTGTGAACCTTGATCGTGATTTCACTCACGCCAAGGTCCGCTGCGATCTGCTTGTTGAGCCGTCCCCTCACCACAAATGCCATGACCTCGCGTTCCCGCGGCGTCAATGTTTCGAGGCGCGCGTTCAGCTCCGCTAGAGCTTTTTCATTCTCGAGCCACGCTCGATCGCGAGCGTGGCCGAGCTGAATCGCTTCAAGCAAATCCTGTTCACGAAACGGCTTCGTCAGGAATTCGATCGCGCCTCCCTTCATGGCCTGCACCGACATTGGAATGTCACCATGTCCGGTGATGAAGATGATCGGCAACTGTCTTTTGGCAGTTGCGAACTCGCGCTGAAAATCGAGCCCGCTCTGCCCCGGAAGCCGCACGTCAAGCACCAGGCAAGTCGGCCCCTCCGGCAGGGTCGCGGCGAGGAATTCATTCACCGAACCAAGCAGGCTCACCCGAAAGCCCGCGGATCGAAGCAGGGCTCCGAGCGCTGCCTGTATTCCCGGATCGTCGTCAATGACGATCACGGTTGGAGGTTGATCCTTCGCTTTTTGCTCCACCACATGGTCCTCTCTGACATGTGTATCTAGTCCAGCAATTCCGCAGCATAGCGGCTTTATTGCATCGCCGATAGGGCGCAAGTGACCTATCTCGGTTCCTCAGCACCGCAAGTTCGGCCAAATGGCCGGTCAGGTTCGGCCGCTATCCTGGCCTACGCACTGGCAACTGCCAACATCGCGCCGGGTGAATCGACACAAGGCATACAAAAACACAAAACTAACCGGTTCGTATAATGCGGGCCTTCCCCAATGGTGCTCCATCTTTCCCTTCGATCAATGGTTGGTGGCACTGCATGCCGGTAGGGTGTGCTCTCTCCCCCCGGGCCGACCACCCCTCGTCGGCTTCACCTGCCCCTCCGGCACTTTTACGGCCGGAGGGGCCTTTTCGGACGCTTCTTGAGGCGAGCCTGCAATCGCGCTGCTCGTCCAAGCTCGTCGTTTAGAAAACCTATACAATGGTATAGTCGCAGCACGTATACCCCTGCGCCTAATGTGATGCCAATAGGTCCAGCGGAATGACCATTCTCGTTCTGCCAAATGCTCAAGCGCGGTCTCCGAAGTGCCAAATTCAGGAAACCTAATCGCGATCGTAGACGACGATGAGTCGGTTCGTAACGCAATCAAGGGATTAATGCGTTCGGTTGGATTTGCCGCCGAAGTATTTTCGTCGGCGGAGGATTTCTTGCGCTCGGCGAATGTGAGCCGCGCCGCCTGCCTTGTCGCGGACGTCAATATGCCGAACATGAGTGGTCTTGATCTGCACCAGACTCTATTACTTCAGGGCAACGCAGTTCCTACCATATTGATCACCGCCTACCCCAGCGACAATGATCACGCCCGCGCGATTCAGGCGGGCGTCCTCTGCTATCTTACAAAGCCTTTCGACGAGGACGATCTGCTGAGCTGTATCCGCGACGCTCTGCATGGTGGGAAAGCGCAGGGAAACACACCTTAGTGCTCGCGTGATCCGGTTTGGAGGGCGCAGTTTCGTGATTTTTTAAACTCGCTCCGGTGCGAGGGCAATGAGGGGCGAACTGGTCATGGCAGAGATGGTGCTGACAGACTAACCTTGAAAGGGCAGCTTGCCAGCGGAGCACGGTAATTGGATCTATCGTTTCGATTAGGCGCTCAAGCAGAAGACGGCTTGCAGGTCTTGTGGCGAGCGTATACTTTGCCGAGGATGGCAGCTGGGCGCAGACGGCGGCCGCGGCTCCGCGTTGGTTGTATTGCCAGCCGCAAGCCACCCTTCGGCCTCCAACCTCGAACGCTTCGCTCACGAATATGGTTTGAGGGACGAGCTGGACGGCACGTGGGCGGTGCGGCCGCTGGAACTCGCGCGCGACAGTGGTCGCACTGTACTAGTGCTTGAGGATCCAGGCGGCGAGTCGCTCGACCGGCTTCTGGGCGCGCCGATGGAGACGGGGCGCTTCTTGCGCCTTGCGATCGGGATCGTCGGTGCGCTTGCAAGGACTTACCAAAATGGTCTCGTCCACAAGGACGTCAAGCCCGCCAATATCCTTGTGAACTGTGCAGACGGGCAGGTACGGCTCTTCGGGTTCGGTATCGCCTCGCGCCTGCCACGCGAGCGGCAGGCGCCCGATCCGCCCGAGGTGATCGCCGGCACGCTCGCCTATATGGCCCCCGAGCAGACCGGACGGATGAACCGGTCGATCGACTCCCGCAGCGATCTCTACGCGCTCGGCGTCACCTTCTATCAGATGCTCACGGGGACTCTGCCGTTCGCCGCGTCCGATCCGATGGAATGGGTCCATTGCCACATTGCGCGGCGGCCGACCCCACCCGCTGAGCGGGTAGAGGACGTGCCCCGCACCGTATCGAAGATCGTCATGAAGCTGCTCGCCAAGACCTCCGAGGAACGTTATCAGACCGCGGCCGGCCTGGACAGCGATCTGCGGCGATGCCTCGCTGCATGGCAGGCTCACCGCCGGATCGAGGATTTCCCGCTCGGCGAACACGACGTGCCGGATCGGCTCTTGATTCCTGAGAAGCTGTACGGACGTGAGCGCGAGGTCGAGACTCTGCTCGCCTCCTTCGATCGCATCGTTAAAAGTGGGACGCCGGAGATCGTGCTGGTCTCCGGTTATTCCGGCATCGGCAAGTCCTCGGTCGTCAATGAACTACACAAAGCGCTCGTGCCGCCGCGCGGACTGTTCGCCTCCGGCAAGTTCGACCAGCACAAGCGCGATATCCCTTATGCAACCCTTGTCCAGGCTTTCCAAAGCCTGATCCGGCCGCTGCTGGCCAAGAGCGAGACTGAGCTGGCACCCTGGCGCGACGCGCGCAGCGAGGCACTGGGCCCGAGCGGCCAGCTCATGGTCGATCTCGTTCCGGAACTGAAACTCATCATTGGAGACCAGCCCGTTGTCACCGAGCTCGCGCCAGGGGACGCGCAACGACGTTTTCAGCTGGTGTTTCGGCGCTTCATCGGCGTCTTCGCCCGGCCGGAGCATCCGCTGGCGCTCTTCCTTGATGATCTGCAATGGTTAGATGCGGCGACGCTCGATCTGCTCGAGGATGTATTGACCCGGTCCGATCTGCAGCACCTGATGCTAATCGGCGCCTATCGGGACAACGAAGTTGCTGCCGGCCATCCGCTGATGCACAAGCTCGATGCAATCAAGGGCGCCGGCGGAAAGGTCGCAGAGATTACTCTTGAACCTCTCGCCCATGAGCATCTCGGGCAATTAATGGCAGATGCGCTTTGCTGCGAGCTGGCGCACGCTACCCCGCTCGGGCAGCTGGTGCACAATAAGACCGCTGGCAACCCATTCTTCGCCATTCAGTTCCTCTCTTCGCTTGCCGAAGAAGGGCTGCTCGCGTTCGATCATGATGCAGCGCGATGGCACTGGGATCTGAGCCGCATTCACGCCAAGGGTTACACCGATAACCTCGTGGACCTGGTGCTGGAACGGCTCAGGCGCCTGCCGCCGAGTTCACAGGACGCCCTGAAGCTGCTAGCCCGCCTTGGCAACAACTCCGACATTCGAACGCTTCAGATTGTCCTCGGCGCGACGGAGGCCGAGATTCACGAACGCCTGCGTGCCGCAGCCCAGTCGGGGGCCATCGTCTCACGTGGCGCGAGCTATCTGTTCCTCCACGACCGGGTACAGGAGGCGGCCTACGCGCTCATCCCCGAGCCGCTACGGCCGGCCCTTCATCACCGGGTTGGGCAACGGCTACTGGCGGAGTTGACTGAAGCGGAGATCAGCGAACGGATCTTCGACATCGTCAATCAACTGAACCTTGGGGTGCTTCCGGGTTTCGACCCCGACGATAGGGTGCGTCTTGGCCGGCTGAATCTCCAGGCGGGCTTGAGGTCGAAGGCGTCCACCGCCTATGCGTCCGCCTGCAGTTACTTCGTGTTCGGCCTGGCGCTGCTCGGGGATGATGGCTGGGCGGCTGCCTACGATCTTGCGTTCAAGCTTCTGCTCGAACGCGCCGAGTGCGAGTTGCGGCGCGGCAAGCTGGACGTCTCAGCCAAGCTCATCGAGGACCTGCTGCTGAAGGCCAAGTCGAGGACGGATCGCACGCAAGCGTTCAGGCTTAGGATCACGCTGCAGAAACTCCATGGCGAAATGGCCTTGGCCGCGCAGACGGCGCTCGAATGCCTGAAGATGTTCGAGATGACATATCCCGAGCACCCGACCGATGAGGACGTAAGACGAGAATACGAAGATCTGGAGCGTCGGATCGGCTCCCGCTCGATCGAGAGCTTAATCGATCTTCCGTTGATGGATGACCCAGAAATCCGCGCGGTCAGCGGCATACTGTTGGAGTGTTTGGGCTTTTACTACGTCAATGCAACGCGCTTCGATTTGCTCGTGTGCCGCATCGTCAAGCTCTCGATTGAATACGGGCACAGCGAAGCTTGCACGGTCGGCTATGGCCTATTGGGGGCCAGCCTCGGGCCTGTCTTCGACCGCTTCGAGGACGGCGAGCGCTTCGCGCGGCTGGCGGTCGCGGTCAGCGAGCGTCACCGCTTCATTGCGCAACGGACCGGATTGTACTTTCTGCTGTATATGGCGCTCGCTTGGACCCGCACGATCGACGAGGCCCTGCGGTGCCTCGACGCTGCAGACCAGGCCGCAGTCGAAACCGGCGAAGTTGTCTTTGCTTGTTACTGCGCGACATATCGGATCATGAACCTGCTGGCCCGCGGCGATCCACTCGATCTGATCTGGCCGGAGGCGGCGAAAGCCCTGACCTTCGTGCGGGAGAAAGGATACGCCCACCAAATCGATTCTCTTGGCACGACCCAGCGCTTCATCTCGGCGCTGAGAGCCGACCCGCACGAAAGTTCGATCGCCACTGACGAAGCAGCCCTGCTGCATACCGCCATACCGATCGTGCAGTGCCGCTATTGGATATTTCAGCTCCAACTCCGATATTTGATGGGCGATCCGCCAGGCGCGCTCGCAGCGGTTGAAAAGGCAAAGCCGGTGCTTTGGTCGGTGCGGCGCCACATCGAGGCCGGGACTTTCACCTTCTATCACGCGCTCACGCTCGCGGCCGTGATCCGGGCTTCCGCGGCGCCTGACCAGAGCGCGCTCCGCCTCGAGCTGGTAGGGTCTCTCGCTGCGCTTCGCAAACTCGCGGACATGGGGCCGCACACCTACGCGCACAAGCATCTGTTGGTCGCCGCGGAGCTGGCGCGCCTCGAAGGCCGCGACCTCGAGGCCATGCGGCTCTATGAACGGGCGGTTCGTTCGGCGGCGGACCAGGGATTCATACAGGAAGCGGCTCTCGGGGCCGAACTCGCGGCTGAGTTCTTCGGCGGCCGCGGCCTCGAGAAAATCGCCCAGAGCTACTGTCGCGAGGCGCGAGACGGCTACAGCCGCTGGGGCGCACATTCGAAGGTTGCCCAGCTGGACGAACGCCATCCCGAGACTGCGCCACCCATATCGCAGCTGCACTTGCCAACCATCGGTGCGCCGGTCGAGCATCTCGACCTCGCGACCGTGATCAAGGTCTCGCAAGCCGTTTCGGGTGAGATCGTGCTCGAAAGGCTGATCGATACGCTCCAGCGCACGGCGATGGCCCAGGCGGGCGCCGAGCGAGCTCTGTTGATTCTCGAAGGGACTGCAAATCGGATCGCGGCGGAGGCCGTGACCAGCGGCGGTGTGGTGACCGTGCATCTGCGCGACGAGGCGGTGGCCGAAGGCGCGCTGCCGGAGTCCGCCCTCCACTATGTTCTGCGCGCTAGGGAGAGCCTCATTCTCGACGATGCCGCGGCGCAGCCCGCATTCGCCGCGGACCCTTACATCCGTCAGCGTCGGGCCCGGTCCATTCTCTGCCTGCCACTGCTCAATCGGGCCGAGCTCATTGGGGTGCTTTACCTCGAGAACAATCTGGCTGCTCGCGTCTTCGCGCCGGCCCGGATCGCTGTGCTGAAGCTGCTTGCCTCGCAGGCGGCGATCTCGCTGCAAAATACCCGATTGTACCGGGACCTGGCAGAACGCGAAGCGAAAATTCGGCGCCTGGTCGACGTCAACATCATCGGTATCTTCATAGGAAATTTCGAAGGCCAGATCGTTGATGCCAACGACGCATTACTCCGCATTGTGGGATACGACCGCGACGATCTCATAACCGGCCGGATCCGGTGGACGGATCTCACGCCGCCGGAATGGCGCGAGCGCGACGCCCTGGCCATTGAGGAATTGAAGTCAGCCGGAGCCATGCCACCATACGAGAAAGAGTATTTTCGTAAGGACGGCAGCCGTGTGTGGGTGCTGATCGGCGGCGCCCTCTTCGAGGAGGGCGGAAACCAAGGCGTCGCTTTCGTGCTCGATTTGACCAAGCGCAAGCGAGCGGAAGCCAAGGCGCGTGACAGTGAGCGTCGCTATCGCGAAGTACAGTCGGAGCTGGCCCATGGCAATCGCGTCGCCGCCATGGGACAACTGACGGCCTCCATAGCCCATGAAATCAGACAACCGCTTTCTGCGGTCAAAATGAACGGAAATACCGCCTTTCGCTGGCTCACGACAGATCCGCCTGAGATTGACGAAGTAAGACAGGCGATTGAAAGCATAGTCAAAGACGCCAATCGAGCTAATGACGTGATCAGTCGCTTCATAGTCTTGTAAGGAAAGCTGCGCCAAGCAAGAACGCATTCGACATCAATGAGGCGATCCTTGAGGTGGTTGCCCTCATACGCGCTGAAGCCCTCAAACAAGGTGTCACAACGCAGGTGCAGCTGGCAGACAATCTGCCGCGGATTCGTGGCGACAGGGTCCAGCTGCAGCAGGTGACAACCTAGTCATCAACGCCATACAGGCGATGAGCGGTGTCGAAGGCGTTCGCGAACTTCATATCAGCGCCGAGTACAACGCATCGGAAGGCGTGAGGGTGGCGGTGCGGGACTCCGGCCCGGGCCTAAGTGCAGAGAATTTGCCGCATCTATTTGAGCCATTTTACACGACCAAGTCCGGTGGCATGGGCATGGGTCTATCGATCAGCCGCTCTATCATCGAAGACCACGGTGGACGGCTATGGGCTACCGAGCATGAACCAAGAGGCGCGTTGTTTCAGTTTGCGATTCCTGTCAGCTGATGCGTCAACAGGCCAAAAAACGGCGGCGGAAATTCTTTCTAGGCGACGAGCAGAACCGGCGCCAAATCGCTGCCGGATCCCGGTACACGGCGCAGTCTCACTCCCGCGACGCCGTGAGTGCGTAGCCCGGAAGATTTGGTAGGAGGCCGCAAAAGCAGCATTAGTTTGTCGAGCCAATCATGTTACATTGTTTTGTTGAGCGGGTGAACTGGCCTGCGCATGGCCGGGAATTCCCGGCTCGGCGGCCTGCAGTCACCCCCCAAGGGCCGGCGAGCCCGCAACAGGGAGGAAGGCCACGTGAAACGCGCGATGAGCTGTCCGGTTGCGATGATGGCCTGCGTTGCAGTCATTGTGGTGACGGCTGCGCCGGCCGCCGCCGCAGAACCCGTATGCGCCAAATCGGAGATTCGGCTGGTCAATTCGATGCGCGAAATTGCGCAGCCTTATCACGCCAATCTTGAAAAGGGCGGCAGATGGTTTGCCGCATGGGCGGGACTCGAGCACTACGTCCTGCAGCTCAATCAAGGCGATTCCGACAAGCAGATTTCACTGATGCGGTTGCTGTTGGCCACCAACCCCAGATGCACCGTGTTCAACGTCGAACCGAACGCCGATCTGGTTGTCAAGCCGATGATCGACGCGGCCAACCGGTCCGGTGCCTGGATCGTCACCCACTGGGCCCATAACGAGGGCTTACACCCGTTTGATGGCAACGATCACTGGATTGCCCATATCGCCGTCGACAGCCTTGGGGCCGGCGCTGCGATCTCAAAGCTTCTCGTTGACGCAATAGGCCGCACGGGCGGGGTGGTGGCGCTGCAAGGCCGCCTGGACACGGATCCGGCGCGCAAGCGCTTCGCCGGATTGCAGCAGGTTCTCCTGCAAACACCAGGCGTCACGGTCCTCGACCAACAAACAGCCAACTGGGACCGCACCGCGGCTTTCCCGATTATGCAAACTTGGCTTACAAAATATGGGGACCGGATCAACGGTGTCTGGGCGGCTAACGACGATATGGCGTTGGGCGCGCTCGAGGCGCTGCGTGCGGCTGGCCTAGCCGGCAAGATTCCGATCGTCGGCGTCGACGGCATTCCGGAGGCGATCGCCGCAGTCGAGAAAGGCGAGATGATTGCGACGGTGTCGAGCGACGCCTACTATCAAGGCAGCATCGGCCTTGCGATGGGGACATGCGTACTCACTGGCCAGGTGCCGTTGCCTGCATCATGGCCCAAGGAGAACCGTGAATTCTACCTGAAGCTCGTGGTCATCAGCCGGGACAATGCCGCGCAATATCTTCGCGAGCCGGAGCCCGCGGCCTATGTCGACGACTGGCAATGCGACAAGCTGTGGAGCCGCAGCACTGGCAAAGCGTTCTGACCGAGCAGCTTGACGCATGATGCCCGCCGACCATCAAGGTCCTGTTGGATCAACGCCGGCAGCCACAGCTCAGGAGCTGCGGCCCTGGACTCCCTTGCTTGCTCTGATTGTCCTATGCCTCGGCTTCGGCCTCGCCGAGCCCGGGTTTGCGACATCAGAGAACCTGTGGACGATCGCCGACCGTTCCGCCATTCCGCTCATTCTGGCGGTCGGGACGACATTCGTCATCCTGCAGGGTTCGATCGACTTGTCGATCGAAGGCGTTATGGCAACAAGCTCGCTCACGTTCGCCATGTCCGTTTTCAACAGTCGAAACGGCCTCGATCTCGGCGTGTTCGGGCTCGGGCTGGCTACCTTAGTGGGGGCTGGCCTCGGCTTGTTGAGCGGACTCTTGACCACGTGCCTGCGCGTGCCGTCATTCATGGTGACTCTCGGAGTCTGGTCGACGAGCGCGGGCATCGCGTTGCTGCTCTCGGGCGATCAACCGCCGTTGATCAAGGATCCCATGATGCGCGCCCTTGGCCTCGGGCGAAGCCTTGCTGTTCCGAATCTTTTTCTGGTCGCTGTCGCCGTTGTACTGCTCGGATATGTACTGCAGAGCTATACGCGGTTTGGACGGTATAGCATGGTGATCGGTGGCGGGGAGGATCTGGCTCGTCTCCTGGGTCTTCCTGTTGATCGCTACAAGGTACTTGCATTTGTTTTTGCCGGGTTTCTCGGCGGTCTTGCTGGCGCGCTGGAGTCGGCGCGCATCGGGCTCGGCCACGTCGATGTCGGCGGTGGGCAAATGTTTGCGACCATCACTGCCGTGGTCATCGGCGGAACGTCACTCGGTGGAGGACGCGGTGGGGTCCTGCAATCCGCTGTCGGGACCCTTACACTTGCGATTCTCACCGATGGAATGGTTTTTGTCGGCATCAATCCCTATGCGCAAAAGGCGGTCCAGGGCGCGCTCATCTTGCTGACTGCGCTCGGTGCGACATGGCCTCTGCGGCACCGCCTGAGGATCGTGAAGTGACCGTTCCCGTACTGCGCGTCGAAGGACTGAGCAAGAGTTTTGCCGGTGTTCGCGCCCTCGACGATGTATCGATCGAGGTCGGCTCGCGCGAGGTGATCGGATTGATCGGCGAGAACGGCGCCGGCAAATCCACCCTGCTCAAGGTGCTTGCCGGCGTTCTTCGCGCCGACTGCGGACGCATCATCGTCCGCGGCACGCCGATCAGCCCAGCGAACGTCGCTGCAGCGGCTACTTCCGGCATCGGAATCGTATTCCAGGAACAAGCGCTCCTGCCCAATGTGACCGTCGCCGAGAACATTCTGCTCGGTCATGAACGTCGGGCGCTGCGTGGCGGCTTCTACGACTGGCGCAAGTTCTATGCGCTCGCAGCAAAACAGCTCGACAAGCTGGGAGGTGGAATATCGCCGTCCGCTCTGACCGCCACACTCTCGTTTGCCGAACGGCAGCTAGTCGAGATCGCAAGAGCGCTCGCCATCGAGGAGCACACGCGACACGAGCCTATTATTCTCCTCGACGAACCGACCTCGATGCTGGACGCCAACGGCACCGAGACTGTCCTCGGGCAGATCGAACGCCTGCGCCGACGCGCTTCCATCGTGTTCGTGTCGCACCGACTCGACGAGGTGGTCCGGGTGTCCGATCGCATCTGCGTGATGGTAGATGGCCGCTGCGTTGCGACGCGCAACCGCGCCACATGCAGCATAGCCGATCTGGAGCGGCTCATGCTCGGCCACAAGCTTGATGCCGAATGCCAGCAACAGGCCCCCTCCCCGACGCTTGGACCCAAGGTCAGGCTGAGCGTCCGTGCTCTCGGTCGCAACAACAGCTACCGGGGCGTGAGCTTCGAGCTTCATGCCGGCGAAGTGCTGGGGATCGCCGAGTTGGCGGGCTCAGGCGGCGAGAGCCTGTGCCGCACGCTGTTCGGCGTCGAGCGGGCCGATGCCGGCGAGATCGTGATTGACGGACAACCGGTGCGGCTGCGCGAGCCAGCCGACGCGGTGCGGCTCGGCATCGGCTACGTGCCGGCTGAGCGACGTCTTGAGGGTATCGTCGGCGGCCTCGGCGTGCGCGAGAACATGACACTGGCACATCTAGATGAACTCCGTCGCGGTCCGTTCATCGACCTTGCCGCGGAGCGGAAGCTCGTCAAAAGCTGGATCGAACGGATGCACATCACGACACCCACGGCGGACACGCCGGCGCAGGATCTCAGTGGCGGTAACCAGCAGAAGGTTGTGCTTGGCAAATGGCTGATCGGGCGCAAGCTGAAAATCCTGATCCTCGACCACCCGTTCCGCGGGCTCGATGTCGGCATCAAGGCCGAGATGTTCGCCCTGATCCGCGAGATCGCCCGCGCGGGCCTCGGCGTCCTACTGGTCGGCGATACGGTCGAGGAGGTCATGGCGCTGAGCCACAGCATCATCGTCATGAAGGACGGGTTGGTTTCCGGTCATTTTCCGGCGTCCGCGGCGAAGCCGTCCCGACTGCAGGTTCTCGAGCGAATGGTCTGATGGTGCCCGCGTGGAGGGACATTTCAGCGCTGTCGGGCCCACCCCTGGGTTCAGATGGAGAGTGCGACCAGACATGACACCTGCTTCACCGACCGATGGAATTGCGCCGATCGCGTCGAACGACCGCGAGCTGCGTTCGTACGCCGGCCAGGCCGCGAGGCGGTTTGCGCCGCTTGCGGTTCTGATCGGCCTGTTGAGCGCGTTGGCAGCGATCGAGCCGTCATTTCTATCCCCTTACGCCGTTAACGTGTTGGCCGATGAATCCAGCGTCATTTTGATCCTGGCCACTGCGCAAACCGTCGTGATCCTGTTGGGCGGCATCGATCTGTCGATGGCCGCGATCGCCTCGCTTGCCTCGGTGCTGATCGCTCTAGCTTTGCCGGCGGTCGGTCCCAGTGGCATCGTCGGGGTGCTGGCGCTCGCCACACTGATAGGAGCCGTTCAAGGCTTCGTCCACACGCGCGCGCAGATCCCGTCAGTTATCGTGACGCTCGCGGGGCTGGGCATGTGGTCGGGTCTGGCGCTCACCATTGCGAAGACCACCATTCCGGTCACGGCCGGCTACTTCGCCGTCGGCTGGCTCACGCGCAGTAGCTTCGGTGTCCCTAATTCATTCAGCGTTGCGCTGGCCGCCCTCATGGTTCTCGCCGCGGCCCTCCACCTGTTGCCATTCGGTCGCCACGTCTACGCGATCGGCATGGCCGAGAGAGCCACGCTGCTCTCCGGCGTGCGTGTCGGGCGGGTGAAGATTCTTGGCTTCGCCCTGACCGGACTGTTCTCCGGGCTGGCCGGGTTGGCGATGGTGGCACGCACCTCCAGCGGAAGCCCGACCATCGCGGACAGCCTGCTGCTTCCAAGCATCGCTGCCGTCGTGATCGGCGGTACGTCGATCACCGGTGGCGTAGGCGGCCTCGGGCGGACGTTGATCGGCACAATGACGATCACGGTGTTGCGGGTAGGTTTCGCAACAATCGGTCTCGATCCAGCCTACGAGCCGATCGCCTACGGCGTAGTGGTGATTGCGGCGGCGGCTCTGACAATCGACCATTCGAAGGCGCACATCGTGAAGTAGTGCAGATGCGGTCCCTATCGACCGGCATCCAGACCACCGCACGCATCTTGTGTCGCCCTGAGCCAAAGGACATACTCATGCGGCAGGGGCTATGGCACAATGCCGGGCAAGCCGGTCATGGCAGAGGTTGTGCTGACTAGACTGCCGCGAACGGGCAGCTCGCCAGCGGAGCACGGGAATTGGAGCTATCGTTTCGGTTCGGCGCTCAGGGAGACGGCCTCCAGGTCTTGTGGGAGGATGGTGAACGCGTCTTCTGCCGAGGATGGTACCTCGGCGCCAACGGCAGCCGTGACTCCGTGTTGGTTGTGCTGCCAGCCGCAGAGCATCCGTCACCATTGACCCTCGAACGCCTCGCCCACGAGCATGGGTTGAAGGATGACCTGGATGTTGCATGGGCCGTGCGCCCGCTCGAAATCGGGCGCGATCGCGATCGGACCATGCTGGTGCTGGAGGACCCGGGGGGCGAGCCACTCGAACGGCTGCTCGGCGGCGCGCCCATGGAGATCGGACGCTTCCTGCGGCTCGCCATCGGAATCGTCACCGCGGTGGGCAAGGCGCACCAGCGTGGTCTCGTCCATAAGGATGTCAAGCCGGCCAATATCCTGGTGAACAGCGCGAACGGAGAGGTCAGGCTCACCGGATTCGGCATCGCTTCGCGACTTCCGCGCGAGCGACAGGCGCCCGCGCCGCCCGAGACCATCGCCGGCACCCTCGCCTATATGGCGCCCGAACAAACCGGACGTATGAACCGGTCGATCGACTCTCGCAGCGATCTCTACGCACTCGGCGTCACTTTCTACCAGATGCTTACGAGCTCAGTACCGTTCACCGCGTCCGATCCCATGGAATGGGTGCACTGCCACATTGCGAGACGGCCGACCGCGCCCGCCGAGCGAATGAAGGAAATCCCGAGCACTATCTCGGCGATCATCATGAAGCTCCTCGCAAAGACCGCCGAGGACCGCTACCAGACCGCCGGCGGCCTTGAGACCGACCTCCGGTACTGCCTTGCTGCATGGGAGGCGCGGCGCCGGATCGACGACTTCCCGCTCGGTGAACACGACACGCCAGATCGGCTTTTGATCCCCGAGAAACTGTACGGGCGGGCGCGCGAGGTCGAAACGTTGCTCGCCTCCTTTGATCGCATCGTCAAGAGCGGTCCGCCGGAGCTGGTGCTGGTCTCCGGATATTCCGGCATAGGGAAGACCTCAGTCGTCAGTGAATTGCACAAAGTATTGGTGGCGCCACGCGGGCTGTTTGCCGCAGGCAAGTTTGATCAATACAAGCGTGAGATTCCTTATTCCACGCTCGCTCAGGCTTTTCAGAGCCTCGTCCGGCTTCTTCTCGGAAAGCGCGATACTGAGCTGAGCGGTTGGCGCGACTCCCTTTTGGACGCGCTAGGCCCAAACGGACGACTATTGGTCGACATTGTTCCTGAGCTGAAGCTCATCATCGGAGAACAGCCACCGGTCCCTGAGCTTCCGCCACAGGACGCGCAACGGCGTTTCCAGCTGGTGTTTCGGCGGTTTATCGGCGCCTTCGCGCGGCCGGAACACCCGCTGGCGCTCTTCCTCGACGACCTGCAATGGGTCGACGCGGCGACGCTCGACCTCCTTGAGGATCTGTTGACTCGGTCGGATCTGCAGCACCTCATGCTGATCGGCGCCTATCGGGACAACGAGGTCACTGCCGCCCATCC